>JAABUQ010000597.1_pt1 | contig 84394 bp, 80 predicted proteins | sample 5560001 | NCBI WGS metagenome assembly JAABUQ01 (sample SAMN10711888, study PRJNA513371) | rock metagenome | isolation source: Antarctica rocks | place: Antarctica: Victoria Land, Finger Mt nord | collected 2015-12-18 | reverse complement strand
CCATCTCCCACCTAACAACCCTAATCAGCACCCACCCAACCCACGCCCCCGCCTACAACAACCGCGCCCAAGCCCTGCGCCTCCTCCTCGGCTCCGACCTCTTCTCCCCCCCCGTGCACGCATCCTCCATCTGGAGCGATCTGACCACCGCAATCACCCTCTCAACCCCAGGCACCGAGGCGCAAGAAGAATCGCAGCGCAGGACCCTCGCGTCGGCGCATACGCAGCGCGCGTGGCTGGTGTATAAAGCTGCTGCGAAGTATGAGTCCTTGGGAGAATCGGCGGGGGCAATGCTGCCCGCGGAGCTGAGGGGGTTGGATAAAGAGGGGATGGAGGAGTGGGCGCGGGGGAGGTTTGAGAGGGGTGGGGCGTGCGGGAATGAGGTTGCGAGGGGGATGGCGAGGGGGATGAATCCGGTGAGGAAGCTTTGTGGGAAGATTGTGGGGGAGATGATGAGGGGGGAGATGGGTGGTGGAGGAGGTGGGGGGGTTGAGGGGGATGACGATGATGGTTTGGAGGGGACAGTGAAGGGTGGTTAGGCTTTTTGGCGGGGGTGAGGGTGATGTGAAGTCGTTGGGGTGATGCTTGGAAGGGGTTGCTGGGTGTTGCTGGGTGTTGCAATGCAGGGTCTTCAGCAGGTGCTTTTGAGCTGAGAAGGTTGAGGAGCTCAGGGCTTCGTTGACAGGTACTTTAGATATATGGCTAGAAATCTAAACTATCTACGACCCAGAGGGTCCCGAGCGGAAGAGACGTGCAAATGACATGAACCCGTGACAGTCCCAAAGCACGACCATGGAGGGGCACCAACAATGATGTAGCGGTCGGCTCCGTGAAAGAGGATTCTTCATGATAGCTCCCCCCCCAAAAAAGAAAAGACGTTCTCTGACGTCGAACAGTCGTAAAGTAGTCAGATACCATACTCCATAAACTGGTACTTCACCAGAGAAGGGCTGAAAGAAAGCAGCCTCTGAGGCATTCTTGAAGACACGAACCAGGGTGTAGAAAGTATCCAGTATTTGGGCAGGGTTCCTGACAGCCGGTCATAGAAAGTTAACCGAGGCGAGATGGAAACGATCTCTAAGCTGGCAAGAGTCCTCATCACTCCACTCCCAGGAGCTCCTCCACAAAGTCATCCATCTCGATGATTGTGAACTGATTGCCCCACCTCCCTCGAAAGTCTTTCTTCCGATAAGCACCACTAATATTTCTTCTAAAGCTGCACAGCTCAACCTTCCACCCCTTAGCCATAGCCCTCTCCACCATCTTCAAGAAGCCTTGAGAGTACTCCGCCTCGGCGGCGTCTCCCGTAGCCAGCACGATGGTGGACGGCTCCTTGGCATCAACAACACTCTCCAGGATCTTGAGGTGCAGAATTTCGTCCACAGCCTGCTCGACCCAATTTTCCGGCGCATACATCACTGCGGTCGTTTCAGAGCCGCTGGATGCTGCGCCGTTGGCGTTGCTGTAGCGCTTCTGGCGGGGTGTAAGTTCTTTGGCTTTGTGTACTCTGTCGAGTATGTTTGTTTCGTAACCAATGGTCTTGGCTTCTTGTATAGCAGGGAAATTGTCCGAGCCAACAAGGACGCGCTTTGCGGTTGGCCGCCCTCTTTCGAGGACGAGGGAGAGGTTGTGGAAGGATAGGGGTTGGCGACGCACACGGGCGTTGATACCCAGTCCTCGAGCGATCTTCAGGGAGTCTTGAAAGCCTATCATTATCTGTTCCTCGGTCAGCGTATGCGCATGTGGAAGGCTTCCAAATGTTGCAGCCTACATTGGATGCATCGACGAAGACGTGGATGCCATCATTTGTACCCAGACTGCTGATAGCGCTGACAAATAGGATGCCGATGTTGTCTAGGTGAGACCTATCGAGGATGAACTGCGCTTGCAGCTTCTTGATCAAATTTGACTTCCTCGAAGCTGTTTCTATAATCGATGTCTGAGGTTTCAGGCACAAAGCCTCCGGAGTCCGGACAGACGAGCGAAGGAAGTACCGTGGGTTCGAGATTGGCCATTTAGGAGCCTCAGCCTCTCGGGTCGGGGTCGAAGGAATGGCTGTCTCTTCCGCTTCTGGACGGCTCCCGTAGAGGATATCACGTATCACTGAACCCCTACTCTTGGTCGGTGTCCTGTCTTGGTGTTCTACCTCCGTCTCATTCTCGCTGCTGGTTGCGGCCAAGGCAGATGTAGAGCCTGACCTAGAACTGGCAGCATCGGCCTTTTTCTTCATCCGAAGTTTCTTCTTTCTGGCCTTTGAGAGCTTGTGTACGCTGTTGGGGTCATAGTTCTCATCGTTGTCTGCCAGGTCGGCGCCTTCCGCCTCGTCTCTCCATCTGACCCCTTTTGAGACACTCAAAGCTATGCTTGCCGCAGCGATCTCATTTTCTGCATTGGGCGTTTCAATCAGGGCAATGCCAGGATCCGGAGTTACTGCCGGAGGCCGTACGTTCAGTGGCTGACCGAGATACCTCCAGAGCTTGTCGAAATTTCCGAGCTCGCTTTCGCCTTCATCGTGCTCCTGCCTGGGAGTAATGGGTTCTTCTGAGAAGAAGCCCAGGGATGTGTCGCTTGTTGTACACCTGTCTGCTTTGGATGACAATGAATGGATGAGGTCAATCACGGAAGTGAAATCCCAGGCATCATCCTGGTCTTTACTACTCATCAGCTGAGTCTAGGGGCCTATGCAGCCTCCCGCCCAGTCTTGTTGAGGTGCTGGTTTGTCTGAGGTCAAAGCTTGGAGATTGTGGTCAGACGCTCTAGGACGCAACATTGGGTTGACGACATGACTGGGCAGTATATGTAGCTGTGCAAAATCCGGGAAGATATCTCATCAGAAGGGAACTGCCTTCTAAAGCATCTTATGTTCGTCGAGAGCTGTCATGGACAGGGGGTGCATTTATCATAGGTGGAAAGGTCTATGGCTCATCAAGGTGTCAGCCAACGGAATGCCGCTTTGAAGATGCCAAGTAATTAGGGTCACGTCATGCAGCTGAGATCAATAAAGCATTCTTATGCTGGACCAACTGAGCGTCGATAAGAAGTGCTGTCACGTTTTCACATTTTCGCAGAGTGGCTCATGTAACCAACAGGAGTTGATCACGCGAGAGACATTGCGTTTAATTAATGGCTAAATATGCTTTCTTTACAATTCGCCAGCATTGCAGCTTGGCGTCCAACCTCCCCTAATCGACCGACTACCTCCTTATTGCCATCCACAAAGCCATAAAGAGCATACGGGATGTTTACGTCGTTACAGAACTCCTGAACCAGCTTTTGGGTCCTTCGCAGGTTGTGCCTGGGGATGCGCGGATAGAGGTGGTGGACAGCCTGAAATTGCAGGCCTCCATGGAAGAAGTCCAGCCACTCGGGGCAATCCACGTCCATGGTCGTCCTCAACATCTTCTGAGGGAAGGATTCGTGGATTCCCAGATCTGCAGTGCTCATAGCGAAATGGCTCAAGGTGATCTGAACGTGCAAAATCCCCGTGATCATGTGACTGACCATGACAAAAAGCCATCGGTCGCTGGCTGTAGGGATAGTTTTGTAGACGATGCCATAGCCGAACCACGTCCAGAAGAAGACTTGGCCAGCAATTTCGAGCCATCGGTGCCACCAAGCTGGACCTTTCCTCGGTCCGAGACCGAGCAACAGATATTCCCAGCTCAAGCGGTACAGATTAAATCGCCCCAAGGTAAGAATTGGATAGTAAAGGTAGTTCTGATAACGTATCGCGAAGCTTGCAAATAGATCGTAGGTCATTATGCGGTCATGGTATGTACTTCTCAGAGAATCAAAGAAGCGATGTGAGATTGCCTGGATGAGTTGATGATTAGCCTTTCATCTTCGCGAATGCGCGCCGAGGACATGGTATGAGGGCATATACTGACAAAGAAAGGCATATGTTCTATATCTGGATCATGCTCCGGCGAGTTTGTGACTATGTGATGAACGTTGTGACTCTGCTTCCACCATCCTAGGCTAAGTCCGCCTAGAAAATCTGCGACGATAATTCCAACCACTGTGTCAATTGCGAAGTCGTGGGTAATGCCCATGTGACCCGCATCATGGCCGGTGAAGACCAATTGGTGCCAGAACATGCCCATCAATGCACCAGCGGTGCCATACCAGCCCCAATGCAGACAAAGCAGGCACATACCGGAGAGGAACACATATCGGCACATCTCAAAAAGATAGGCTGTGTAGTTGCACTGGTAGAGACCCTCTGCTCGAATGCGGTCATCAAGCGCGCGGTAACGATTGACTATGGCGTCCTGTGTCGCAGGGTCTAGGGACGGATACTTTGCGAGGTCCAGGTCTATCTCCTCCCGCGTGCGTGCGTCGAAATGGCCCAATCTAGGCTTATCCGAATCATTGTCAAGGTCAAATGACGAGACGGATGAGGTCGACGAAATTTCGTCTTGTCCGGGTGTACTCTTGTGCCACGGTCGCCTTGACCGGGTCGACCTATTAGCCGCTTCGAAGATCGGCGATCTAGGTGGACTTGCATCTTGACTGGATGAAAATTCGCTGTCGTCGTCCGACTCTGCAGCGTCAATGAAAGGCCTGAACAAGCCACCCTGGATTGGGGGGAGGAAATTGTCCCATCGACCTCCGACACGACCAATTCGATACTTGAGCATGCGCGTTCGGGCATCGAGTGAGTGAAGCCTAGGAAATCGAATAACGTCAGCTTTGTATAGGGAAGCCGTCGATACAGTGCCTCACGCGTTCACTTCATCCGTGGCATCTCTACCAACCATGTGCATGATGGCTTTGTCACCGCCTGGGTGATATTCAATCCATGGATCAACCTTCAGGACCTTGCCATCCACAATGATTATCTTATCGCCATCGGCGATCATACCCTCGACCTGCCGTCGGGTAAAGACCGTATCTATTCGAGGCATTTTTGCGTCCGATGAGCTGCCACGTCGGAGTGCAGCTGTGGGTATCCAATGGCTGGTTTGTTGGTTCTGCGGCAATGTCGTCGTACCCCTTCAATGGCCTTCGAGGCCCGAGGGACAACTTGCGAAGAATGCTATGCGTCTACGAAGCCGTGTGGTCTGGTTGCAGGTTCAGAACCTAAGTGCGAAGTCGCTACCCATGCTAGCCTGATCAGGCAAGGCAGGTACGTTAGCCAGTCGAAGTACTTCTAGACCCTAGGGCCTGAAAATAACGGAAACTAAGATACTTTGAAGCACCAGTGAGCACGAGGTCAAATTTTCTCGAGGGTTCACCGACGTTCGGACTGCCCGACAAATGACCATGTATCTCTCCTCATCGGCGATCATGAGTCGGAAGGCCGTTCTGAGTGACGGAGCCTGTGCTCTTGACAGCTGGCCCAGCCATACACTGCGCTCTCGAGCAATGCATCTTCACCTACCGGCATTCTAGTTGCATTGCCTCTGTTGAACCTGAAGCGCTCCATATACATCTCCGTGAAGGCTTCGACAGTCTCAGAACATCCCTCAATTGTTCACTTCACCGGATATAAGTATCCATTACTGCGCAGCCATGTATACGGATCAGGTGATGACCATGGAGAACATGGAGGACAACAGGGTGTGGCTTCCCCGCGACCTGATAGAAAAAGTAGATCTTTGGTTAAGCCTTGACGAAGTCAGCAATCTCTGTTCATTTGTAAAAACTCAAGTTGTGAGAGGTTAACAACTCCCAGGACCCCTCTACAAGGAAAGAGATTGTATCGCTTCTTGCGAACCCAAATACTGATTATGCTTGTAACGAATTGGAGAAACGTCTACGGGGCAGTAAGTGAGCCCAATCTCGAATCCAAGCAAACGCAGGCAACGCAGATGCGAAAGCTGATACTCGTAGATCTACAATTCGGGACTGCTGGCCTAAGAGCAGAGATGGGTGCTGGCTTCGCCCGCATGAACAGTCTGACAGTCATACAGACTTCTCAAGGGTTGGCTGACTATCTGCTGGGAAAGCACCCTGATGCCGCTGTTGCAGGCGTAGTAATAGGTCATGATGCGCGCCACAACTCCAGGAAATTTTCGGAACTCGCTGCAGCAGCATTCAGCTTCAGAGGAATCAAAGTCTGGTGGTACGAGGCCTCGGTACATACGCCTCTCGTGCCCTTTGCCGTTGCAACGCTCAAAGCAGCTGGGGGGGTAATGATTACTGCAAGCCATAATCCAGCCAAGGACAACGGCTATAAGGTCTATGCCTCGAATGGTTGTCAAATCAATACTCCAGCCGACCTCGAGATCTCTGCATGCATAGCGCGAAACACGAAGCCGAGCACCTGGAACTTTCTTGAGGACAATACTCTGAAAGAACCGATCTTAAGTCGGATCAAGAACCAGTATATCCAATCGGTCGAGAAATCCGTCATGTTTTCTGGGAAGCCAGACGATGTTCCGGAATTCGTGTACACTCCCATGCACGGAGTAGGGCTCAAATACATGTGTGATGCACTCAACAGCACCGGTATGACGAATGCTATGACTGTTGTTCTAGATCAGGCCTATCCAGATCCCAAATTTCCTACGGTCAAATTTCCAAACCCTGAAGAGAAGGGTGCACTTGATCGTGCTATCGCTACCGCAGACAAGAACAGAATCCCCTTGATTCTTGCCAATGATCCAGATGCAGATCGGTTCGCGGTAGCCGAGAAGATCGCTGGGAGGTGGCACCAGTTCACTGGGGATCAGATTGGCGTCCTTCTCGGCTATCATTGTTTCCAGAGGATGGACACGGTTGAAGAAGGCGTAGATTACATGCTTACTTCTACAGTGTCCTCGCAGATGCTGTCCTTTATTGCAGCAGAAGAAGGTTTCAGCGTGGCTGAGACTCTTACTGGTTTCAAATGGCTTGGCAATCGCACTCTAGATCTACGAAAAGCTGGCAAGCGAGTGCACTTTGCCTATGAAGAAGCCTTGGGCTACATGTTTCCAGAGGTCGTACTGGACAAGGATGGTGTTACCACCGCAGTGAACTTCCTGAAAGCCGTCAGCGCTTGGGGAAGTCCGTACAGCATGCTACAGCAGCTGTATGAGAGATATGGGTATTTCGAAACCATGAATACTTACTGGAAGGCTGCCGAAGTCACACTTACGAAAAAAATATTTAAGATAATTCGCAGTCACGGCATCCCTTACCCAAAGTCTTTGGGGAACAGACTGGTCTCACGATGGCGCGACTTGACGATTGGGTACGATTCGGCAACGGCGGATCACGTACCTGAGCTGCCAACGTCCAAAGACGAGATGATTACTTGCTGGCTCAGCGAGATTTCCTCGGACCAAGGCATCCGCTTCACAATCAGAGCCTCAGGGACCGAACCAAAAATCAAGAGTAAGTTGAAATCAAGTCTGCTTTGGACAGGTAAACGAATGTCTGATGCTAATTAGTGCTGCAGTCTACTTAGAGTGCCACAGCACCGATCAAAACAATGCCAGAAAGGGAGCTGCACAGGTCCTCAAGTGGGTAGCTCAAGCATGGTTCAATGATCCAAACCTGGTTATGGAAGATAAGTATACGGATCTATGAAAAGCATACTATCAAGAAGCTCGGACACAATCAGCAAATTGTACAGCTCAGTTCGAATTATCGTGCTGTGGGGCGGCAATGGACAGCTGTGCAGAGCAATCGACTACTTGACTAGAAAACTTTACAAGAGCCTCTCCGTCCCCATTTGCCTGTCCTCGAAATGGCGTAATGGGCGCCGGGAACGATGTCGGTACTACAATCGCTCTTACGCCCAGGCTCCTATGACATCCCACAGCTGTGGGGCGTGCTTGTACTACAAGTTTGCTGATAAGCCTCGAGCAAACATTTGCCACTGTCAGCCTGAGCGCATCATGTGAGGTTGTACCAAACCAGCAACAGGACTTAAAGCGATGCATCTCTCGCAGGATCTACGATCCGGTCACTTCTTCCATTTCATCTTCTCCAATACTTCGATATTCCTGCAAGGTCCATCCATCTTGCGTCAACATGTCCTACAGAAGACACATGTACCCAGACGACTATGATTCCCATGTCGTAGCTGGCATCGCTCATCGCGGCTATCGACCTTCAGGCTACCATCACCACGAGATGGAGGACTACCGACACGGATCACGGAACCCAATGTACCGCACAGGGCGACCACACATGTCACCGCCGTCTTGCAGCTACCCACTTGACTGTCCTCCATTCAGAGAAAGCTAGTATGATCCCTTCACTATATTGTGGAGTCGTAAAGCTGAACCTTCCGCGCTAGTCCTAGAAGACGTCATACGAGTCGGCGTCACTCCGCCGAATACATGTCCGGTCACTTCTCTCCAAGCCACTATGGTATGGGCATGCCGCCCATGCACGTCCGTGGAGGGTACTTTCCGGAGTACGACGGAATGGAACCCTATATTCAGCAGCCGCACCACAGCAGTCGAAGGCGTCACCAAGGTTGGTATGGCCACTAACGCGGCTGGGGAACTGGAACGACGTGTCACATTATCAGGTGTTCAGACTCACTTTGCCAGCATCTAGATGGATATTCATTGATCGGGGACCTATGTTTTGAAAACTTCTATTTGCATAGACTGGTTCACGCAAGCGATGTTATGACTGGCGTTTGGACGGGGTGGTGGAGCGACTTCTGTTGGTATTTGGGGGATCGATGATGCAGGATTGAGAATTGTCCACATATTTTAGACTAATTGACGCAAGTTTCCCATCACACCCACGGCACCGCCGTGATGGCAACAGCATCTACTCATCCTTACTCATACTTGAATCCCAACAGCCTCCTAGGAGCCAATCGTACCTTCAACGTCTCTCCTCAACAGATATGGACATAAAGATATGCTTGACGATTGACTGTGAGTACACATGCGACCATCTTGAAGTGAGACCTTCTGTGACTGTCATGGGACTTAGACATCTTGCTTTACCTTGCCGTTACAAAACGCGTTGGAAGCCGAAATCAGTGGCTCCGAAAGACATTAGATTTGGCTATACCGTAACCTAGTAACAGAGAGTGCCGCCCGTTGCCTTAGCACTCCTTGAAGATTGAGGTCGATTCAGGAACCATGGACTGACTGATCGACCATTTAAGACATATGACTAGTGAAGCAGCCTGTCGTCTGAGTTGGAATGGGTTCAGACGAGACTGCTTGCAGATAATGACTATGCACATATCTCTATCCCTACCTTCATCTGATAAGCCCTGAATCTTAAGGAGCGGACAGTCGAGACGGGCTTGTAAGCATCAATCTCGTGGGTTTGAAAGCGTACGACGAGTGCTCGCTCCGACCTTTACCCCAACGTAGTTCAAGCTCTTGGGATTGCCCGATATCAGAGTACGACCATGACGGAATGGACATGTTCCGGAGTTGGGGGAGATCACAGAATCGCGTAGTCCGTGTTATCTTTAGATTTGCTGGGCCACAAACCCACGAGGTTAACGACTCAATGGTACCCTTCGCTTCAACTTCGTCTTCCGTATCAAAACCTTGTAGTTGTCCTCCTCACCGCTACCGTGAATGGAGACCGTCCCGTCTATAGACCACTGCTCCTCATATTCATCCCATTCGAAGCCTCGACGTGTTTTTTTGTCGCGATATCCCAAAACGACAGCATTGGCGTCTGCCATATGAGTGTACGAGCCGAGGATCGAGAATTGGGTGTCCCCGTAGTCGTACCTGTGCTCGTAGCACACAGTCTTTCTTCGACAAGACAGAATTTCGCAGTTGAGAGCCTGTTGGCGCGCCCAGGTGAAGCGTTTGCTACGCGTACATCCTCATCGTCATAATACTCGTCTTCTTCGTCCTCGTCTCCTTCATTCTCGTTTTCTTCGTCCTCCTCTGCCGCAGAAAAGCGCTCGCCATCATCCTCTGCATCGCTAGTGAGATCAATGGGCGGACTTCGATGAGGGACCAGGCGCTCTGATCTGCTGATGCCAGCTCCGGTAGACGCAGTGCTCCGGTTGGTTGGGATTGGCTTGGTGATTGCGCGGTCGCGGACGGGTCCGAGGAGGTTGCGCCTCTGGTTTGCTTGTGCGCTTGGCTGAGTGCGCCTCATGATGGCGTGACGTGTATCAGCGTGAAAGCTTTATGTACAGGTATGATAGGATGGCAAGGACGAAGTCGAAATCGCGCACAACGCGTCTGAAAATTAGCGCGTCGGAGCGCAAACCACTTGGACGTAGATCATCTCTGGAAAGAACGCGGTATCGAAAAGCTGTCTGTGACGGGCCGGATTCAACTTCCCAGATAGAGGAATCGGAGCAGTATCCTTCTCCGCGCTAGATCCAGATCTGTCTAACCGGGCTGGGTCTCTCCATGAAGTTAATGCGTTATTATCACAAGCAAAGCATTCCCAGCCGTGTGAGAGCAGGATTCGTCGGCGGAGCTGCTCATACATCTTCGTCAAGAACGTGTGAATGACTCGAGCCGATGTTTCCACGGTGAAGCGGATGAATCAGATCACAAGACAGAGACATTTCTACAAGGCAGTACAGGACCACTAAGCTCCCCGAAGGAATTCTACTCTCGGACGACCTGGAAGCTCTAGTGCTGCAGTACAGGAATACCAGCAAAGATAATAATACACGATGTGACCCAGAGAGAAGGAGCACGTACTGTTTGGACTAATTATTAAGCCATGGCTAGGAACCAAGTAGAGCGCATTCAGTCCTAGCTCACAGCAAAGGCACCCTCTTCACGCTCACAGTAATCGATCTACCCTCGCCCTTTCGCCCTTCTTTCCTATCCGTAATGTTGAGCAGACCACGAACCATGGCTTCCCCTCGCGTATAGCCCTCTTTGACCCGCTCCTCGGTGAACGACATATGGTAGCCCCTCGCAAACATATTCGCACTGCTCCGATCCCGAAATATCGCTATTCGTGAGATGAAATCGGATTCCTCACGCTCCTTCTTGCCCGCCTTGAGTTTACAGGTCCGAGTCGCCTCCTCGACCACGTAGACGAAGGGGGGCTCAACTCGTTGCCGCTGCTCCTTGTGGACTTGGATACGGTACCAATGGTGCTTCGTTTCCGCAAGTACGCTGACTTGCAACTCGCCCGTAGTTTCCACCTCCAATTTCTCCCATGGGAATCGCGCATATTTACCGGACCGGAGGTATACCCTGGCGAAATCGTTTGCGTCTTTGAGTTGGCGGAAGACCTTGAGGCGGGTGGTTGTTGGCATTTCCTCGTCGAAGTTGTCGCGGTGATGACAACCACAGGATTTTTCGACGAGGTAGACGTCCTCCATTACAGTCTCGGGTTCGTCCATGCCACCATCAGAATAGACGTCGATTTCTGTCTCGGACCCTTTGTCTTCTGACCCGTCGGAGATTTTGAGTTCCTCTCGGCTATTTGGGTCATCGTGATGATTGTCTGGGGCGAGAGCTGGTGTCGACTAAACAGCGAACGTCAGCCATGCTTGTGAGCTACCGATACAGAGTTGACATGAGCATGGAACCTACTTCTCGTGAAACCGTACTTTGCTCGCCCTCCAACCCTCCAGTCCCAGAAATCAGGCCAAGACCATGCCGTGCAGCTACAGCATCAACAGAGGCCTTCAGTTGCTTCATAGACTCTCGTGGCGCCTGCACAGTTTTTCCGGCACAGAAAACCCGCAAGGCTCCTTCTTTTGTATCGGCAGACCGCCACGATCTCGAGTGAATCGCGCTGGTACTTGCAGGACGGGCTTTGGACAGCGCTCGAGCTTTGTTGCGAAGAAAAGTGTCGTCCGAGCTGTGATGCGCGGCAGTACGCTTTGCGGGCATGGTTGCTTCCTCTCGTGGGAGCCAGACGAGCCAAAGCAGGGAGAGACTCGGGTACGGATGGAAAGATGATCAAGGATGAGTGCTGGGAAGGACTTGGACGCGCTCACTAGGGTACTCGTGGTGGTGCTGATAGCGCCGAGGCGCGTGAAAGGGTCGAGGTGAAAGGGTCGAGGTCGCGTCAACTCAGTTCAGGGAGAGTCAGATAAGAGTCGCGTTACCAACTCCATGTAAAAGATCTCAAGATCCTCGTTGAGTGAGATAGATAACACAACGCTTTGCTGTTTAACAGGAAGACAGATGCGAACCCGGTTCGTTGCAAACACAATGCTGCCAAATGAAACTCGTCCCGTCAGTCCGAGATATGGACCGGAGTAGGGAGGAATACCTCCTATGGAATTGCAAAAGAGCTGTATGTACAAACCGCTAAACCCAAACCATTGCTTTACCCTTGGCAGACCTTGACACCTAGTAATGGATGGCTTTCGAGTACGTTGCCATCGCCGCCTCTTTAAACGCCTCTGACAATGTCGGATGTGCATGACTCGTCCTAGCGATATCTTCACTGCTCGCTCCGTACTCGACCGCCAGCACTCCTTCTGCTATCATCTCTCCAGCGTTCGGCCCAACAATGTGAACCCCTAGTATCCGATCTGTTTCGGCATCGCTAATGAACTTGACCATGCCCTCGGTTTCCAGATTTGTTTTGGCTCTGCTGTTGGCGCTAAATGGGAATGTACCTATTTTATGCTTGACCCCTGCTTCTTTGACCTCAGATTCGTTCTGCCCCACCCAGGCGACCTCAGGATGCGTATACATAACGGAGGGAATGGCGTTGTAGTTGACGTGACCGTGGCCTTTGGTGATGTACTCGACAGCAGCGACAGCTTCTTCTTCGGCCTTGTGTGCAAGCATAGGACCAAACGTGCAGTCACCGATGACACGGATGTGTGGCAGCTTAGTCCGGTATTGCTCGTCTATAATTATCCGGCCCTTGTTGTCGACATCAAGACCGATGTTCTCCAGACCCAATCCCGCGGTATAAGGTCGGCGACCGATGGCGACAAGAACGACGTCAGCGTCGAGCTGTAGAAGTGTCAGCATATGCTGAAGCTACTGAACCAACCAGGTCTTGCCGTTTGCTTCTTGCCGCCCTTGGCCGCTTCAACCTCGAGCTTCACATTTTCGCCGCTGTCGTCGCCACTCAGAACCTTGGTGTTAAGCATAAACTTCATGCCTTGCTTTTGTAATATCTTCTGTGTCATCTTCGAGATCTCGCCGTCCATACCGGGACCACCAATTTGACCGAGGAATTCAACAACCGTGGTGTCGGCGCCTAATCTCGACCACACAGAGCCCTAGTGCGCCAAATCAGCTTCCTCCCCGGTGTCACAGTCCATTGAGTAGTTCTTTACCATCTCTAGACCAATGATACCTCCACCGATGACTACCATTTTCTTTGGCACCTTGTCTAGCGCAACGGCGCCCGTACTTGTAACCACCCTCTTTTCGTCTATTGTGAGCCCAGGGAATGGGGTCGCCTCACTGCCTGTAGCAATAAGGATATTCTTTGCTCTTAACGTAGCTTCTCCACCATCAATCTTGTTGATCGTGACTTCATGCTCGCCTGATAAGGCCGCCGTTCCCCGAATGTACTCGACCTTATTTTTCTTGAACAAGAACTCCACACCCTTGGTAAGACCGTCCACAGAGGTGTTCTTCGCTGCCATCATTTGCTGTAAATTAAGCTTGACGTCGCCGACCTCTATTCCGCGCTTTTTGGTGTCGTGCAGGATCTGGTGGTACATGTGCGAATTGTTGAGAAGCGATTTTGAAGGTATACAGCCGACATTGAGACACGTTCCACCCAGCGTTCCCCGCTTCTCTATGCAAACCACCTGTCGAGATATAAATCGGATCGAGCTGACGCAGTTACTAAGGACGGCAAGGTACCTTCAAACCTTCTTGTCCAGCTTTTATCGCCGCGACATAACCTGCAACGCCTCCTCCAATAATGACAAGATCATGTTCCTCTGCCATATGTCAGACCTAGCACCAACGCAGAGGAAGGTATCACTCACGAGCCTCTGTTGCGTATCCTCGAATTGATTTGCTCAGCGCGCATATTCGTGGAAGGTTGGAGGCGTTGAAAGGGTGGCTATTTGAGGGCCGTATGGCGCACCTTGACGGCACTATCGGTACGAAGCTTCGAATCATCATGGGCTAGGAAAGGAGGGACGGAGGGGAGACAGGAGGATGGGGCGGTATTAGAGAGAAAGTCCCACGTTCGATGTCATTAGCTGTTGTTGAAAGACGAGCTTTCTCGGCCGCCGGAAACCGAGCTTCGGCCGCGCAGTGGCGGGCTCGGCGGGTTGCCAAAAGTATGCTAGACCACGAAAGACAATAATTCCCGCTTGCTTGTCAGATTAACGTTGATTAGATCCCGTATCAGAACAGTATCGTTGGCCTGGATTTGGCCTTAAAGGGACCCAGATACTCCGACAAGGCCAGGATGTCTCCGACCTCCCCCAAGATGGGCTCCCTAACACACCTTGCACGTTAGAATGGATTGAGCGACGGCTCGAATATATCGATTCTAGATTCACGTTTCTACGGCGCTGCTACAGCTGGTACAGAGATCGCTTTCAGAGTATCTCTGGCCACTTTGCATCCCCATTTGACCGTCTGTTGGTCTTCCTCGTTGCCAGCAATGTCCGTCTTGCTTACTACTTTCTTCAGAAAGTATTGCATCCCACGAGCCATATCAGGCATCTCTTTTGGTCTCAGAAAGATATGTATGAGACTCTTTTCATCCCTGCTTCCATTTGATTTACTCTGTGACTTCAAGATCACTGTAATCAACAGAAGCTCGACAAAATGCTGTAATTTACCTGGTAGGTAGGCAAGGTTGAGATTCTTGAGCACACGAAGACTGAGTCCGTCATCCGCTACGAGCGTCCCAACCATCCGCGCAAGGTTCAATATGCTCGTTAGCCCGAGCTGTTCTGGTTCGTCTGTGTCTTCGATTTCCTTGTCGCCCTCTGCTTCTCGCATCCTATCGAAAAGATTCCATAGTGAGAATTGAAAAATCTTGCCCAGCCTTGGCTCAGCAGATATCAGACGACGCGCCAGTAGGGTAAAGAAAGGATTGTAGTTCTCCTGTGCGCTCGAACAGCGGAGCAAAACCCTTGGGATCTCCGTTTTTTGGCTTGAATTAAGGCGAAGCTTTTGCATGCGCTTGTACGCGGTCTCGTAATCATCTGCGGACATAATAGTGACAAAGATGGAACGTCTTACGTCTGTATTCATGCCCAGATGACGAGCCACTCGTGCGAGATCAGCATCTTCACTGACTGTAGTCATCTTGTTTTCTTCATTCTCGGTTGAACCTACCCTATTTCTAGGTGGGTTTTGTTTCCCCAATGATTCTTCGTCATCTCTATAGCTCGCGCCAACAAGCCACCACTTTCCCCTTTTTTCTGTCTCTCGAAGATCTCTCAGACTGATACCTAAAGGCTCGGTTGATCTGACGTTCCGCTCATTCAGTGAACCAAGCAGGCCCCTCATCCGCGTTAGATGCTCGGCAGATACTAATGAAGCGGCTACGCCTGTCTTGACGCCCTTGTTGGCCAGATTGTTGACAGTCTCTACCATGAAGCTAGTTCGGACGGACAAACTCGCGGACCCCACTTTAGCCACTGCGGACTGGAGAGATTGGTTGATGGCCTTCAGAGACGCGGGATCATCCTTCCGCAGCTGAGATCCGGAGCCTGCAATCGAGATTAGACATAGTCTGGATTGGCAAGGGGTGCTCACTCCTTGCAATCTTTAGGACGAGCTCGGTGTCTGTTTCTGACAGGTTCTCGATGAATAGTCTGACAAGATCATATATCAAATTACTCCCAATAACTCTAAAATTGTACAAGTGCGCGAACAGAGTCACCAAATTCACGAGCTTTTTGTTCAAGGCATCTCCCTTGCCCTTCGGGTGATAAAGCTTCTTGAACTCGTCATCAACTCTCACAACAACCTGTGCTCCAAAATCCGGACCCACCACCTTGTACAATGCCGCAATAAACCCCGCATGGAGAATGACGAAAGTATCTTGCAGAGCTGAAGGGTCGGCAAGTAGGTCCACTAATAAGTTGAGAAGCGTACTCGATACGTCCTGCCGAGGATTGTCTCGATAAAGCACTTCAAAGTCTTTCAGGACCGCTAATAAGTTGGCGTCGGACAGACGATTCAGAAGGCCCTGCATTCGTCTTCGTAAACGCAAAAGTTCGTTCGAGGCGGTCGTCCCTTTCTCACGAGCCGATGGTGGAATATACTTATCAGCAGCTGTCATCTCAGATAGTGGTGCCGGAGCTATGTACGGATTTTCTCTGAACCTTGTGACCGTTGCCTCCAGCAGCGGCGGCGTGTCTGAGAAGTCCTCGAAACACTCCTCTCTATCCAGGCCTCCAACAGGGTCCTTGTCCATCCCCCGCAAGCTTCCTTCTGTAACCGCATCGTCGTCACTGGAGGTCACTTCTACTTCTGGCACTACTTCTTTGGCGTTCTCGACAGGCATGAAATTGGACCTTTGAGCTTTTAACCTCTTTCTCTGTAGCCATCGCTCTTCCTCGCTCCTTCCATGCTTTCCGTTTGCATATGTAGCGTCCGCCGAGGTATCATCCAAGCCTTCCAATATGACGTTGAGTCCATCTTCCTCGAATGACTTGGGCAACTTCTTCTTCCCTTTGACTCCAAGCGCCTTTTCCAGTGCTGCGATCTCTGCGTCATCGGCGGCAAGGCGATCTCGGGCGCCCTTAGACGGCTTTGGCTGTAAAGGTAGAGACGGTGTTGGCTGTTGCCCCGTTGTGGATAGTGTGCTTGATGGATGGTCGACTTTCGAAGTCTTCAAGATCGACTTGAGAGGCTCTCGTCGGACATCAGCGGCGCATTCATCCACGGATTTGATCTGAGCTTTATTGGGACCCTGCTGAACTGCTTTGCTGTGCGATTGCTCAAGTGGGGGTCGTCTAGGCGCATGTTTCGTCTTTCTTTGCACTCTTGCGGCTTTCCTCCGTTCCTTCCGCACGTCGGTTCCTTTGAAGCGCAGTGAACTCTTTTGACTTGTGCCCACTAGCTTATGAGCAGAAGACGACCTCGTTGCCGAGTGCCACGTACCTTGAGCTTCAATCTCATCTAGTAGATGATGTGGAAGCCGCGTAGTTTTGTGCTTTGGCTGTCGCATCATGGCGCTGATTCATAGCTGAGAATATAATCAAAGACTTCCGCCTCTTGCAGCCTCTCTCACTGTTAATCTTATTATCACGATTGTAAGTTCCTGGATGAGAAGTTCTTGGATCGATCGCATATCGATTACCGCGCTATGACTTCAGGGTTAATATATGCGCTAGGGCTCAAAAAGTTTGCTTTCTTGATTTGTTCAGGTAGTTTCATTCGCTCCTGTTCATGCCCAACTTGGCCATATCTACACGCCGATGGCGAACCCTGTAATCCAATTTCCCACGTAGTCTGAAGGGTGCACGGATCCAGGATGGGTCTCCAACTACCTCCGGAGCTAATTACTGATATCGCCAGTTATCTTACGCCAGAGTCATGCAATCCTCCTAAGGCGACGGACCTACGGAATTTCCGACTCACTTGCTCGCAGTTCGCTGTAGCTGGCGCAAGATACCTCACTTCGACTGTCTATTTCTCGAAGTACCCATACGATCTGGAAAGATTGAAGGACGTCTCCCAGCATCCAATCATCAGCAAGCAGATTGTCCATGCACTCTGTGATGACTCGCGATACGAACCAAAGGCACTAGACCGACCCCCATGGAGAGACCTTATAAACCGCTACAACCTCATTGCTCATAAACATCGATGTACCGAACTCCAAGAGTTCTATGAGCAGATGTACAGCGAACAGCTGCAAGTTACCAAACAAGGACTGGACCTTGCAACATTCTGTGCTGCTCTATCACGCATGCCTAATCTCAGAAGCATCCAGATATCAGACATGTGTAATCGACCAGGTCCCTCCCATTCAACTCCGGTCAAGTCTTCTCATCCATGGAGGACCGGAAACTGTCCGGAGATCTGGCCTACCAATCCACCACCAAACGCTCTATGGGACCAGGCAGTGTCACCGTACCACACCTTCATCACAGTCATCCGAGGTCTTTCATTGATGGACCACGAAATTCGTGACCTTACTGTCGAAGGCGGGCGCGAAGGAATATCACACCGAATATTTCACGCTTCAGCGGAAGACACAGCCCACCTTGTCAACGTCTTCAAGAATCTTCGAGATCTCGAACTGTGCATCTTCAGTCACGACTCGGAGGATGTCTGGATGGAAAAAACCATGCGGTCTGGCGTGCTCGGCAATGTCCTTGCCAAAGCCCTCCACTTAGACTCGCTGGGCCTGCACGGCTGTGGAAATGAAAGTTTTTTCGCACCTGTCATCTTCGAATTCTCCTCTGTCTTGGACCAGATCATCTGGTCCTGTCTCCGCCGTTTTTACTTGGGTTCTTTCGAAATCTATGGTCATGTCGGCCTCGTTAAATTTCTTCTATCTCACCGCAGGACCCTGGTACATGTGCATCTGTACAACATTGGCCTACTGGAGAGTGACTGGGCAATAGTGTTTGCGATATTGCGGCGAAAAGGGGTACAATTGGAGACTTGTATACTCACGGAACTTTACACATCGGACTTTGTATATTATGACGACGTCAAGGACGTACTGAACTATTTGCTTGGGGTTGGAGATAATCCCTTCTTGAGTCCTGGAGCCCGGGAACCGCGTTGATACCGCCCAGACTCGGGAGCAATGTGCATTGAGTACTAGCCCGAAAATCTGCCAGGCTGGGTAACAGGAACTACTGGTGCTAAAGAATGTCACTAATGCTACAGCTGCTCAAGGACTTCATACCCAACTATCAGTCTAGTGTTCGTTGCAACTAAAGTTAAGCACCCAGACTGAAGATCCGAATGCTGTCATTGTGTGAAGGTGAGAACATCACTTGTGCACAGGCTCAAGCGTACCACGTCTGAGCTAATACTTCATGCGAAGAAATGCTCCAGTCCACTTGCTATGGGCTTCTTGGTTAAACGCGTTCAGGCCCGTCATGAGAGCAATTTTCCCATCTTTCCATGCGATGTTGAAACTTATGCGTTAAGAACCACCCCAATTTCATTTTAGGACTTTCTATTCGGTGCTCGGCTGAGTGAGTATCGACTTTCATCAAATTCGCCCATGGATCTTCATTCTTCCGCGAATCACCATTCCTTCGTTATCTAGTCAGGGTTGGTAGTCCTTTTTTACCTAGGTAAGAACTTCCTGCATGGCAGAGATGAAAGATGAAGAGGTTGGCGGGCTATCCATTGCCAGAAATTAGCTATGCCTTGTCCAAAAAGATTGCCAAGCAGTGGACGCACGGGTTTTAACAGCCTTCAGGCAACTACGCCTGTGATCAATGGTCGTTCCTGAATGCTGGTACGCCTTTCATAAAGGTGCGTTCAGTCCTTGGCCAGAGACTCCAACCAAGCTTCCTCGACCTTCGATGGTAATGACTCGAAAGCCACCTTGAGCCTCTGCGACATGGGCTTCTTCTTATAGAGCATCGTCGCGTGTGGGTCAAGGACCAAAGATGACAAGTCATCGCCATGTGCAGCATCTGTGCATCTGATTAGCTTAGGAGACCATGCTCAAATATGGCCACCAGATAGTCCAGTACTTGCCCGAATTCAGGTTCATACAGCTCCCGGTAGATGTCGTGGTCAGTTCGGCGCCCCAATTTGGACATTATGGCATCGCCTACAGCGTCACCCTCATTGGCGTATTGCGTATCTCTTCAAAACCACCTCTAAGGGTCTCGTTATCACGTTGGACTATGACAGCGCACCCATCGATCTCTTGGCTTAGAGTTCTGATACGGTTGCATGGTGTACAGAGTTCCCGATCGTTTTTCTTGCTTCTTTCTTTACTTTATTAATCGTGTCGTCCATGTTATCCAAGCAGTGAGGTAGTCCACGACGAGCTATGCTAGTACGCTCGACTTTGCTCTCGCAATTTGTCCGACTCGGGCTTTGTCCAGGTTGTTCGTTGGTTGGGTATAGTTTACAACCTTGTGATCTCGATCCCCCTTGACGTGCACCCTGACATACAACGTGCCGCGCCCAAAGCTCGATGTGCTATATGAGCTGCTTCATGCTAGGTGGATAAGAAAACAACTGATATGAGAGAATCTATGATGCAGCGTAAAGACACGAAGTAAGTAGGAATAAATGAGGTCTCCCACACACAGTACAAGAAAGATCTCAGCTCACTGCATCTGCACTTGTGCTAGCCGGGCGTCGGTTTAGTTATAGGAGTAGTTGATTCCTGGGTATGCCGGGCGTGCCGGGGCACTACTTTGGCGACCCGTTGCGGGGCGAGCCGCCGGACCCACAGGCGCGAGGCAACCTAAAGTCAAGCAGAGCGAACATCCGCCCCACATCTTCTTTAACAACCCAATAATGCATACATAACTGTTCAAGCCATGTCAGATCCTCACCTCACCATTGAGGAGGTAAATTATCTAACCCACTAGTCTTCCAGCAAGCTGACTTCCCCAATCCAGTTCTTCACCCGCCTAACCTCCCTCTTCGACTCCCGCCGCGCCTCCTCCCACGGCTCCATCTACCTCACCCAAAAACGCCGTACAACCGTTCCCCTCCTCAAAGGAACCTCAATCCCTAACATCCGCCAGTAACCCCCCGATCCACTAACTCTCCCTCCACGGAAACCCCCACAACCCCTTTCCCCGACCTTCACCCCCCACAACCCCTCCCCATCCTCATCCGCGCCACAAACGGCAAATCCAAGGAACACCGCAAAAACGGCGAGAAAGTGAAGATCTCTACAGTGGTGCAGCCGGATGCGATCGAAGGGTTTTTCGTGAGGTATGCGGAGGTGATGAAGGGGGGGATGAGTGGGCTGAAGAAGAGGGATAGGAGTGGGAGGAAGAGGAAGGAGAAGGAGAGGCAGAAGGCGAAAAAGAAGGAGAAAGGGAAGGGTGAGGGAAGCTGAAGAGAGGGTATGCTTGGTTGAGGGATGGAATAGTCATTGGTGAAGAGGGTTCACCGGTTCCAGGGCCAGGAGCGGGAAGAGCCAATGGAGCACAATCGTGAGGACGGGAAGTGGATCTGAAAGGCCTCAAGACCCTCTCCGAAGAGGAATTGAAGTAGTTTCGCACAACAATAAGCGCTGAGCAGGAGATCGAGAGCGGCGGATTGTGCAGGAATTTTTCAGCTTGCGCACAGTGGATCGCCTTGTACTACGGGTAAAAGCATGTCCGGTCCATGCTATTGAAACAATCTTCAGTATCGTTCACTACCGTACGCTAGGGACCTTTGAATCCATAGAATTATACAAGAAGCAAATATGATCGCGAACCTTCGGCGCCGAATAACAAAGCATCATCGTCAGCGCCCAATAATATAGTCTCGGTTCTCCACCGTTACGCTCTTTGTCATATGATTAACCTTATACACACCGACAAGCCTTGATGCCAGCTCAAACATGTTGTTCCGAAGGGAGATGACGATGAACTGCGCATTCTTCGTCCGCTCTTTGATATAGCTCGCGACAATCGAAACGTTCCGAAAGTCCAAGGCGGCATCGATCTCGTCCATGACATACAGCGGCGTCGGTTTGTAGTGATGCAAAGCGAAGACCAGAGCCAAGCTGCTCAGGGTCTTCTCGCCTCCCGAAAGGTTCGAAATATTCTTCCACGACTTCTTGGGCGGCATGACACTGAATAAGATTCCCTCCGAGAATGGATCCAGTGAGTCGACAAGCTCCAGCTCGGCGTTGCCGCCCATGGTGATCATCTGGTACATCTCCTTGAGCCGCAGCGAGATGAGGCTGAAGCCTGTCATGAAGCCTTCGAGACGCAGCCTGCGCAGGTCATCGCATCGCTTCTTGGCGGTGTCCCGAGAAGTCACTGCGGTGTGGAGGTCGCTGCTTCTCGCGTTGTGCTCCTCGACTCGGCGACGGTATTCGGCGAGTACTCCTAGCTCCAGATTGACATTCTGGGTTTTCTCTTCGAGCACGGCTATTTCGCCCTTCAAGGCGTCCTTGCTCATGTCTAAAAGCTCGTCCTTGGTGTACTGAGGCAGCTCCTCAGCGTCTTGCGCTTCGCCGAGGTCACTGCATTTGTCATTAGCCATCGCGTGAGTCAAGTAAGCTTTGCCAAACGTACCTGACGCTCTGGATACCGAGTTTGCCTAGCTTTTCGCTCCAATACCGCAGTCGTTTCTGATTCTCAGCGAACACTTTCTGGTTTTCCTCGAGTTTGTTGCGCATCTCAATCTCGCTGCCACGTATCTCATTTACTTCCGCCGTCTTGCTGTCGAGTTCGCTCTTTAATGCTGCAAGCTCCTCTTGTTTCGCTTCTAAAGCCTACCAATCAAAGACGATTAGTACCATCCTACTGGAAGCGCCGGTCCATAGTACGTACCTCTTGCGCCTCCTCGGCCTTCTTTTTTGATCCTGAGGCGTCCGAAGCTTGGTTCTTGACCTCCTCCGTAAGCTGTTCGAATTCTTCAAGAGCTGAAGCAATCTCGCGTTCTGCCTCTTCGAAAACTTTTTCATGCTTGGTCTTCTGCTTCTCAGCCTTGGACCTCGTCACTTCTGCATTCGAGATCTCCTCCGTCAGCGTTTCGATCTGCTCTTTCAGACCGTCGACCTTGGCTTTTTGACCTCTGAGCCTGACACCACCGACCTCCATGATTTTGTCCTGTAGGTCTTTGATCTCTGCTTCGATACCAGCAGTCTCAGCGCGGAGTTCGTCAACGGCCTTCTCAAATTGAGCAATCTGCTTCTCCAGGGTACCAATGCGGGCGTCATCGGATTTCGAGGGCTGCTCAGACGTGTTCAGTTCGCTCATGCGACGTTGGGCATCCGCAAGGTTTCGGCTCAGACTGTCGACCTCCAAGCTGCCCTTTTGCATTGCAGTTTCCATCTGAGGCGTTTCATTTCTGAGCTGCTTTAGGGTCACCTCAATCTCTTGTTGCCGCTGTTGGAACGCTCGGAACTGCTCTTCCAGCTCATCACGATCTAATTCGAGCTTCGATACTTGCTCTTTTGAGCTTTCAGCTACCAGCTTTGAGGACATTCCCCCCCTCGCTACCCGAGTCCCACCGCCACTCATGGTACCTGAAACGTCGATCAATTGACCGTCAAGGGTGACGACTCGCCATCTACGAGCTCCGTAAGCGATACGATTGGCCTGTTCGAGGTCCTTCGCGACCAAGGTATTCTGCAAGACGCTGAAGAAGGCAGGCCGGACAATATCATCCTTGGATTGGACGAGATCGAACAACCGCGGAACACCTTCTGGCGTTTCTACTGCCGACAGATCTCTTCGAGCCAGCTCTCTAAGACAGATGAAGTTTGCTCTCCCAAGATTGTTCTTGCGTAGGTACTCGATACACTGTTGTCCAACAGCGACTGAATCCACGACCAAATTTTCGAGCGAGGGGCAGGCGGTGGAGATGGCGACGTCATATTTCTGGTCGATTGTACCAAGGTTGCCCAGTCGTCCATGGAAGCCCTCAATACGACCCGAATCTTTCAAGCGTGTCAGTCCACTCAATACATTTCCTTGACTTTGCGTGCTTGACAGGCTAGCGCTTGCCTCATCAGCTTTCTGACGTGCACCGGATAATTGAGACCTCATCTCTGGCTCCTTCTTAGACAATCTTGCCAACTCTTTCTCTATTGTCTGAGCTTCTGATTCAACTCGTGAATGCTGGTGCTTGATGTCGCTAACTTCGGCCTGCTTGGCCTCTCTCTGCTTTTTGATGGACACAATCTTCTCTTGAATCTCTTCCATAGCAACAGCTCCTGCAGATGCTCGCTCCCGAAGTATGTCGAGCTCGCTCTGCGCAACGGCGATGGCGGAGTGCTTCTCGTTTATCTTCTCGTTCCAGGGTTCCAACGATTTTTGTTTGTTCGCAATCTGGTCCGAAAAGGCCTGAGTCTTGCCTTTCAACGCATCACGGATGGCGGCCAATTCTTTCTCCTCGTTACGCATACTCGTCTCCATAGCCGCGATCTCAGCAGTGTTACGCTCAATATCATCAGAGTGCTTCTGAATCAAGCTACTGGCCTCTGAGCCCGATAATCTACTGGCCTGCATCGCCTTCTCTAGCTTGTTCTGCTTTCCCTTCAAGAATTTCTTCTTCTCTTCGACTTTAACGTGCTCTTTGTCATGCTTGGCCATTTCCTTAATCACTGCTTGTGTAGCTTTCTGAAGATTTTCGTACTCTTTCGCGCCGCGCTTGTACTGTTTCTCCAATTCTCTAATGCCCTCTTCGCTACCCTGATGCCTTTCTAGCTCGGCGTTGAGCTGGTCCTGCATTTGGCCAATCGCTTCCTCGGTGACTTTCAGATTGTCGCCGCACTCGTCAACATAGATCTGGTACAACGCGGATTGCTTAAATGTAAGATCGTTCTCGTCCTTTATGTATGCCAGGGCCTTGTTCTTCTTATCTTCCAGCCCGTTCTTCTCCTTCTCTACATGCTGTACCCGAGCGCTCTTTTCTGTGCAGACTTCATTGAGAGTATCTACTTCCGTCGCAGACTCCTCGATCGGCGTTTTGTATTTAGAGGTTCCGATAATGTCTTCCAAATACTCCAACAGACCGTCATCATGCTCGTTGGCCGCCTTTGGTTTCATCTGCGCGATGGACTCTACTTCACCCTGCAATATTAGGAAGCGCTTGTGGTCCAGATCAACGCCCTTCTCTTTGAGAAGTGTCGTGACCGTGGTAAAGTTAGACTCATGGGCATTGATGTAGTATTTACTGGCATTATTCTTGAAAGCTTTTCTCGATATTACGAGTGTCGATTCTGGAACTACCTCGTGCTTACCATTTGGCTGTGAAGATGTTAGTAGTCGTAGAACAGAGTAGAGCAGAAATCATACAAGATCCATGACTTCCTGAAAGTGCACTTCTACTTCGCAAAATTCCAAACTGGGAAAGGCGGCCGAATTGTGAATGAGAGCAGATATCTTGCCCTGTCTCATCTTACTCGCCCGAAAGCCAAAGACGAAAAGCAGCGAATCGATGACATTCGACTTCCCAGAACCGTTTGGACCCACAACAGACGAGAATGATGCATGAAACGGTCCGACTTCTTGTCTTCCCGCGTAGCTCTTGAAATTCGTTAGTATGAGATATTGGATGACCGTCCGAGATTTTGGGCCAGTGTCCTCCTGTGTTGACGGGACGGCCAGCGCCCTTGACCGCACGACAATGTCCATCGGCTTTTCCAATATTGCGTCCGTGGCCTTGACTGGGACAAGAGTTTTCTGACTGTCTGCAGGCGGTGCCTGCTCGTTGATCGCGGCATGGGTGATATCCGCCAATGGCGTTCCATGTAGGTGGGATACTTCAGGAGTTATCGATGGCTTCGGCGTTGGCAAAGATGGCGGAGGGTCTGCAGATACAGAAGAACGGCCTTTCCTAGGCGCCGGCGCACTCTTGCGCTTCCGTGGCGATGTCTTCTTGGTAGGTGACACCGGTTCTAGGGGAATTCCCTCTTGCGGTTCGAATATCTGCGTTGGTTCCACACTTTCCCCCATTCGCGCTCTTCGAGCACGTCCAGCCGTGTATGGCGTTGCGGACGCTTCAGTGGTCTTTCGTCGAGTCTGACGTCGGGGGCTGCGTTGGGGTGCTGGCGTGAAGTCCTCCTCCTCATCCATGGGTTCGGGTTTAATCGCGCCGCCGATATCCTCATCTTCTGAATCCTCAACAATGACCTTCTTACGCGCTGCCGCCCTCCGTGAGGGCCTCGTAGGCGATATCATGGCCATTGCGCTGCTCTTTCGAGAGTGAAAAGATGCGGTTGCTTCGCCAAAGGCGCGTTATTGACCTGCATGTTTACGGTCTGCCCTATCCGGTCTAGCGCCGGACTTTATCCCTTATCGAACTTCAATGTATCTTCGTGCGCCTACTGCAGATATTCCTCATTTCGTAAGGCAGCGTATGACTTTCGCGATGTTCTAGCCGTTAAACACAGATGGTTGTGGTGTTCAAATGTCATCCAGCCGAGTTCTAGCCCAGACGGTTATCCCTGGAAATGGAACATCAAAAATCAACTAGACTGATCAGACCGTAAACCAAGCCTGTGCTGCGGCCAACTGGACGATACCTCCTCGATGGAGATGGAGGACTTCGAAGATTTCGAGGCCGTCTTTGGCTCGTTGGAGGAAGTCGAATTTTATCGGGATGAGATTAAAGAGAACCGCAGGGACTTGGAGGGTGACCTGTTCATCGACCGGATGCTTCGAGCTATTGGTCTTTCAACCCGTCAGTCCAAGCAGGTTGTCCATCTGCAAATGGTGATTTCACTGACACTTCTCACCACAGCTTCGCGAGTATACCCACCAGGCTCACCTGGCGACCTACGCAAGCTCCACCAAAGAATTGTAGATAGCAGCTCTCCAGATCACTACAAGCAGTCATTGATCTATTACCTTCTTCAAGATTGCGAAAGCAATCACTACCATCGCGCGGCCGAGTTTGCGAAAGTCTCATTTCTACCGGACAAATACAAGATTTTCGTAGACGGGCTCTGGAACTTAGACAGATTCAAGTTCGAGGTACGCCCCACCTTTGAGATCGAGCCAACTAATTCTGGCTAAGCAAAATACCAAGCAGGCCGCGCTGGACTTCCTGACCGAGCCCGTACTGATTCCAACTTTCTCTGAGGATATACTCTACACCCTGTGCTACCATGCACCACAGGACGACAGCACCCTACCATTGGCCTATTACCACACGTTCTCCGTGCCTATAACCTCGAGCAAAGTCTTGGAAGCGTTCTTCCTAATTCTCTGCCGCACAAGTGTGACAGAAGCCTTCTTCTTTTCGCGCTCAAAAGGAGAGCTGACCCAGCGGGGTCTCTTCGAACAGTTAATCGATTTCGTCCTTACAAGATCGCGGGGGGCCTTGCGTGCATCTCGAAGCGCCGAACTAGTCACACTACCCCTCAACGAAGACGAAGAATCTTGGCTGGAAGAATACCTAAAGGAAGGTGACGGGAAGACATCGCAAGGCGCAACCGATACCTTGGTCATGAGAGCTATGACAACCGGACAATTCGGATCGATACAAAACCAGAGTGAGATTGCTCGCGATCGTAAAATCAATGACCTCAGTTGGGCGAGCTTGAGAGATCGTGTGGATCGAGGTCCCAATCAGGATGGGCGTTTGACCTGACATATTACGGGACTTTGTGTCTGACGGCCTTGCCGATGAAAGCTTCCACGGGGGATGCACACATGGGCTGCGCAAGCCAACGTCTTCTTCGAAACAGCGCCTGCTCGTCATTGGCTTCATGTACCGGTCTTGGTGACCGATGGGCGCTGTGCAATACCTCGCCTAGTGGAGAACGCTGGTACGTCAGATATCAAATGATGTAAATGTGAAGGTTTGCATATCTTGAGCTCTATCGCGGATTGAGCGCATAGGAAAGGACGTTGAGTGTCACAACGTGCCGACAAACATCCGGTGAGCTTGAAAGGGCTGGCTAAGCTATGAAATTCTCATCATCTCTTCATGATTGTTGGCCTTGCATCAGCTCAGGGTCCACATTAGAGTATTCGAGCCGAGCAGAATCGAAAGCGTCTCATGCACTCGACGGGGAGAAGACTTTTCTTCAGATGACCATTGATTCTCTGGTCGACTCCTGATGCCGCGCAATTGCTTTGTCCACATCAAACAACCTCCTTCGATCCCTGCCTATACATCTCACTCACATGGCTTGGTGCCGAGTCCGTCTCTCATGCTTGCCCAAGTGGTAGCAAGCTTGGCAATAAATCAAGCAATACTTCGCCCGGCCTTCAGATTGTGTATTGTATCGATAAGCTCAGAGGCCGAGTCCAATATCATCATGACCGATTGTTTCAATCCAACCAGCTCAGCGGCGGGTTCTCGCCGGTGCCGCATCATCATGGGAGGACTAGCACGCCTCTGGCCGCATTCACTGCTATCCTCATCGGAATCTTCGCTGCTTTCCAGACTAGAGTCTTTGCTGACCTCTTCACTATCACTGTCGTCCTCGTCTAGCGCGCTAAGGAGGCTGTCGATGTCTTCGGAGGTCTCGCTGACGGTGTCAGATGGGAGATCCGATGCATCGCTACTCGCGTCATCCTCTGTCCGGGAGCCTGAGAGACCACTGTCTGCATCGTCCTCTGTGCCTTCCGAAGCCTCTGCCATCGCCCTTCGCTTGAATGGTCGTTGCGCGATCTCTTTAGCGGCTTCAGTCCCGCCAAGTATCTCCGCAAAGCTCCTTTTTTGGGCTATCTTTTCATTGACCTTGGTAAAACGTTCTTCAGCTGGGTTTGCGCTGCAGTCTTTGTTACCATGCGTGCCAGATCCTGAAGCAAAAATCCCAGTCGGACGCTCCCTAGTGGTATCTCCTGCAACTCCGCTATCCATAAGCTCCTGGAACTCATCCAGCAATGGCCGGATTTTGGATAGCACTTGTGGATAAGGGGCTCGACCGGTTCGCTGTTCTTCCGCCCGCTCCATCCTTCTCTTATTCAGTAAGTCCAAGACCGTCTCCCGGGCGCTATCCAACGCCGTTCTCGTCTCCAGCTGGAAATCCAGCTGCACGATGGTCCAGAACTTTGCGAAGGCTCTATACTCGTAGTAAATCTTTTTTTTGAGACAGCATCGTAACAGGACCTCGTTATCATATCCACCGATATTCTGCTCTTGCTTTCTTGGTTTCCACCGTGAAGGTTGGACTCCAAGGACCGTCGTATTGTCACCTCGGCTTCCTGAAGCTTCTGTCTTCACTAGGGTAGTTCTCTCCCCGGCCTCTGGCAGTAGTGTACCCGTCGTGGCGTCTTCCTGTCCTTCGACAAAGGCACTTGAATTGTTCTGACTGGGAGCATCAGTTGATGCTAGAGAACGTGGGGGCACGGGAGGGAGTTCTGGGACTGTCACACTGATTCCACTGGTTTTTGAAGCTTCTATCTTGACTGGAGCGGTTCCCTCTGCGACCGCTGGCGAGGATGTATTATATATGGTTACTTTCAGACCTTTATACGAGGTAATTGGGGGTTTCTGATTTACATATTCGTTCGAGCTAGCTGGGTCTAATGGAATGAGATGTGTATCCAGACCGCGAGCCTCGGAGCCTTCTGCCTTAACAGAAGCATCTCTCTCTGCGAGTTCTCGCAGCGATGGAGTAGATATGGTATTTTGCTGACCCTCAATAAAGGTCCCTGTAACATCTTGATTCGGAATGTAGTCCCATATTGAAGGGTACGGCGGGAGAGGTGTGACGGAAAGTGCCCTCCAGGGAGGATCCACATACTCGGTGTACAGAGTTTGTTGCGGCATACGAGTTGACACAGTAGCGGCGATGCATTGTGGATCATGACAAAGCGGTTGCGGCAAGCCCCAAGCATAACTGTGATACCATTGAAGACTGTTTTGACTTGATGGGGCGAATTGCCGTGGACCTTGTGACGGTGGATATGTCCAGTCTGGGATTTGCTGTACGCTCCGTTGGCACTGTATCATGAGATTACTCAAATAGTCGCTGTAGTCTGCCATCACCCTCCTACTAATCTCGTGGATTTTCCTAATACCACCAAGTTCCTTCGCGAAGGTTTGTTGGGGAAAACACGGAAGAGAGGCGAGATCACGAGATCACGAGATCACGTGACACCGAGCTCTGCTTCGCCTCGCCTTTTGAACGGGTGAAGTATCTACCGTTGCTTCGGATAGCGGTGCCAATAGTATGGACCATCTGTGGCCACGATGATTAAATGGGATCGACAAATCTCTGACATTTACGCGCGGTGCTTTGTCTTGTCATCGTGATCTTGACCTATGTTACCCGGTCTCTTTGTCAAACGATTACCCTTTTTAGACGTCTAGGTTCGTTTTCATGTAACCTGACCGACAGCTTGTCTATCATTTTTCAATGAGCTCGTCAGTCAGCTGAGATTCTTGCCATTCGATTCAAAGACAGTATTCGGCGTCCACTATCTCACAGAGTTAAAAGTGTCCAAGCACCCACGAAGCCATCGTTATGCCGGTGTGCCGTTTCTTTGAGCAGGGCTACTGCAAATTTGGAGGTCCGATTTGAACCTATGTCAGGAATATGCTAGTGATAAGGCTAACGATTCTTGCAGACCGGTGCAACTTTGAGCACCCACGAGCGAGGAACGCGTCAGGAAACTCGCGAAACCCTTTCGGAGCCGTACAGAACAGAGGCAACAGTACGCGCTCTGGGAGTCCATCACAAGGTAATTGAATATTTGCTCTCATTGTATATCATGGAATAAACCCGCTGTTACGATTTCGCCGCTAGTCAGTACCTCATGGCTTATACCTACGCCAACTTTCGCAGCCACTACTCCAGAAAGGAAAATATTGAACGTCCTTCGGGCATAACGAGTGATTTAATACTGTTCATTCCGCATATAGAATAGATGCTGATAATTCGGTCTAGGCCATGGTCAAGATTCGCAACCGTATAACTATCAGATGCCAGGATACACACTCGCCGTGCTAATTTCGACGATAGGTACAAGCTTGACACGGCAACCATTGTGACCGAACTGAAGAATGAGCGCCCCCAATGGATCCTTTCGGCCTTTGGACCGGTAAAGGAACTACCGGTCCAGCTCTTTGGCGGATACCCTCGTGAACAAAGCTGCGAGGAGCTACGGCTGCGTCATTATGAGCTGGCTGCTGCGGGTAACCCCCAAGAGGCTATACAGGAAGCTCAGACATTGTTCAACAATGCTGAGCAGCAGATTCGTACCGCTCTTGATGACGTCGAAGGTGCGATCAAATACCTGAACAATAAAGCAAAGGAGCACCCGAATCGCTTCGAAACATGCGAGGCTAGAGGGACTGATCTCAATGGATCTCGGCCATCCGGTTCAGCTTTTGGTCAACCGACAGCACCTAAATCAAGCTTCGGAGTCCCAGCAACATCGTTCGGTCAACCTACAGGTGCCTCTGGCTTTGGTCAACCTTCTGCTCTTGGCTCGCGACCATCGCCCTTTGGGCAGCAAGCCACTGCGTCAGGGCAATCGTCGGCATTTGGGCAGCCCGCGCAACTCGGCCGACCAAGTACAAGCTTTGGACAGCCGACTTCAAGTTTTGGCCAACCCTCTGTACCAGCGCCTGCGTTCGGCAAGCCAAGCAATCCCACATCAGCTTTCGGTCAGTCCGTAGCGCCCAAATCCGCGTTTGGACAGCCATCGTTCGGTCAACCGTCCGCACCGCCTGCTTTCGGACAGAATTCGTTGACCTCAGTCTTTGGTGCACCAGCGACACTGGGCTCCAGTCAGCAGTCTGCGTTTGGCCAACCGTCAACTTTGCAGCAGAGCGCCTTCAACCAACAATCCGTGGGAACTACCCAGCCAAGCGCCTTCGGAAAGCCTTCCGCATCTGCCAGTCCCTTTGAACAGGCATCCCAGCCAGCAAGAACTTCAGGCTTTGGACAGACCAACCCAGCCACGACAAATCCATTCGGTCAGCCAGTGGCAAACCAAAGCACCCAAGCTTTTCGGCAGCCGAGTGCGACTGGCAGTGGTTCTGGTCATGCCTCGATTCAATCTGCAAACGCGCCAATGGATACTCTCACGCAGCCTTCAAATGGATTTGGCAATGTTTCTGCTCCGACGACCAGTACCGCGCTTAGTCAGCCTACTGCTACCCTAGCTGCCAGCAGCAAAAGCCGAGACCCTGCCACACGAGACGCGCAAGGGAAATTGAAAACGTGGAATGGTGAACCTGTGACCTATGTCGACAATGAGCCTTGCACCAAAGGCAAGGATGGAGCTTGGGAAAAGGTCTGCTTTCCTGACGGACCACCGACTCTTACCAAAGCGGAAGAGCTGGCAGAAGTGACATATGACGAAAGTACCAAGGAGAACTACATGTTCATGAGGACGCACGAATCATTCAAGGATGGGATGATGCCGAGCTTGCCACCTAGGAGGGAATGGTGCAATTGGGATTTCTGAGTGGATTCTGTAACCGGAGAAATATCATACGTTGAAGATTAGACGCAAGTCCATTCAGATCTTACAGGCGATTTTAAGAGGATCTCTCGCGAATATACAGTACTTTGTGCAGTCATGGGCCCAACCTAGCCTGGGCGAAGCTTTAGCGCGTTTGCGGTCAATGGTCGCAGCTGCTGGTCTTGGTGGTGCACTTTTAACGTAATACGGTCGTATCGACAATTGAGGCTTGTACCTAATACTTTCAGTGGATTGCCACCATCCCCACTTGTTACTGCTACTTGCGCTCTCAAGCAGCGATCGTGACCTCAACTTCCACACCAGCCTCGATGTTAACGATGATCTGCTTGACGACTTCGGTTGGCGCATTCAAACTGTGCAATCGTGTCAGCATCCCTTTGATACCTCCCGATTTGCGCGTTCAGAGCCCCCGACAAGTCCTGCACTTTCCCCTCCCTTGCTGTGCTCTGCCCAGGATGAGACCATACTTACTCAATCAGCCGCTTGTGGATCCTCATTTCGTACGTGTCCCACGTCTTACTTCCTTCACCACACGGGGTCTTCCTCGTCGTGACTTTCAAGCTCTTTGTAGGCAAGCGGACAGGGCCCTTGACACGCAGGTCCTTGGATTTGGCACGTTCGATCAGCTCCTGGCAGACCTTCTCCAGGGACTGGACTTTGCGGGAAGTGAGGGTGATGCGGATCTTGTGGATTTTCTGTCCATTCAATCAGCGGTCAATCGGATGTTGAGAGGCAAGTACGCAGCGGGGATTCTCACGGGGCCTTCGCCATAATCTTTTTCGGGCTTTTGGTAGGACATGGTGCCGACTACTTTGACTTTTCAATGGGAGATATCTTGAATGTAATTGCCAATCAAGACCTGAACAACTGTGGTCCGGTAAGGTGATGAAAGGCTATGATGATATTGAAACTGTGGGTGAACTTCGATGGAGATAGATTTTGTGGATCTCGAAGTCTTGGTGCTCGCTTCTCGGGAGCTAGCCGCTTCTGACATGGCTCGATCGTGACTTCCTGGATCTCAAATGTGTTTGTCATGACTCTGGTTCTTAATTAAAGTAAGTCCTCTCACAGTCTCCTCTATTACTGTCCTTCTCATATTTCCGTCAAGAGGGAAAGACAGTATCTCGGACGTCTTCATCGGCATCGGTGGTCCCTTATTCATTGCTTGTCGATATGTTACTTCCATCCTTCGCTCCGTTCCCACCAGTAGACGTGTTAAAGCAGCTTCTTCCAGACGAGCTCGAAGCATGTCTGGGGGCATGGACTCTACTTGCACATGGCTATCTTCTCCTACCGCAAGTTATGTTCTCCAAAAAGGTCGCGGAGGAGCCTTCCGTAACCGAATTTCTTGTCTCTTACATGTCCGAGAACCTCCAAGTAGATACGTACTTGCTCAATGCACCGAAGGTCAGGGCGCTGAGGTCGAATGTTTTCAGATTGACACACAGGACGTTCATGGAATCTGCGGCTATTCCTTCGCAGCTGCTGGAGTACGTTTTCCTGGAGAACCTCAGTGTCCTATACGGCGCCCCAAATCTTCACGGGCATAATCCAAATTTGTCAGATATGATCATAAAGGCTTGGGATGTCAGTAGTTCTGACGATGCGCCTCCGTCGTTCGCAAAGCAGAGAGCATCCTTAATCCGCGCATTGAACACCAGCAAGCAAGACATTCTTACAGAACTCGATGAATTATTCACACGTACAGCGTGTGTCCTAAGCGTATCATATCAATATGGTCAATATCTTACCGTAGGCTCGGACTTCTTAGACGCCCTTTCAGGGTACTTCCAATCAAATGCTAGAGTGCAAAAAGGGATTGTTACCGTGGCCCACCTCTGCTTGACCAGCCTGATACATCCAAAGAATCCGATGTTCTCTACGTTGATCGATCACTTGTATGCCATGAAAAGCAGTCCTGCCGGCAAGTCAACGCTCCAGACCCTTTGCTCAACTACCTCGTTCCTTCGTAAATTCCGGCAAAGCTTGTCTGGTGCGGAAGCTGCAAGAGCGCAGCCATTAATGGACGAGCTCAGTACCTTCAGGATTGACATCAAAGGGAAAGGAAAAGCAAGAGATAGGAAAGTTCCGAAGCACCGAAAGGCTAGGCGAATCTCTTCGTCAGATGAGCGATTTGCTCAAGAAATGGAACGGATCACCCTAGTGACACAGATCAAAGATCTGTTCCCCGAATTAGATACTCAAGTCATCAATGACTTGTTGCATAAAAACAACGGAGACATGGAAAGAGTGACGGCTCATATTCTGGACGGCTCTCTGGGTGCTCATGCAGCGCAGTCAGAGAAGACATCTACTAAGTACGTGTTCCTCTCCCAATCTTTGCTGTGTGCGAACTCTTACGTGAAGTAGGCCGGCGGAAATAACGCTTCAAGTACCAGTGGATCACAAGCCTCATCAAATGTCGTCAATGGCCCCTATATCAAAGCCATTGGCGGGCCGTCGTTCCGTCTTCGATGGGGACGACTTTTCTCGGCTTGCTGTTTCTCCATCGCAGATACATCACGGCCGTAGTCATGCTGACTCTCAAACCGCTGATACATTGCTGTCCGCTCCCACTTCCAAATCAGACAAAGCCGCCATCATCTCCGCTCTAGCGGCTTTCGACTCCGATGACGACGAACGTGACGACACCTACGACATGGAGGACGTGGGCGGTACGGTCGATTCTGCCATGCCGGGGACCAGTGATGATGCCATGGATACTGAAGGCTTGAAGCAGAATGTTCACGAAGAGGCCTTGTGGCAGGCCTGGAAAATGTCTCCCGGGCTGTTTGGCCGAGATCAAGCTACACGAAGGAGCCAGGCCAGGATAGCTCTACGGAGCGATACAGGCATGACAGATGAGGCCATTGAGGGTTGGGCAATCATGTTGCAAAGAGATCCCAAGAAGGTGAAAAGGTTGGAAGCCATGTTCAGCATGGCCGGCAGTGGCCAGCAACGAGGGCTGGGTCGGACTGCTTGGCAGGACAGCCCTGTCGTCTCGGAAACAGATACGGGAGAGGAGGCTGACACGGACGGAGATCCTGGGCCTGCTACTCGAGGCGGAAGGGGAGGCGGAAAGGGCAGAGGTAGGGGCAGGGGTGGAGGACAAGGTGGCAGAGGAGCGAATGTGGCTGGGCCGGCAGATGATCGAGAAACCCAAGTCGCAAGACAGAGGAAGGATGCCAACAAAGGCTCGCGGACTAACCATAATCGGAGGGATCAAAGAGCAAGGAAACTGGCTAGAGGAGGGTTTGCTGGTTGAATGAGCTTCAGATATAGCGAGGGCTGCAGCTTACCTTGAAGAGTGAACCTACCCACACGCGCCTGGCACGTTAGTGAGTATAGTTCAAGATTCAAAGATCAGGCATCCCGACTTGTTCGACGTACTAGCACAAGTGGTGCTTTGTTTGATTGGCAAGCTTTTGTGCACCTCTTTTCTATCTGCTTTCTTACAGTACACGATTATGTCTGTGATATACTTGAACGTCTTGCGCTTTGGAAAAGGCCGTCAGTGGTCGTTCAGCCATGGCTATCTCGTCGATACGTTGTTTACAGAGTGCGAAGCAATCGTTTCTTGTTGGCTCAAGGAATCAACACCCTGTCAGTGCATAGGATCAGGTCTGGGCTACGAGAAAGAAAGTCGACTTTGCAATAACGTAGGCTAACAGCCATCTATCAGATCTTGAGCAATCGAAGACGTTTGTGGCATTGTTGGCTCAACATGATGAGCTGTCCTTCCTATCCTCACTTAGGAACGTGAACCATCACATCGAGTCAAGACGCTGCATACCGACCACCCCGAAGCATTGACGCTCAACCAGTTCGCACATCCTCCTCCATTCCCTCCCACCCTTCCGTCAACTAAACATGTGTATCCCTTCACAAGTGATACACACCCAAACCCTCACCACCTCCCCCTCCCCATCCCACCAATCCCTCACATCCCTCCCACACCGACAGATCCGCACCTGCATAAACGGCAAACTATGCCCTTCCAACGTCTCCGCCTCCCAGCAGCTCTGCGCCCGCATCAGGCTACTCTCCCTGCAGTCAAAACACAGCCACGTATCCGGGTGCGCCGTGAAACACGTGCAGTCCGCCAAGAAGCCGTGCGTGCGCCGGTTGTGGTCCACGGCTCCCTTGGCGCATTCCCGGCAGAGGGCCACGTAGCTCTTGCACAGGAGGAGGTGGTTGCTGGTCTTGAGGTGCTGGTCGCCGCGGCGGTGGCAGAATGTGCAGACGAGGTGGGGGCGCGAGGAGTGCGCGGAGGTGTTGCTGCAGGGGAGGGCGTCGGCGGTGTGGAGTGGGGGTTGCGAATAGCAGAATTGTTCGGCGGCGAGGAGGTCGGTGGTGCCGCTGAAGAAGATGGGGTTCTCGTCGCAGAGGTGGGGGTCGGACAGGTCGCATGGGTCTTGTTCTTGGGGGCGTGGGGTATGGGGAGGAGGTTGGCCGGCTTCTCCGCGTGAGTGCACTGGAGATGGGGCATCGCTGTGGTTTGGCGGTGTAAGAGGACATGGCGCTGTCATGAGTGGAGCGGCTGGTTGTGAAGGAAGACCAGGGTTATATCGTATTCGAAGGCGTGGTGCTGTCTCCGAATGATCGGCAGGTGATTGTGGGTAAATACGTTTTGGTGGTGTCTGAGAACGCGGTGCTGGTGCCATTGCCTGTTGAGATTGCTGCTGATGAACTTGAAGTGAGGATGATGACAGGGAAGGTGGTGCCATTGGTAGCATCGATTGTCCTGCTAGTGAAGGTGTTGCTGATGCTAGTTTAGGTTGTTGCGATAGCGATGAGATATCACTCAAAGCCGTTGTTGTTTTCGGAAGGCCTGCTACTGTTGTTGTTGTTACTAAAGGTGACGGCCTGGCAGGAGGTTGGACATGAGGTTGAGCAGGAAGATGATGGTTTGCTCGACCAGCATATGGGTGAAACCGCGTACGAGGGCGGCCGCGAGGACGCTTTGGAACTGGCGCTGGGTGAGGAGCAGGGGTTTCTGACTCCAAGGTAGGCTGAGCATTTGAGCCAGCAGTTGGATCGTTTGTAGTCATCTGACGTGCACGTTCAGCGGCGGTCTTGCTCTGAACTTCACGAAAGTCTTTGGCAAAGCCACGGTTTGAGGATGGTCGAGTGAGCCATGAGTGTGAAGATGTGATGTGATGTGTCGCCATGTTGACGCGCCTCGAAGGTGTCGTTCTGGTGATTGGGGAGTGAATGCGTGAGGACGTGAATTCATGAAGGGATGACCGATCCTGTAGCTGCAGCAACCAATTCCGATTTTGAACCATGGTTGACTGTCCTAAATAGGTAGTTGGCGCAAGCAATCCATGAAACATCTGCCATTATGAAAGGCATATCGATACTTCAGTAGGATCAAGTCTGATATCAAGCTTGGTAAAACGCGATATTGAGTTTTCGCTGAAGCCATATAACGTGAAATGGGATATCGTACTTTGACCACCCACCACTACAACACCTTGACAGATTGGAAGAATGGATTATCCAGCAGCTTCTGATTGCCCATGACGAGCTCCTTCATCTTGGCCACCTGCTCTTCTTTACTCAAACCATGACCCTCGGTTGCCTTCTTCCACTGCACCAGCATCTCCTTCAGAAGTGCACTTCCCTCTTCAACGTCTTGCTTGGAGTGTATTATCGAAGCATCCTCGTGCTTGGTGGAGAAGTCTTCTAACTCATCTGCTTTACGCTTCGCCATATTGATGACCTTTTGGGGGAAGCGCACAAGCTCAGCAACATGAATTCCAAAGCTTTGGTCGCAAACTCCTTCTTCCACCTTGTAGAGCAATGTCACCTCTCGCCGGTCCTTGTCACTCGTGTCTCCGATATGGGCAACGACATGTAGATTCTGCACCTGTGAATGATCGTCGACCAATGCTGTCAGCTCATGGAAATGCGTTGCGAACATTGCGAAACATCGGATCTCCTTGATAATATGCTCCGAAATGGCCCACGCGAGTCCGAAGCCATCATACGTGCTAGTGCCACGACCTAGTTCATCAATGATGATCAGAGATTCGGATGTTGCTGACTTCAGGATGTTGGCTGTTTCCAACATCTCAGCCATGAACGTTGAGACGCCTTTCAGCTGTGAATCGCTGGCACCGACTCTGGCTAAAATACTGTCGAACAATGTAAGCTCCGCCTCTGAACATGGCACAAAGCAGCCAACTTGTGCCATAAGGGCAATCACACCGATCTGCCTGATGTATGTAGATTTACCTCCCATATTAGGACCAGTAATGATGAGGAATTCGGAGCTTCCGCGAATGAGAGAAACATCATTCGTAATGAACTGGACGTCATCTTGCATCTCCATACAAGGGTGACGTGCTTCCTTAAGGATAGTGTTTCCCTCGCCTCTTGGATGCATTTTCGGACGTACATATGATGTTGGGGCGTGAACTGAGACGTGAGCAAAACTGATAATGACATCAAGGTGCGAAAGAACACCAGCAAGCTTTTCTATCACGGGACAATATGAGGCTGCAACGTTGACAACTTCGCTGACCAGGCCGCTCTGGGTCCGATTGTAACTCTCGGAAAGCTGGTCGTGCTCGCGACGCATTGTCTGCATTTCAGGGGTCGTGAAGTACACGCCATTCTTCTGGGTTGATATCTCCTGATATGGCTTTTTGTTGCGTATACACCCCGCTTCATTCCTTGTAAGGCGAAAGCACCAGCCATGCACTCTGTGATTCTCAAGGAACAGTTTTTTCTCTGTATCCTGATTTAGGTCTTTGCCGGCTTTCGTATGCTCAACGTTCATATCATACTTTAGCTTCTCGAGCTTCTTGCGAATTATCCGCAGACTCTCGTCAAATTCAGGCTTGATGATAAATTCGTGGTGGTCCAGGGCATCGAGATCCACGGTTGTCTCTACCATCTCCTGTAATTTAGCCAGGCTGTTCGAATAGTCCACCAGCTTTGATGTATATTCTGCGTCGAGTGGGTCTTTATACTGCTCGTCCATAACACCCTCCAGAGTGCCTATAAAGCCAGGTATGCGAATTACTACTTGGTAGGCTCGCACGACGTCCTCGAGGTTTGCTAATTTCCTCTGAAATCTCTTTGCTAATCGATAGAGATCGGGAATAGATCTTAGATGCTCCTCTTGCATAGTCTGCCGTAATTCAGTATCTTGCACGAAGGCTTCCACAAGCTGCTGCCGGCGCTCAATCTCTTCGAGACTCATGAGAGGCTGCTTGAGCCACTGCGCGAGAAGTCGGCTGCCGACGGGAGTCTTGCAGTGATTGAGAAGCCCATACAGACTCATTGTCTTCGATCCGTCTCGTGGCCCCGGCATTAGGTTGAGTGCTTTCAGGGCTGAAGCATCGAGCTTCATGTACTGGGAAAGATCATGCTGGTAGAGCTGGTACTGCCCGAAGTTCGACGGGTCAGACAGGACGCCGAGATACTTGATAAGAGCGGCTGCTGATCCCATGGCCAGCTTCAGGTCAGTTTGAGGCAAAGTTCCCGCAGCACGTTCGTCACGCAATAGTCGTGTGAGATCTTGCTCGATGTCCTTGGTGCCGAAGTCACCAATTGTTCGCTCGGCGATCGCCACACCACAGTTGTCAGCGATTGTTCGAAGTTTGGCAAGTTCTGGGTCCTTCTTCTGGCTGTCTGCCTGCAGTAGTAGCTCTCTGACGCCCAATTGGATGAGGAGTGATTCGAAATTAGAGTAGACATCGTTATCAACGAATTCGCTGACTCCAAGCTCTCGTACGCTTGCGTCTGCAAAGCAAACACCGATATTCCTAGCCTCTGAAGCCTTTGCAGACACTTTGACAGCGAGTATTACCGGTGCCGAATCTACCTGTCCCCCGAGTTCGTCTTCGACATCCTGCAGATTCCCTGGAGAAGCCTGCTTTTTCAACTTCCACTGCATACGTCCCGTAGTCTCCCATATCTCTACCCTTCTCCCGAGTCGGAAGAGAGCTTCTCGTAGAAGGTTACGGTATACAGTAATAGTCATAGTGACTGAGGGTAGGCCAGTGTCCGCTTTGCCCAGTTGTCGGAGGACAGAGGTTGTTTTGTACATCTGCAGGGACTATTTAGCGAGTTTCACATGGTTCAAGTGGCTTTCCAAGACTCACAGTTCGAGCTATGAAAGCTGCGTCCTCGCCGTGCGCACTATACCAATCCCCTCTGTCGAAGATTCGAATCGTCTCTTCATCCTTGGCAGGAAGACCACGGAAAAACTTGATAAAACCCACCTCATCGTCCACCTGTACCACAATCAGCAATTGGAGGCCGAGCCAAAGGCTGCCCAGTCACCTTCATCTCTGGACGAGAGGCCATTGTCAAAGATATGAGCCGGCCCTCGAGGACACGGCGAGACGGTGTATCCAACGGCGAAGAGCAGTCAATTATGTAATATTAGCTCGAAGAGGTATGCATCTGGCGGACCAAATATACATCGCCGAGTTCTCATGGATCGTACGACCATGCACTAGGCAGGTGGGACGTCGCGAAAATGACACGAGAACCGGAGGCATAGCAGAGTGTCACGTGATCTTGCTGTACTCGATACACGTACCTTACGGCTGCTGTTTCTTACAGCCTATGCCACAACCGATATTCACATGTGACAGCAGCTGAGGTACAATCTCGTATCAGTTACCCAGAGTTTGTGTACATCATTTAAGTACTCTCTATCCGCCCGGCGACGCTACCCTCAAAGTGCTTGCGACCGTGCTAAAGTACGGGCGGACGATGGCATCCAGCATCCAGCATCGAGAATGACTGTTACTATTCTATATTGACGTACTTTTTGACTAAGTCTCGTAGACTCGTAGACTTCGATCTGGTTATCACTCCTGATTGAATACCTTGAGACCTCGGTTCTGACACTCACGCCCACCTTCTTCACAGCGCCAGAATCGTCATCCTGGCTCGAGCTATACATTCATCTATATATTACTCCCTAAGCTTTCTCCTTACGTTCTCGTTTCTTTTGGCATATATTCTCTTCGGTTTTCACATTGATCTTGCAACCGGTCTATCTTTATCTCGAGATCACGCACCTAGCCTTTTTCATCAACTCAATATGTTGGGTGGATCTGACTATAAAGCAGTAGCTTACTTCGTAAACTGGTATGCTCCAAGGCGCAATCATCAGCAGCTTTATCCCCCTGACTTCTGAAAAGGGCCATCTACGGGAGGAACCACCAGCCGCAAGATCTGCCTGCTGGTAATCTGACACACGTCCTCTACGCTTTCGCCAATGTGAGGCCCGAAAGTGGTGAAGTGTATGACCTCATCTTCTGTCCATGTTGCTCGAGCTTTGCTTAAATCCTGCATACAGCTATTTGACGGATACATGGAGTGAGTCGTTTTCGGGGCATCTCTTAGCCCTTTCTAAGGTTCTCGATAATCTTTAAACATCTCTCCATAGCACTGCCTTGAAGGCACGCTACCTGGCTCGATAGAATGACTTAAAGGAATGCTGACTCCAAAACCTCCTCAGGTGATACAGTGAGTAGAATCATCCAGGGCTGCAAAGGGGAGTGAGTCTTACGGCTTCAAGGACAAGCATTATCCCACGGATTCTTGGAATGACACTGGCATGAGGTCTCTTGGTCTTTCACTATTGTCCAGATACTGATCGAGACTAAGGCAATAATGTCTACGGCTGCATCAAGCAACTTTTCCTGCTCAAGAAGAAGCACAGGCAATTGAAAGTCCTGTTATCTATCGGCGGCTGGACCTATTCCGCGAACTTTGCTCAACCGGCTTCAACGGAGGAAGGTCGAGCAACCTTCGCAAAGTCGGCTGTACGGCTCGTTCAGGACTTGGGACTCGATGGTAAATGAAGTCTTTGATGAATTTGCCGTTCCTTGGCTTATTGTGACATAGGCTTGGACATTGACTGGGAGTACCCAAAGAACGATGTAGAAGCCACCGACTTCGTCCACCTACTCAAAGCAGTCCGTGATGTACGTATCTCGTGGGAAAAAGACCCACAGTAAACCTAACACCATCTAGGAGCTCAAAAACAGTCCCAACGGCGATAAAATGCTACTTACCGTCGCCTGCCCCGCCGGCCCTCAAAACTACGAGACGCTCCACCTCAAAGCCATGGACACTCACCTTGATTTCTGGAACCTGATGGCCTACGACTATGCCGGCTCTTGGGACTCCGTCGCCAGGCACCAAGCAAACCTTTTTCCCTCTGTCTCAACGCCGGCCAGCACGCCTTTCTCCACATCCCATGCGCTGGAGTACTACACCTCTCACGGCATCGAACCATCCAAGATCATCCTCGGTATGCCTCTCTATGGCCGCGCCTTCACTTCTACCGACGGTCCCGGTAAACCGTTCTCGGGTACGGGGGAAGGGAGTTGGGAGGCAGGGGTGTGGGATTTCAAGGCTTTGCCGAAAGAGGGAGCGAAGGAATTTTTGGATGATCAGATAGGGGCTAGTTGGACGTATGACAGAGAGGCGAGGGTGATGGTGAGTTATGATAGTTTGGAAATGGCGAAGAAGAAGGTGGACTTCATCAAAAGCGAGGGATTAGGAGGGGCGATGTGGTGGGAGAGCAGCGCTGATAAAGCTGGGGAGGAGAGTCTGATTGGGACTGTGAGTCAAATTTTCCTGATTCCTGGCAGTTTCTCAAGGCAGGACTTTGCTGATGGGTTGCCAGGTTGTTCGTGGTTTGGGACACATGGATCGAAGCCAGAATACGCTGGAGTATTCGGAGTCAAAGTTCGACAACTTACGGAAGGGGATGCCAGATGAGTAATTTGGGGTGCACGCAGGATGCAGCATACGATAATGGACGTGAGGAGCACACGTTGTCACAAAACTGTAAATATTTGCTGATTGGATGTCCATGTAATTTGGAGCAGCCGCGTCAAGATTGACTCAAGCACCAATTTCCGACTTAGTCTCTCTGTCGACCTCGAGGCGATGACTGCTAGTCAAGCCTCTGAAAATGTAGGGGGAGATTCATACGTGAGAGGGCAGTGACCTAGCTCCTTGAGTCAAAGCGAAAGGACATTCTGCAAGTAGACAGACGAGTAAGCTGAGGACAAATCGAGCTCTCTACCTAAATGATCTAGGCAGACAAGTTCTTGCAAGCTCATGCCTACATCAGCCACCCTCTTCGCATATGGTGCCGCTATTCCTCTAGCTCTCGAAGATGTACGTGGTATGGCAGCGCCCGCAATACTGGCGATTGTGCATAGCGGCCATGAAGACACCAGCACCGCACTACAACCAGACAGTCAGCACTGACACATCCTTCTTCGGATCATCCAACATCTTCATCATCATTGAAAACTCACCTCCGCAGTAGGACACTCCCTCCTCAAGCGCTCGATCTTGCCATCCCCATCGACCTTGTAGTACTTCAACACCGCCAACTTCGTCTTCTTGCGCTTGTGCTTGATCTTCTTCGGCGTCGTGTACACCTTCTTCTTGCGCTTCTTACCACCGCCACGGAGACGGAGGACGAGGTGGAGCGTGGACTCCTTCTGGATGTTGTAGTCCGAGAGGGTGCGGCCGTCTTCGAGTTGCTTGCCGGCGAAGATTAGGCGCTGTTGGTCGGGCGGGATGCCTTCTTTGTCTGTGAAGAAGAGGGAATGTTAGTGGTGACGATGGTTGGGATATACTATATACGTACCTTGGATTTTGGCCTTGACATTGTCGATGGTGTCGGAGGATTCGACCTCGAGGGTGATGGTTTTGCCCGTGAGGGTCTTGACAAAGATCTGCATGATGGTCTTGCAGGTTGGAAGTCAGTATATGGCGCGTCAATGCTTGGTGTCGTTACTCACCTAGACAATGCTGTCTTCCTCAACCTCCAGCAGATACTCGACAAGTCGTGGAGAGAATGCAGGAGACGAGGATCTTTGTGGCTCTCGCTTAGCTGACCCGGACCTAGAGAGTTTTGGGATTAGCTCGAGCGCGGCAAGCGCCACCTCATGTGCCCAAGGAGATCCCTGCAGGACAAGCGTTGCTTCAGCAACCACTCGGCGCAAATAGTCAACTGGCCTCGCAGTCGAACAGTCCAGTCATCAATTGCAACATATCAGCTGTTCTTACAAAGAGCCGAGCTCCTCTAAGTCTACACGAATAATCTAGAGGTGGGCCATTGGTCATATCAATATCTGCGTGATCCGCTCACTGAATTCCTGTAGGAAAGCTAAAGGCCAACTCGAGGACTGGTTGCAATTTAGTACAAAGCAGAAAGTTAGCATCTGAGCACAGCTCCACGCTTTTGATTTTGCCCGGCCGAGCGCCGCTTGTTGCGTGAGGTAAGATATGCCTCGAGCTTTAATAGAAGCCAAAAAGCTGATGTCGAATGAAATAGTTCCGAACCGCGAAGGTCTCCCTCCACACCCTTCGACAATTGCCCATTCGGACTCGACCGATCTCATTATGCTGCCACACCAGTCAATAAATCTTACCCAAGGACAACATCGACGACAAAGGTCGATACCCACGGCTTTCGACAACTTGAAGATTTCCTCTCCTGCTAGACATGCGACGCATCATCGAGGGCTCAGCTTCGATGAGACGATGCATTGCCATGGACTCCCGGAACCATACCAGCAAGACCCGACGACAACTACTAACCCACGACAAATGCAGCACATTATATCGGAAACGCAGCAGCGACCAATGGCTCGACCGGGCCAACAACGACACAATAGCGATGATGGTACTCTGGAATCGTCCAAATTTTCTTTTCCCTTAGAGCCAAGCACTGGATGCTTCAAAACCAATCTTTCTGAGCAGCAGATTAGCGATATGAGCGATGATCAGATCTTCGAGCTCCTCACACAAAAACCTGCTGCCGATCGACACCATTTTTTGGAGCCAGCCTTGTCCGCTGGAAGCCTTGACGGCAACGGATTGACTGATAGCGCAGTCGCTGGTACGACGCAAGGCGGTGGAAGAGGAGGCGGGATTGAGGTTCCGGACAGTTTAGAATCGTCTAGGAGAAGTTCGGTTCAGTACTCGACGATGGTGCCTGAGCGGCCGTATACACCCCCTACCAAAATCAACAACTGTAAGATATTACTGCCCATGCATTGCTTTTGTAGGGTCGCCGCTGACTCTGTTGAAGGGTCCTTCTCAATGACTCCTGATCCTACACCGTATAAGAATGCACAGGCTGAGCGGACATTTCAAAGCGCATCAACACATAGCTCGCCGACCAAGAAAGATCCAAACCCAACCATCAAAGCCTCGCAGTCCATGCAGCGAGGCTGGTCTTGTCAAGATGTCTTCGTGGATCGATCCGTGTACACTGGCGCTTCAAGAATGCCATCACCGCCAGGATCCGCGCCGCTCGTGCCGCCCACGTCTTTCACATTGCCGGACTTTCCTCCATCGGCCTTCGTTGACTTATCCGCGATAGGCCTGGACTTTTCCAGCAATCCTTTCGACCAGCCATCCTCACATTGTTCGCCGATGTCCAGCGCGCTATCACCAGCGACTTCATCTTTCCAGGCGTCACCCGAACTCAACTTCTTACCGAATCTTGGGTCATCGCACGCAAGAGCTGCCGACTTTGCGTTATTCCCAGAGCCTCCGATATCCGCTTCGCAGAGTATGGTAGATTTCGAAGGTCTTCCCTCGCCAGGCAAGCAAACTCTGCATTCTAGATCCCAATCCACGACAGGTCTTGATCCGGGTCTCGCTACTATTGATACTGGCATTTCCTCTGAGGAAGTCAATGCATTCATCGGTGGACCACACGAAGATCAGAAATGGGTATGCATGTACCCAGAATGCGGAAAGAGGTTCGGTAGGAAGGAGAACATCAAGTCCCACGTTCAGACTCACCTTGGCGACCGACAATTTCTCTGCATGCACTGCAACAAGCGTTTTGTACGGCAGCACGACCTGAAACGGCACGAGAAGATTCACACTGGAATCAAGCCTTACCCTTGCGAATGCGGCCACAGCTTCGCCAGGATGGATGCGTTGACCAGACACAAGCAGCGCAATACATGCGTTGGTGGGATCGGTGGTCCTGAAGGTGTTGAGAAAAAGGAGACGAAGCGTGGTCGGCCTAGGAAGCACAGACCAGACACACAGGAGAGACGGGACAAAGCAAGCAGAACTCGACAGAGGGTCCTTGAAAAGAAGAGCGGATCATCAATGTCTGGATCATCGGTCTGCTCATTTTCGAGTCCGCCTCCAATGCCGGACAATTATGACACAGACGCTAGCGCAGCGTTTCCCAGTCCTCCGCAAATGTTCGTGAATTATGACATGGACGCAAGCGTTGCTATGTCACGAGACTCATCGTCGAGCCACTATGGTACGCCACCGGAGCTAGACATGTCTTCATCATCGCCTATTGCTGCGAGATTCTTCGACTTCGAGGAAATCGCCGAGAGCCCGCAGAACGTAGGGAAAGTCGAAAGCGAGCAAATCAGCAGAGATCTCTTGAACGGGCTCGTACTGACGCAAGGCGAGACGGATCTCGACCAGATGATTCTCGATTTCAGTACTGAAGGGGAAACATTGCCGAGTGAAGTCAACAACGTGCAGACAAGCAAGCGCCAGTCTCTATTAACCAACTTTGACTTTACCTTCGTCGAGGAAAATCCGTTCGGGCTAAGTGACGACCTTCTGCCTAACCGTGAAGATTTGAGCTGGGTTCTTGAAGGGCTGTGAGACTCTTTGTGGACTCGACATTGCATAGCATAGCAGGGGCGTCAGGACTGTAACAGGAGGGACACTGCTGGGCGGGACAGGTCGGGATTGGCGCACATGGAGGACAATACGGACATCAATGACGGATAGGAACATACTTTAGGGGAAGTGAGGAAGACATAGCGCGGTTACTTTCAGATGTATGAGATATACTGACCGCATACAATCATTTGGCGCCTCTGAGATTTCAAGCTTGCTAGCAGCTCAGTTCAGACCCGCGCGTCGCTGTTCTAGAGAACTTTGAACGCCTCAGTTGCGGTAAAGTCTGTAGAGCAGAGATCTGGCTGCTGAGCGAAAGCTAGCGCAAAATCGGAGTCCGGAATTTCCTTCGGTTTTATGCAAGCTGGTATCTGCACACAAGGAGGGTCGCCAGCTCCACAGGAGCTGTGCAAGTAGGGTTGGAGCAGGGTTCACCGGCGACGGCGGTCGTTGCGCGACCCCCAGATGTCAAAGCGACACAGAGTCTGCCACAATGCTTCAAATTAAGTAATTGAACCTGTGTTAGAATGCGCACAATTGAGCTTAGAGTCTAATATGCGTAGTTGATTATTATGTTCGTGGATGCTAGAACGTGGCAGTTGCAGAGCGAGGAGAACTTTGATGGGGAGGTCACCTGATGTAACACTTGGCAGCAATCGGGAGCCAACCAAATGGCAATCTTGGCGGCACTCGTATACCAATCGCTTCACACGGGTAAGGCATGAGTTGCAGTATATAATATTCACAATAGGCATGCAAGATTTGTGCTCCGTCCGCCCGCATGACGACGCGTCAAAACAGAACGTGGTTGACGTGGTCGAGATTATAATGATGTTATAAGTTCGCAACTATAGATTCTATAGATTTTTACTTTTTTCTGCTCAAAAAGATTGCTTGTCTATGGTTGAGTACGGCGATCCAGACTCTGAAAAGGGGCACGTGAGCGGGAACGCGAGTTGTTGCTTACGTCAGAACAGTGTGGCTCAGCGGCAACAAGAGGCGAGATTGAGGATGCGGCATGGAAATTGGCCGTTTCAACGCCGGGGGTGGCTGAGAAAGCGTTAATTACTCTACAGTAGCCTGGCACTCCTCGGAAATCCCAGTATCCCACCCACTACCAAGTAATAATCTCTTTCTTGAAGCGCGCTTTCTCTCTCCCAAAATTCCTCCACCGCAGTCATCAACACTTCAGCGCATCAAGAATTATTGGGACACATCCTGCTGCTCGTGTGCTCTTACCTCGCGGTGTTTGCGGCTGCCTTCCGGACCGATCCTTAATCTACCAACCCTCTCATATTGAACGCTATACCACTCATACTTCCTACGATCTGCTATCTTTCTCTTGCATTGCGCGGAAAACTACTGAGGAGCCAATACCGCCAACATTCAGGCGCCGGCGCTGTGTGTTGCGAGGGAGAGGAGAAGGGCGTGTTGGCCGCTTCTTCAGAAGACGCCGCTCCGATGACGAAGAAGTCCTTTGCTTCGCGGACAGATCCCCAGCCCACCTACTCAAAAGCCAAGCTACCTTTCTCATGGCCCTCCTCCATACCGACCCTGATTCCTCATCGCATACGGCGGAAATTAAGGTCCAAGGTCCGGAGTCGACAGTCACCATCATCCTCGCTCTCCGCCCTTCAGACCTCGTGGCAGCCCTCCGATACTCTTCGCGCGTTACGGAAACATCGATGGTCATATTATGATGGGCAATATCTAGTGCTCGTCGTCCTCGGCATCTTCTCACTATCCATAATCCCCTCGCCAGGTCCTTTGGGGAAGACTGCCATTTCCACCTTGTTGCTCACATCTTTAATACTTCCGGTCACGCGGCAGTTCTTCCTTCCCTTCACGCCAATAGCCACTTGGCTGGTGTTTTTCTATGCTTGCGGGTAAGCCCCCCTGGTCGAGATGCACTCGGTACAACCGTTCGGTATTCTTGTGAGAAGTGAAGGACCAACGCCGTTTTGGTATACTGTACTGACCGTGGACGTCCATAGATTCATACCCAGCGATTGGCGACCTCCAATATGGGTCCGAGTATTACCCGCGTTGGAGAATATTTTCTACGGTGCCAACCTCAGCAACATCCTCTCTGCCCACACAAACACGTTCCTCGACATTATGGGTTGGCTTCCTTACGGCATAATACATTTTGGAGCGCCATTCGTATGCTCAATCGTAATATTCATTTTCTCATCGCCAGGTACACTACCAGTCTTCGCCAGGAGTTTCGGATACATGAATCTAATCGGTGTTTCAACACAACTACTTTTCCCATGTTCTCCGCCATGGTACGAAAACCTGTATGGCCTTGCCCCAGCCAATTACTCTATCCCAGGCTCGCCAGCTGGGTTGGCTGCCATTGACAAGCTTTTTGGGCTGCCGATATACACGCCAGGCTTTACTGGGTCGCCAATGGTCTTTGGCGCCTTCCCATCTTTGCATGCAGGATGCGGTACTACAGAGGCGCTGTTCATGGCTTTCATTTTCCCGCGCCTGAGGCCTTTCCTCATTGGGTACATCCTTTGGCTGTGGTGGGCGACTATGTACTTGCGGCACCACTATGCGGTGGATCTGGTTGGTGGTAGTCTGCGTAAGTGACCACTGCAATTATCATCGAATTCATGCAGCTTACTTCTTCCAGTTGCTGGAACCGTCTTTTATATTGCCAAAGCAAAGTTTCTGCCGCGGCAACAGCCGGACAAGATGTTTCGATGGGATTATGACTATGTTGAAGTTGGTGAAGACCCTTCAGAAAAAGGCTATGCGCTTGCAGATCTGCGCGGCGGTCCGCACGCAGATACTGATGAATGGGCCATCGGTTCCTCGTCCTCAATCTCTTCTGGATCGCTCAGCCCGATCGACGATCAACAGTCCATATGGGAAGGTGAAACACTGGCTTCACATTCGGATACCGAAGCCCCACGATGAAAGTAATATGTCGAACATTCAGAGGAAGAATTCATGATCTCTCGGCACCGCCTCCCTGTCGACTCTTATTGTCATAACGAATGGTTACGCGTGACGACAATCCTCCACGGTGTACATATCCATACACACCCTTAGTATTCTGGACATAAACAGGCTCCTAAACATCACTAATCGCTAATTGAACTTCGAGGCATCATATTTGGCATTTTTATGGATACCCACCACGTTCGCTTCTTGTTCATACTGGTATTCCCACCTTCGATCATTGTTTTCTTCACACAAATCACCTTCGCTGTGCAGTCGCTAGTATCTTCAGAGCTAGTGTGTTTTGCTCTCTGCCCACATATGAGGCTTGCTGCGTTTGCGATCGCTTTGCATACTGAGTTATTTGGATTTAACATGGCCACCGATAAAATTTTAGAGCGGGGCGTACCGCGTTGATGTGCCCGGGGTACCAGTGCTACGTCGATTGTATCACAGTACTAGGACGGTGATGGAGATGAGGGAAGGGCTCATAGATAAGTCGATTGAACTGGAAGATGCAGCTGAAGTTTCATACTGAGGCGCACTTGTCATTGGTCATCGGCCTCAACTTACTATAACCTCTCACTGACTCTCATACCCGTCCGCCGTGCAATTTTGGCCTCGATTCTACCACTTCCAAGCGATCGAGAGCCTTGAGCGCCCGCTCCAAGAAATTTTGAGGTGAGCGTTCGACGACCAGACGTTTCGACTACACTACAAAATTTTCTGAGGTAAGACAAGGTCTGCTATAGTCACGTCACCCTCGTCGATTTATTCTACAATGTTCTCATTCACTCTCGATCTACAGTTAGAGTATTCTGTCCTAAGGTCATGGACCCTCATCTCACTCCAATACTCGAACTCCCATCGCCTGCGGTGCGCCGCGTCGCGAATTGCAGAATGCAGTATTCCAAAAACAAAAAACTATATCAATGAATATCATTTTTGATTTAAGTAGCACGTCAGAACACAACAACAAAGTCTCTGAACATCGACGTTCCACGCAGCAATCGCACCCAGGAACCTACGCAACAGAGCGATCCTATGCCTTGCACAGAAAGTATCCGCGCCTACCAAGCATACTTGCCGAACACCCTACACCATATCCCAGCATGCAAAAACCACATATATCTCCAGCCAATTACCCCAATGATTTCATAATCCCTTCCCCGAGAGCGACGACAGATGGTTTCGAGATACTGCACAACGCCCTTACGTTGCAGGCTATGGAAAGAAATGATGGTCTTGATGCGGGCTATGAGTATGGTAACTGCTATGTTCTGTTGCTCTTATCTGTTGTTTTTCTACTTGCTGGGGGGTGATGAGCCTTGGCTGTCTCTTTTTCTTACCATCGCGTTTAATGAGGCCAGTAGCTATACCCGAGAAAGGTACGCCACCATCCAACCTTGGACCTGCGACCACGATGCAACGGCTTTCGAGCTCGACACAGCCGTCTTGTGCCTGACGTGTGTAGGGTCTCGCTCGATATAAACGTCTTGTGCTGGTTCGATTGGAGGGACAGGCGAATGGTCCGTATCTGGGTGTGAACGTGCGCTACAAAAGAGGAGCGAGAGAAAGCTGAGCATGCTGATTTTCTGTCGTGAGGACGTACGACTTCGTGGTTGCTTCGAACAGGTGGAAAATTTGAATCTGCAGAAGTAGCCTCTTATTGACGATCACAGGGAGGTCGGGCTGGCATCGGGGGAGCGTGGCCTTCTGATGGAGAAGCCTGGCTGGCTGAGGTATTTCTTTCTTCTGCATTCATAACTTCAATCTTTGTCATGCAATTTACAATCTACTTAGAGCAAGCCAATATGTCCCACTCTCCGCCACAGGATATCTCCATTGCAATCATTGAAACAGCTTATTCACACATTCCACCCAGATCGTTTGTCTCGATGGTCTGATGGATCTGGAGGTGAAAAGACTATTTGCTCGTGAACGCACAACTGCCCATATCCATCTTCTTGACCGGCGCTTCGGGCGAGATGTCGAAGTCGAAGATGTCCATCGGCAGCCCGAGCGTCATGCATGCGTTCGGGATCTACAGGGTGTTTTTCAGCTTAGGGTTCCAGAGAAAGGGAGAGCTTAACCAGGGCCCAGCTTACGTCGACCAGCCCGGCGACATGCCCCTGGATGGGTGCACAGCTAAGGAGGAGGTAGACCTGGTAGTCGTTGTAGCCTACCAGAGAGGGTCAGCACATGCTTCTTATCGTACAGATATTATTTAGGTGAGAAAGGGCTAGGTATGAAGGGTGAAAGTGGAAGGCAGCAAGAACACCCACCATATCGCCTCAAATACTCAATACACCTCAACGTCGTCTCCCGATACGCCACCGTCGCATCCAGATAGTGCTGCTTCCCATGGTGATCCACACTGAACCCCTCAAAAGTCAGATACCGCCCGGGCCCAAAATGCGGCTCCACGGGCCCCGGCAGAAACAGCGGGCTCTTCATCGCCAGCGTCTTCATCCCATCCTTCATCACGCTCAGCTTCAGCGTGATGACGCCTGCAATCTCAATGGCGCCGCAGAAGGAGATCTCGCCGTCGCCTTGGCTGAAATGCAGGTCCCCGACGCTGAACTTGGCGCCCTTGACGTGGATGGGGAGGTACACCTTGCTGCCGCGCGAGAGGTTCTTGATGTCGCAGTTGCCGCCGTGTTCGGGACGGCCGGGCACCGTGCGTGCGCCTTCTCGGCCGACCTTGTCCTTGATCTCCTCGGAGGCGCTGCCGGCGTGGACGTTCTGGGGTTGTGGGGGGAGGGCGATCTCGCGGCCGGGGTTGTCGCCGAAGGAGGAGACGAGCTCGGCTTCGCGGCGGTTCCATTCTGCGAGGACGGAGGCAGAGGGGGCGCAGCCGAGGATGCCTGGATGGATGTGGCCTGGGAAGCGGACGTGCGGTATATGACGGGAGGAGCAGAAGATGCCTTCGAGATCCCAGATGGCTTTTGCGCTAAGGGCCCGGGGATGGGGTGTTAATTTATCAGGACAGGAAGGGGGAAGGTATTAATTTATCAGGACAGGAAGGGGAAAGGTGTTAACTTATCAGGACAGGAAGGGGGAAGGTGTTAACTTATCAGGATAGGAAGGGGGAAGGTGTTAACTTATCAGGATAGGAAGGGGGAAGGTGTTAACTTATCAGGATAGGAAGGGGAAAGGCGAGACCCCGTTGGAGTATCTGCACATCGGGTACATCGGAGCGGACGATGAAGAGGAAGGAAGATGCTTACGCATTAGGGTATATCTCATCGAGAAAGCCTCCACCATTGCTCTTATCAAAGACCCCCGTAAACCCCCACGGCTGCTCCTGGAACGGCTGGACGTCCTGGATCTCGACCACAAGCACGTCACCCGGCTCGGCTGTCTCGACCTCAAAGGGACCGGTCAGGTAGTGGATCTTTGTCAAGTCAATGTTTTTCATGTCATCGGCGCTGTCGTTGTTCTTGATCTGCCCGCCCGTCCAGTCGACACACTCGATCTTGACGATCTCGCCGTTCTTGATGGTGCCGTTGAAGGGCACTGCGACTCAGAGTCAATTGCGTAGATGAGTGGTTTCTCAACAGGGGCATCACCATCTGGGTGCCATCGATTCTATGACATTGTTAGCCAACTGAAAGCCTGAGCGGAAGCTGCAAGCTGTCGAGCGTTACATGAAGACCGGACTGCTCTGCGGCGGGCTTTTTCAGGTCGACCGTCACGGCCGTTCGAATCTCCGTTTCAGGCATCCTGGCGGTAATGGAAACAGCGAGGGAGAAAGACTGGAGGCTTCGATGTACAAGCTCTACAGGTGTTCGTCAAGAGAGGTGATGGGGAATGACAATGGCGAGCAGAGGCGATAGAAGGATGAGTGGGAAGAGAGTAGGTAGATTAAGGAGGGGCATGCCGAGAGTCTGAGAGTCTGGGGTAGCTACCCCTCAGCAAGCTTCCCTTAGCTCTAGGCCATGGCCTCATCTACCTTCTCGGCACATGTGGCCTTGCTTTTGGCCTGATAAGCTGGAACCTTCTTATCTTTACGTCAATTTGTTTTATGCTCCCAAGGCCCAAGGGAAAAGCGTCCGACTGCCTAAAGCAGCTCGAACCATACGTAAGAGCAGCTGCGGGGTCAAACCACTTACATCAAATCCGGCCTACTTCAAGGTAACTATATGCTGGAGACAGGGGATACCAATGAGACGGGTTATGTACCTGACCCATTGATCATATTGCCCAGCCGTAGCATCGTCCCCAGAAGTCTTAACAAGCTTTCGCCGCTTGTCGCTTTGTGGCATGTCTGTATAAGACCGTGAGACTAGGCTTGCCTGCGATATTCGAGTGATAGGCGTGCATGCTTGAGTTCCTTGCATTCGTGTATTTGGTGCGTGAGTATGGAATTAGAGGAGCATATCAATGTCCTGCGGCAGCCAACAACGGCACCTCTTGAATGATACGTCTACCTTTTCTGACCGCCTCCGTTCCTCGCCATGGGAGGCATCTTCACCCTCCCGTTTCCATTCGCCTGTGGATCTTCCTCAGTGAGCCTACTCCAGACATCCCACACTCCAGGTCGCCGGGCTGGTAGCATACTATACTGTAGGCTATACAGGCTCTTCCGATGTATCGGTGGCAGGAATTGTCCCGTCGCAAGGCAGAGCAAGACGCCCGGTGAGAGGTAATGCTTGCGGATGCGGTGGGCAAGTTGGAAATACTGATCGAACATGGCCCGGAGGGAAAGCGGTACGGACTAGCATGACTGATTCAGTACATGTACCGAATAGATTTCGCATGTAACGAAGTGGGCTGACCTTGAGAATTATATATGAAGTTGGCGGGACAGCGTCCGAACCCAAATTTGGCAATAGAACAGAAGGGGTATCTCGAAGCTCGAAACAGATACCACCTACAAGCTAGTGAGCCAATAGAGGAGCCAAAGCAGCTGTATATCTACTGACCAGGGAGACGCCTCGAATCCTTGACGCGCAACATTAACGCAAACAAAGGGAAATGATTAAGAAACGCCAGCAACGTATCGAACGAGGCTTTCAGGAAAATGATTGCCATTCGAGCTGACGTGAAAGTGATATAGAAGACCAACACGGTCGGTAGAAGGAAGAATAGTAGAGTGAACAGTATCGTGCCCAACAGGAGCTGATCAAGGTCGTAGTCGCATGAGTCAATACGATTCCGTAGCACATTATGCTTTTTGCCGCGAAAGAGATGAAAGAGGGACACGATAATCGTTGATTGCCAGTGGAAGATGCGAGCGGAGGCTGTATAAAAACAGTAAATATGGACCGTCAGCAGTGACAGAAGATCCGAGAAGAGCGCAATTGGCATCGTGGCGCCGGCGAAACTCGAGAACCCGATGAAGTATATGACATGTGGCAGGTATGGGCGGAGGCTTGATACGTATTCTAGGAGGATTAGAGCCTGAGAAAGAGAATGAATCGAAGTACAACTTACCAGCCCAGTAGTCAATGACCCAAAGGAATAGATCGCCAAGGAAACGAGCTAGCTCGTTGTTGAGCTTTAGGCCTGCAGGCCAATCCATAAGCCAAGATATAGTGTTTCGCAAGCCGGCAACTGTCCAGCCACTGAGTACGCTATTGATCTGCCACGCGACCCAGCCCGCGTTGTCGATGATATAGGATCCCAGTGCTATTCCGATTATAACGTCGTTGGCCACAAGCCACAAGCTATTGTAGAATCGTATGTAATCCGGATGCCTATCAGTGACACTTTCCCAGTCATTTCTCCGCTTCCGCAGGGTTAGATATTGAAGGGGCCAGTAACAGAACTGCTGCAAACGGATGTCTACTTGCTGGGCCGTAGCGGATACGTCTTTTAACGCCGTGGAGTCGGGGCTTGGTCGCCATTCGAGTACTCGCAACACCACTTCAGCTACCATCCGATGACAAATGAGACCGACCACGAAGGCTCGAATCAGTAGTGGGTAGAACCAGACGATAGAGAGATGCCACACTCCATCGATAAGAAAGTCCCACAAAGTCGCAGCAGACTCAACAACTTTTTCGCCGACACTCAAACTTCTCTTCGGTCTAGGTCCGAGCAGGCCCCTGTTTTGCTCTAGGAGTTGAGCCACTTCTGACGAGCAGTTGATCTGGTTCAGAATGACAGGCAGGATCAATTCTTTGCCAGATGGAGGACGCTTGATCACGGTGTGTAGTCGAAGCTTGTCGATCAGCAGTTGTTTCTTGATCCTCATGCTCTCCGCTTCGGTTCTCTCTTCATCAAACGGCGAGTAGGAGCTATCCTCAATCAGGGAATTGTCTCCTAGGACCAATGATATTGGATCCAATGACATGTATTGCATGCGTCTTGGAGAAGGCCGGTCAAACAGGATAATCTGAACCGTGAGGTACTCCTTCTTTGGGCATGATACTCGAGGGAATCTACATGAGGGCTCAGTATAGGCCACAACCAAGTCAAGGTCTGATATTGACGAATGAGTAGCCGGGTTAGTCGAGCCCAGGACATGCATCGACGAGCTTCCACATAGCTGCAGGATCTGCGCAATAGGATGCGGACTGTTCTTCAAAAGTGCTCCTACACGGATTGCGTTGTCAACTCTCTGTGGCTGTACTGATGTATCAGCATTGACCGTCCGGAGTCTAGGCATATCCCTGGCCTACCTGCACATCCTGGAGTACCGATATCACGAACAAGTCCAGCTCAGCATTCTTCCATCCCACTATAGTACCTGGAGTCTTCGTACTTGGAATGTCAGAGGGCCAGAAGACTCTGAGTAGTCCATTGGCCGCGACCATAATACCATCTTCGATAAGGTCAGAAGGAACCTCGACGTCTCAACTGTTCGCGGGCGGAGATGCCGTCTAGCGTAGAACGAGGGTGCTGCAATCTGATCAGGTTTCGCTGTAACACATATGTGTGAGGCTGTACTAAGTTTGTTTCGCGTGCAGCAAGGCGCTCAATGGGTATGACGAGGAGGAAGAAGAATATTGAGAGGATGGCGAATCCTTTGACTGTACGAGTCTAGACTTTCAATCAACAAAAGCACCAGTCTGTATACTCTTGGAGCACCTACAAGGACTCCACGATCGACAGCAAATATTGCAAGTTCATAAAACCGTGTAACAAGATCCCAACGAGCGGTAATGTAGCCAGCAACAAAGATTACAACAGTGACCACTGAAAAAGGGTGCATTAAACGGCCAGCACTCAAATCACTTCACCTCTAAGCTAACGTAGACTGGTGAGTAAGGACTTGGTTCGGTTGCTCGCGAGGCACAATCGCTGGCGAGTAAAGAAGAGATAGATTTAGGGATGTCACTAGCGCGACTTTGCGGCGAAAGTCCGCATTGGGTCACATTACCTCCAAAGCGTCAATTATTATTCTGTAATTGCTTCATGTTGGTATGGGCATGGTCTCGCACTTCTACAGAACAGATTCGGAAGATCTAAGTATGCAGCTTAGATAGACACATATCTAGCCCGCCACTGTCGGGTCTGTTAATGCTGCTACTCGTGTGAAATGCCTTGTGCAGAGTTTCAGGGTTCCCACTTTGCGCCGTAGAGCCGTGTCGTCCACAGAGGTCCCAACGCCGTAGTATGTTACCAGCCATGCTCCCAAAAATGCTGCTGAACCCCGCCGTCCACTGCGTCCACTGCGTCCAATGAAGTAGCTCCGACTACCTTACAAACCTGTGACCGTGACATTAAATTTCCATTCCCCTACAACCTGTTAGCGAACGGAGATAGCAGCCGAAGAAGAATTACCTGTCTTGAGTTTATCCGCTGTATCGTCCAACAGAATCTCTCTTCTCTTGTTGCAGTACGACGTTTTGTCCAGGATATCAGTCTTGAGGTTCCGCAGCTCGGCTGTTGGTTTCTCGAACATCTCGCTGAGATTCTCAACAGCCATCTCGAGATCCTTCTGATTAACTTCGAATATCTCCGTCATGTTGTTCCGAGCCAGGTAAAACGCAAAAGCATAGGTCCATTTGAGGGTAGTGCGGCACACCTGGAGGGCCTTGGATGCCGTGTCGAGAAATTGCACCTCGATCCATGATAGGCCTGAAGCGGATTGGAGGTTGATCATTTTTCGCTCCGTCTTGAGACATAAGTCTTTGTCGAGCTTCGCAGACTGTTCATGATTCGAGTAACGGTTGTAGTAGTGAAGGTACCTCTCCAAAGACTGTCGTGACTTAGCTTGGGCATCCCGGCTGTCCACCCCAGACTTTTCTTCGAATCGACTGCAATTGTACCAAGCCTGGCCATGCTCTGACCATAGGCCCATACACATCCAGCAGAATTCATGCTTGCACTTCCGGCAGGTCATGTGGTTACAGCCACCATTCTTCTCGATTGTCGATCCGCACTTCGGGCACTCTTTCGTGTTGGCTGATATCCAGTTTGCGGTTTCCGAGTCATCTGCACACTTCTTGAGCCACTGCTTGACCAGAGAGCAAGGCGCTGGTAAATGATCGTCCAATATGCAACCGAAGCAAAAGCGATGATGGCAGGCGCAAGCCACTGTGGGCACAATGCGATCAAGGTCCCGCTTCTTGACCCGGCAATCAACGGCATATTCGCAGTTGGGCGCCGGGCACCATTTGAGATTTTCCCTGTCTTCGACGTAGGTGCGCGTTAACAGGAGTTCATATCTGAACGTCTCTATTAGCAGAAGTACCTTTCACATGGTAGGCAACACAAACATGTCCTTGAGCTCTGACGCTACAAGTAGATCCATGGATTTCGAATCTACAATCTGATTACAGCCTTCGGTCGGACATTGTATCCTTGCAGCTTCACCCTCGTTCTTGATCTTCTGGGCCAAGTATTGCCTGTAACAATCCACGCAGTAGCGATGCCCGCACTTTAGTGCGTACGTTTCTATCCCTGGCTCGTCTCCGAAGCAGATGCTGCATACGAATTTCTTGATCGCTTTAGTCGTTGGTACCTGACCACCCCCAGATCCTAGCCCCGCGTTCTCCAGTACCGTCTCGGGCCTCTCCATGTATGCTTCTATAAGCCGCTCTTTATTCCATCGGAAATGCCGAAGAAGGATAGCAGAAGCCTCGGAGGGCTGACCGAGAATTTGGGTGACCTCCCCTATTTGGCTGTCCTGGTGGTTTTGTATGTCGCCGGGATTATACACGGTGAAGTCTACCTCGTACGATTTCTTGGTAGGCTTGATCAATTCTTTGTCCAGAGAGAACCCCATGTCCGGCTCGTCCTCATCATCGAACTCTGGGGCCGCGAAACAGCCATTAGTGAGCAAAAGATGCTGTAGATCACCAGGAGGATTGCACACTTACCATCGCCTAAGCTTCCATCGTCGCTATCTTGCTGAGCTCCGAAGTCTTCTTCTTGGCTATCTGAGATACCGCTCATGAATTCGTCATCAGAGTCCATGGTGGTGAGTGGTGGGGTGTTGAGCCTGGCTGGGGATGAACCCCCAATATCCGCAAACTGACTCTGTTTCTTGTTGGCGGATCTATCGTCGAGGTTCTCAGCGGCTTTTCGTTTGCGAGTTTGAGGAGGCGTGGTGAGAGGGAGACCGCCTCGTGCCTGACCTCGTGATGAGGTCAAGGCAGGAGCTGTCTAAATGGTCGGACTGGAGGACGAGAGGAGCGTTTGCGGGTTCGGTAATGCTGCACAAGGCCCGTAGAACCAGGGAATTCGTCAGCGATTAAAGTGTGTCTTGAAGTGACGCGTATGAGACAATACTTGGATGTGTAAGATCTGGTTCATCCAGGCACTCATCGCGGCATCCCGGCACATGTGATCTCCCGTGCCGGAGCCGCTAGCTTTTGGCCTGCCAAGGCTTGCAGCGATTGGCTTGTTCGCCACTGCCCCCTTAGCGACTCCTGACGGTGAATCGCTGATGAATAAAACTGAGAGGATACTCTACTCAATGGCTATCAAGCTTTTGGTCTCTGCTTTGACGCTTTCCCCTGCTTCTAGAATATACTGGCTTTGTGGAATCGGACCGTCCAACAGAAAGCTTTCTGTACACTGATGCTTTGACCAGGTGCAGAATGGGTGGGGTGACAAAAGGTAATCTCTCTTAAAGGGTATCACAACTACTTCACGAAGGTGTTTCATAGAACCTCTTGTTGCCATCAAAATTCGTTGAAGATCATGCAGCAGCTATTTCTCGTAATGCATCCAGGCCCATCGTCATTAGCCGCCACGTTCTCCAAATTCTCTTGCCCAGTCTTCGAATTCTTGCAGACCTTGCTTGCTCACACTAGGCCGAATATTGATCAAGCTGGCCTCGAAATCTTGGAATTGTATTGGCCGAATCTCGTCGGTGGACATGAACAGTAATGCTTCACCCAGACTGCGTAAAGGACCCATTGCCGCATCCTTTGCCAGTGCTGTAATATCAGACCCTGAAAACCCTGTACGCTATTTAGCAGTGTCGGTTCATGGTGTGGAAACAAACGTACCATCTGTCAATTGAACCAAGACTTCAATGTCTTCCTTGCTCAGACTGTGTTTTTGATGGCCTAGGAGGGTTCGGAGTTGAGCTGCTCGCACATGGTCCTCTGGGAGTGGTATATACTGACGCCGCACAAATCTCCGCCTGGCGGCTTCGTCGATAGCCCATGGCATGTTAGTCGCGGCAAGAACAAGGACCCTGCTGGCATCGCCTTCTAGCTTCTCTTTGTCCGTTTGCGCTTTGCCTGCTGCAGCTCGCTGCAGGTCCGACCACTGTATCAAGAACTCTGTCTTGACACGTCTAGTGGACTCGTGCTCGCTTGAACCACCTCGTGACGACAACAGTGAGTCTATCTCATCCACGAAGATGATCGAAGGCGCCAGTGCTTTTGCAAGAGAGAAAAGCGCGCGCACCAGCTTCTCTGATTCGCCGAGCCATTTCGACGTAAGGCTACTGGCAGAAATTGCGAAAAAGGTAGATCGGGACTCTGTCGCAACTGCTCTCGCGAGCATTGTCTTCCCTGTCCCTGGAGGTCCGAAAAGCAGCATGCCTCTCGCCGGCTCACGGAGACCCATGAATAGATCGGGTCGCAGGAAGGGGTACACCACTGCCTCCTTCAATGCTTTTTTGGCGATATCTAGGCCAGCCACATCATCCCAGTGCACTTCGTCCCCCTGAACAACGATTTCGTTAAATATCTGTTTTGCGGCACCTTCATCAACACCGCTGGGTAGATGTTTTTTAACGTATTTTACGCGCTCTTCCCAAGCTGAGGCAGACGTCGGCTCTGATAGTTTCGTCTCGCTCCCTGAAATGATTGAAGGTGCTTCTGCGTCCTTCTTGCGGGGCCTACGCGGCGTTTGTCGGGCTTTGACGTCGGCGTCCAAGCTACTGCTAGTGTTTTCCTCGCCACTATCCGAGTATTTCGGATGATCAGAACCTCGAGCGTCGCGTCGTTCTGGTTGAGGCGAAGGTAGTCCACCCACAGGACGCCGTAAAATGCCGCTAGCGGCGCTGGGTCGAGCCTTTCGCTGTGGCGATATTTGCGTGATAGGCAGGCTCGCAGTCCGAAAGCCATCACTGGGTCGATGGGTTGCTGAAGCATTCAGCTGTGCCATCAGCTTCGAGCTTGGTGGCCCGGCCGGCGGGTATTCGCTTCTGTATGATAAATAGTCAACTGGAGGTTTTACCAGCGCCGGTGACCTTGCACGGGGCGTTTCCGAAGGCGTTGTGATTGAATTAATGTCATGCGGTGGAGGAGTCGGAGGCTCAACAGAAATAAGGTCTCCCTCAGCGCGAGTGACTATGGATGCTGATCCGCTGACTATCTGCTGATGTTGGTTCGTGGGCGTTTTGCGATAGTTCTCCGTCCTTGATGAGTCACGAGATAGTAGATCTGGCGGGCTACGTCGTCTTGCGGCACCAGTCTGGTCCAGGACAGCATCTTCCTGGTCTGTAGCCCCAGTGGATATGGATCGAGAAGCAGCATTCTCGTCAAGGCTCGCACGACGCAACGAGTCAATAGTCGTTGTACTGCCATTTCGACCAGCAGACAGCGGTCCCAATCTTTGGGCTGAGTTTTTAGATACCGAATCCCATGCAAGACCTGCGGCTTTCGAAGAAGCTGCAGGGGTAGCTGTTCTACGTGCACCTAAAGACCTCGGCGACTTTGAAGGCTTCTTTCCATCCTTTGTTCGTAAAGTAGTCAGCATACGACTTCTCTTCTCTGGGCTTGGAGTCCTTGATTTTGGTTTGGGTTGTGCAGGTGGAGCAGGCAGCGCGGGTGGTGGATACGGTAGAGGCGAGCCAATGCTGGAAACATAAGAGCTACTGAAAGACCTTTCTGCGAAAAGTTCAGAGCTCTTTTTAGGCGGTATCGTAGGTCGCTGTGGTAATGGTGGGGCGGTCCTCGATAGATCTGGGTAATTCACGGCGGGAATCGCACCCTGCACAATGGTCGTTGCTGGCGCGGCTTGGCCTACGTGAGAGTCTGACCTTACTGTCGTCGGCGGTCTGCCACGTATTGGGAATTGGGTGCCAGATGAATTGGTGCCGTTCTTGGCTTCCTCTCTGCTTTTCCGCAGAGCTTCCAGCAAATCCACTCTTTCCTTACATTGCATCTCCATATCACGTAATGAGTCTCGAAGGGCTTTTTCGGTCTCGGTGGCGGGCCTGTAATTTGGTGGGACCCTGTAAGCATTATGGTAGTAGATCTGATCGAGGGCGGAGCGCCAGGAGCGTAGGGCTTCGGCTTCATTGTTCTATACAGCGCATAGATTCATCAGCGACAAGGACCTGCAGAAAGGATTGGTGAAGAGATGGAAAAAGTAACGCACCTGACCCTCGAAGTATACCGCGGTCGAACAGATAAGATAGCAGTCATCGTAGGTCTTCTGCATCGAAGACGGTGTCTTGTTCCGCATCATGGGTCCTCAAGGTATTCACTAAACCCATATGACAAGGCGTTGTACTCCGAGTCCCTGATGCTGCACATGGGATACGTAGACGAGCTGGCCCCATATAGTCCATACAAAATATCAGCTATCGGCCGGTAGTAGATACGGAGCAGCTAAAGCCTGTGATGCGATGTCGTCCTTGCCGGACTGGACGCTGAATAGCTCCAATTGATGGCGAACACAACGCAGAAATTTGTGAACTTCAAAGCTTGATGAGAGAATCGAACTAAGAGCCTTGAGTAACAATGAGGCCCGCGATCGATTAAGATAACGCTACGGATACCTTGTCAATGTGTCGGGGATGACGTTGGATGCTTCGCAGTCACAAAGACCCTGATCTCCGTTCAGCCCTATGACCGGAAAGAGGGTGGCTGAATGCCAGTCATTTTACCGTGGAGGATCTCGAATATTATTGTTGAAGCAAACTCCATTGTAGCTCCTTGCCTGCCAGTCAATTGAAGTCGACCATACCTCAGTACATTTATGAAGCTCGGCGAGAAACACTACGCCCCAATTACTTTAGGAGCTCGCCCACATGTTATGAAACTCTTTGATGGCTCCTCGCTGTGTTGCGAGCCAAAAGCCCAGTATGTACATAGATGATGGGCTAAATGGACCTCTTGCAGCCGCTACCTCGTGAGCTGCCAATGTGCTAACTCCTTGTAACGTCCCGTAAATGCGATCATACGGCTGCCCTTGTGCGAGACAGCAAGAAACGCCAGCCCTTCATAAAGCGTGTAAATGCGCATAATGCATCGCTAAGTCGAGAAAACCTCCACCACTTTTCCAACCGATGAGTCTGAGTGTGCTGCGCTATGCAACGAGCAGTAACGTCAAAGGCATTGTAAGAATGGGTTGGATTAGTAAAGCGGAAGCGAAGAGCACTGTCGCTAGGGAAGAGTTGTAGGCTCCTATATGGGCGATTGGTGGCGGTCCATCTATATTGATTGAGCTTCTTCGGAACGTTGAATGAAGTACGCCTTCGCCGTTTCGTAACAGAACCTACGTTCTTGTGTTAGTCCACGAGAACACAAGAGTAAGGTTTCCCTACCAGCTGAGGGCCGCGCTTGGCATCATCGTGAGAATCCTTGGGCGGGCGCCACGGAAAAAACCTTTTAATCCATCATTACGCTTTATAATGGCCGCCGCGTCCATAATGCCTTTCACGTTACGTACATCTGCATCAATTGCGCTACCCCGTGTTTGCAGCAAGGTTTTGATGACATCGAGTGGTGTAGTTACTCCGGCGGCGAAGGCGCCGGCCAAGCTACCGGCAACGCAATGAGTAAGGGGATCGTACTTTCCCGTGGGGTTGATAATTTTGGACGTTGTTTCATAGGCCGGTAGGAACAAGGCAGCGGAAGGGACAGACATACACAAAGTCGCAGGGTAGGAGATGTAGAACGCTGCGAGACCTTCGGACTTGTAGACTGTTTTGGCACACTGCGCAATTGATCGGTACGCCGAGCCATGCATTTGCATCCGTTGCTTGACAACTACGCATCCTGTTAGATTCGAAAAGTCATTGCTTTTTGCTAGCTCACCATCGAAGGGATTCATCAAAGCATCCCCGACCATGGTGGCGGAAGCACCACTTGTCGCTGTCCCCATGTTAGCATGATCCAGCACGGTTTCATTAGGATGACAGACCAGCCACAAATGGATGATGCTTGGTGTCTGAATTCCCACCCAATGCTTGTTTAACCACCTCATACGTGACGAAATACGCAGCATGCGCCGGACCTAGCGCACGACTATGAGTTTGATGTTTTAAGTGCCCCAGCGCAGACATACCAGCTCCGAGGATAACGCTCGAGATCCCACGCCACATCGCAGGCATCCCTTCGGTGCTCTTCATCTTGCTGAAAGCGTTGGTCATGCTCGTATATGCGCCGCCTTGCGCGGGATTGATGATCTGAAGACGGGTCTAGGTATCTTCAGTGGGTCGTCCAGCGGCTGCGGACCAGAGGAAAGAGACCTTCAGAAGATCGAGTGGGTAGATGACAGAGTGCTCCTTATTGACGATCAGCTAGCCTTCCTTGTAGAACCATTGGCGCGTCGAAGCTAAACTCACGAGAATACCTGCAAATGCGCCAGCGAGCATATTGGCTCCGAAGGAGTAGTTGGGCGGCAGAGCTTCGTAACTACGCCGAACAATTAGTGAGGCGTCTATGACAGACTGTCTACATCAGAGGCGCATACTCATGATTCTCCACCGGTATTGGCACTTCGTGGCTGGCCATTTCCATCGATTTAGCACTCAGGCTCTCTTTGAACGGTGCTCAAGACAGCCTTCGCGATATCGAAGATGAAGGGTGTGGGGATATAAGAGCTATAACCAATCCATGAAGAAGTATTGGAATTGTCAGGCGGTGGGGCGCACAAATAGAATGTGAATATCTGCGTGCTTTGGCTGTTTGTACTTAGAAAAATGTATGCAACGGACGACATCATTGACCGGGGGGTCCTAGACTCTAGGCTCTAAGAGGCTCAATTCCTACCTAAGGAGATGGCAGCTTGGCTGCAGTCCGCTAAAACCTCCGCTATCCCTGGTCTGCCACTTTCATACTGGAATTCGTTTTCACAGACCGATTGACATGATATCGACATTCAGAGACACCACTGAGAATGTTATGTGGACGCCTTTGTCTCCGCATGCCGCAGTCCGCTTACAAAGCAGTGCCAAGAAAAGCAAACACAGCGAGAGAATGAAAGACATGCTAGGAGACGAAAATGGTATGGGGTTTTAGATGTTATGGTATCCCAGGTATAGATATTAAGGTATCCGCCAGTCGGAAAATCCCTGGCGCAGAGACTGAATACACATTGAAGCTAAAAAACAGCACCAGCTTCCGTTCCAAATAAATCTATCACGAAATCACTCCAAACACCTGGGTATAAGTCGTATCAATGCTGCCCTATGCACGCTTAAATGTTGACTAAATATTGACGCCTGTGCCTCTTCCTTCAGTTTGCGCCTTTGAGAATTGATAAACGAGTCCAAGAACACCAGGCCCTTTGTCCGCATTACTAGCACGTGGGTCATCGTTCACGTCGTCGTCGGTGTTCCCGGCACGTGTGGTTTTCCATGATTCACCTAGATGACTCTCGTCTGCTGCGCTCTCTTCACTGGCGGAAGGACGATGTTGCGAAGTGTCTCCTGGCAGCATGATTCCCTCATCATCGATCGGCTCGACAAAGGCTCTCCGGGATGCCCGTAGCCGGGATGGGGTAACACCTTGCGTGCCTCCTCGTACTGCTGAATACGACGGTTGATGCTGAGGGTCCAGTAGGATAGACGCCATTGGCGAATGACTGCCGCGAGTCGGTGCGAATTTCGGTGTGCGATGTAGGGATTGATTGTTGTTCAATCCGGTATACCGAACATGGCTCGTTGCTCGCTCTTGGCGATCCCTATGCTCGAGTCTATTGCTATCCGCTCTAGTTCCGCCGGCTGAGGTCGGTGGCATTAGACCAGGGAAGGCTGGAGGTGGGTGGAAATCCCGCTTGGTCCCTGGATGTAGGTATGGAGCCCCAGGTCGTTGATTCGTTACGTAGTTGTCAATAAAGCCATAGTAAGATGCGAGCATCTTGCCGTCCTTGGTAGAGTAGTACTCCCCGCGTAAGTCTCGCGCGACGCCATCTTCAGTTTTGACTGGGTTGTTAGCCCCTTTTTTGAAATCGAAAACGGCGAACGAGCAGACATAACCAAGACCATCCACGTGAACAGTAAACTCTCGAAAGAAGTCCACAAGTCGGTCACTGCACTTGGGAAGGCTGAACCACAGTACGAAAGGCGTAAAGATGACGCTCAGCATCTCCTCTAGAAATATGACAACCTTCATCTGGTACAGTAGCGCGAATTCGCTCCGTACTTCGCTGCTGTGGAGCCGACCTCGCCAATGACTGGGCAAATAATGGGTGTACTCGGTGACGTTGCTGAGAGCGAACTCGGGGTCAAACACCAAATTCTCCTCAGGTACTCCTCCTCTTGCAACCGCCCAAATAGTTCCAAAGACCCCCAGATAGAATAGCACTGTACGATCGCGTGTGATCTCAAAGCCCAAGAACATCTCTGGATCTATCACGGATGCCAATGCTAGCACAGATGCAAGAGCCCCAGTAATGAACGCCACGAAGCGTGAGATCTGAACAGTCTTGTCCTTTGGAAACTGGTCAACGTACCTCGAAGCGAAAGGGTACGACATATTCACTCGTCGTTGGAACAAATGCCAAAGTTCGTTGAACTCTCGAAATTTCCATTCAGCGAAAGGCGTGTATTGACGAGATCCAATCTGTGATGGATTCTTCTGGTACTCAGTGAAGTAACGGAAGAAGTATAACATCATGAAGTAGACAAAAATGAAAGGAGCGCAAACTACGTTCATGACGCCAGCAAACAAGAACCGGCGACGCAAACCATCGCTGAGCGCTCGCCGGTGGGTGTCTTTCAAGAAATGAGGTCGCACCTGGCCTTGCTCATTGAACACAAAGTCCAAAATGCACAGGCTCAAATTCCATTGGAGCGTCTTGGAGAAGAGCTGCCTGTTCCTAAAGAAGGGAATTGGCAGGGTCAGGTCGAGAACGTCCTTATTGATGAGTGCGATAAGGTAGTTATCTCTCCTCATAAGCCGATTGGCAATATCATGAGCATCCATGCGCTGCTTCGATTGACTTCCCATGAAGCGACGATGATGATCTGAGACAACGTTTGCAGTGGACGGATTGGAGTCCCTCAGGAGCATGAGCCGTCTGACGACCTCTTGCCATGAGACAGTTTGGATCTCTAAGTCCGGTATCTCCAGCAGGTAGTGATAGAAGTCGTGCATGTTTCGTAGTCGCTGGATATCCTTTACATATTCGAACCCTTTGCAGATCCAGAGGAACGCGAATAGCCAGATAAGAACGTTAGCGAAGCTTGACATTTGTTTTGTGCATCGGGGCACCAGTATCTGCGACATAGTTTTACTCGATGGTATCTTTCTATATTCAACACAGGACGTCAAGAAGGTGCTGAACGCGACAACGAAGGCTAACGTGCTGTATGGCGTTAGGTGGATGATCTTCATCAAGCATCCACTCTAGGGCACTTACAGGAGGTTCAGCACTCGGCCCAGCAGGATACATTTGATGCCGTTGCCGAGAAAGTAGTCGTACACGTCCTTCAGAAAATTATCCAAATTCTCGACATTTGCCCATCTCCACATGGCTTGCTCCCTGGGGTGAATCATAACGGATGTTCGAGGTCTCCGTGGTATATTTCCAGGCTCCGGTGGACGACTTTCCTGGACTGGATGTAGACGCTGCTGTTCTCGAGCTTTTTGCCATTTGGCGTGCGCATCAGGCGTCGCTGGGCCAGGTACGGGTGGTGGTGCCCCAGACGCTCTACCTTTTCCTGCCTCCGCCACTTCATCCTCGTCGCCTTCAAATAGTAAAGACTGAGGAACATCATCATTAAAGTCCTCTATTAAAGGTTTCCGTAACGAGCGTTTACTCCTTGTTGCAGTTGCGCGGTTTGATATATTTGGTCTGCTATCTATCCTGCTCGAGCTTTCCTCTCTCGAGAGAGCGGTCGGACTGGCTACCTCATTGACGAGGGCCTCCTCAAGCTCATAGTCTTGAAAGCCTCCCCCAAGGTTGTCTTCATCTAGCGCCATGCCCGCGCGTTCTTCGATGTCCGAGGGATCAGACAGCTCCTCGCTCTCCCGTAAAGTCTCATATATGGAAGGCTCTCCAGCTCCGGATGGCAGCAGTCTTGAGAGCATCGTCGACGCCATGTTGGACGTCTACGCTGACGGAGCGTTTCGTGAACGTGCAGTGTGTCGAGTCACGAGGGTTAAGGCTTGAGGCCTGCTCTAAACATCTGCCTTGCAACACGCGTGAAATAAGAACACATGTCGCACCGGAACTACTTGCCATCTGACTCACTGGCCATGCTTCCGCGGACACACCCACCTCTTACAGTTCAATCAGGTGCTTGAGTGGATGCAGTACTGTGAATCTACGCTTCGTAACGAAATGAGCCTGCCGTTCTTGGACCCCTGTCGGCCCGCCGTACCGCCTCTCTAATGAAAATTCACCCGCCGGGCCGACTTTGTTTCGCCTAGAGTACCTTCTACGAGTAAGTACTCCGTACGTTCTCCAACGTACACTACTTGAGACCTTCAGCTCTCTTGATCATGTCTAGGTCCGCTTTGACCAGCAGTGAAGTCAAAGCGGGCATCGCCGAGTTGACGAACGATGTTGCTGATAACTACGATGATAGACTGACGGCAAGCTCGGTGACCCAGAGAAATCACAATTTATCCAACAAGCTTACGAGCGTCCTGTCTGCCTCATATGCAGACTCCGAGATTCGAGAAGCCTTGCGTCAATTGGATGCCATGCACTTCCAAAACACGTCCGAGGTGAGACGAGGCCTACGATTCGACGTTCAGAAGGAGGTTATAGATTGCAACTCCAGGATTATTGACGACTTTGGTGCAGTAGCGGAGGTTCGTCTACCGGCGTTGCTTGTAGCTCCTTGCTGAGCACTCATCAGCATTTGCGGCGCATTGATTTTACCATAGCAAGTCTCAATAAACGTTGTGCAGAAATGCGGCAGCATGTCGCCGCAGCCAGACATGATAACGCTCCAATCCTTGAAGACGCGACAACCTTGATGGCACAAAGGCAGGACTTGACTTACAAGAGCGAATTGCTCAGGGCGTTCAACAGACACTTCATTATTTCTGAAAATGATCTTGGCATCCTAACGACCAATGCTGAATCCGTTGATGACAACTTTTTCAGAGTCCTGACCAGGATCAAGCAGATCCACCATGACTGCCAGGTTCTCTTGGGAGCAGACAACCAGCGCCTTGGTCTCGAGCTTATGGAGTCAAATTCTAGACATTTAAACATCGCCTATCAAAAGCTTTATAGATGGATCCTCTGCGAATTCAAGACCGTGAATTTTGAGAACCCTCAAATTAGCTCCACCATTCGACGGGGACTGAGGGCTTTAGCCGAGCGGCCTGCTTTGTTTCAAAGCTGCCTGGATTTCTTTGCCGAATCTCGTGAACACGTCCTGTTGGATGCATTCTATACCGCGTTGACCGGCCCCTCGGACGATTCTCACCATGATCAAGCGACAAAACCAATCGATTTCAATGCACATGATGCTCTCCGATACGTTGGGGATATGCTCGCATGGAGCCATTCTGCTGCAGTCTCTGAAAGAGAAGCCTTTGAAAGTCTTGCCGCGACTGACGGCGATGAGATTGCAAAGGGAATCAAAGCAGGTACAGAAAGCGCGCCGTGGACAGTCATTGACGGTGAAGCTTTTGATGGACGAGCAGCGCTCGAGCAGTTAGCAAGCCGAAATCTCAATGGTGTTTTGCGAGTATTACGGCAGCGAGTTGAGCAAGTAATCCATAATCAGGACGATGCTGTGCTGACCTACAAGCTCATGAACCTTTTCAGCTTCTACCGCGTCATCTTTCTAAAGCTTCTCGGATCGGATTGTAACATATGCGAAACGCTCTCGTCGTTGGAAGCGTCCGCATTCCGACGATTCGAATCAGTCATGGCAGACCACGCGAAATCCATGCAGAACTACGCTCACCAGCTTCCGTCAGATCTCCGCGTACCTGATTATTTAATTGAAGCTTTGACACATTTTCAATCGCTGGTAAAAAGCTTCGACTCCTCTCTTGCAACTACTACGACGCATGAAGAAAAGCTTCAGCGTATTATGAGCCTTTCCGTAAATCCATTCCTTGAGGTCTGCCGACAGCAAATAAGTGGAACTAAAGAGCCGGCGCACAGCATTTTCCTCTTAAATTGTCTACTTGCTACTAGAGCAGCCTTCTCCGGTCAAGACTTCGTTCAGAAAAGGGGTTCACAAATCGAAGGCCAAATTTTAATTTGCACAACCGCGCTGGTGGATTATCAGCACGCCTACTTTCTACATCATTCGGGCCTTCATCCTCTAGTCGCCGCTTTAGCTCTGTTGCCAGACGAATCCCCTCAAGAGCTATCGAGGATTGCCGACTTTCCGTCATTTCAGCCTACGGCTCTTCGGGCTGCCAGTCAAAGGCTTGATGATTTTCTTCCGTCAGCCTTGATGGATGCAATGGATAACCTCAAGCATTTGGTTAACAAGCATCTTAGTAGTGAAATCACAGCAGAAGCAGCAGAAAGGTTCTGTGAAGAATTCGACTTCGTGGAAGGTAAGTTGACGATGCTGGACGACATGGTCCGAAGCGACCCAGGTAGAGCGGAGGAAGACCGCTTCCAATTGAGAACCATCTTTCCGCGCACCAGTGGCGAAATTCGGGTCTTGTTGAGCTAGGCACCGTTGTTCAGCATACTTCAAGTTTGGCTGCAGCTGAACGCTGCCCGCTTAACCCTTCAAGAAGGGGCTAGAGCATCTGTCGAGATCAACAATGCGCTTGAAAAATTCAGATATCGGGTCTGTCAGCTTTCACACCGAAAATCTTTCTATGGTCGAGTTAATTGATACACTTGTACATCGATCCCTATGCAGACCTTATCTTAACGTTGGTTCGTAGTGCTACCACCTTATCTCTAGCTTGATCTATTGTGCAAAAATCCGGGCATCAGTCCTCAATTGAGACATTCGTGTCTAGTGTAAACAGCTACAAGGGGTGTCATTAGAAGAGTCCCACAGTATTCATAGTGTCCATCATGTGACCCCCTGATCCTACAGAGAGTAGGGGCTGGCGGCAGCACCGAGCCTCAGGGTACAGTACTCACTTGCTCTATCACAAAATACTGTCGAGCCTAACATCGTATATCGTGACAGCAGACATGAGCTGAATCAGCCAGTGAAGCCCTTGATTTATCACGAGCTCATATAATCTAGGTTTAAGACTTTAATTCATTGTTTGATCTCGTGACGGTTATTGCGAAGCCAGAGAGTGACAAAGTCTAGATTCATCGACGGGGTCAGCTTCGACCTTTTATCAGTCGTAATTGCTGGTCTTCACATATGCTAGTATAAGTATCCCTGACAAGCTCAATGACTGTCTCTGGAGTCTAGAGCATATATGGCCTGATGTATTGTACACAATACTAAAGTAGTGAGATATCTCGAATATTGCATGCACCCGGCATGAACGGCTTTACAAAACCCGGCGGTCAGGCGGACTGGGAACATCAAGAAGCTTCAGATACCAACGCCCACACCATTCAAGCTTTGGAAGTTATACATAACCCTAGATCACTTAACAGTCTTCGTCAGGATGCATCGAAATTCCTGGACGGAGTCAAGAATAATGAAGAGGCCCCATATAATGGCTTTTCACTTGCTTCAAACCGAAATCAACCAGCCATCGTCCGCCATTACGGCCTCTCCCTACTCGAGAATGCTATACGGCATCGATGGGCACAATACACGGGAGAACAAACCGCGGCTCTGCAAAATTGGGTGGTGAACTTAGCTCAAGAGGTCACGGAAGAGGACCCTCTTTACCTTCGAAATAAAATTGCGGAAATATGGGTCGAGATAGCGAAGAGGAGCTGGGCCTTAGACTGGATGGACATGGATGAGCTTTTAGTTCGCCTGTGGAATGGGCCCGTCGTTCGAAAGGCCCTTGTGCTGACGGTTTTGGAAACACTATCGGAAGACACTTTCGGACGCGAAGATGCTACAGCTGGCCTCAGGGGTACGAGCTTGAACAGAGCTTGCGTGGAAATATTCACGCCAGCGAGTGTGCTCCTCGAAGACTTTCCAGATCGCGAGACAAGCATCAATGTCAGGTATGGAGAAGAAGGCTGGCTTTTCCGCATTGGGGATTTCCTGAATTGGTGCATCCAAGACGACCAAATGGCCAAAGTCCAGCAAGCTTATGCAATAACAGCTCTGTCTACTCTCAAATCTGTCATGTCATGGGTCATTCCTGGAGCCTTGATGACCTCTCACACTTTTGATAGGATATGCAGCTGTATTTCCGTGCCTGCTATCCCTGTCCAATTGGTAGATGACCTAGTACATTACAATTTCAGGATGATAGAGCTGATGCCTGACAGGCTGCCATCGAGGTCTTGACTAATCTGTACATACGATCTAGATTTTCGAATAACGAATTTACTAACCTAGTCTGTCCGATGTACAGACAGCAGACCGTGGATGTTTTTACAAGGCTGTACGATTGGTGTAACCTTGACCCAACGAGCGTTGATGATGAGACTTATCTACTTTTGAAGAAGTTTGCGGGAGTAGGTATCGTTGTTCTCCTCGTTGACTGCAGCAGCTAATAGCTCGAACAGATGATGTTTGATGTCGGCAGGCTCCTTGAAGAAAGACCTACATATGTAACTGAAAACTACGATTTAGCTGCATTTCTCGGTCTCCTGTTGAAAGTGGCTGGAAGCCAAAGCTTTCATGTGTCTATACCAGCTTTACACCTTTGGACAAAGCTCTTGAGCTCAGAGACGTATGGACATTTGCCCGCTGTAACGGCGCTTTTCGGCCAGCTCCTCGAAATATCAAGTCAACGGCTTATTCGATACGAGGCGTTGCCGGAAGATTCCAACGATCCAAGCATGATGTTCCTGAAAGAGGACGTAGACACAATGCCAGAAAAGCACGCTTTTCTCGGCAATTATAACAGATTCTGCAATGTCATCGTAGCGTCGATAGTCGAACAGCAGCCAGCTGACGCTCTCTACCACATTCTTGGGCAGGCCGACCAGATTCTCGATCATCTGTATGACAGCCAACCGGCTTTCCAAAGCCAGGACTATTCGAAGACTTCGATCCCAATTTTGAGGATCGACGCCCAGTTCTCTGTCATCGAGGCGGGGCTGAAAGGTTGTTCAAAATGGCTATCCCACCCGAATGTCCTACAGAATGAAAATGAAAAAGACGTTCTGCTTTCGAACTTACAGACGTGGTGCGAGCGCCTCCTGACATTGACCTTCGAGGATCCTTTGGTAATACAGCGTATCATCGAGCTTGCGGTAGTGTTCGCAACTGGACCTCTGAAACGATACGCCCAATTCTCATTCAAGGTTTTCGATTATACTCTGAATGTACGATGCCGAGACGACCCCGGGTCCCGGGTCTATGATGATGCTGTCAAGGATCTTGAAATCCTCCGCCTTCACCAACTACAACGCCTTGCGATGCGATTCGCTGATTATTATATCTCGATCTTCGACGAGATTGAGCGAAGAATCAACGAGGTCTCGCGAGCTACAGCCAGTGATGAGCAGACGCGGGTGCGATACTCATCCATACTTTTCATCATCACGCATAGAGCTACAACTGTAGACCTCGAACCGCGGGAGCGATGGCTCGAGCGCTTCCTCCAGCCACTCACTTTGCAATGGCAAGATAGTGGGTTGAGCCATTCGTTGTCCACTTTCGATAGCTTTTGTCAGCTACTGGGCATGGGAGGCATCCAAATGTATGCGTCAACCCGAGCGATACATCGGATTCAAGACTGGTCATCGCAGCCGTTGGACGAAGATGGCAGGACTTTACAAACTCGCATGCAGAACGCTCTTGAGCGCCTTCCATTACGAGCTACAAAGACACTCTTGAGTGTGTCTACAGAAAAGGTTGAGCCGGGTTCAAGAACATTCGATATGGCTTGTAATTTGTGGCGGAGAAGCATTCCTCAGATTCTTCCAAATCTACTGCGTTTCATCAGTCAGGCGCATGCTTTCCACGATCCCGCGAAGTGGTCTGATCTTCCTCTGGAAATGAAGAGCATTGTTGCTCGGTTCCTTACGGATCGATTCTGGCAGGTAGGTATTTCTTCAGGGAGTCGCGACGAGTTCTATGCCAGAGTTGGCGAGACAAGGACGACGTTGGAGGGTCTAGCTTCGTCGGTCCGGGCAACGTTGAGAGCAATACGAGAAACTGGCTATCGAGTCTTGTCCCACATGAGCCTTCTTCAGGATCAGTTCTATAGCTTCGAAGACCTACCGGAGCCACTTGCACGTGCCCTGTTCACAGACGCCTGCGCCTTGTCGACTCACCAGATGTCAGTCCTAGCTGAAATTATACGGCCAATTATCGTGGCTTGCCCAGCAAAGTCACGAGCCCACTTTCTTCCGCCAGTGATTACGGGGCTTTTCGAACAACTAGACCGTAAGGCCAGCGCTGAGTGGGACAGGATAGAACACAAGACCAACTCTTCCTCTGATGATAACCTATCCGACGAAATGCGTGATGAGAGCATTCTTCGTCAGCTGACGAGTACCTCAGTGATGTTGGTGGTTAGTCTTCTAGATCCTCAAAAACCATGTAAGTTACTTAAAAACTCCAGCCCTCGAGAATCGAGCGCTGAAATTATACAGATCCTCCTCGCCCGGAAGCAACATCGAACGGAACCGTAAATGAGGATGGTTACGCTGACCAGGAATCGATGCGCGATTACGTATTGAGCACCCCGTCAGTGTTGAAGCCTGTCATACTCTTCTGCACCCACGCGCTTCGTATGCGTGACACACGATCCTGCACCCTCATTATCCGCGTTTTAAGGTCGATCATACCCGACTTTGCTGGCCCTAGTGATGTGGCGAATGAAGTTCGAGAGTTCATCTCGATTGAAGTCCTCAAAGCGTGTATAACCTCGCTGCATGATCCATACTTTGTTGACCTACAAAAAGACTTGGCCTCGCTCATAGGAAGTATTATCTTCACATATCTGCCCAGGACTCAAACCCCCCAACAAATTCTACTTTCACTACCTTCAATGACTACAGAGAAAGTGGATCGCGCAGTCAAGGAGGTTTACAACGCTGCAAATAATCCCCGTCATCAACGAGCTTTGGTTCTGAATCTTCTGGAAGACCTCCGGAGTGTTAGCATCAGCGAACAGGGAAAGATACCGAAGGCTGACCCCAGAAAGCTCAGATCAGAGATGCAGCAAAAGTACGTGACTGCCGATATGGATGTGGAAGCTAAAGAGCCACGGAGCCCGGATCTTGAAGGCATCGTGGACATCTTCAAATAGGGGGAACTGGGCTTGGGAAGCGTGGCGCATATGGCGTTCAAGATCACTTCTGCCATGCATGCACAAGTGCATGTTCTTTAACTCCGAGGTATTGGACCTTAGAAAGGCGTTGACATGCAGCTTATTTGGTAGTATGAGTTGGTGTGACCGCAAAGGTCGGGCGAACGAATCTGTAATTATACCCCATGTCAGCACACCATCCAAGCCGTCGTTCTGATGTGCGATGAGTTTTTCTACATGGGAACCACGGATAGCGCCTTCTGAGGGAAGAACATATATGCTGTCGTACACACCTGTCACTGTGATACACCTTCGTCTCCACCCCCATCAGCTCCTTCTCCCTCCACTGTTCCGCCCAGTGCCGCCGCACCAAGTCTCGGTCCGCCTCTGCCTGTAGTAAAGGTATCAAGTGAATGCGCGCCCACATCTTCTCACGAGCCAGTTCACTGCGATCGCAGAAGTCAGCTTTCTCTCATGCAGGGCACCGGCTCGAGAAAAGATGGCGCTCTACTTATGTTCCCTGACTCCTTTCCCGTAGCGCCAGAAGCCATAAGCCATTATCGTGCCCATTGCGGCAAGATACCAGACTGGGCGGAATCCCCGGGCGGGAAGGTTGCGCTGGGCAAGGTTAGCGGTCGATAACAAGACATGGAACGTGTTGAGCGAACTTTGTACTGAACTGGCTCATAGCCGCCTTCTGGGGGGAGATCCTGACCCATTGGCGCCGTGGGTGATCGGGACAATGGGATGAAGTGCTCGGAGTGGGTGTTGGGATCGAGCTTGAGGTCGTGGATAGGTCGTTGATATAAGCTACCAGCGTCCTCTACAAAAGTATAGCCCTAATCTCAGCTTCTTGACTCAACCCTCCTTAAACCTTCGATGCGAAATTTAAATGCATCAAACAAGAGATCTTTTCGATGAACCCGGCAAACGATACGATGTCCAACTATTCTACTAGAATATGAAGATGGTTGTCTCAATAAATGAATCCATACTGTGTCAAGCAAGTGCCTTTTCAGCCAAGTCGTAGGGCATTTGATTTTGTGGATGCGTCTTGTCTGCAAGTCTCCTTTTCTCTTGACCATAGTGACGATTTCTCTTAAAGTTCCCCTGTTACGCAACTATCTCCTTTTGCATTCGTCTATCGTCGACTTTCGAGAAGCGCTCGAGAACCAACCAAAATTGTCGAAGGGAGATACCTTCGTATCCCTATAGCACATCAGTTACCAGCCATGGATGCGATTGCTGAGGATAACCTTCCGCTATCGAAGAACAAGCTCAAGAAGCTAAAGCGCGACCAGGATTGGGAGGCCAACCGTGACAAGCGAAAAACCCTCCGAAAAGAAAAGCAGAAGGACAAGAAGCTCAGGAACCGTGCTGCACGTGAAGACGCCGCATTGCAATCATCTGCTGTTACAGAGGACACTCAAGAAGCAAACAACAACGACGAGGGCGAGTCAAGAAGACATCACCGTCCGCAACCGGTCCAGCTTCCCATCACACTGGTGATTGACTGTGGTTTCGATGATCTGATGGTAGACGCTGAGCGCAGATCATTGGGTGCCCAAATTACGAGGTGCTACTCTGATAACAATCATGCTCCATACAAGGCTCATCTCGTCATCTCCTCGTTCGGAGGGGACCTCAAGGAGAGGTTCGATAACTTATTAGAAGGTCATCATCGCTCATGGAAAGGAGTCAAGTTCATCGAGGAGGACTTCGTGGAAGCAGCTAGCCAAGCAGGAGACCGGATGAGACAAACCGACAGCGGAAGATTAGCTGGCGCTCTGGCTCCCATCGCTTCTGACGAGGCAACGCCGACAGCTTCAGACCATTCAGAAGCTGGCGAAGTTGTTTATCTTACATCTGATAGTCCGAATACTCTATCTTCACTATCGGCCTACAGCACGTACATTATCGGCGGCATTGTTGATAAAAACCGTCACAAGGGAATCTGCTACAAGAAGGCGATGGATCGTAACGTCAAAACGGCGAAATTACCCATTGGTGACTACATGCAGATGAGCACCCGAGCTGTGCTGGCTACGAATCACGTCGTTGAAATCATGCTCCAGTGGCTCGAGTGTGGGGATTGGGGCGAAGCGTTCCTGAAGGTCATGCCTAAGAGAAAGGGCGGAGTGCTGAAAGTCAATGAAAAAGGGGAAATCAACGATGGAGAGGAAGATAAGGGCGTCCCGGACTGCGAACAGCAGCCTGGGAGTGCGGACAAAGGCGAGAAGCGTATGGCTGGGTATGAGGACGGTGAGAGAGGGGCGCCGACGAAGAAGGCACGTCAGAGGCCGAATGAGGTGGGAGTAGTGGAGTCCTCTAAGGACAATTCCGGTGAGGCGGCATCAGAAGATGTTGTGGAAGTCATTGATGGGAAGGCGGGTGACGCTCCCGAAGAGGTTGGGAAAGCCGTGCCAAAGGAGGAGATCAGCCAGCCGATCAAGACGCCAAAGTACGGAGTTGATTCTTGAGAGCAACTAAATGCCTGCCATGCTTGTAGTTCTGAAGCCTATGGCGGCAGAGCACCAGGTCTCGGCGGAACACCGAGAGAAAGACGTCCAAGGAATAGATCTGCGCAGTACGTGGTCTCCACACGTGACAGCGACACGGCCACGGATTACAAGTCTTGTCAGTCGGCTACTATGAGTAGTAATCGCTTTGAGCTCTACGAAAGGCGGTAGAGAAAGGCGAAATACATGTACAAGAAGTTCCTTACCCAGATGAAAGGTACGTCTCCGAAGTCTGAAGTCCAAAGTCCAGAGCGACTCCACCTGCCACCGAGCAGTGTTCTGAGAGCTGGTGCTGATACCCATCCTACAGTATCTCCCCCTGGCTGTTCACGCAAAGACCGAGGGATTGTATTGCAGCTAAATCATCACAACTCCGTACAATGCTTGCCACTTCAGGTCACAACAGCACCTTCTGGGTCCTGTTACCCTCAACGATCCTGATCTAGCAATGTAATAAAGTTCTTGACTTCCGCAAGGTACGAATCTCTGTTAAAAAGAGTCTTTTTCTCAGATTCAATCGTTCCCGGTAAAACCACCAATAGACTCGCAGATGGCAACCCCTCAATCGCTGGGGATGCTCAAAGTAGCTGCAACATCCCTCTCATCTGTCCTCTCCCAGACATGTCTCCTACTCGACCTGGCGCCGCATGCATCTTACTGCACTGTTGCTCTCGTTTCCTTCTTCGCATAATCGACTATAGCTTTCCAAGCCGCAATGCTTTTTTGGACCTCTGCATGCAGTTCCTGCTAGATTGCAGCAGATGTACCCTTGATGTCCCCAGTCCAAAGACGACTGAACCTGAAATGCTTTCCCCTTGTGACAAGCCATCGTCCTCCCACTACTACACTGTCCTCGGAAACGGCGCTGTAGCGATCTCGTCGAGCGTTGTTACTGTGGACTGCATTTGGAATCATTATGGGTGCGCTGGGTCTTGGCAGGACCTTGATACTCACTGAAACGTCTGTCTTGCATTCTTCCTCCTTTGGGTCTTGAATCTATCGGTGTTTGACCGAGTACGCAATATGGTTGAACTGTTTGCCTCTTCAGTAATGGGCCGTCACTAGTCGATCAGTCCATCGTTCATTCCGTCAACACGTTTCTCGAGAGTACTAGGGGATGATTGCCAAGGTTCGTCCGATATGGGGTATCTTCTAATACATGCCAATCCAGATGCAAAAGCTGCCCTTAACGCCAAACGCCCGCTTAATGCCCGATACACCACACCTCCACCCCCACGACCTCGAACTTCTCGCCCTCCTCGCTCAGCCCCTCGTTCCCGAACGTCATACACGGACTGCTGATCCCTCTTTCCAGCACCTTGTCAAGCCACAACCCATACCTCCCGTCCCCACCGCCTACGCTCAGGAAACCGTGCTCACAGAAGATCAGATAGTCGTTGATCCCGCTGTATGGGAAGGCCTTGAATCGTATTCGGTCTGGCGTGGTAGCACCGCTTCTCGTCGGTGATGCTTGGTGCCCATTTGTCCTCGACGCTGGGGCAAGATGATGCGTGGTTGTGGGGGACACGATGGTGGTGCTGCGGCCTAGAGTATCCGAGTCGGACGCTGAGGGCGGTGGGGGGAGATTCGCTAGGATGGCGGAGGGGGGAATGATGGAGGCGCGCCAGAGGAAACACTCCCCTGTGCCGTAGAAGGAGGTGGAGGGGTGAGGCGCGTCGGTGAGGTAGGCTCCGAAGATCTACCAATTGAAGACCATTAGATGCGTCCAGAAGAGCGGGATATCGACTGTGGAAGCAAAACGGGACGGGGAAAGGACCTACACCGCCAGCAGCATCCCTCACAACCAACACAAAACTCCACATCTTCGGCACATCCAGCTCCGCACACTTGTTGTACAGCGTCGCTAGACTCACGCCATCCTCTTGGAGATTATACACCAACCGCCATCTCTCCGCCAGCTGCAGCCTCGGAGGCACAAGCAGCCTGATCTCCTCTGCTAGCGCTTTTGTCAGAATCTGCGCTGACTCCAGGGTGCCCGCGGGGGTGCCGACTAGTGAGAGGGGAGTCAGCGGCGGAGGTTGGAAGGGCGAGGCGGTTCGGTGGGAAGGGGTGTAGATGCCGTTGTTGGAGTGCATCCGGAGAGGGGGAGGGCGGGCGGAGGAGGGGTTTGTTGAGAGTTGGGGGGGTGGGGTGGGTTCGGTGAGGCGGCGGTAGAGGCTGGAGGCGATGTGGGTGACGGGGTAGGAGAGGTAGGATGAGGTGGAGTGGGTGGAGGACGCGCGGGAAGTGGGAGTGGACGTCATTGGGTTAACAGGGTGGCATTGGTGCTTGGCTTAAGTGCAATTGATCCTGGGGTCTTTCATGTAGTAGAATTTGGAGACGAAAGGAACAGATAGTGTGCATTGAACGGATGACGGTGGCCCTTCGATCATCGATGAGCTGTGAGGCTCATCGGGCCGGAATGGCTGGCAGCGCCTGAGCCGGCCGATCATCTAGCCTCTCTTGGAATGACCTTACGGGGGGGGGTCCATCAGAGTTGGTTCAGAGAGCTGTTTGTTGCATCTCAGCCTACCCAAAATCAAGAATCACTGATCGCAAATACTGCCTCTTGGAATCTAGGAATCTCCTCTGGGGAAAACAAAAGATGGATTACAAGTCCACAAAGAGTACATAGAGCAAGAGCTCAACCAGCCACCTGCAAGGCCATTGACCAAAAGGTATCCCACGTGATGACCTTCGAATAAACGGACGGCGAAGAATCAGCTTCTTATCACTCGGGGACCTTCAGGGTATCATGAATAGTAGACAGTGACACGATGACGCTTCCCCGCCTCAGCACTATCAAAATAGGTGAACCCCCCCCTGCTCTCATACTCGTGTCTATACTCGCTCTACCACATCCATCCCGCACCCAAAGAGACCCAACAGCTGTCAGACGCGAATCCTTCGCCACGAACACCACGTTTTCTACAAAAAAACCACCATTCCCAGCCGAGACGCCCCATATCTACTCATCCCAAACAAAATTCACATATATCAGGAGGATATCCGGGGGCAAATTTGGTGGGTGATCAGCGGCTGACCCCGCCAAAACAGTCAGCCAGCGAGATATCACCTTTTCGAGAAAACCTCGAGATAAAAGTCCATCCCCAGAATTTTAGGTGCGAAAACCACCTAAATCGATGAGAATTCTTCACGTTCTCCATCAAGTATGTAGTATAAACAGGAATTACTAGTTTAAAGCACCTGGATTTCGAGCCTACATAAATTGCATCTATTGCGCATGTGAGAGACCTATTTGAGGCCAAGAAAATCGTCTTAATCTTCTTGTTTTTGACTCTAAAATCGTCGAGAACGAAACCTTTTTCGTAGTCGTCTCTCAAGTCTCTTTGCAATTGCAAATCGACGTCTAATTAGAACTTTCAACAACGCGCATAAAACAAGCGTCTAATATGTCTTCGAGAGAGTTATTTGCTCGCGAGAAAATCGCTCAAATCTCGTTGTTTCTAACTCTTAAACGATCAAAAACAAGATCTTTCTTATAGTTTTTTTCTTATAGTTTTTCTTGTTCGCAATCTACAATTTGAAAGCTCTTCGTAATTGCGTTGCGAACGCGTTTAACGTTAATTCTTTCGTAGCTTTTTTTGTCTTTATTGTCGTTATCGCAATCTTTATAGAGTTTCTTTGACTCTAAGCTCTAATGTAGATAGTTTTAATAATGACGTAGCGTTTGAAGTAGAACGTTTTATCTTTGTCGCCTTAGCTCTTACGTTACGCGTAGTCGTATTGATCGTTTAATAAGACTACGAAAAAGATAGTTTCGAGATCTATAGTTCACTTCTTAAAGAGATCAATAATCGTTTGCATTTAACGATTTAAAAAAAATAAATCGACGACAAGAAAAAAAAGAGTCGTTAAAGCTCTATTGCAAATAGCGAGACAATTTGTTTCGTAAATAATACGAAAGATACGAAGACGAAAATCGTAAATAAAAACGATTAAGATTAAAGTTGAAAATCGATAGATATAAACGTATTCTTCGTCGTTAAATCAAGAAGCTTCTATCTCTTTACAAGAGTTAATTCAAAGATAATTTTATCGTTTAGAAAGTTGTTTAGTTTGCTCTTTATTTTCGTCGTTTGCTCACGTTGTAAATTAAAACTATCAAAAATTAAACTCGATAACAAAATATTTAGATTAAGCACTTGTTGTTTTAGCAACAACATCGTTAGTTTAATTTGTGTATCAAAATCTCGATCTTTGTTCTTTAAATAAGTAGCGACGTCGACGACGAAAACGAGATATAAAGAATGTTTAAAAACTTTGTGATATTAAAGAGAGTAAATAGAATATCGACTACGAAGAATAACGAAATCTTGTAGAAAGACAACGCGTAGATAGTTTAAAAGCTTTAGAAATTGCTTTGTAACAATATCGTCGATCTTCTATTGCAATTAATAATCTAGCTTTGAAAAAATCATTTGAACAAGCTTTTTCGAAAATTGCATTTGCGCTTTTGCAATAAAATAAGCGTTCGCATGCTTTAATAGAAAGCCTATCATATCGCACATGAATTGACAAGATAAGAAGATAAAATAATTCTTGTGCATAGAGTTGTCGACTCATCGTTCTTGTCGCTAAATTTGATCGACGTCTATGTTTAATTTTTTGATCTCTCTTGCTTTGATGTTACGATATTGCACATTGCACCTACTAGATAGTGGATCAAGGCTCTTGATCAAGTGGATTAGAGCAAGTGGTCCCAATTAAATCTCGATGCACCTAGATGGACAAACGCGCCTAATAGTGTATATAGTCGTCATTCATAGCTTCGATAGAGCTTAACTCTTGAACATCTCATCAAATGATAACTTCAAGCATATAGATCATCATCGTTTTACACGATTGACCTTAATCAACTAGTTCGTAAGCATCACATATTGCTTCGAACAATTAATTCTTAAAGTTATCGATCATCATTTCGATGCTTGCTCTTATTGTCGAGTTGTGCTCATCGCTTCGAATTAAATGATTAAAATTTGCTTAGTTATTATTATCTCATTTATCTTAATTATCGTAATGTGATTATACTTATTTGTTACAATTGACAACGTCGATCAAGAGTCTTAATTAATCATCTAGAATAATGCAATCAACTAAATTACTCAAGTTGACTCTTCTTAACAACGACATTATCATTATTGTCTTTGTCATCAACGTCTTCATTAAGTTGTCTTATCAATACGCGAAGAATCTCAATATCGTTATCACTAGCATCGTAGAAACTATTGTAACGACTCACTTTCGCTCTTTAGCATCTTTTCGATCTAATCGAAATACGCGAAACTTTGCTTTAATAGAGCTCTTAGTATATCTCGTTAAGTAAGTTATTGACGTTAATAATTTTTGAGCGATCATTTAATAGTTCTTCAACGTCATCGTTCTCTATTAATAAACTCTTGTTTACGAAAGCTTTCTGCAATTTTATAACTCGAACGATGTGAATAGCTCGCTCTTCATTAAAGATATCTCATTTGATGAAGCATTCGCTTCACGAATCAAAACTAAATTTCCTAACGATTTAGACGACACATAAATTTACGAACGCAATAAGAACATCTTCGAGTCTATTAAAATAAATATCGATAGCGATAGATCTAAATTCTAGAGTCTATCATTATTTATCGAAATCAATGAGACGTTCGTCGAAAAAACAATCTATGACATACTTATAAATTTCTAGAGCACTATTATTATTATGCTCATTAACGTCGTTATTTAAGCAATCGTGAACATCGCAATTAATTTCAAAATAAATTGTATTTTAGTTCGCATGCAAGAAATGCTTTAGAAAGCAACACTTTAGAATTCTTCGAAATCTATTGAATTATTTAATTCATTTAGTTTATCGAAATTGACAAGTAAGACAAATGACTCATCTAAATAACATGTCGATGACATTGACTTCTTCGACTCTTATTACGACGACAAATTCGCATTAAACGATCTTGTCATAAAGTACGTCGAAAAGAATATTATCTTTCATGACGTACACGTCTTTGTGAATCGTGCTAAGAATATTGTCTCAATCAAGAGCGACAAATTAGTACGCAATAATCTTTTCATATGCTTACGAGAACAAGCACTCATTTGATACATCTCGAAACTTATGAAGAAAGAACGTCGTTTGCTCAAATATGATAGTCACTTGAACTAGTAAATCGATAGTCTTGTTCGTTAGTTTCGTAAGTCTTTTGCTAAGACTATGAAGATAATCACTAATGAACGCTACATTAGTTAGAATGTTCATTGATTGCGACAATCTCAAAAGTACGCCCAAATCATAGTACGAGTAGCGAGGTCGATAGAGCTATTTATCTACAATTAGTTGCATATCATATGAAATGATTTAAATATCAAATTTTAACGCGACGTTTTTATGTCGCAAATCAACATTACTCTTAACACGTTTCTTAAGAATCTTAATGATCGCAAGAAAATATGATGAAAGCTTATAAAAGTACGTTTTGAATCATCGAAACAAGAAGATTGTTACGATCCTAGTGTTACAACCCTAGCTCGTTACAGTCGATATATATTCTACGAAGAGATATGTAGCACGAAGTACGACTATCTACATG
>JAABUQ010000595.1_pt1 | contig 84635 bp, 75 predicted proteins | sample 5560001 | NCBI WGS metagenome assembly JAABUQ01 (sample SAMN10711888, study PRJNA513371) | rock metagenome | isolation source: Antarctica rocks | place: Antarctica: Victoria Land, Finger Mt nord | collected 2015-12-18 | reverse complement strand
CAGCACGGGAGTGGCGCTCCCATCATCGGAGGGGTGGAGGCACGCGGAAACGGGGGCCGATGGGAGGCATTCGCCATTCCCGCTGTCTCCCGTTTCCCCCTCGGCCCGCCCTTTTTCAACACGCTCCACCGATTAGTGCATAGTGTTGAGATGCTCATTGATGGCACGATGACTTTCCCCTTGAAATACGGCCAGGCGAATGAAATTCTTGCAAAGCAATTAGGTGACCCGCAATACTTACGGGGTGGGTTCAAAGGAACGATTCCGAGCCGGCATCTGACCATGGGCGATCATATCGTGACCCTGCGTGTTTTCACCGGCGACGCGCATACGTACTTTGAATCTCACAAGTTTGGCATCACCGTCACCTGACAGGGAGTGGTGTGCCGATTGACATTTCTCAGTGTTTGACGGGATACGAGGGCGTTCCCTGACCCGTAAGGAGGGGGACGCCCCCGAGATTAACCATCGCCCGTGTCAGGTGCTGGAAGACCCGTTCGGCAACGGCATCGCGTTAACACCGATCATCAGACGCTTTCCCCCTGTAAACGAATGAGCGGGCACTTGCCGCCTTGCCGATTTCGCGGTTGACCGGAAGCAGCGGGCGTACTACGCTGTATGCTACGGTGTTTCAGTGAGATGTGGCGCGAATCGTTCCGATGAGCGGCGTTCGCGCGGTATTGTGGTCATCCTGTGCCGGGTGTCTCCGTAGAACGCGGAGAAGGAGGTATGCGGTATGTCTCTTGACCGACCGATTCGCGCACGGGCCGTAAGCCGCCGGATGATGCTCGGTGGGATCGCCGCCGGCGCCGCGACCGCCATTCTCGCGGCCTGTGGGACGTCGTCCGGCGCCACCGACACGGCCAAACCCGCCGGTGCGACGGGCGCGACGAGTGTGACGGGGAGCGGCACGGGGGCCGCGACGGGCGCCACGGGCGGGAGTACCCCCGCCGCGACGAGCGCGCCCGCCAAAACGGGTAGCGCACCGGTGACGCTGAAGTTCTGGGCTTCCGTGCGTGGCGGCACCGAGTTCATCACCGCCTCGCAGAACCTGTGCGCGGCGTTCACGAAGCAGAACCCGAACGTCACCGTCACTTGGGAGGGTATCCCGGCGCAGGGCTGGTACGAGAAGTACACGACCGCCATCGCCTCGGGCACCGGCCCTGACATCAGCACGGGCACGGCCTATCAGGCATTCCAGTTTTACGACACGAACAACATTCTGCCGATTGATGACGTCATCAAAGATTGGCAGTCGCAGGGCGTGCTCGATCAGTTCCTGCCCAATGTGATTAAGCTCCAACAGTACGACAACCACACCATCGCCCTGCCGTGGGCGTTCGATATTCGTGTCGCGTACTATCGCAAAGACCTGTTTCAGGCGGCGGGCCTTCAGCCGCCGACGAATTGGGACGAGTGGCGTGCCGCCGCGAAAAAGCTCACGAGCGGCGATGTCTACGGGCAGGTCATCTCCGGCGATACACTGGGCTGGCACAACCTGATGTTCTTTCTGCTCGGCAATGGCGGCGGCCCATTCACGGCGGACAAGAAGGCGAACCTGGCGAGCGACCCGCGCAACGTCGAAGCGGCGCAGTTCATCGCCAACCTCGTCAAAGACGGCTCAGTCAACCCCGCTGGCCCCGGTTACATCAGCGACGACGCGCTGAAGTCGTACTCCACGGGCAAGGCGGCGTTGTACATCGCCAACCCGCTGCTCGAATCGCGCGTGCCCGACATCGCGGACAAGATCGGCATCATCCCGCCGCTCACCGCGCCACACAACGATAAAGGCTCGGTGATGTGGGTCAACAACACGATGATCTTTAACTCGACTAAGCACCCCGACGAGGCGAAGCAATTCCTCAAGTGGTGGACGCTCAATAACAAGCCCCTGTGGACGGAAGGACACGTCCAGACGCTGCCGGTGGTGAAGTCGCTCGTGAACGACCCATATATTCAGGGCAACGCGAACGCGACGTACATCATCAACAACTACCTGCCCATCGGGAAGCCGGTGGCGACGCACTTCGAGGGGCTGTTCCCGCAGTTGAACACCTTTGAGGGCGACGGCACGCTGATTACGCTCAATCAGGACTTGCTCACCGGCAAGGACCCGATGATGTCGCTGCAAAAGGCGGATGCCGCCGTGAAAAAGATCATCGGGCAGACGTAATGCCTGCGCGCTCCGGGCCATTGGGAAAGTCGAGGGGTTGATGGGAGCACGGGTGCAAGCGGCCCGACCGGCCGAAGCGCGAATCATGGTGGGTCAGCAGACTGTGGGAGAGGAACGGCGGCAGCGTGCGTTTGCCCCGTTGCCGTACCTCTTTCTCGCGCCGTCCGCGATTTTGCTCCTCGCGGTGATCGGCTACCCCTTCGTGACCGGCGTGCGTTACAGCCTCAACGACGGGTCGCTCCTGAAACCGGGGGTATTCGTCGGGCTGAACAACTACCGCGACCTGCCAACAATGGCCGATTTCCGCAACGCGCTCCTGTTCAGCGCGCTCTTTGCCGTCTGTAGTGTGGCGGGGAGCTACCCCGTCGGGCTGGCGCTGGCGCTCCTGCTCGACCAGGAGATGCCGGCACGCGGCGTGTTTCGCGCCGTACTGCTCATCCCATGGATCATCCCAAGCATCGTCTCTATCGTCAGTTGGCGCTGGATCATCAGCGACCAGCAGGGCCTTGTGAACGTGCTGCTCCGGCAGTTCGGCGCGCACCCGATCCTGTTTCTCAGCACGGCGCATTGGGCGATGTTTTCCGTGATCGCGATCAAAATCTGGCGCAGCTTCCCGTTCATGATGATTTCCCTGCTTGCAGCGTTGCAGGCGGTGGACCACACGCTCTACGAGGCGGCGCAGATGGACGGAGCAGGGCGCTGGGCGATCTTTCGCGCTATCACCTTTCCGCACATCCGCACCATTTCCATCGTGACGTGGATTCTGATGGCGATCTGGTGCTTCAACGATTTTGAGACGATCTGGCTTCTCACCGGTGGTGGCCCGTCGAATGCCACGGAAAACTTGCTCGTGCTCGCGTATAAGTACACGTTCGTGCGCAACAAGGTCGGGGTCGGGTCGTCTATCGCCGTGTTCAGCCTGGTGATTCTGATGGCCCTCGCCGTTTCCCTGCTGCGCCGCCAACGGGAGGTGGAGTGATGCGCGCGACGCTCCACGCCCGCCGTCGCCGGACGCGCGCGGGTCTGTTCCTCCTCCTGTTGCTCATCTCATTGGTGGTGAACCTGCCGATCATTCTCATGGTGCTCAACTCGTTCAAGACGAATTCGGAGATTCTCTCGTCCTCACGTATCCTGCCTCGCGTCGCCACGCTCATCAACTACCAGCAGTTGAGTTCCCGCACGAACTTCTGGGCCTACTTCCGCAACAGCGTCATCATCGCCGTCGGTGCGACGGTGGCAAGCGTGGTGATCGCGGTTTTCGCGGGGTATGCACTCTCGCGGTACCGCACGGCGGCAATCGCGGTCTACTCGCAGGCGCTGCTGATGTTTCAGATGTTTCCGCTGATCCTCGTGCTCATCCCGCTCTTTATCCTGTTCCGCAACCTCCACCTGATTGATTCCTACCTCGGCGTGATTGTGATCTACACCACGGTTCACCTGCCGTTTGCGACGTGGCTTTCCAAAGGCTTTTTCGATGGTATCCCGCGCGAACTGGACGAGGCGGCATGGATTGACGGCTGTTCGCGCTTGCAGGGCTTTCTGCGCGTCATCCTGCCGCTCACCCGGCCGGGCATCGTGGCGATCGCCATTTTCTCGGTACTGTTCTCGTGGAATGAATACCTGATCGCCTCTATTTTTCTGCGCTCAAAGGAGTTTCTCACCGTGCCGGTCGGCATCCAGTCATTCATTCAGGAGTATCAGACCGACTGGGGCAGCCTGATGGCGGCGGCAACTCTGACGATGATTCCCGTGCTGCTTTTCTGCCTCGCGGCACAGAAGCATCTCGTGCATGGCGCGGTTGCCGGGTCGGTGAAGGGCTGAGACACGATCTCCTGACCTGACAGGCGCTCACAATGTCTCGGCTAAAGAATAGGTGCATTGTTCCGGGACCACGATGCGCACGGAGTCACCGCTGCGAATCGTTCCCGCACGCTCCACCCACGCGACGAGGCCGCGACGGTGATGAGCGGCCTTCGGGAAGTTCTTCACGAGACCGGGTATGCCGGGGTTCGCGGCTTGCAGGGCTTTGCCGGGGAAAACGCAGGGGTGGTTTTCTCCTTCGAGCACGAGCACGCAGGTATCGGGAAAGAAGAGGCGCGTCATCGGCGGCAGGCGGGAAAAGCGCGGCACGTCGGCGATGGCGAGGTTCGCGCCAATCCACGACGGCTCAACGGTCGGCAACCCAAGCGCTGCCGCCATCTCCGCCAGTTCCTCAACAGAAACGAGTGAGACCTGCCGCGTGTTGCGGATGACCGTACCGCGCGGGTAGAAGGGCACGCGGGCGTCGGCTTTGCGTGTCCACCCGGCGTGGCGGTCGCCCTCGATGCCTTCGAGCTGTGCGCGCACCGTCGCTTGGGGCGTGGAGACCAGATAGGCCCCATCCGGCGATTCCCGCTTGTCGCGCAGCGTGACCAGTGGATGGTGCCCGACAAGCGTTTGTACGACGCGCCCTTCGACCGTGATGCCCGCCATACCACGCTCCCTTTCACGCCGTGCCCCTGCGAGCTTGCTCAGAAATGGACTGTGGATAGCCCTTTCAGTTGCAGTATCTCCCGTGCTTCGTCGGGACGCGCCGGTTCGAGGCTCAGTTCGCGGATGATGCGCGCCATTTTGGCGACTTGCTCCGCGTTGCTCGTCGCCAGCGTTCCCTTACCGAGATAGACGCTGTCTTCCAGCCCGACCCGCACATTGCCGCCCATTGCCAGTGCCGCCACGCCGATGGGAAACTGAAACCGCCCTGCGGCGGCAACCGACCACTCGAATTCCCCCAGGAGCGTACGCGCCTGGTTGTACAAAAACACCAGATTCTCCACGGTGGCGGGCAAACCGCCGAGGATGCCGAGTACGAACTGCACGTAAATCGGGCGCGTCAGCACCCCAGCGTTGACCATGAAGGCGGTGTTGTTGACCATGCCGGCGTCGTAGATTTCCAGTTCGGGGCGGGTGCCGGTCTCGTTCATCGTCTCAAGGAAGTAGCGCATGCTCTTGAAGGTGTTGGCGAAAATGTTGTCGTCGGTGCGCTCAAGAAACGGCTGCTCCCAGTCGAAACGGTATTCTTTGAGGCGGTTCATCAGCGGGAACAGCGCGAAGTTCATCGAACCCATGTTGCAGGTCGCCAGTTCGGGCGACAGTTCGCGTACCACCCCGATGCGCTCGGCATGAGTCATGCCGGGTGACCCGCCCGTGGTCGTGCAAAGCACGATGTCCGAGCGCTGCTTCACCCGTTCGGCGACATCGCGAAAGAGTGCGAGGCTGGGGATCGGCTGGCCGGTCTTGGGGTCGCGCACATGGATGTGGGCGACCGCCGCGCCCGCCTCACCCGCGCGCACGCACTCGTCCACAATCTCGTCGGGGGTGATCGGCAGATGCGGCGACTGCGCCGGGACGTGAACGCCCCCGGTGATCGCGGCAGTGATGATGACTTTGCCCTCTTTCGGCATTGCTCGACGCTCCTTCTCGTGTGATTCCGTTTCGCCCTCTCCCGACCCCTGACCTGATACGTATCGCCCCCGCGCCCGCCAGTTGTCACCCGTCGCACTTCACGCGGGGGACGACACGACCAGGGTGCTTGCGGCGAAATCGGGGTGATCGGACGACGCGCGCGGGCCGGGATCGTCGCCGAGCAGGCGAGAGATTTCCCCGGCGGTTTGTCGCGTGCATTCACCGATCTGCCGGACGCGATCCCAGGGCGTGCGCAGGGAAAACGTCGCCACACTGACCGCCGCAAGCACGGTGCCTTCGTGCCCGAAAACCGGCGCGGCGACACAGCGCACGCCTTCCAGTCGTTCTTCATCGTCCCACGCGAACCCGCGTTCACGGATTTCGGCGAGGTGCTGCTGCATCGCCGCGCGTGACGTGATGGTGCGCGGCGTCACCATTGGCAAACCCCGTGCGAGGATGCGTTGTACCACGTCTTCCGGGAGATAGGCGAGCATCGCTTTCCCAGAGGCGGTGCAGTATGCGGGGCGACGCTCGCCAAGTTCCGTGCGCAACGAAATCGTTCGGTTGCCCTCGAACCGCTCCACCGTGACCACCTCATCCTCATTGAGAACGGTGAGCAGCACGAGTTCCTGGGTGTCGGTGCCGAGCTTTTGCAGCGCGGGCCGGGCCGTTTGCCGGATGTCGAGATTGCGCAGCACCGCCGCCGAGAGTGAGAGCACACGCATCCCGATGCGGTAGCGGTCCGTGGTACGATCCCGCGTCACGAAACCGCGCGTCTGGAGCGTGGTGAGGATACGGAGGAGCGTGGTGCGGTGCATGCCAAGAATCCGGCTCAATTCCGTCAGGTTCTGCCCTTCGGGAGTATCGAGGCTCGCAAGCACTTCGAGCACATGCAACCCCTTATCGAGGGTGCTCAGGATGAGTTCCGAGTCCTGTCTGGCATATTCCGTGGCCACCCTGCCCGCCCTTTCACCTGTCTGACACGACGCACCTGTATCGGTCCCGACTCCGAAAAGATGCAAGGATTCCTCCTCATCATACATGACCGCTCTGCGAAAAGCATGTGCGGTTTCGTGATTGCGGTGCGAGCCGTATGGTACGGTCGAGAAGGCGTTTGGCACCAAGTGAGATGGCAGGCAGGGGCTTGACAGGGCAGTATTCCGGTTGATAGGGTTCACATATCATGTACGAGTTTCGCATTCCGGGCAACACAGGCAGGGGTTGCCCGTCCGCACGTTGGCACGGGCTGATTTGTTTGCCGGTATCGCACCTTGTCGCGGGAGACATCGTTTTGAACGGTTTCGGGCGTCTCCCGAAACGGCTAAACTGAGGAGAGTGGACGGATGCGCATTGCCTTTGCGTCGCTCGTGGGCGTTGAACCCTTGCCATTGCCCGAACTGCTCACGCGCGCGCGTGGGTATGGGTTAGAGGCCATCGAGATCAACGCGGGACCCAGCTACAAGCCAATCGGCGATGCCACCTACGGGGGGCATCTGGACCTCCAGGCGGTCGTGCGCGATGGGCCGGGCGCGGTGCATGACCTGCTCGCCGCGCATGAGATGACGATCGCCTCGCTCGCCCCGATGCTGAACCTGCTTACCCCGGACATCTCGTTGCGTGAGGAGCGCATCGCCGCCCTCCGTCTGACGATTGACGCGGCGGCGACGCTCGGCGTTTCCACCGTGGTCACGTACGGCGGCTCGGCGTTTGGCATGTACTTCTGGGGCTTGCCGGGCGTGCATCGTGACCACCCCTCGAACAAGGTGGCGGAAAGCCTGCGCATTTTCCGCGACATCTACACCCCGCTTGCGGCGTACGCGGAGTCTCGCGGGGTGCGCATCGCCTTTGAGACCGCTGCCCGTGGCGGCGGGGAGGGCAACCTCGCGCACAGCCCGGCGCTTTGGGAGATGCTCTTTGACGCCGTGCCCTCGGCGGCGCTCGGCCTGAGTTTCGACCCGTCGCACCTCGTCTGGCTGCACATCCCGAACGTTCCGGCGGTGATCCGGCAGTTCGGTTCGCGCATTTACCATGTGGACGGCAAGGACACCGAGATCCTGCCCGAACAACTGGCGCGGCAGGGTATCCTCGGCAATGCGTGGTGGCGGTATCGGTTGCCGGGGTTGGGCGACCTGAACTGGTCCGCCATTCTCTCCGCCCTCGGTGACGTGGGATACGACGACGTGATCAGCATCGAGAACGAAGACCCGCTCTGTCTGGGGCTGGCGGGGGTCGCATGGTCTGCAGCATACCTACGCGGGCAATTGCTTCCCCCCGCGACCTTCGGGCCACAGGTGAAAAGATGAAAAGGGGAGGTGTGTGATGACGAGTACGATGACAGGCAAAGTGCGCACGGGCATCGTTGGTTGCGGCGGGATTGCGAAAACGCATGCGGCCGCGCTCGCGGCCTTGCCGGAGTCAGACTTCACGGCGGTTTGTGACGTTGATGAAGCGCGTGCCCGTGCGATGGCGGAGCAGTACCACGTTCCGCATGTCTTTACCGATGTCCACGCGCTGATGCGCAGCGGCACGGTGGACATGGTCTGCGTCTGCACGCCCCACCCGAGCCACGCGATGATCGTAGTTGCCGCCGCCGAGGCCGGGGTACATGTGCTGTGCGAAAAGCCGCTTACCATTGATATCGCCGAGGCGGACCGGATGATCGCGGCAGCCGACCGCGCGGGAATCAAATTCGGCGGCATCTTTCAGCGGCGCTTCTGGCCCGCCGCCCAGCGCATCCGGCGGGCGATTGACGACGGCAAGCTGGGCCGGATCACGTACGGCGAGTGCCAGACGCGCATCTGGCGCCCCCGTGAGTACTTCGCTCGTGATGCATGGCGCGGCAAGTGGGCCACCGAGGGCGGCGGCGCCCTGATGAATCAGGCTGTCCACGCGATTGACCTCTTTCAGTGGTACATGGGGCCAATCGTGGAAATCTTCGGGCACTACGCCACGCTCGTACATGGTGACTACATTGACGTGGAGGATACCGTGGTCGCGACTGCCCTCTGCGCGAACGGCGCGATGGGCACGATCACGGCGACGACCTCCGTGAACCCGAACTTCGGCTTCAGGGTCGCGGTGCATGGGGACGCGGGCGGCTACGTCAGCGTCTGGGAACAACCCGAAAGCACCGAGGGCATCATTGATCTCTGGACAATCGGCGGGGAGGAGGAGCACACAGACGTGTTCGACCCCGCGCGCGTCCGTCGCCCCGGCTTCCCGGAGTTTCATCAGTTGCAGATTCAGGAGTTTTTGCAGGCGATTCTCGCCGACCGCGCACCTGCGGTGACGGGGGCGGAAGCGCGCAAGGCGCTGGAGATCATTCTCGCCATTTACCAGTCACAGCGCAGCGGTCAACCCGTGCGCCTGCCCCTCACCGGCCCGTTACTGCCTCCCGCATGAGCAATCTGAACACGAGGTTCACTATGCGGTGTGCGCCGATTGACAAACATCCGGCGAGCGATTACGATGCGGGCACTTGAGACATAGACGAGCTTGCCAACCGGGCAGACGGAGTGGTTTCCCCTTTTCCCCCTATGGGCTGGGGGCTGGGAAACGGCTTCGGCTACCGGGCAAGGGAAAGGGAGCAGTACTGATGCGCGACGCGGAGCGACACTTGTCCCGGCGGCGGATGCTACGGAGCGCGGCGGGGCTGGCGGGGCTGGCAGTGTTGTCCGCGTGCGGCGGGGCAAGTAGCACCGCACCCGTGAGCAACACGCCTGCGAGTGGTGGTGCGGCTGCCGGTAGCACGAGCGTGCCGGGCGCCACGAGTGTGCCGACGACCGCACCGGCCTCCGGTGGCAAGATGATCACGCTCCGCTTCAGCGCCCGGATGGGCGACAAGGAAGCCTTCTTCACCGAGCGCATCGCCACCTTTCAAATGCAGAACCCCGGTGTCACGGTGAAATACGAGCCGCTGCCTGCGGCGGACGCCGAGTACTACCCGAAGTTGCAAGTCCTGAGCGCGACGAAGAACCTGCCCGATGTCTTCTGGGCGAGTATCGGGCGCAGTTCCTACCAGTTTCTCGCGGACAAGGGTGTGCTGCGTGATCTCGAACCGCTCCTCAAGAGCAGCAATCTCGACCTCAACCAGTTCTATCCGAACGCCATTACCTCATTGCGGATTAATGGCAAGCTCTTCGCCATGCCGCAAACGGTGCATTCGGGCCGCTCGATGCTCTTTTACAACAAGACCGCCTGGGAAAAGGCGGGGCTGAAGCTTCCAGACTACAACTATACGTACGACCAGTTGGCGCAGGACGCGCAAAAGATCGTCACGTCGGGTGGCGCGCAGTTCGGCTTCAGCGGCGTCTATGGTGGCACCGACGACTTTCTTGCCACCCTGATCCCCATCCGGGCCTTCGGCGGTGAAGTGCTCTCACCCGACGGCAAGAAGTGCCTGCTCGACAGCAAAGAAGCGCTCGCCGCCGTGCAGTGGATGGCGGACGGCTTTCAGAAAACCAAGATTAACCCGCTCCCGGTGCAGGGCCAGGACGTGAACGCGGGTAACGCCGACCTGTTTGCCAATGGCAAGATTGCCTCGTTCCAGGCGAGCTACGGCGGTGAGTTCAGTCCCACGGACAAGCAACTGATGGGCGGCATCGTGCGGGCGAGCGCCCTGATGCCCAAAGGGCCGAGCGGCAAGCACGGCACGATGTTCGAGATCAACTGCATGGCGATGTCGCCGACCAGCGCGAACGCCGACATGGCATGGAAGTTCCTCACCTTTCTTGTGGGTAAGGAAAGTGGCACGATTGTCACCAAGACCACGGGCGCGCCGGGCGGCGTCAAAGATGGCTGGAACGACCCCGACCTGATGGCGAACCCGCTGCAACAGGTGGAAAAGCAAAGCCTCGATGAAGCCGGCCCGTTCATCGGTCCCGCCAACTTCAAGGGCGAGAAATTCAACACGACGATGAGCCAGTTGATGGGCGAAATCTGGCTCGGCAAGTCGCAGCCTGCGGATGCCTTGCCGGGAATTACCAAACAGTTGCAGGCGATCCTTGATGAGCCGGTGCAGCAGTAGCGCGTGCGGCGGGCAGAGTTTGCACGGGGTAAAGGCCGGGAAACACCGATCAGGCGGGGGCGGTTCGTGGGTTGTGCCCTTGCCGCCTTCGCACCGCGTCGGTGTTCGCTTCGGGGGAGCAGGATGAGCGCAGCCACCGCACAATCTCCGATACAGACACCGACAGCGGTGCGGCCACGGTCTCGGCGGCGCGAGGGGCTGCAAGGCTACCTGTGGATCAGCCCGTGGTTGATCGGCGTGACGCTCTTCACGATCGGGCCGATGCTTGCCTCGCTCTTTCTCAGCTTCACGCAGTACAACATCGTCGCCAACCCGCGCTGGATCGGCGCGGCGAACTACGTCAATGCCTTCACGAAAGACAAGCTCTTCTGGGGATCGCTGGGGCGCACGCTCCTGTTCGCGCTCATCAGCGTGCCACTCAGCGCCATCGGCTCGCTCGGCGCGGCCTTGCTCCTGAACCGCACCTGGCGGGGCACGTCGTTCTTTCGCGCCTGCTTTTTTCTGCCCTCGCTCATCCCGCTCGTCGCCTCGGCGCTGTTGTGGCGCTGGATTTTCGACCCGCGCCTGGGGCTGCTCAACTACCTGTTGAGCCTGGTCGGGATCACGGGGCCGGGCTGGTTTTCCAGCGCGGAGTGGGCAATGCCGGGGATCATCATCATGTCGCTCTGGGGCACGATCGGCGGCAGCCAGATGCTGATCTTTCTCGCCGGGTTGCAGGGCATCCCGCGCGAGTTGACCGAGGCCGCCGAAGTGGACGGCGCGAGCCGCTGGCGGCGGCTCTGGGCGATCACGCTGCCGATGCTCTCGCCGACGCTCTTTTTCAACCTCGTACTCGGCATCATCGGGGCGCTGAAGGTCTTCTCGGTCGCCTACATCGCCACCGAGGGCGGGCCGAACTACGCCACCTGGTTCTATCTGCTGCATCTGTATTACACGGCGTTCCGGTTCTTCGAGATGGGGTACGCCTCGGCGCTCGCGTGGATCTTCTTCGCCGTCGTGATCTGCTTCACCATCTTGCAGGTGCGCCTGTCGAACCGCTGGGTCTATTACGAAGGGGCCGGACACGAATGAGCGAACAAGCAGCGATCCGGCGAGTGGCGGCGGTGCCCGCGACGCGAGCGCGGCGCCGGGCATCGCGGGAGCGCACGGGCAAGATCGCGTGGTACCTCGGCGCGGGGCTGCTCGCGTGTGTGTTCCTCGCCCCGGCGCTCTGGGGGCTGTCCAGTTCGCTCAAGGACATTCGGGAGGTCATCACCTACCCGCCCTACCTGATCCCGCACACGGTGCAGTGGAGCAATTACATCGAGATCTGGCATAAGGTGCCGCTCGGTCGCTTTGTGTGGAACTCGTTCCTGCTCGCCGGGTTCGGTGTCGTGGGACAGACTGTTTCCGCGTCCGCTGTGGCATTCGGGTTCGCGCGCTTCCGCTTTCCGGGGCGAAACGCCCTGTTCATCCTGCTGCTCAGCACGCTGGTGCTGCCGCAGGAGGTGACGATGATCCCGACCTTTCTGATGTTCAATGCCGTTGGCTGGGTAGATAGCCTCAAGCCGCTGATCGTGCCGAATTTTTTCGGTGGCGGGCCGGGGGGCGCGTTCTTTATCTTTCTCCTGCGGCAATTCTTTCTCACCCTGCCGCGCGAACTGGACGAGGCGGCGATCCTCGATGGCGCGTCATCGTGGACGATCTTCTGGCGCATCATCCTGCCGCTCTCGCGGCCCGCGCTGGGCACGGTGGCGATCCTCTCCTTTCTTTACCACTGGAATGACTTTCTCGGCCCGCTCATCTACCTGAACTCCACCGAGAAGTTCCCGCTCGCGCTCGGCCTGCGCTACTTCCAGCAGTTACCGGCCGAAGGCGGGCCACCGCAGCAACAACTCCTGATGGCGGCAGCAGTCGTCATGGCCCTGCCGGTGATCGCGCTCTTTCTGTTCGCGCAACGGCTGTTCGTGCAGGGCATCGTGTCCAGCGGTCTCAAGGGATAGCGCCGGGGCGGCAGTCGTCGGGCAATTCGTAGTCGCACCCGCTTCGGGTGCATGGCGTATAGGGTGCAGGTATGGAGGAGGGTTAGTGACAATGTCGTCTGATGCACGGGTCAATCGTCGCCGGTTTCTCACGGTTGCCGCCGGAGCGGGGGCCGCGTCGGTGCTTGCCGCATGTGGCAACACCGCGCCCGCCGCCCCGGCGGTTGGTGGCGCGGGGAGCGGGGGCAGCACGCCGGCGGCGAGCACGAGCGCGCCCGCCGCCGCCCCGACGAGTGCGGCTGCCGCAAACACCGCGCCGTCCGGTGGCGCGAGTACCGCCGCACCCGCCGCTGCCGGGAGTACCTCGGCGCCTGCCGCCGCTGGTGGTGGGATGTTGAATGCCTCGACAAAGGTCTACGTCCTGCTCGATAAGGGCGTTTCCGACACCGGCTCCTTTAAAGCGACCGACCTGTACAACCAGGCCCAGCCCATGGCGCCGCAAATCCTCATGGAAGATGCGCCGGACGGCTGGGACACAAAGGTGCTCGCGCAGATCAAGGACAAGAGCTTGCGCTGGAGCGGGCACGGCTACATCCCGTACTTCGACCAGTACAAGCGGCTCAAGTCGGGAATGATCGCGCCGCTCGATGATCTTCTGCAGGCGAGCAAAATCTCCTGGGCGCACACGCAGAAGGACCAGTACTTTACGCCGCGTGTCTACGATTCCTTGCGGTCCGACAACAAGCAGTACTATATTCCGATGAAGATCAACGTGCATATGGCGGGTTACCGGCTGGATTACGTCCAGGCCGCCGGGTACGATGCCCTGCCGAAGACGTGGGATGAGATTGACAAGATGCTGCCGAAGATGAAGGCGGCGCTGGCGAAGGACGAGGTGATTCCCTTCGCCATCCAGAACGAACTCTGGCGCGCGATCGGCACAACCTTCTCCACCTTCGTGGAAAAGCCCCTCGATGATATGGGCGTATTCAAGATCGAAAGCCCCGAGTGGATGGACATGCTGACGATGTTTAAAAAGTGGACGGACGCGAAGCTCGCCCGCTACGACATCACCGCCGACTCGACCGACATCTGGCAAAAGGGCAAGATCGGCATGTCACTCGGCTCGCAGTCGTGGGTCCGCCTCGGTCGTCAGGTGTGGGGGCCGGATAAGGTGAAAGGCGCGGTGCCGCCGCAGGCGAACGCGAGCGCGCCACCGCGTACGTGGGCGCATATTGATAGCAGCAGCGTCCTCACCGGCGGGCCGAACCCGGCGCAGGCGATGGATTGGCTGCTCTCGATTTACGGGCCGGAAGGCGTGCCCGCGCAGACGTGGTATACGGGTACGCTCACCTTTTCCGGTTCGCCAATTCATCAAACGTGGATTGACAAGCTCGTGACGCCGAATAAGGACATCACCGAGATCGGCGACGTGCTGAAGATCCTGCCCAACAGCCAGATCGCCTCTGTGGCGCAAGCGAACGGGTTTGGCATCTGCCAGGTGCTGATGCCGCCGTACCTCGACCGCATCTTCAAGGGCGAGCTTTCCGTGAAGGACGCGATGACCAAGCTGCGCGCCGAGATTGACGCGGAGTTCGCCAAGCAGAAGGCCTGATCGCAAACCCTATGCCCGCTCCCCCCGCGTGGTGATGCAGCGCCGGGGGAGCGGGGAGGAGCAGCATAGCCGCGATGAGTACCACGACCGCGAACCAAGAGCCAACAGGCGAGAACCACGGTGCGAACTGGTGGCGCGCCCTGCGGCAAGTCCGGCACGAACGGGGCGGCGAATCGCTCGCGGGGTGGCTGTTCATCGGCCCCGCCGTGATCCTCTTCACCGTTTTCAATGCCTACCCGCTCATTCGCGGCGTCGGCATCGCGTTTTCGGATTACCGCTACCTCGTTCCGGGCCACGAACCCTTCAATGGCCTCGATAACTTCCGGGAAATGGTGCATGATGCGGTGTTCCGGGAATCCCTCGTCCGCTCCCTCGAGTACATGGCGATCTTTGTCACCCTGAACTTCTTTCTCGCCTTTCTCGTCGCCCTGCTGATTACCCAGGTACGCAGCGGGCGAGAAGCGAGCGTGTACCGCGTGCTCAGTTACCTGCCCGTCGTGTTGCCGATTGCGATTGCCGTGCTCGTCTGGCGACAGCTCCTGAACTCGCAGTTCGGCTACATTGATTACTTTCTCCGGCACGTCATCCATCTCACCCAGACGCCGGATTTCCTGCACGATGCGCATTGGAGCGTGCCGGCATTGGCGACCGTGGCGGTCTGGCGCGCGGCGGGGTCAAGCGTGCTGCTGATGCTGGTTGGGCTGTACAACATCAACGCGGAACTCTACGAAGCGGCATCGCTGGATGGCGCGGGCTGGTGGCGGCGGCTGTTCAGCATCACCATCCCCTTACTGCGGCCCACCTTTGCGATCATCTTCGTGCTCGGCGCCGGGGTGCTTGGCGCAACGGAAGAATCGCTGGTGTTCTTTGGCATCACCGATGCCGGGCCATCGGGGGCGGGACGGTTAATCGGGCGGTACTCCTACGAAACGGCGTTTCTCAAAGGCGACCTGCGCTGGGGGTACGCCGCCGCGATGAACCTCGTCGTCGGCCTGATTTCCATCGCGATCTCCGGGGTGATCTTCCGCCTGCTCCGTTCGGGGAGGGACTAGACATGGCAACCACCACGCAAACGGCCCCGGCCGCCGCACGCAACCCGGCACAGCCCCGGCAGGCGAATACCCTGCTCACCCAACTCCGGGGGCGTCTCGGTGGCGCGGTTGCGGCGCGCGTCGTGCTGTACTTCCTGCTACTGTTCTTTGTGGTGCCGCTCGTCTGGACAGTTTCCGCGTCGCTGAAATCGCGCGACGAACTCTACAAGGCGACGCCAAGCCTGATTACCCTTCATCCAACGCTAATCAACTATACCTATGCCCTGCGTACCCTGCATAACTTCGGGTATCTTTACCGGAACAGCATCATTGTCACCGTCGGTGCGGTACTCCTGCAAACATCGCTGGCGACGCTCGCGGGGTACGGGTTCGCGCGGCTCCGCTTTCGGGGGCGCGACCTGATCTTCTACACGATGGTGCTGCTCATCTTTGTTCCCAAGGCCGGCGGGCTGATGGTGCAGTACGAACTGATGAACTTTCTCGGGTTGCGCAACAGCCTGACGGGTCTGATCGTCGCCTTTTCGGCGGGGCTAGCGTTGCCGATCTTTATCATGCGGCAGGCATTCCTGCACCTCCCAAGCGATTTCGAGGATGCCGCCGCACTGGACGGGTGCAACCGTTTTCAGACGTTCCGCTTTATCATGCTCCCGATGGTCACCGGGGCGATGGTCGTGGTGGCGCTGTTTGAGTTCATCCGCGTCTGGGGTGAGTACCTCTTCACCCTGACGATGATTGATGACCAGAAGAAATTCACGCTCGGCATCGGCATGGTGCAGCAGTTTACCGGCCCGGCGCTCGAATTCGGTCAGTTCACGACCTATGGTGGTCAAGCTGCGGCATATATCATGGCGGCGGCGCCCACGGTGCTGTTCTTTCTCTGTCTCCAGCGATGGTTTGTGCGTGGCCTGCTCAGCGGCCTGAAGATGTAGCGGGAAACGGGGACGCAAGGACGCGGAGGACGTGAACCGTCATTTTTCCGCGTGCATTCGTGCCCTCGGCGTTTCCCTCATATAGACAAGGAGCGATCCATGACGGACCGGGTGCGCATGGCAATCGTCGGGTGTGGCGGAATGGGACGGCGGCACCTCACGGGGCTGGCGGAACTCTCGCGCACGGAGCACATGAACATTGATCTCGTCGCCGTCTGCGACCTGAACCGCAAAAACGCCGAAGACCTCGCGGACGAGGCGAAGGAGTACCTGGGCGCTCGCCCCCAGGTTTTCTCGGACGCGGCGCAGATGGTGCGCGAAGTGGAGGGACTGGAGGCTGCCGATTGCCCGACCGACACCGGCTCGCATCACCGAGCGGCAACGGGGCTGCTCGATCTGGGGTTGCATGTGCTGTGCGAGAAGCCGCTCGCGCTGACGATCCGGGGCTGCAACACGATCATCGCAGCGGCGGAGCGCAACGGCAAGCTCCTGTCGGTGGCGGAAAACTTCCGGCGTGACCCGATCAACCGCCTCATCCGCGCGCTGCTCGACGATGGCGCGATCGGGCAGCGGCAGTTCATGGAGGAAACGGACATCGCCGGGCGTGACAACCTGATGATCACCCCCTGGCGCCACCAGAAACTCTCCGGCACGATCTCGCTCGACGCGGGCGTGCATAACGCCGACATCCTGCAATTCTATTTCGGCGACGCGGCGAGCGCGTATGGGCACGCGCGGCTCTACGAGAAAACGCGCTATACCCGCAACACCAAAGGCCCCGGCGGCTTTTACGAGAAGTGGGCGGCGGACTACCCGGAGAGCGTGGTGGCAACGGGCGAGGACGCAATCTTTGGCCTCATCACCTTTGAGAACGGCGCCCTCGCCCAGTGGACGAACCACCACGCGGGGCACGGCGAACCGGTGCATACCCGCAAGGTCTTTGGCACGAAGGGGTCAATCGCCGCGCCGGGCGACCGCAACGGCCGCCCCGTGCGGCTCATCCTCGACGATGGCACGGACATCGCGGACGAGCGAATTCTGGAGTACGCGCCGGGCTACCGGCTCAACCCGGTGGCAGCCACGCTTTTCGGTGGCGAGCGTGTCTGGACCTACCGCTTTGACTTCCCCGTGACAGACCGAAAAATCCTCGCACTCGAATACCACGAGTTCGCGGAGTGCATCCGCAACGGCACACAACCCGAAGTGAACGGCATCGTCGCCCGCCGCGATGTGGCGCTCGTGTATGCCCTGTTCGAGTCGGAGCGCGCCGGTCGCCCCGTGACAATCGCGGAAGTCGAAGCGAGCGCCGTGGATGCCTACCAGCGGGAAATTGACGATTTTCTCGGTCTCACACCTGTTGCCGCAACGAGCCAGTGACTCGGAGTACGTGCAAAAGACCAAATTCAGTGCCCGCGATTTGACCACACCCACATAATCTCTGCGTTGCGCTAGACGCGACCGTGCAGAATGCCTATACTGCCCCCGCTTGGTACGGGTGGGGGCGGGAGACAGACGGCTCACCCGCGACCACTGGTATACACAGTCAGGGGAGGAGTGAGCATGGATAGCAGCTTGCGCGAGTTTCTGGAAATTCCCTACGACGAACTGGAAGAGCTGAACCTCAAGGCAAAGGTCGCGCGTCAGGCGCGCACTGACCCGGAGGCGATTCGTGAGGAACGCATGAGCTACCTTGCGAACGAGAAGCGGATCAAGGCAGTGACCGTCTGCTTTACCGACCTCGAAGGCCGGTTACACATGCTCGACTACGACAAGAAGTTTCTGCTTAAGTCGGCGGACAATCTGACCTTTGACGGCTCGTCTATCCGTGGCTTCACCGCGCAGCAGGAATCCGATTTGCGCTTGGGCATTGACTGGGCGGCGTTCTACTGGCTGCCGTCGGACATCTTCGGGCCAGGCAAGGTGTTTGTCTTCGGCGAAGTACTGGAGCGGGACGGCACCCCGTATCATTCCGATATGCGCGCCCGCCTCAAGGACTACACGTCTGCGAAACTCGCGTCAGACAACATGACGTGCTACGTCGCCAACGAGACCGAGGGCATCCTTTTCAAGGGGCGGCACGCCGAGCAGTACTACATTGATGCGGGCCAGTTCGATTTCATCAGCACGAGTGGTTACTACCACTCCCTGCCGGGTGACCCCCTGCGCACATTCATTGACACCGCTGCGGAGGCGCAACGCGCGCTGGGCTTCGCAAACGAGAAGGACCACCCCGAAGTCGCCCCGTCGCAGTTTGAAATGAACTACGGCTACGTGGAAGCGACGATCGGCGCGGACCAGGTGATGCTCTACAAGCTGATCTGCCGCCAGGTGGCGAACAAGCTCGATATGACCGCCAGCTTTCTGCCGAAGCCGGTCACCGGGGTGAACGGGAACGGGATGCACACCAATATCTCGGTGGGCCGGGGGGACACGAATCTCTTTTACGATGCGGCCGGTCAGGAAAGCCTCTCAGACTTCGCGTGGCAGTTCGTTGACCGCATCCTGACCAGCGCCCTCGATCTTTGCCTGATCTGTAACCCAAGCGTCAATGCCTACCGGCGGCTCGACCCGCACTTCGAGGCGCCGAACCAGATCAAGGCCTCGCCGATCGATCGCGGCTCGATGGTGCGCATCCCGATCGGCAATTCGCGCTCGGCCCGCATCGAGGTGCGCTCCATTGCGCCTGACGCGAACCCCTACCTGGCGATCTACTCGCTCTTGCGCACCGGCCTGGAAGGGCCACTGGCCCCGGACGTCCGCAAGCGGGAAGCGATCCTGCCCGACAATATCTACGACGCGATCCAAAAGTTCGGTTGCAGCAACCACACTGCCGAGCTTCTTGGCGACGAGGTGCGCGACAAGTACGTCGAGTTGAAGCAGGCGTCCGCCGACCGCTGCCCGCGCAAGCTCGGCGCGATCATCAAGCCGTCGGAGATTCAGTTCCACCACGAGGTGACGAACCAGTACCTGTGGAACCGCTTCTAGCCCCCATCCCGCCGCGCGGCAAAATGGAACGAGCCTGTGGCTACGACTACTCCCCCGGCGTTCACCGGGGGAGTAGTCATGCTGATCGCCCCGCGCAAACGGGTTGACACACGAAACACGCCGCACCATAATCGGGCTATGGCACCAATTGAATCCGGTACGATGTCGCGCGTGTCCCACCGGGGGAACAACGCGCGCGGGTTAGTTCCGGCTCCGCCGAAGCGGCAGAAGACAAAAAGGGAGGGTGCGGCGATGGGAGTTGGCACTGACCTCGCGGTGGGGCGCGTCTCGCGCCGTCGTTTCTTGCGTGTCGGTACGGGCGCGGCAGGGGCAATGATCGGTGGCCCGGCGCTCCTCGCCTTCCTTACCGCGTGTGGGCAAACCACGAGCGGCGGCACGAAAACACTGACCTGGGCGCGCGGCGATGACCTCCGCACGCAAGACCCGCAAGAAATCTCCGGTCTGATGGAGGGAACGATTGCCCGCTTGCTCTACGACCCCCTGATTGACACGGACGAAACGGGCAAGCTCGTCCCCTCGCTCGCGACGAAATGGGACGTGTCGGCGGACGGAAAGGCCTACACCTTCACGCTGCGGCAGGGGGTGAAGTTCCACGACGGCACGCCGTTCACCGCCGATGCGGTGAAGTTCACCTTTGACCGCCTGCTCGCTAACCCGACCCTGCAACATGCGGCGATCTGGAAAGACCAACTGAGCGATGTCGTGGTGAAAGACCCTGTCACGGTGGTCTTCAACATCAAGGCGCCCAGCCCCGGCATCATCAACAGCTTCGGTGAGCCGATCCTCGCGCAAAATGCGAAGGACAAATACGGCGACCGGTTTTACGAGAAGGGCATCGGCACCGGGCCGTTCAAGTACGTCGAATGGAAAAAAAACGACCATTGGACGGGGGACGCGAACAAGGAGTACTGGGACAAGGGCGCGGTGAAGCTCGATCGCATCGTTTTCCGCTCGATCACCGAGGAGGCGACCAAGATCGCCGCGCTGAAGTCGGGCGAAGTCCTCCTGATTGATAGCCTGAGCGGCGACCAGGCAACCGATGTCGGCAAAGACGCGAACATCGCCATTGCCCGCGTTCCCGCGACGGACACGATTCACCTGACCTACAACTTCCGCCGCCCGCCGTTCAACAACCACGACGCCCGCCTCGCGGTCGGCTACGCGATTGACAAGAACCAGATCGTACAGAACATCCTCAAGGCCGGGCAGGTGGTCGGCGCTCCGATCCCGCCGGGAGTGGTCGGGTATGACGCTGAACTGGTGAAGGCGGTCATCCCCTACGACCCGGAGAAGGCGAAAGCATTGCTCAAGTCGGCGGGCGTCGCGCCGGGAACCAAGATCGAGTTCAAACTCAACCCGGCCTTTTTTGCGAAGCTCAACGAAGTCGCGCAGTTCGTCTCGGACCAGTTGCGCGCCGTCGGCTTCACCGTGGACATGCAGTTCCTTGAACCGGGCGCGTACACCGAGGCGCGCAAGAGCGGCAGCTTCGATCTCTGCGTGCAACAGGGCAACAAGTTTCCCGACCCGGACAGCAACTACACCACGCTCGTGATCGCGGAAGCGTTCGGCCTCTTTTACAAAGAGTTCCGGCCCGAAATCGTCCCGCTGATCACGAACGCGCGCTCCGAACTCGACCCGATGAAGCGGGACGCGCTCTACAAGCAGATTCAGCGCATGATGAACGACGATGTGGCCGAATTGATCCTGTACCGGCAGGAGTACATCTGGGGCGTGCGCAAGAAAGTGACGGGCTTCAAGCCGCGCGCGGACTTCCAGACGCGCGTCTTTACCTGCGACATCACGAGTTAATGCGCGATGGGATTGTACATCGCACGACGGTGCGCCCAGGCCGCGCTGGTGATCGTCGGCGTTTCGATGGTGGTCTTCTTTCTCGCGCGGATCGCGCCGAGCGACCCGGTCACGCTGATGCTTTCGGAGACCGCCTCGCCGCAGCAGATCGCCGAAGCGCGCCATTACTACGGCTTCGACCGCCCGATCCCGTACCAGTACTGGCTCTTCATCAGCCGTGCGGTGCGGGGCGATCTCGGCGAGTCGCTGTACTACAAGCAGCCCGCCCTCGGTGTCGTGATGGAGGCGTTTCCGCAGACGCTCATTCTCGCGCTCGCCGCTTTCGCGCTCGCGGTGGGCGTGGCGGTACCGCTCGGCATCATCGCGGCGGTGCGGCGGGACACGCTCTGGGACTACGGCGCGGTCGGCATCGCCGTGATCGGGCAGGCCGCGCCCTCGTACTGGATCGGCATCATGCTCATCCTCGTCTTTTCCGTGCGCCTGCATCTGCTGCCGACCTCCGGCAACGGTGGCCCGGCCGCGCTCATCCTGCCGGCGATCACGCTCGGCGCGGTATTGATGGCGGTGCTGGCGCGGCTGACTCGCGCCGGGATGCTCGATGTGCTCAATGAGGATTTCATCCGCACCGCCCGCGCGAAGGGAGTGCGCGAGCGCGCGGTGCTGCTCCGGCACGCCCTCCGCAATGTGCTCATCCCGCTCGTTACCGTGATGGGGCTGCAACTCGGCACGCTGCTCGGTGGCGCGGTGATCACCGAGCAGGTTTTCGCGTGGCCCGGTGTCGGGCGGCTCGCGGTAACGGCGGTCACGTCGCGGGATTACCCGATCATTCAGGCGACCGTACTCGTGGTTTCATGCGTGTTCGTCGTGGTCAACCTCGCGGTAGACCTCCTGTATGGCTTTCTCGACCCGCGCATCCGTTATCAGTAACGTTTTACGATTCGCCTTTTGAGGTGAGGGGACCACATGGCCGCGCACGCAGCACCACTCCCATTGACGCGGGAAACGGTTCCTCAGGGGCCATCGCTCTGGCAACGCCTCGCGCGCAACCGGCGCATTCGCTTCGGCGTGCTGATCGTCGCCCTGATCGCCGTCGCCGCGCTCGCCGCGCCGCTCCTGACGCACGCGGATCCACGTTCGCCGCACCCGAACCTCAGTAACCACCCGCCCTTCACCGCCGGGAGCATTCTCGGCACGGACTCGCTGGGGCGGGACATCTGGAGCCGCATCCTGTTCGGCGCGCGCATCTCCCTGCTGATCGGCGTGGCGGCGGCGGGCGTCGCGCTCCTGATCGGCGTGCCGCTCGGCCTCGTGGCCGGGTTTTTCGGTGGCGCGGTGGACACGGTCATCATGCGCTGGGTGGACATCCAGCTTGCAATCCCCTTTTTTCTGCTGGCGATCACAATCGCCGCGCTTTTCGGGCAGGGGCTATTCAACGTGATCGTGCTACTCGGCGTCACGAGTTGGGTCGGGTACACCCGCGTCACGCGCGGGCAGGTCTTGCAAGTGCGCGAACTGCCCTACGTCGAGGCAGCCCGCGCGCTCGGCGCGGGGCCGTGGACCGTGCTGACGCGCCACATCCTGCCCAATATCTGGACGCCGATTCTGGTACTCGCCAGCCAGCAGATCGGCGCGCTGATCATCGCGGAATCGTCGCTCACCTTTCTCGGCATCGGTGTGCCCCCGGACATTCCGACGTGGGGCGGCATGATCGCGAACGGACGCAGCTACCTCAGCACGGCGTGGTGGATATCCACGGTGCCCGGCTTCGCGCTCACGCTCACCGTGGTCGCAGTGTACTTCCTCGGTGACGGCTTGCGCGATGTGCTTGACCCACGACTGAAGCGGTGATGCGGTAATAGGGCGGTAACGGGACGGGAATGGGAGGGGGCAGCAGGTGGCGGAGCGGGCACGAATCGCCGTGATCGGGACGGGGTGGTGGGCGACCTATACGCATATCCCTGCCGTACAGGCGCACCTGGAGGCGGAACTGGTCACCCTTTGCGATCGTGACCCCGACCGCCTGCGTGCCGCCGCTGACGCATACGGCGTGACACGCCGCTACACCGATCACCGCGCAATGCTCGCGGCGGAAACGCTCGATGGCGTGATTATCGCCACGCCGCACGCGACGCACTACGCGGTCGCCCGCGACTGCCTCAGCCATGGCCTGCATGTGCTGCTCGAAAAGCCAATGACGCTCTCTGCCCCGGAAGCGCGCGATCTGGTAGAACTTGCCCGCGCACAGGGGCGCGAGTTGATTATCGGCTACACGCATGTGTTCTCGCCGCACGCGTTGCGCGCCCGCGCCCTCGTGCAGTCGGGCGCGCTCGGCCCGGTGCAGTACGTCAACTGCGTGTTCGCGTCGCGTGTGATCGAGTTCCTCCGCGCGGACCCGGTGCCGGGGTTGCCGTCGGCGGTTTTCCCCGTGCATACCCCCGGCGCGGTGTACAGCCAGCCCGCGCTTTCCGGCGGCGGGCAGGGGCATCTGCAACTGACACACTCGACCGGGTTGCTCTTTTTCGTCACGGGGTTGCGCGCGGAACGTGTCCACGTAGTGATGCGCAATCACGATCTCGCCGTTGATCTCGTGGATGCGATGGCAGTGGAGTTCGTGGGCGGCGCGCTCGGTAGCGTCGGCGGCACCGGCAACATGTTCATCCCGAAGTTCGATTTGCACATCCACTGCGAGCGTGGCGCGGTCGCGCTCGATATGGTCGCGCAAACGCTGACGGCGCGCGGGCGCGATATCCCCGATGAAACGCTGGGGCCATCGGATGAAGACGAGCGTGCCGCGCGCTACGCCACGGCGGGCAACCTGATCGCCGTGATTCACGGGGCGGCGAACGGCTCACCCGCCGAAGTTGGCTGGCGTTCCGTAGAAGTGCTCGATGCAGCGTACCGTTCCGCCCGCGCGGATGGGCAGGCAGTGACCATTGCATCGCTTTATATGTAATGCGGGAGGAGAAATCAATGCGGTTCGGTATTTCCGGTGAGGTGATCCCCGCCGACATGAATGCGATCACGGACGACTTCGCACGCGAGATCGTGGCGATGGGCTTTTCGGGCATCTTCAGCCGTTTCCGCGCCAATGACCCATTGACCACGACCGAGGCGGAGTGCGTGCGCGTGCGGGAGATTCTCGCCGCGCATGGCCTGACGATGTACCAATGCACGGGGTACTGGACGTGCCTGATTCACCCCGACGAATCGCAGCGTCAGCAGGCGTCGCGCACGCTGCAAGCGGCACTGCGGGTCGCGGGATGGCTCGGCGCGCGGGGCATTGACACCGGGCCGGGGAGCATGAACCCCCGCAGTGTCTGGGGGCCGCACCCGGAGAACTGGACGGAACACGCGCGCGCGCAACTGATCCGCTCACTCACCGAATGCGCACCGGTCGCGGAGGAATGTAACGTCTTTCTCAGCCTGGAAGGGCACCAGCTCGTCACGCTCGATAGGGCGGAAACGATGAAAACGGTGCTCCACGCGGTGAACTCACCGATGGTGAAGTGTGACTGGGACCCGGTGAACTGGATCACTCTGCACACGGTCTTTGGCACCGGCCCCGCAATGAAGCAGATGGTGGAGACGCTTGGCAGCCACATCGTCAGCGCGCATGCAAAGGATGTGCGCATCGCGGATCATCTCGTGCTGCATCTGAACGAAGTCCCGGCGGGGCAGGGAATGCTCGATTACCCGACGTTCTTCCGGCTGCTGGAAGGGCTGGATCCGTCCTTTCCGATGATCGTCGAACACTGCACGCGCGACGAAATCCCGGCGATCAAGACGTTTCTGGATGCGACGGCGCGTACGCTCGGTATCACGGTATTTTAACGGGGGACAACGATGAAAGTGTTGCTGGTCGGTGGTTCGGGACATGTGGGCACGTTCATCACACCGTACCTGCGCGCGCACTACACATTGCGCGTGTTCGACCTCCAACCCCCGACGCATCCGGGGATTGAATACGTCGCGGGTTCAGTGACGGATGTGGACGCGCTCCGTCGCGCCCTCGACGGGTGCGACGCATTCGTCTGGCTCGTGATGAAAAGCGCGCAGGGCGGGCACTCCACCGCGCAAACGATCACGCAGATCACCGATAACTACACCGTGAACACGCTCGGCCTGCATCTGCTGCTCTTCACAGCGCAGGAATGCGGCGTCACGCGCGGCGTCTACACCAGTTCGATGAGCGTGCATTACCGCGCACGCGCGTGGTATCCGGCGGAGGAGGCGGTACCGCTCGATTCACCGAGCGTGTACGGCCTGACGAAAGGCTTCGGGGAGGGCATCTGCGCCTACTTCGCGCGCTGGTTCGACATGAACCTGATCGCCCTGCGCATCACCGGGCCACGCAACCGCGCGCAATACCTCGATGAACGTCGCAACCCGCGCGATTACGGCGCAGACCCGCTCTACGTCACTGACGAAGAAGACCTCGCCGATGCGTACCGGGGCGCGCTCGACGCGGTACAGATTGGGCACGGACGCTTTGACGCCCTGTTCATCGCCGGCGACGACCAGGAGCGGACGCACAACCTCTCGAAGGCGCGGCGCATCATCAACTGGGAGCCACGCGCGCATCGCCACCTGAAATCGTGACGCGTATAGACGTATTCACAGTTCGATCCGCGCGCGCTCTTCTTCCTCGCCCTCGTAGCGGCGAATGGCGGGAACCAGCCACGCGATGATTGCCACCGTGAGCACGCAGGCCACCCCACCCGAAACCACCGAGAAGGGAGCGCCGAACCGGGCCGCGACCGCCCCCGCTTTCAGTTGCCCGGCTTGTGGCCCGCCGCCCGTGAACAGTTGCTCCGCCGCCGTCACCCGCCCCCGCAGCGCGTCCGGCGTCAGGAGTTGCAGAATCTGGCTGCGCAGGGTCATGCCAATCGTGTCCGCCATCCCGATCACCGCGAGGGCGATCAGCGCGAAGGGCAGCGTGCGCGACAGGCCAAAAGCCGCTGTCGCGAGGCCGTAGACGATCAGGGCGGAGAGCAACGGCCAGCCCGGCTTGCGGATACGGTGCGAGACCGCCGTCATTGCGACCGCGCCGAGCACGGAGCCGACCGCCGGGGCGGAAAAGAGCAACCCCAGCCCTTGTGGGCCGACATGAAAAATCTGGTCTGCGAACACGGGCAGGAGCACCGTGGCGCTGCCCCAGAACGTTGCGGAGAAATCGAGGGACATGATCGCCAGAATGATGCGGTTGCCACGGATGAAGCGCAAACCCTCGACCGCCGCCTGCCATCCACCGGCTTCCTCGATTGCCGCCGCACCGAGCCGTGCCCGCATCAGCAGCAGCGTGACGATCACCACGGCAAAGGAGACCGTCTCGCCCGCATATGTGCCCGCGATGCCGACCACACCGATGGCGAGGCCACCGAGCGCGGGGCCGCCAATCGTCGCCACTTCCGCGATTGTGATGTTCCACGATAAGGCGTTCGCCAGGTGGACGCGCGGCACGAGCGCGGGGAGCAGCGCGTCGCGCGTCGGGTCGTCTACGGTGCTGACGGTCGCCGAGACCGCCGTGATCGCATAGATCACGATGAGGCTCGCCAGGCCGAACAGGGTGGTCAGCACGAGCGCCAGGGAACAACAGAGCAGGATCGGCTGGGTAATCAGCAACAGGCGGCGGCGGTCAACCCGGTCCGCCAGAACGCCGCCCGCGAGGGAAAGCACGAGCGTCGGCACGAGACGGATGAGGCCGAGCAAGCCAAGTTCAAACGCGGAGTGATGCAACTGGTAGACCTGATACGTGATGGCGACCGTCTGCATCTGCCGCCCGACGGTGGCAATGGCCTGGCCGATGATTAGCAGGCGGTAGTCCCGATGTTGCCAGGCGGCAAACGGGCCACTCCGCAAAACGACCCCGCCTGATCCCGCGTTATCTTGCTGTTCGTCTCTCCGCATGTCCTCCACATCAAGCATGGGCGTAGCTTACCGCGTTCGCCGGTGCGGAACAAACGCGAAACCGCGGAACTGCCTGCTTGCGCTTGGTGCCCCGTTTCCCGTACCCTGTCGGGAGCGTCGGCGGTCGAAATGCGCGGCTCGGAACGACCGGCAAGATTGCAAAAGGAGGCCGTAACCCGTGGAGCCAACGATCCGTGCCGTGACCCCCGATACGTTTGTCGTCTACTCCAACGCAATTTCCACGGCCTTTGGTGGGGGGCCGCGCACTCCGGAACAACTCGCGGAGGATGCGCGCGATTTCGCCTATGACCGTGGCTTTGCCGCCTTTGATGGCGATGCGATTGTCGCAACCATCGTTGGCCTCTCGTTTGACCTCACCCTGCCCGGCCTGACCACCATTCCCGTGGGGGGGATCACCGGGGTGGGCGTGCTGCCGACCCACCGGCGGCGTGGGTTGCTGCGCGGTGTGATGGCGCGCGAACTGGACACGATTGCCGCGCGCGGCGAAGCGGTGGCGATCCTGACGGCGACGGAAAGCAGCATTTACGGCCGTTTCGGCTTCGGCGTGGCGACGGTGGCGACGGATGTCGAGATAGATCGTCGCCATGCCGCCTTCAACCGCCCGCCTGCGTCTGATGGCGCCCTCACCCTGATTGACCATGACCGCGCGGCGGCGATCCTTCCTGATCTGTACAACCGCGTCCGGTGGCGGCAACCGGGCGCGATCACGCGTAGCCCGGAGCGGTGGGCACGCTACCTCCGCTCCTTCGCGCAAGAGCGCCACGGCGCAAGCCCCATGTTCGTGGTCACATACACGGCGGCTTCGGGCGAAGTCGAGGGGGCGGCGTGGTACCGCATCAAGGAACACTGGGAGGGTTTCATTTCCGCAGGCACCGTGCTGCTCCGGGAGCTTGTCGCCATCACGTCGGAAGCGGAAGCTGCCCTCTGGCACTTTTGCCTGAACATTGACCTGACGACTACCGTGCAGGCGCAGGACCGCCCGCTGGACGAACCGCTTCGCTGGCAGCTGACCGACCCCCGCCGTCTCCGCGTTACCCGCCTCACCGATGATCTCTGGGTGCGTGTACTCGATGTTCCCGTCGCCCTCGCCGCCCGTCGGTACGCGACGCGCGACCGGCTCGTGTTCGCCGTTACGGACTCGTTCCGGCCCGTCACCGCCGGCCGCTATGAACTGGTTGGCGCACCGGACGATGCTGCCTGTCGCCGCACGGAGGATAGCCCCGATCTCACGCTCGACATCGCGGATCTCGGCGCGGTCTATCTCGGTGGCGCGCGGTTCGGTATGCTGCTCCGGGCCGGGCGCGTCGTCGAGCATGTCGCGGGCGCGGTGCAGCGGGCCGATCTGCTCTTTTTCACCGATCCCGCCCCACGGTGCGCGACGCCCTTCTAGCTTGACAGCGCGCGGTCTTTCCCGAATACTACGCATACGAAGTGTACGTACATTGGGTGCGCACAGGGGAGCAGCGATGCATCAGGGCAGGGAGCGCCAGATGAAGCGAGAGCGGATCGTTGCCGTGGTCAATCGCAAAGGCGGGAGTGGGAAGTCCACGACCACGCTGAACCTCGCGGGCGCACTCGCGGAGATGGGGTGGCGCGTACTCGTGGTAGACCTCGACCCGCAGGCATCGCTGACCCGCCTACTTACCGACCAGCCGGTTGAGCGCGGCATCGGCGCGTGCATCTCCGCGCCCGGAACCGCAGTGCGCGACCTGATCTGCGCAACCGCCGCTGGCATTGATCTCATTCCGGGCGACCGCTCGATTGAAGTGGCGGCGCTTTCGCTTAGTGATTCGCCCTCCGGCTTTCTCCGGCTCCGCCGCGTGCTCGCACCGCTCACCGGGTACGATATCGTGGTACTCGATACTCCCCCGACGCTCGGATTCGCGCTGTCCAGCGCGGTGCTTGCCGCCGCCTGGGCAATTATGCCCACCGCGACAACGCAACAGGACATAGACGCGCTGGTGGACACGCTCGCCGCGATTGATGAACTGGTCGAGGATGAGATGCTTTGCGCCGAGCGGCTCGCGATCGTGCCGAATTCCCTACATCGGGACCGCCCCGACCAGGGAGGCCTTGCGGCCTTGCAATCCGCGTACGGCGATCTCGTGGTCGAGCCGATCCCCCACTCGGCGGCGATTAAGCGCGCCCTGAACCGCCATCTGCCGCTCGCCCTCACCGAGCCGAAAACGGTGGCGATGGACTCCTACCGGGCGCTCGCGCGTCGTGTGGTTGCCGCCGTTGCCGGTGGGGAGCCGGTGGAAGCGGTGCGCTATGCCCACGCGTAAAAACCGCGAGACCGAGATCGCGGTGATCCGACCGGCACAGCCGCGTTCCACGCTCCGCGCGGTCGTGGGAGCAGCGGAACGCCGCCTCGCGGGGGCGATGGAAATCCCCGTGGAGCAGGTGGCGCCTGACCCGGGCCAGCCACGGCAAGACTGGACGCACAATGAAGGCGACCGGCGGCTCGACGAGCTTGCCGCGAGCATCCGCGAGTTTGGCGTCCTGCAACCCTTGCTCGTGCGCGAGAACGGCACGCTTGCCGACGGCCGCCAGCGGTACACGATCATCGCCGGGGCGCGGCGCCACACCGCCGCGACGCGCATCGGTCTGGCAACGGTGCCCGTGATCGTACGTGGCAGCGACGCGATGCCCCTGCGCATTTTGCAACTGATTGAGAACGTGCAGCGGCAGGACCTCAGCCCGCTCGATGAAGCGCGCGCGTTTCAGGAACTGATTGACGCGGAAAGCCTGTCGCCGCCGATGCTCGCCGCACGTCTGCATCTGTCCCCGCAGCATGTGCGCGACCGGTTGCGGCTGATCGGCGATCAGGTACTTGCGGACGCGGTAGCGCGCGGGCAAATTACCGCGACCACGGCGCGCGACCTCTTGCAACTCCCCGAAAACGAAGTCGTGCGCTTGCGTGACCAGGTACGTGCGGGCGAAGCGGTGCAGACACAGGACGTCGCGGCAGTACGTGAACGGCTCGCCGCGAGCGGTTTCGTGAACCCACGCCGCAAGGGGAAAGACCCAAAAAAACAAACGGCGTTTGCTTCGTCCGTATTATCCGCACTATCAACTGAGAGTCTTCCGGGTGCTATGGTCAATGAGGCGCAAACTGCCGCTACCGCATCAGGAAGCGATAGCAGGTCTTTGGAGCAGGCGCAAAACGACGCGAAAAAACAAACGGCGTTTGTTTCGTCCGTGTTGTCCGTACTATCGGGTGCCGTGTATCCGGCTGTTGTTGCCCCTGAGAAGGCCTCGCAACACGACCAGCCGGACGCGAAAAAACAAACGCCGTTTGTTTTTTCCGGCGTGCGGAACACAGCAAGCGACGCCGAACTACTCACATTGTTGGCTGCTCAAATCGCCGAAATCATTGGTGGGAATCTCTCCGACGAGAGCCGCGCCTACCTTCGCACGTTGCTGGACGCGACGCGGGAGAACCCTTCCGCAGCCGCGCAATGGTGGCTTCTCGTAGATACACACTTGCGGGCGCAATACGGCGAAACGTCCGCAACATAACTCCCTACCGTTGGCGACCGGGGCAGACTCATGTACTGTTCCGGTCAGTCTCCCCGCGTCAAATGCGATGGGCTTTCCGCTTTCAATGGGGGAGTGAAACGCGCTATGCTGTTCTCGCAACCAGGTGACATAGAGAGCGGTGGCACGTCTCGTGGCGTGCTTCCGAAAGAGGGGGAGGGCATCATGCGGACGGAAGCGACGTTGCCGGATGTAGCGTGGGCGGAAATCGGGGCACGGGCGGTGGCGGCGGAGCGGTTGGGGTTTGACAGCCTCGCGCAGCCGGAAATCCGGCGCGACCCCTTCTTGCCGCTCGTGCTGGCGGGCACGGCAACGACGCGCATCAGCCTCGCCACCAGCGTGGCAATCGCCTTTCCGCGTAGCCCGATGGTGGTCGCGCAGAGTGCGTGGAACCTGCACGAGCTATCGGGCGGGCGGTTCGTGCTGGGTCTAGGCACGCAGGTGAAGGGGCACATCGAGCGTCGCTTCAGCACGCAATGGGACTCCCCCGGCCCCCGCTTACGCGATTATATTCTGGCGGTGCGCGCCGCATGGGAAACGTGGCAGCACGGCACGCCCCTCAACCATCGGGGGCCGTTCTACTCGCTGACGCTAATGACGCCGGACTTCAGCCCGGCCCCGCTCCCCGGCCCGCCGCCGCGCGTGCAGATCGCCGCCGTGAACAGCTACAACATCGAGTTGGCGGGGGAGTTGTGCGATGGTTTGCGCATTCACCCCTTCTCCACGCCCGCGTACACGCGCGACGTGATCTGGCCGCATGTGCGGACGGGTGCGACGAAGTCCGGGCGGTCGCTCGACAGTTTCGAGATGATCGGCGGTGGCTTTATCGCCACGGGCGCGACGGAGGACGCAGTGCGGGCGGCGCGGGAGCAGGCACGTTACCGGATCGCCTTTTACGCCTCGACGCGCACGTATCTGCCGGTGCTGGCCCATCACGGCTGGGAAGAGCTAAACCCCGCCCTGCGCGACCTGATCGCCGAAGGCCGCTGGAACGACCTCGGCACCGTGGTGCCGGACGACGTGTTGGACACCTTTTGCGTTTCCGGCACCTATGACACCATTGCTGCGGGCTTGCGGGAGCGGTTCGCGGGCTTGGTAGATTCCATCAGCTTCTCGATGCCGGACGCGCCGGATGCACCGGGGGCGGACTACCTGAGTGCGCTCGACGCCATCCGGGCCATCCCCACCGCAGGAGAGCAACGGCAGGTGGCCTGAGCCGATAGCGAGTGATTCGCAGGGAGCAGAGAAGGGGGCAGGTTGCCGATTATTGGCAACCTGCCCCACTTGCCCCTATACCCTCCGACTTATGCTTCCATGGGGCGGAATTTGGGGAGCGTGACTTCCGGGGTCACGTCGTCGTAGACGATTTCCACGGGCATGCCGATTTTGACGTGTTCGGGGTCGGCGGTGACGCCGATCAGGTTCGACATCAGGCGTACGCCCTCGTCGAGTTCGATCAGCGCGACCACGTATGGCAGTTCGTCCGCGAAGCCGGGGGCGCGGTTCAGGTAGACGATGGTAAAGGCGTGCAACACGCCGCGCCCCGACACCGGCTCCCAGGAGATGTTGTTCGAGAGCGTGAACGGGCTGAGGCCGCGCGGGTAAAAGAAAAACTTCCCCGTGTCGTTGCAGCGTTGCACCCACATCGCGTGCGCTTTCAGGCTTTCCCAGAAGGGCGCGGTCACGGGATCGGACTGCGGGAGCGGCTTTGCGTACTTTGCCGTGTTTGCGCTGTCTGCCATCGGTTACGCCCTCCCCAGAATCGCCGTACCGGCGGACGACAGCACACCGCCGGTGCCATGCACGACCGCGCGCTCGCAGTTGGGCACCTGCCGGATGCCCTGGTCGGCGTAATCGTGCCGCAGTTGCCGCACCGCCTCGATGATCGCGAACATCCCGTACATGCCGGGGTGGGTGTACGAGAGGCCGCCGCCATTGGTGTTCATCGGGAACTCGCCCCCAGGCGCGGTGCGCTGGTTGCTGACGAACGCGCCACCCTCACCCTTGCCGCAGAAGCCCAACTCTTCGAGCGAGAGCAGCACGGTGTAGGTGAAGGAATCGTAGATCATGGCGAGGTCGAGATCGGCGTGGGTGACGCCCGCCATCTCAAAGGCTCGCGCGCCCGAATGCCGCGCCGCGAACCGGGTGAGGCTCGGCATCTGCGAGATCATCGCGTGGTCATGCCCTTCCCCGACGCCGAGTACGGCAATCGGCGTTTGCCGCAGGCCCTGCGCGCGCTCAATGCTCGTCATTACGTACGCGCCACCCGCGTCGGTGACGAGGCAGCAGTCGAGCAGGTTAAAGGGCCACGAGATTTTCCGCGAGTTTAGCACGTCCTCAATCGTGATCGGGTCGCGCATCATCGCTTTGGGGTTCAACATCGCCCACTTGCGCGTGGCAACGGCGATCTCCGCCAGTTGCTCCTTGGTGGTGCCGTACTCGTACATGTGACGCGAGCAGGCCATCGCGTACGCGCCCACGGGCTGTGGCAGGCCGTAAGGGGCTTCAAACTGGCTGCGCAGGGAATCGCGCGATGACGGATAGCCCGGCATCCCGACGCGGGAACGTCCGCTTTCGCCGTGTGTCACGAGCGCGACTTCGCAGCGGCCCGTGGCAATGGCGGTCGCGGCGTGCGCGATATGGATCACGAAGGACGACCCACCCACGGAGGTGCCGTCCGTCACTTTCGGCTCGATGGCGAGGTATTCACCGAGTTCGAGCGGCGAGATGCCGGCGGTGAACAGTCCGTCCACATCGTCTTTCGTCAGGCCCGCTTCTGCCAGTGCAGAGCGCGCGGCCTCGGCGTGCAGCATCATCGCCGGCTTGTCCGGCACCCTGCCGATCTGGTCCGATTCCGCCACCCCCACGATGGCGGTCTTGCCCGAAATACTCGTCACGGTCACGATAGGGTGCTCCTTTCGTTCAGGGACTGGGCGCAAGTGGCAATCGGATGCCGCCCGCTCGCGTCGCAATCCCTCACCACGTCAGTTCGCCGTAGGGTTCGAGCCTGGTGTTCCAGTAGCGCAGTCCAGGGCGGACTTCCAGCCACTTCCCCGGCGGCACGGCCTTGATCTTTTCGCCAAAGCCCGTCTCGCTCTTGATCGCTTCCACTTCCGCGCCGAGAGTCTGGGGAATCACCTGGCAGAGTTCGTCCACCGTCCAGGGGTGGTCGGAGCGCAGGGTGCGGATCACTTTCGGCTGCGACATCAGGGCAACGTTGTAGCCGAACGAACCGAAGATGTGCCCGCTGATCGCTTGCGCGGCGTCGCTGGCGAGAAAGGCGACGAGGGGGGCGACATTCGCGGGGTCGGTTTCGGTGCCTTCCGCCAGTTCGCTCGGTAGTTTGCCCGTCGCGGCGACCGCCTCCCGCGCGCGGGGAATGGAGTCAATCATCCGCGTCGTGCCCGTGGGCAGAATGGCGTTCGCGGTCACATGCGAGCGGGCGAGGGCGCCGGCGCAACTGAGGGTGAGGCCGATGATGCCCGCTTTCGCGGCGGCGTAGTTCGGTTGTCCCGGCGCGCCAAAGGCGGAGGTGGACGAAAAGTTGATTAACCGCCCCGACTGTTGTTCGCGGAAGCGGATGGACGCCCACTTGCAGGTGTTGAACGTGCCCTTGAGATGCACATCGAGTACGGCCTGCCACTCTTCCGGGGTCATATTAAAGACCATCCGGTCGCGCAGGATGCCCGCCGTGTTGACCACGATATCTATCTTGCCAAAGGTGTCTACGGCCTGCTGAATCATCCCCTCGGCGGCGTGGTAGTCCGCCACGGAATCGGTGTTCGCGGCGGCTCGTCCGCCTGCTGCCGTGATTTCGCCCACTACGGTCGCGGCGGGGCCGGTATCCATGCCCTTGCCGTCCAGCGTGGCGCCGAGGTCGTTGACCACGACCGCCGCGCCTTCCTTTGCCAGCAGCAGGGCGACACCCCGCCCGATGCCCCGGCCCCCACCCGTCACGAGGGCTACTTTTCCATCGAGTGCGCCCATGAGTTACCCCCGCCCTTTCGCATCGTAGTACACTCGCCGCTCCCACATTTCCACACCCGGCGCGACGGTTTTCCATGACGCCGCATCTGCCTGAAGCGGTGCGGTGCCGCGTGCAGGGCGCTCCATCCCCGGTACCTGCACGGCCTCCGGCAATGCCGTGGCCGGAACCACGGTTTCCGGTGCCAGGGCAATCAGGTCAGACAGTTCCCATCGCTTCTCCGAGTGCAATACCGCCGCCAGTTCCCAGTGCGAGTACAGGGAGATTGCCGTGCCGCGCACGCCAAAGAACTGCCCATTGATGCCTGCCGCCTCATCGGTGGCGAGAAAGGCGACCATTGGGGCGACATTGGCAGGGTCTCCCTCGGTGCCCGCCGCCAGTTCGCTCGGCATCTTGCCGCCGTGCTCCTGGGCGAACTGCGCACCGCGCGGGGTGGAGTCAATCATCCGCGTGGTCGCGTAGGGCAGAATGGCATTCGCGGTGATGCCGTACCGCGAGAGGCTATTCGCCAGGGTCGCTGTGAAGCCGAGAATGCCGTACTTCGCCGCGCCGTAGTTCGGCTGGCCGGGGCTGCCCCACGCGGACACGCTGGAAAAGTTGATGATGCGCCCGCTCCCCTGCTCACGCATCAGAGCGGAGGCGTGGCGCACCGTGTTGAAGGTGCCGGTGAGATGCACCGCCGTCACGATGTCCCACTCGGCCTCGCTCATGTTGAAGATCATTCGGTCACGCAAAATACCGGCGACGTTGACGACGATGTCTATCTTGCCAAAGGAATCCACGGCCTGCCTGACCATCTCGCCTGCCGCGTCGTAGTCCGACACGGAGCCGGTATTGGCGACGGCCTTGCCGCCCGCCGCCTTGATCTCGTCCACGAGTTGCTGGGCCACGGAGGTGTCCGCGCCGGAGCCGTCCAGCCCCGTACCGAGGTCGTTGACCACGACCGCCGCGCCCTCTTGCGCCAGCAACATGCTGATCGCTCGCCCGATGCCCCGCCCCGCGCCCGTGACGAGCGCGACCTTGCCGTTCAGTTTGTTCACACGTTCCTCCCACCTGATGCGACCTGACAGAAACGGATGCGGTCGGTGACCCGGTCCCAGATAGCGAACTGATCCGCCGACAGCGCGCCGGGATTGATGAGGTAGCGGCGGTGCGGGCGCAGGGCGAGCGTGCCCCGCGCGATGTCTACCATGCCTCGCTCGTCGCGCACTTGCCGGTAGTGCGTGTGCCCCGCGAAGGTGACGCGGGCGCGGGCGACCGCGATTGTGTCTTCGTCGGTCGCGTCCTCGTCCCACTCCGGCGGGCGAAACAGGCGCGTCGCCGCGTTCGCGTTCTCCCACTCCCCCCCTTCGTGCAGCAGGCAGGCATCACCGATAAAAACACGCTCCCGCAGGCCACTGAGCAAACGCACCGTGTCAGGGCGCAGACCGAGATCGCGTTTCGCCGCCGCGAGCGCGATCTCGCGTTCGTGGTTGCCGTAGACACCGATCACGTCCCACCCCGCGAGCGCATCCGTACAGCCGTCGGCCTGCTCCACCCGGTCAATCAGATCGCCCAGCAACGCAATCGTCGTCACGCCCTCGGTGCGGCATCGCACCAGCGCCGCGTTCAAGGCGGCGTGCGCGCCATGCACATCCGCGAACAGCCCAACGATTGCCCCCGGTGATGTTGCGTCCGGCGCCGCCTCCCACGTCGCCTCCGGTATCGCGTCTGGTGTCGTCTCCCACGTCGCCTCCGGTGTCGCCTTCCACGTCCTCTCTGGTGTCATTGCGCCGGGGTAGCCGGGACGATCAGGCAGTCCACGACGCGCGCGCCATTGCCCCGGTCGAAGACCACGAGCGGGTTGATGTCAATCTCGCTCACCACATCACGCAGATCGTGGCACAGGGTCGCAAAGGCGCCGAGAATCGCCACCACCGCGTCCGTATCGGCGGGCGCCGCACCGCGCGTGCCTTCCAGAATCGCCGCCCCGCGTAGCCGTCGCAGCATCGCGCGGGCATCGTGTTCCGCGAGCGGCGGCACGCCCAGGGCGAAATCGTTGAGCACTTCCACGTAGATGCCGCCCATGCCCACGGCAACCACGGGGCCGTGTCCGGGGTCCTGCGCCATGCCGAGGATCAATTCACGCCCCTTGCCGACCATCTCTTGCACGAGCACGCCGGTGATCGCGGCATCGGGGTTGTACCGGCGCGCATTCTCGATCACCCGCGTGTAGCCCGCGCGGAGGGCATCGTCGTCGCGGATATCGAGCAGCACGCCGCCCGCCTCGGTTTTGTGCGCGATGTCCGGCGACTCGATTTTCAGCACGAGGGGGTAGCCGATCTCATGCGCGGCATCGAGGGCTTCGGTTTCGCTCGTCGCCAGGATTTCCCGCGTCACGGGAATGCCGTACAGGGCAAGGACCTCCTTTGCCTGTCGCTCCACGAGCGGCTTGTCACCGGCGGCGGCGACCAGCGTGCGGGCGGTGGCGGCATGCGGGCTGGCGGCGGCGGCGCGGCGCGGATTGGCCTGTCGCTGCCGCTGGAACTCGGCGTAGGTAATGAGCGAGCGCACGGCGCGCAGGCTGTTCTCCGCGCCCTGCAAAAAGGGCACGCCGTTCCAGTGCGTGGTCGGGTCTTTCGGGTCTTCATCGAGGCGGCGGCCCTCCTGCATGCGTCCGGCAACGAGCGACATGATCAAGAAGACCTTGTCGGGGTATCGGTCCGGCATCGCGCGCAGGACTTCGCCGACGGGCGTGGCGAGGTCAATGCGATTCGGGTACGCCTGCCCGTAGATGACCGTGTGAATATTCGGGTCTTCCGCCATGCCGACGAGCGAGCCTTCGGTGATCTCCGGCTGCGTCGCGGCCTGCCCCGTGGTATCGAGGGGGTTGCCGACGGTGCCGTATTCGGGGATCACGGTGTTCAGCTTTGCGACCGTTTCGGGCGCGAGGGCGGGCAGCGAGACGCCGATGTCCTGGCTGAGGTCGGCGACCAAGCCGCACGCGCCGCCGGAAATAAAGATCGTGCCGACCCCGCCGCCCTTCGGCAGCCGCTTCGTATGAAAGGCGGCGAGCGTTTCGTTCATCTCATCGAGGTTGTAGACGCGCACGATGCCGTACTGCCGCATGATCGCGTCCGCGATATCGTCCGAACCGACCATCGAGCCGGTATGCGCCCGTGCCGAGCGCCGCCCCGCTTCGGAACGCCCGACTTTCAGGATCACCAGGGGCTTTTGCCGTTCCGCCGCCATGTCCGCCACGCGCAGGAGCTTTTGCGGGTCGCGGAACTGCTCGATAAAGCAGCCGATCACGCGCGTTTCATCGTCCTCCACGCAGTAGCGCATGAAGTCGGTGGCGTCGAGGTCGGCCTCATTGCCTGTGGTGACGACGTACGAGAAACCGAAGCCGCGCTCGGTCGGCGGTGAAACCACGCTGTAGGCGAGCAACCCGCTTTGAAAGACGAGGCCAATTGGGCCACGGCGTACGTTGGCGTAGGGGCCGGACTTGGCGACCATGCGTGCGGGGGTGCTGATGATGCCCAGGCAGTTTGGCCCGACCACGCGGATGCCCGTGCGCTTGGCAAAGGCGCGGATCGCCTCCTGCCGTTGCGCGGCATCATCGTCGCTCTGCTCGCCAAAGCCGCTGGTGATGATGTTCACCGCCGTGACGCCCGCGCGCTCGGCCTGCCCTAGCACGTCGAAGACGAGTTCGCTCGGCACGACCACGATGGCCTTGTCTACGCCGCCGGGAATGGCATCGAGCGTCGGGTAGCACACGGAGCCGAGGACGTTCTGATGGCGGGGCGTGACGCCGAAGACCTCGCCCTGAAAGCCGCCGTCATGCCCGCCGTTCAGGATGGAGCGGTGAATGTTGTTGGCAAAGCCCGGTCGCGGCGTCGCGCCGACCACGGCGATGCGCTTCGGATGAAACAGGGCGTTCATTGCGTGCGTGAAAGCGGCCTGCTCCTCCCCCTCCGTGGGCGGCGCGGCTGCGGTGGTCACCTGATCTTGCGGTGTCGTCGTCACGGTCTCTCCCTCCCTTGCACGCGGGGCGCGACGGGCGATGTATTTCAGTCGCGTTTTCGGGAAAGGCGGAGAACAGGGTTCCGCCATTGCCCCCTACAGTACGTTATGTGCAGCACCCCGAAACAGGCTTAGAAATAGGTGCGGCCCAATGTTTCCGCGATGCAGGCCGGTTTCTGCTCCCCCTCGATCTCAATCGTCTGTTGGTTGGTGGTCTGAATGGCGCGGTCGCCGATCTCCTCGACCGCCAGCAGCACGGTGCGCATCCGCACGCGCTTGCCGACATGCACGGGGGAGATAAAGCGCACGCGGTTCAGGCCGTAGTTCACGCCCATCTTGCCGCCGAGCGAGACCTTGATGCCGGATTGTCGCATCCCGCCCAGGTACGGGATGAGCGCAAGTGTCAGATAGCCGTGCGCGATGGTGCCACCAAAAAAGGTCTTGCCCGCACGCTCCGGGTCCACATGAATGTACTGGTGGTCGCCCGTGGCGTCGGCGAAGAGGTTGACGCGCTCCTGCGTGATCTCCAGCCACTCACTGACGCCGGTTTCCTGCCCGATCAGTTCCTTCAGTTCTGCGACCGTGGTCACGACACGCCCGGTGTCCACGCTCGTGCTCGCGTTCTCGCTCATCGCTCCCTCCCCGTTTCTCGCGCCCGGCGCGCTCATTCCCTGATCCCTGACGGTGTTCGTGCGACCGGGGGCTTCGGCCCCCGGTATCGTGTTTGCGGGCGGTGCGGCTACGGCGTGGCCGCTCCGGCGGTGACGCCTGCCAGCGCTGCCGCCAGCACGCGCTCGCGGTGCTCGGCGGTGTCGCCGTAGAGGGGTTCGTAAAACTTGGCGCGCTTGAAGTACAGGTGCAGGTCGTACTCCCAGGTGAAGCCGATGCCGCCGTGTACCTGGATCGCCTCGCCACAGACGATGCGCGCGGCTTCGTTCACAAATGACTTCGCCACGGACGCCGCCATCGCCGCGTCGGGAGCGTGTGCGTCGAGCGCCCATGCCGCGTAGTAGGTCGCCGCGTGCGCGTTCTCAACCAGTACGAGCATTTCCGCCAGTTTGTGCTTGACCGCCTGAAACTGCCCGATGAACTGCCCGAACTGCTTGCGCACCTTGGCGTAATCCACCGACATTTCCAATGACCGCCGCGCCGCACCGAGCATCTCCGCGCTCGCGCCCACCGCCGCATGCTGAAGCGTCGTCTCAATGGCGGGCCACGCTGCCCCCTCCGCGCCGAGCAGGTTTTCGGCGGGCACGCGCACGTTGTCGAAGTGCAGGGTCGCGGTGCGCTCGGTAAGGTCGGACATCATCTCGCGCTTCGCGGTCAGGCCGGCGCTCTCGCGCGGCACGGCGATCAGCGAAACTCCTTCTGCACCTGTACCCTCACCCACGCGCGCGGCGACCAGAATCGTGTCCGCCGTATGCCCGAAGGGAACGAACCGCTTGGTGCCGTTGAGTACGTACGCATCGCCGTCCCGCGTCATCGGCAGGGCGACGCTGTCCGGCCCCCACCCGATGCTGTCCTCAAGAAAGGCGAGCGTCATCGTCAGGTCGCCGTTGGTAATGTCGGGCAGGTAGCGGGCCTTCGCGCGGTCGTCACCGGCAGCCATGATCGCCCCCCCGGCGAGGATCACCGTGGCGAAGTACGGGCCGGGGTAGGGAATGCGCCCGATCTCTTCGAGCACGATTGCCTGCTCGACCATGCCCAGCCCGACGCCGCCGTATTCCTCCGGGAAGGGCAACATGCCCAGTTGCACGAAGCGGCGGTACAGATCGGGGTCATAGCCGCGCTCGTCGTCCATCATCGCGCGCACGTGCGCGATGGGTGATTGCTCGGTGAGAAACTCGCGCACGAGGTCGCGCAGCATTCCCTGGTCGTCACTGAAATCGAAATCCATCGCTCGTCCTCCCTGCTCCTGATTGCCGATTTAGGAGGCTGCCGCAGCCTTCAGGCTGATACGGTCCTCACGCACTTCCTTGGGCAGGCCAAGCACGCGCTCGCCGAGAATGTTCTTCTGAATCTCGGACGACCCCGCGTAGATCGTGCCCGCGCGCGACCAGAAAAAGGCGTAGGCCCAGCTTCCCGCTTCCCCAAACTCGACGTCCGGCTCCAGGGCGTACGCATTCGGGGCGTCCACCTGCTGCCCGTAGGGGCCGAGGATTTCCAGAAAGAGTTCCTGCACATGCTTGTCAAGCTCGGAGTAATGCAGCTTGGAGATGCTCGCTTCCGGCCCCGGCCGCTCACCCTTTTCGAGGCGCCCCAGGAGGCGCAGCGAGGAATAGCGGAGCACTTCGGTTTCGGCGTAGATTTCGCCCAGCTTCTGGCGCACCATTGGGTCTTCAATCGCCGGTTTGCCGTTGCGCTTCAGCGCCTTGCACGCCTCGATCATGCGGCTGAACTCTTCCTGCAAGCGCACGGCGCGGCTGAGGATGTTGCCGCCGCGCTCATACGAGAGCGTGGTCTGGGCGATGCGCCAACCGGCGTTCATTTCGCCGATCAGGTTGTCCGCCGAGACATGCACATCGGTGAAGAAGACCTCGCAAAACTCCTGGCTGCCGCTGATCTGCTTCAGGGGGCGGACTTCCACGCCGGGGTGATGCATGTCAATGGCGATACAGGAGATGCCCTGATGCTTGGGGGCGTTGCGGTCGGTGCGGGCGAGCAGAATGCCCCAGTCCGCGTGCAGCGCGCCGCTCGTCCAGATTTTCTGCCCGTTGATGATGAACTCGTCTCCCGCGACATCACCCCGGCACTGCAAGCTGGCGAGGTCGGACCCGGCATTCGGCTCGGAATACAACTGGCACCAGAGTTCCTCGGCGGTGAGAATCTTGCGCACATGGTCGCGCTTCTGCTGCTCGGTGCCATGATGGATGAACGTGGGGGCGACGATGCCGATGCCGAGGCCGTTCAGGGAGGGGGGCGCATTGACGCGGGCGAGTTCTTCGCCGACGATGGCCTGCTCCATCGGGCGCGCTTCCCGCCCGCCGTACTGCTTGGGCCAGCCCATGCCGAGATAGCCCGCCTCATAGAGCTTAAGGTGCCATGCGCGCCGTTCCGCGAGGGTTTCCGGCTTGGTTTTTGGCAGATTTTCACTCAGCCATTGCTGCACCTGCTGCCGAAACGCCTGGTCTTCCGCCGTGTAATTGAGGTCCATGCCCGTCACCCCCTGTGTGTCCGTTGAACATGCCGCGCCGTGCGCTACCCGATGCATTGCCTGAGAACCCGGTACACCGCACCAGGAAAACGCGCGTCGCCCGTTCTCGTGCCTCGATAGTGTGAAACCTGTACGGGTACGCTACCCGTTTGTTGGGCACATGTCAACGTACGCTGTTGAAAAAGCACGGTGTTGTCTCTATCATCTACTGAACTTCTCGGATCAGTGGGCCATGCGGCCCCCGAATACCAGTGAAAAGCCACGGGCGTCCCTGCCGTAAATGACCATTCGCCCGCGTGTTCCGCCCGGAAAGGAAGCCCCGAATCGCATGAAAATCTGCGTCTGCGTGAAGCACGTTCCCGACCCCAACTTCCCGATGCGCGTGGACCCGGCGACGCGCCGCCTCGTACGTGACCCGGCCCACAGCATTCTCGACCCCGGCGACGAGTACGGGGTGGAAACGGCCCTGCGGCTCGTGGAGGCGCACGGGGGCGAAACCGTCGCCGTGACGATGGGGCCGGAGGCCGCGATGGACGGCCTGCGCCGCGCGCTGGCGATGGGCATTGACCGGGCAATCCTGATCGCCGATGCCGCCCTCGCGGGGTCGGATGTGGGCGGTACGGCCCGCGCCCTCGCGGCGGCAATCACCGCTGAGTCGCCCGATCTCGTGATCTGCGCCACGGAAAGCACCGATGCCTACAGCGGCATGGTGCCCGGCGCGCTCGCCGCCCTGCTCCGCCTGCCCCAGGTGACGTTCGCCCGCTCAATTCAGGTGAACGGCACGACGCTCACGATCCAGCGCGACACCGAAGCGGGGAGCATGACGGTCGAAGCCGCGCTGCCCGCCCTGCTGACCGTGACGGCGAGCGCCGCCGAGCCGCGTTACCCCTCGTTCAAGAATCTGATGGCGGCGAAGCGCAAGCCTGTGGCGACACGCGATGCCGCCTCCCTCGGTCTGGCAAGCGGCAGCCTCGGCGAATCCGGCGCGCGGGAGCGTGTGCTGGAAATCACCCCGGTGCGGCAGGAAAAGCAGACGCAAAAAATCACCGACGACGGCAGCGGCGACAGTGTGGAGCAACTCGTCGCCTTTTTGAAGCGCATTCAGGTGGTGTAAACGCCTGGCACCTGGCCCACCCAGATGGGATAAAAGCCGGGGGCCAGGTTTCCGGCGTCGTGAGGCGCTTTATACAGGACCATACGGGTAGGGAGAAGCAAAGCATGGCAACGCAAAAGGTCTGGGTGTGGACGGATGTCGCGGATGGCGTGCCGCAGGGGTCGTCGCTCGAACTGCTGACGCTGGCACGGGCGGTCGGCACGGCGGAAGCGGTAGTGCTCCATCCGATGGGTGGGGAGGCGGTCGCCACGCTCGGAGTGCATGGCGCGGCGGTGGTACATCTCGGCACCGACGCGGCGTACGCGGAGTACCTTGTGGAGCCGCAAGCCGCGTCGCTGGCGGCGATGATTGCCGCCGAGTCGCCCGATCTGATCCTGTTTTCGAGCAGTTTCGCGGCGCGCGATGTCGCAGCGCGGTTGGTCGGGCAACTCGGCATCGGCGTGATCGCCAACGCGGTGGACGTGGCGTACGAGGGCGATACACTGCGCGTCACGGTGCCCTGGGGCGCGGAAACCGTGGGCACGGTGACGATTGACGGGCCGACGCCGCACCTCGTGCAACTGCGCCCGAAGGCGTTCGCGGCGGAGGCAGTCGGCGGCGTGGCGGAAGTGCGCCCGGTCACGGTGCCGGTGGACCCCGCGACGTGCCGGGTGCGCGTGGTCGAGCGGGTGACGCAGGCGGCGGAGGGGCCAAACCTCGAAGAAGCCGGCGTGATCGTTTCCGGCGGGCGCGGCCTCGGTAGGGCGGAAAACTTCGCCCTGCTCGACGCACTGGCGGCGGAACTGGGCGGAGCGGTCGGGGCGAGTCGCGCCGTGGTAGACGCCGGTTGGGTGCCGTACAGTTATCAGGTCGGGCAAACGGGCAAAACGGTGAAGCCCACGCTGTACGTCGCGTGCGGCATCTCCGGGGCGATCCAGCACGTCGCGGGGATGGGCGGCAGCAAGTACATCATCGCCATCAACAATGACCCGGACGCGCCAATCTTTGAGCTTGCTGATCTCGGCGTGGTCGGGGACGCCCTCACCGTGATTCCCAAGTTGACGCAGGCGCTCCGTGGCTAAGGGAGTACCAGGCAACCGGGCGGTCTATCGCTCCGGCCTGCCCGCGCTTGCCATCGGCGGCCCTTCGTGAAGCCGCTCTGGGTACGTATTGCGGGAGACACGAAACGGCTGACGGCGGCGACCGTGGTGGCAATGGTCGTCGGCGTGCTGGTGATCGCGGTCGGCAACCGCGCGGGCTGGGGGTGGACGCGGGTCATTGGCGCGACGCTGATCAGCATTGGCGGCCTCGGCTTCGGGGCGGTGATCGCGTTTGTGGAGCCGCGCCGGGAGCGGTTGCGCGCGGAGATTACCCGCCAGCGCACGCTGATCGCCATCGTTGCCGCGCTCGTGCTCGTGCTGCCCGTGGCCGTCGCGCTCGCGGCGGCGGTGGTCGGGCTATTTCTCAACAGCGGGGGCGGCGCGGGCCTCCGCACCGGCGGCACGCTCGTCGGCCTTTTCCTGCTCATCGCAAGCGTCGCCAGCACGGTGATCGCTGTGCGCGCGACCCGGCGGGCGCTTCCGAATGTGCCCGCACTGCCATCCTTACAAGTGGAAGAGGACAAGTGATTCCCACACGGCAGATCGAATGGAATGTGCAGACCGCCGGGCAGATTGCGATCTACGCGCTGCTCTTTCTCCCGGCGGGGTTTCTCGCCTATGGCGCGGCGCGGCGCGTGCGAATGTGGCGCACGGGCCAGCCCGAAGACCGCTTCAACGAGTGGGGCACGCGGCTGCGCGGCGCGATCACCAAGAGCATCCTGCATGGGCGCATCGTCCGTCCGCAAAACCGCTACGGTGGCCTGATGCATCTGATGATCTTCTGGGGCTTCGTGACGCTGCTGATCGGCACGATCATCGTGATGATCGAGGACGACATCACGGTGCCGATCTTTGGCTTCAGTTTTTACCGGGGCAACTTCTACCTGGGCTACAAGTTCATCATGAACCTCGCCGGGCTGCTGTTGATCGCGGGCGTGTTGATGGCTTTCTGGCGGCGGCTGAAGCGGCACCCCGCCACGCAGGAAACCAGCGCGGACGATCTCGTGCTGCTCGCCTTTCTCGTGGTGCTGACGGTGCAGGGGTACGCCCTGCACGCCCTGCGCCTCGCGGTGACACAAGACCCCTGGGGCGGCTGGTCGTTCGTGTCGTACCCGCTCTCGATCCCCCTGCGCGGGCTGCCGACGGGGGTGCTCACCGCGCTGCATCAGGCGAACTGGTGGAGCCACTTTCTCACCACCTTCGCCTTTCTCGCCTATGCCGCATACAGCAAGATGATGCACGCCTTTACCAGCCTCACGAACGTGTTCTTCCGCCGTCTGCAACCTGTGGGACGGCTCGACCCGATCGCCAATCTGGAAGAAGCGGAGACGTTCGGCATCTCGCACCTCGAAGACTTCACCTGGCCGCAGTTGATGAACCTCGATTCGTGTATGCATTGCGGGCGGTGCCTCGAATACTGCCCGACCTTTGCCACTGACAAGCCGTTGCGCCCGCGCGACCTGATCCTGGAGATCGGCGGCTACATGGCGGACCAGGGGGGGTTGTTTTCCGGCGAACTCGACGCCGGAGCGAACAATGCCCGCTTTCGCTGGGGGGAAGGGCCGGAGCGGGAGCTGATCGGCGGCGTCGTCAGCACAGAAGAACTCTGGGATTGCACGACGTGCGGCGCGTGCATGGAGCAGTGCCCGGTGCTGATCGAGCATGTGCCGCTGATCGTCGGGATGCGGCGGCATCTCGTGCTCGAACAGGGCGAGTTCCCCGATGAAGTGACGAACGTGTTCAACAACCTGGAGCGTGTCGGTAGCCCGTACCAGTTCCCGCCAAGCCAGCGCGATGCCTGGACGAAAAAGCTCGCCCAGCCCGTGCGCGCGATGGCGGAGGTCGCGGCGGCGGGCGATACGGTGGAAGTGTTGTTCTTTGTCGGCTGCCTGGGTTCGTTCGACAGCCGCAATCAGAAAACCACGATCGCCCTCGCGCGGATTTTGCAGGCCGCCGGGATCAACTTCGCCATTCTCGGCAAAGAAGAAAGCTGCACGGGCGACCCCGCGCGGCGCATCGGCAATGAGTATCTGGCGCAGATGATGGCGCAGCAAACGGTGGAAACGCTCAACTCGTACAGCGTGAAAAAGATCGTCACCGCCTGCCCACACTGCTTCAACGCGATCAAAAACGAGTACCCGCAGATCGGCGGCGACTACGAAGTCGTTCACCACAGCGAGTTGATCGAGCAGCTTCTGGCGGAGGGGCGCATTCATGTGGACCCGGCGTCCGCCGTCGCGCGGGGAAAGGTGACGTATCACGACCCCTGCTACCTGGGGCGATATAATAAAGTGTACGATGCGCCGCGCGATGTCGTGAATGCCCTGCCGGGGGTGGAGATGGTGGAGATGGCGCGCAACCGCAACACGTCGTTCTGCTGTGGTGGCGGTGGCGGGCATCTGTTCATGGAGGAAACGCGCGGCAGCCGGATCAATCAGGCGCGCGTCGCCGAAGCGTTGGACACGGGGGCGGAAATCCTCGCGGCCTCCTGCCCGTTTTGTATGACGATGTTTGAAGATGGTGTCACGGGCGTGGGCGCGACGGAGCGGATGCAGGTACGCGACATCGCCGAACTGATCGCCGAAGCGATGGTCACGATGGCGGAGCCGGATACTATGCACGTCCCGAAAGAGCCGTAGGGGTCGGTCGTCGCTGTTGTTGCACCGTTGGCGATATGGAAATCGTCCGCCCTCGCATCCGTGAAGCGGGGGCGGCTCGTTTCATGCGAGAGGACAGACCGATTGGCACAAGACGTAACCGCGCCGGAGATGCCGGGATTTGAAGTGATCGCCATCCCTAATGGTGGCTTTATGAGCGACCAGCCCACGAACGCCGTGATTGTCGGCGCGCACGAGGTCTTCATCGTTGACCCCGGCGACGCGAGCGGTGCGGAGATCATTGCGGCGGTGCTGGCGCGACGGGGAGAGGTGCGTGTCAAGGCAATCGTGCTGACGCACGGGCATCCCGACCACGCGACCGCCGCCCCCGCCCTCAAGGAGCGGTTCCATGCCCCCATCCTGCTCAACCCCAAGGAGCAGCCGATCCTGCGGCAATTCCTCCAATGGACTGCCGTGGATGGGGAGTTGCGGGGCGGCATGACGCTGACCGTGGAGGACATCCGCCTCGAGGTGATTGACTCGCCGGGGCACTCGCCCGGCCACGTCTCGCTGTTCGAGCCGGTCTCGCGCATCCTGATCGCGGGCGATGTCATTTCGGGGATGGGCACGGTCGGTATCTTTCCGCCATATGGCAAGATGGCGGAGTACTTCGACTCGCTCGCCCGGTTGCAGGAACTGAACCCGCACATCGTCATTCCCGGCCACGGCCCGATCCTCACCGATCCGCCCGCGCTCTTTCTGCGCTACATCGAGCGGCGGCGCACGCGGGAAGCGGAAATCCTCGCGGTCGTGACGCGGGAACCCACGGCGATTGAACAGATCGTTGCGGAGTTGTACCCCGATGTGCTTCCCCACTTCCGCAATGCCGCCAAGGCCACGACGCTGGCCCACCTGGAAAAACTGCGCGATGAGGGCCGGGTCGCCCCCGAAACGGACGATCTGATGTATACCAGATGGGGCGTGACCGCGGCCGTACCCACGTAGGGCGAGCGGGTACGGTCCGAGTGGACAGGGTTCATAGAGCAATCTGCCTGATCGGTTAAAGAAACGCAAAGGATGCGGAGACCGCAAAGAACGCAAAGCAAATACGATGGTGCGGAGAGGTAATCCACCTCCGATACGTTCCGAATCCCATTCGCCTTTTCCCTCTGCGTCCTTTGCGTTCTTCGCGTTTCCCCAGTATCCAACAGGATTCCGTATTACTCGCCGGTAAATCGAGGAGGCCGCTGCTCACGGAAGGCGGCGACGCCCTCCCGGTGGTCGGCGGTGTGCGCCGCGATCTCCTGAAGCACCGCCTCACGTTCAAGTACCTCATCGAGGTGCGGCATCATTGCCTGGTTGAAGGCGCGCTTTGTCATGCCGATGGCACGCGGCGGCAAGGCAGTCATGCGGGCCGCAAGCCGGTACGTCTCGGCCATCAAGGCATCGGCGGACACCACATGATTGACGAGGCCGATCCGGTACGCCTCCGCCGCCTCCACGCGGTCGCCGGTGAAGGCGAGTTCCGCCGCTTTGGCGTAGCCAACGAGCATCGGGAGAAAGAGGGTGCCGCCGCTGTCCGGCACAAACCCGATGCGCACAAACCCCTGCGTGAACCACGCGGTCTCGCTTGCCATGCGCAGGTCACACGCCATGGCGAGGCTCATCCCCGCCCCCGCCGCGACGCCGTTCACTGCCGCGATCACCGGCTTTTCGATCCCGCGAATGCCCGTAATCACGCCGTTGTAGCTTTGTCGCACCCGGTCGGCGGTGGAAACGCGCTCGTCGCGTTGCCCCATTGCGGTCAGGTCCGCGCCGGAGCAGAAACCGCGCCCCATTCCAGTCAGCACGAGGCAGCGCACCGCTGAGTCCTCTTCGGCGGTCGCCAGCGCCTCCCGCAACTCGGCAAGTACCTGCGCGGTCAGGGCGTTTAACTTGTCCGGCCGGTTGAGCGTGATCGTCAGCACGTTATCGGCGATTGCGGTGAGTATCGTCCGGTCTTCCATCATGTGCTCCTTTGGCATGTGTCAGCACCCCTGTTTTTAACCCGGTCCCGGCGGGGCCGGTATTACCCCTTGTCGAGCAATTCCAGCACGGAGCCAAAGGCTTCCACCCCGGCGCGGCTGCTCGGTGTGAGCCAGACCTGCACATGCGAGACGCCCTCACGGGCAAAGGCGCGCAGGGTTTCCGCCATCTCTTCCGGTGTGCCCGTGATACCTCCGCCCGCAGGCGTCCCACGCCCCAGCACCGACGCGCCAATGGTGATCGTGCGCCCCAGGGTCGCGGGGTCACGTCCGTGTTCGGTGCAGGCGGCGTCTACCGCTTCACGCAGCGGCGGCACGGCGTCGGGGCTGCTCTGGCGGATGATCCAGCCATTCCAGAGATCCGCGTGTTGCGCGGTGAGGCGGAGCATTCGCTTGCCCGTCGCCAGCGTGCCGATCATGATCGGCGGGCCGTTCGGGCGCGGGCCACGCGGGCGCAATTCGAGTTCGCGCACGGTGTAGTGCGTGCCCGCGAAGTCGCACTTGCCCTCGCGGAACAGGCGCGTGATGATCGTCAGAGCCTCCTCGAAACGCCCGATGCGGTTTTCATAGGGCAGCCCGAAGGCGCGATGCTCGTACTCCGCGTCGCCGCCACCGATGCCGAGAATCACTCTGCCGTCACTGATTTCTTCCACGGTGGAAACGATCTTCGCCAGCACGCCGGGGTTGCGGTAGCCCGTGCAGGTGACGAGCGTGCCGAGTTCAACGCGCGGCACGCTCGCCGCGATGGCGCTGATTAGCGTCCAGCAATCCCAGAAGCCGCTCGCCGCCTCCGCGTCGCGTGCGTCGTTCGTGGGAGCGTCGGACAGGCGCAGTTCACGGCGGGGATAATAGTAGTGATCGGGAAACCAGAGCGAGTCGAACCCGACCGCCTCCGCGTGCTGCGCGAGGGCGAGGATGTTCGTCCAGAGAGGTTTCCGCCCTTCCGGGCCAACTTGTGCGTGGGGAAAAAACAACCCGACCTTGAGCGGCCGCCGCGTGCCTGTCGCCGACATATGCAAAGCTCCTCTCGCTGCCGTACGCTCGTGCGCTGTTCATTACGTGGGCTGACGCGGCAATGGTTCCCCCGCGCATCGCAACCCGCATCCATTGTGCATTTCCAGAGGCGTACGGTAACATCCACGCATCAGGGTGGTCAAGCATGGAATGGAATGCGATGCGCGGCACGACATAACCGGGGACGGTTCTGCTGTATCGCGCACGTCACCGCTTGACACTGCACATATACTGGGAGGTATATCGCACAAGCGTATTGTGATGGTGCTGCGCCTCGCTCCGCTGACCGTTCCGGTTGGTGGCACAAGCCGTCTGACTACTTGCCCGTGTGGGCGTATTTGCCAAATCTGAGGAGGGGAAATGACGACACAACCGGGGAAACCGTCACCGCATCACCTGACACGCCGGAGCTTCCTGGCAATCGCGGGAACGGGTGCGGCGGCGGCAATTCTCGCTGCCTGCGGTGACACCACCACGAGCGCGCCAACTACCGCAGCCGCCACGTCCGCACCGGCGGCGACGACTGCGCCCGCCGTTACCGCCGCCGGTGCGGCAGCCACTCCCGCCGCGACCGTAGCCCCTGTCGGTGGCACTCTATCAACGGCGGCGACTATGGCCCCCGCTGGTGGCACCATGTCAACGACAGCTCCTGCCGGTGGCGCAATGGCAACGATGGCGACGGCGGCCCCGGCGGCGGGCACGCCGAAAATGGGCGGCACGGTGGTGATTCGCTGGTGGACGGGCGACCCGCCCGACCTCGACCCGTACCTGAATGTCACCTTCCGCGCCCAGGAGTTCGCCGGATTCTTCTACAGTAAACTGCTGAAGTTCGATTCCGGCCCCGGCATCGCCCCGAACGCCTTTATCCCCGTCCCCGATCTCGCGGAAAAATACGATATTTCCCCCGATGGCCTGACCTACACCTTTATCCTGCGCGCCAACGCGAAGTGGATCAATAAGGCGCCGCTCAACGGTCGCGCCGTTACCGCCGATGACGTGGTGTACTCGTACAACCGCTTCCTGATGGTTTCGCCGAACAAGGCGAACTTCAGCATGGTGAAGGACGTAAAGGCGACCGACCCGCGCACCGTGGTGTTCACGCTCAATAATGCATTCGCGCCGTTTGAAACCACGCTTGCCTCGCCGATGTTCTGGATCATGCCGCGTGAGGTGATCGAGGCGGACGGCGACGCGCGCAAGCGGGTGATCGGCAGCGGCCCCTTTATCTTCGACAAGTTCGATAAAGGCGTGCAGGTCGTCGCCAAGCGCAACCCGGATTACTACTTCACCGGCACACCGTACGTGGACGAAGTGGACCTGCTGATTATCCCGGAAGACGCCACTGCCATCGCGGGCTTGCGCTCCAATACCATTGACCTGCTCGGTGTCTCGCAAACCGACCGCACTGCGATTGCCGCCAGCAATCCGAACCTGCCGCTTATTGACTTCCCACAGAACCTGCTCTACTTCATGTACTGGCGCGTGGACGCCCCGCCGTTCAATGATGTGCGCGTCCGTCAGGCCGTCTCGCTCGGCATTGACCGCGACGAGATGAACCAGGTGCTGTTCGAGGGGCGCGGCTTCATCAACAACGCGCTGCCCGCCGGTCTTCAGTCGTGGTACCTGGACCCGCGTAGTGCGGATATGGGGCCGAACGCGAAGTATTTCAAGCGCGATGTGAACGCGGCGAAAAAACTGCTCGCCGATGCGGGCTTCCCCACGGGGATGAAGATTCCGATGATCGCCAGCCTCAATGCCTATGGCAATACCTTCGGGCAGAGCGTGGAACTCATCATCAAGCAGTTGAAGGACATCGGCATCCAGGCGGACTTGCGCCCGCAGGATTACTCCGCCTACATCAGCAGCACCTTTCTCGGCAAGTACGATCCGGGCACGATGGTCTGGGGCCTCGAAACACCGTTTCAGGAACCGCACGACTACCTGTACAACATGTATCACCCAAAGGGCGTCCGCCCTCACGCGGGTGTGAACGACCCGAAATTGACCACGATGATCGAAGATCAGGCGAAAACGCTCGACAAAGGCCAGCGGAAAAACATGATCTTCGACATTCAGCGGTATCTGGGCGAGCAGCAGTACTATGTGATGGGCGCGGTGGACCCGATCAGCATCGTGCGGCAACCGTGGGTGAAAAACTTCAACTACGAGAGCGACTACGGACGTGGCGCCGAGTGGGTTCCGAAGGTGTGGATAGACGGCAAGAAGTAAACGGGAGGCGCGGCGACGGTGCGGTTGAACGCGCATCGTCTCCACCGTCCCGTGGCTTCGGGGAACACGTAACGCATATCGGGAGTAAGGAACGCTGTGCAACGCTACATACTGCGCCGGTTGCTGCTGACGCTTCCCGCCCTGCTGGGCGTGACGATCATCATTTCGGTGATGATCCGCCTGTTGCCGGGAGACGCCGTTTCGCTGATCTTGCAGGATTACGGCTCGTACGCGAAAGATGCCGACGACCTGCGCGCCAAGCTGGGGCTGAATCAGCCGTTTTATATCCAGTATCTCCACTGGCTTGGCGGTATCCTGCACGGCGATTTCGGGTTGTCGCTGCACAACCAGACCCCCATTGGGCAGGACATCGCCGCTCGCCTGCCCGTCACGCTCGAACTAGGCATCTTTGGCCTGATCATCTCGCTCCTGCTTTCGATTCCGCTCGGCGTCTATTCGGCGGTGCGGCAGGATACGCCCTCCGATTACGTGGCGCGCAGCATTTCGATTGCTATGCTGGCGATTCCCGGCTTCTGGCTGGCGACGCTGGCGATCACGCTCCCCTCGCTCTGGTTCAAGTGGACGCCACCGCTGCGCTACTCACCATTGCGCGAGCATCCGGGGGCGAACCTGACGCAAATGCTGCTGCCCGCCCTGATCCTCGGCATCGGCCTTTCCGGGCCGGTGATGCGGCTGACGCGGGCGCAAATGCTCGAAGTGCTGCGCGACGACTACATCCGCACGGCCCGTGCGAAGGGCGTTGCGGAGCGCCGGGTGATCGTGCGCCACGCCCTGCGGAACGCCGTGGTGCCGATCATCACCCTGCTTGGCCTACAAACGGCGGTGCTGATCAGCGGCACGGTGGTGCTGGAAAGCGTGTTCGTGCTGCCGGGCATGGGCCGCTACCTGCTCGAAGCGCTCAATTTCCGCGACTACCCGGCGATTCAGGCCGTGGTGCTGCTCTTCGCCGTGCTGATCATCGCCCTTAATCTCGTCGTAGACCTGCTCTATGCGTGGCTCGACCCCCGCATTCGTTACACGTAACCGCCGCCCACCAGAAAACAGGAGCAATTGCCCGATGCGCACTACGCAACCCGTCGCCGCGACCGCCGTACGCACATGGCAGCAAGAGACCGCCGTTCGCCCCCCAATGCGCGCCTTCGATAAGCTCTGGTGGTTCATGCGTCGTAAGCCGCTCGGCGCGGTGGGGGGCATCATCGTAGCGATACTCATTGGCGCGGCAATCTTCGCCGCGCAGATCGCGCCATATCCCTACGACGCGGGCAAGGGTGTGGAACGCCTGAAGGGGCCGTCCCCCGCGCATATTCTCGGCACGGACAATCTGGGGCGTGACATGTTCAGCCGCATCGTCTACGGGGCGCGGGTATCGGTGGCGGTGGGCTTCGGGGCCGTGTTTGTCGGCACGGGCCTTGCCGCCGTACTCGGCATCTTGTCCGGCTACTTCGGTGGCACCTTTGACCTGCTCCTGCAACGCCTGATAGATGCCTGGATCGCCTTTCCCGCCTTGGTGCTGCTCGCCTGTCTCGTGACGATTCTCACCACGCGCGCGACGGATTCGGTCGCCTCCATCGTCGTGGTGGCGATCACCCTGGGGCTTGTGGTGGCGGGCGGGTCGTCGCGCGTCGTGCGGAGCGCCGTGATCGGCATCCGCGAAATGCCGTATATCGAAGCGGCGCGCTCGGTGGGTTGCGGTGATTTCCACATCATTCGGCGCTACGTGTTGCCCAATGTGCTGGCGCCCATCCTGATTCTCGCCACCGTGCAACTTGGGGGGGCGATTCTGGCGGAATCCACCCTCAGTTTCCTGGGCTTCGGCGTCAAGCCACCGATGCCGGCATGGGGCAGTATGCTCGCCGGAACCGGGCGGCAATTCTTTCTCGTCGCGCCCTGGCTGGCCATCTGGCCCGGTCTGGCGATCAGCCTCGCGGTGTTCGGATTCAACATGCTCGGCGACGCCCTGCGCGACGTGCTCGACCCCCGGCTTCAGGGCAGCCGCGCGAAGTAAGTGTGCGTACGTGACTGGCACACGAAAACGGCGGCGATGCGCACCATGCGCGCATCGCCGCCGTTTTTCCTGATAGACCGGGACGACCTACTCTCCGTGCGTGACGGGAATAACCGTTTCATCCGTCCGGTCGCAGCCGGTCACGGCCACGCAGCAGATCGCGCACGAGTGTGAGGCGGGGCGCGGCGACCCCATAACGCTCCGCGCGTGCCACGAGATCACCGAACACCGCGTCCACCTCCATCGGCCGCCCGGCGAGGAGGTCTTGCGTCATGGACGGCAGACTGCCACCGCGCGCCCCCGATGTTCCCGCCATCGGCGCGGGGATCGCGCGCAGCGTTTCCTCGTCAGGCCGCACGACGTAGGTGTGAATCGGGGGGAAGTTCGGGTAGTCGCCCACGGTGATGCCGACCGCCGCGCCCACTGCCGCCGTTTCGCGGATCAGGCTCAGGTACGCTCGCACCAGGTCGGGGCTGGCGAAAATTTCCGGCGCGGTCGTCCGGGCAAGCACCGAGACCCCGAACACGCCCGCCGCGTTGCAGGCTTTCGACCAGATCACGCTACGGATGTCCGTTGGTGACTGCGCGGGAATGCCCGCGCCACTGAGCAGCGCCACCGCCGCCGTGACCCGCTCACTCGCACCCCCCGACAGTTCACCCAGATACGTCATACCGGGACTCGTGACGGTAATCGTGCCGTCCGCCTGACGTTCCGCGCCCAGAATCGTCGCCGCACCCACGACCCGCTTCCCCCCAAAGGCTGCCGTGAGCAGGTCGTCCTTGACCACACCATTCTGCACGCCCGCCACCCATGCGTTGCTGTCGCCAGGTGACGGCCACGCGGCTCGCACTTCGGCGACAGCTGCCGCAAGTTGGTGCCCTTTTGTGGTGAAGATCAACCCTGCACCGGTCGGCAATTGCGCCGCATCGGTGGTGATGCCCACGCTACCCGATGGCGCGGGCGCGGGCGCGACGGGTGCCTCACACGTCACCACGCCGCGCAAGCGGATGTGCCCCGCCTCCATGAGGCGGGACGCGGTGGCCGGAGTGGCAAGCAGCGTGACCGCCTGACTATCGCGTGCAAGGAGCGCCGCGAATGCCTGGCCGAGCGATCCCGCCCCGATGAGGCCGAGGGCAGGCGGTGTAGGTGCGTTTGCCATCATGCTCCGCCCTCATTTTCGGCGGGCCAGAGCTTGCTACCGCCCGCGTTGAGCGCGAGACTGCCGCCGTCTACAGGCAGTATGTGCCCCGTGATGAAACTTGCGCCATCGGAGGCGAGAAAGACCACCGCCCTGGCGATGTCTTCCGGTTCGCCGAGCCGGTCGAGCGGGATGCCGCGCACGAGCCGCGCACGGAGCGTCACGGGGTCGAGCCGGGGGTCACTGAACATATGCCGCATCCCCGGCGTGAGGATTTGCGCCGGTTGAATGGCGTTGACCCGGATGCCATAGGGTGCCCACTCGACCGCGAGTTCGCGGGTGAACTGGTTAATGCCGCCCTTTGTGACGCTGTAGACGAAGTTGCCGCGCCCCAGCGCCGAGCTACCGGCAATCGAGCTGATATTGACGATGCTTCCCCCGCCACCCTGCCGGATCATGCGGCGGCCCGCCTCGCGCGAGCAGAGAAAGGTGCCGTCGAGGTTCACCGCAGTAACGCTCCGCCACTCTTCCAGTGAAAGGTCTTCGGGGCGGGCGCGATGGCTGATGCCGACGTTGTTCAGCAGGATGTCTATGTGGTCAAAGACGCGGTCGAACGCTGCAAACATCGCCATGATCGTGTCCGGGTCGGCGAAATCACAATACCTGGCCGCGCTCCGACGCCCCAGCGCCACGACTTCGGCGGCGGTCTGCTCCGCCCCGGCCACGTCTTTATCACAGACAAAGACGTCCGCCCCGGCCTCGGCGAGGGCGAGCGCCGAGGCGTGGCCGATGCCGCCATTCGCCCCGCCGCCGGTGACGAGCGCGGTGCGACCGGAAAGGTCGAGCCAGCTCACGCTCATCTCTTTGTCTCCGTGCCCGCGATGCCCATCGTCACCAGCCCCGCCCTCGCGGCGGTCAGCATCAACCCCAGATCGCCGCCCGCCGTCAGGTAGCGAAAGCCCTGCGCGGTGCGGTCGCGGGCTTCCGCCGGGCCGCTACACGAGAGGCCGGGGATTTTGCCGGTATCCTTGCAAACCTGGACGACGCGCTCCAGGGCGCGGGCATGGCGGTCGTCCTTTGCCGCGTCGCGCGGGTGGATACCGAGCGAGAACGCGAGGTCCGCCGGGCCGACCCAGCAGCCGTCCACGCCGGGCACGGACATGATCGCCTCGGCATTCTCCACCGCCTGAATGCTTTCAAGCTGCACAGCAAGGAACAGTTCGTCGTTGATGCGGTCCGCGTAATCGTCCCCGTACCGCCCGGCGCTGCCCCAGCCCCATGAGCGCTTACCTATCGGGGGCCAGCGGCAGGCTTCAGCGGCGGCGCGTGCCTCCTCGACGGTGTGAACCATCGGCACGATGATGCCCATCATCCCCTCGTCGAGCAGACGGCCGATCAGCGTGTAGTCGTTGCGGGCGACGCGCGCCATCGGTATGGCGCTGCTTTTCGCCATCGCCATCGTGGCGGCGATTGTGGAGTCTGGGCCGAATGAGCCGTGCTGCGTATCGAGCTGAATGAAATCAATGCCGCAGTTCGCCAGCGCCTCGGCGGCGAGCGCGGAACCGAGACCGAGGCTGTACCCGAATGCCGGTTGTCCGGCGACCATCTTTGCTTTCGCGGTGTTTGTGCGCATCGTCGGTGTCTCCTGCTCTCTTAGCGGGCCAGCCATGCGAATGGCTGCTCCACAAACTGCTTGATTCGTTGCAGAAACCGGGCGGCCGGCGCACCGTCCACGACGCGGTGGTCGAAGGTCAGGCTGAGGGCCATCATCTTTCGCACCCCGACCGTTCCGGCGGCCTCGTCGGTGACGACCGGGCGGGAAACGATGCGTCCGACGCCGAGAATCGCGCACTCCGGCAGGTTGATGATCGGCGTGAAGGCGTCAATCCCGTACATACCGAGGTTCGTGATCGTGAATGTCCCCCCGGAAAGATCATCGCCGGTCGCCTTGCCTGCACGGGCGCGCGCGATCACCGCCGCCGTTTCCGCCGCGATGCGCCCCACGGACTTCGCCTCGGCGTCGCGCAACACGGGAACGAGCAGGCCTCGCTCGGTATCTACCGCGACACCAATATGCACCTGCGCGTGTTGCACGATGCGATCGTCGTGCAGCGTGGCGTTCAATGCGGGGTGTTCTACGAGCGCGAGCGCCGTTAATCGCACGAGCAGGTCGGTGTACGTGGGCACGGGATCGCCGGTCGCAGCGAGGGCGTCGGCAAGCTGTGCGCGCACCCCCGCAAGGGCAGTCGCGTCGGCCTCGGTCGTCAGCGTGACCGGCGCGGTGGTGTGTGCGCTCTCCGCCATCCGCGCGCCGATCACGCGCCGCATCTGGCTGAGGGGTGTTCCCGCTTCCGTGGCCCGTGGCATCGGCTGCGGTTGCGGTTGCGGCGGTGCCGTCGTCCGCGCCGCTTCGATGTCCGCTACGGTGACGCGATTGCCGGTGGTCGTCGAAGCGGTGCGGAGTTGCGCCACGTCTACCCCGGCGTTTGCGGCGGCACGGCGCGCGAGGGGGGAGACGCGGGGGGTGATCTCGCGCGGCGGGAGTGGCGGCGGCGGTGATGCGCTGCGTGCCGGTGCCGCCGTTTGCGCCATTGCCGCCCGCACATCGCGCTCGATCACGCGCCCCGTGATGCCGCTCCCGCGCAACGTCGCCCAATCAATGCCGAGCGTGGCGGCGATCCGGCGGGCGCGGGGACTCGCCACTGTGCCGCGCGCGCCGTTGCGTCGTGCTGTAGTCTTCATTGTCGCGTCGGTCGCGTCGTTTGCCGTACCCTCCGCGTCATCCATTGACCGGGGGGTATCACCGGGATCGTCCACAGTGAGGGTGAGGGCCGCGTCGTTTGCTCCCGCAAACGGCGGCGATTCGCCGGGCGCCACGAGATACGCCAGCACGACCCCGACCGGTACATCTACCCCCGGTTCGGGGGAATCCGGCGGCATCCGCAGCACGCCGCTATCGAGCGCCTCGACCTCCGTGATCGCTTTATCGCCCTCGACCTCAAGCAGGATGTCGCCCTCCTCCACGGTATCGCCGTCGTGCTTGAGCCACTGCACCACCTGCCCGGTTTCCATCGTCCACCCCAGGCGGGGCATCACTACTTCATGCGCCAATTTTCATCTCCTCACCATGCGGGTACGTTTCGGGCCGCATCGGTCGCATTTCATTGCCTGTCAAGATGGCGCGCATCATTCCGCAAGCAGGTCGCGGATTGACCGCGCGATGCGGTCCGCGTTCGGCACCACGGCGGATTCGAGCGTCTGGCTATAGGGCGTGGGCGTGAACGCGCCGGTGAGCCGCCGCACGGGTGCGTCGAGGTCATCGAAGCCCCCTTCCATCACCTGCATGGCGATTTCGGCGGCGATGCCGCAGGGTGCGAAGTCTTCGTCCACGACGAGCACCCGGCCCGTCTTTTGCACCGATGCGAGGATCGTGTCGGTATCGAGGGGCGCCACGGTGCGCGGGTCTATCACCTCCACCGAGATGCCCTCCACCGCCAGCTGCTCCGCGACTTCCAGCGCCTTATTGACCATCGCGGCGATTGCCACCACGGTCACGTCCGTGCCTTCCCGCCGCACGGCGGCCTGCCCAAAGGGGATCAGGTATTCTTCTTCCGGCACGTCGCCCCTGGTGTTGAGCAGCGATTTGTGTTCAAGGAAGAGCACGGGATCGTCGGAGCGAATCGCCGTTTTCAGCAACCCTTTCGCGTCGTACGGCGTGGTCGGGATGACGACGCGAAACCCCGGCAGATGGGTAAAGATCGGGTAGTAATTGCCCGAATGATGCGTTGCGGCGGAGCCACCGATGCCGATACAGCCCCGGAGCGTGATTGGCATCTTCAACCGCCCGCTGCTCATGTACTGAATCTTCGCCGTCTGGTTGATCAGTTCACCGAGGGCGTCAAGGATGAAATCGAGAAACATGAAGTCCACGACCGGGCGCGTGCCCGTCATCGCCGCGCCAGTACACATGCCGACGAAACCGCGCTCGGAAATCGGCGTGTCGCGCAACCGTTCGGGGCCGTACAGGTCGTAGAGGCCCACGGTCGTATTGAAGTTGCCGCCCCGTGCCCCGATGCCCTCGCCGACGACAAAGATCGTCGGGTCCAGCGCCATCTCTTCCGATAGTCCCTCGCGGGCCGCAGTGGTGAAGGTCAACTCACGCATCGCGCCCGCCCTCCGTATGGTACACATGGTCGGTCGCGGTCGCCGATTCCGGCCAGGGGCTATTCGTAGCGAACTCCAGTGCGTCCGCCACCACGGCGCGAATCTCGGCCTCGATCGCCGCGAGGTCATCCGCGCTTGCGCTACCCTCCGCCTGCAACTGTGCGCCATACGCCGCGATCGGGTCGCGCGTGCGCCACTCGTCCACCTCTTCCCGCGTGCGGTAGCCGGCGTCGCGCATCCCCTCGGCGTGGCTGCGCGTGCGGTACGTTCGGCATTCGAGCAGTGTCGGGCCTTCCCCCGCACGGGCGCGGCGCACCGCCTCCCCGGCGGCCTCGTAGACCGCGCGCACATCGTTGCCGTCCACGGCGATGCCCGGTAGGCCGTATGCCTGCCCGCGCTCGGCGACGTGCGTGTTGCGCGCGACCGTGGCGAAGGGCACTTCCGTGGCGTACTGGTTGTTTTCGCACACGAACAACACGGGCAGATTCCAGATAGAGGCCATGTTAATGCCCTCGTGAAAGGCGCCGTTGTTGACCGCGCCGTCACCGAAAAAGGCGACGCTGACCTGCCCGCTCTGGCGTAGCTTGAAGCTGTAGCCCGCGCCGGTCGCCATCAGAATGCTGGGGCCGACGATGCCGCTCGTGCCCAGCATCCCGACTTCGGGGGAAAAGAGATGCATACTGCCGCCGCGCCCCCCCGAGCAACCTGTGGAGCGTCCGAACAGTTCGGCGGTCACCTGGCGGGCGCTGACGCCCTTGGCGAGCGCGTGCCCGTGGCCCCGGTGCGTGCTGAGCACGGTATCATCGTTGTGCAGATGGGCGCAGACGCCAGTCGCAATCGCTTCCTCACCGACGTACGTGTGACAGGCGCCGGGAATCATGCCCCCCTGGTACGACTTCGCCAGTTGCTCCTCGCAGCGGCGAATGAGCAGCATCTGGCGATACAGCGCGAGTTGCGCCTCGCGTGTCAGGGTGGAATCGGTTTTCTGTGCCGTGTTGAGTGCCATCAGGCTTTCGCTCCTTTCCTCAGCCCTTGACCGCGCCTGCGGTGAGGCCGGAAACATACTGCTCGACGAAAAACGAATACAAGACCGCGACCGGAATCGAACCCAGCAGCGCCGCCGCCATCAGCGGCCCCCATGGGAGCAGGTCGCCCCGCACGAGCTTGGTCAGCACGCCGACCACAATCGTCCGGGTATCATCGGTCGAGACGAGCACAAGGGAGTAAATGAACTCGTTCCACGAGAGCGTGAAGGCGAAGATGCCCGCCGTGACGACGCCGGGAATCGCCGTCGGCAGGACGATGCGCCAGAGCGCCTGAAAGCGCGTGGCGCCGTCCACCATCGCGCACTCGTCCAGTTCGCGGGGGATCGTCTGGAAGTAGCCGATCATCAGCCACGTACAGAAGGGCACGAGAAAGGTGGGGTAGACGATGATCAATCCGAGCGGGTTGTTCACCAGCCCGAAGCGCGTGATGATCTGCGCCATCGGGATGAACAGGAGCGTGGTCGGGACGAGGTAGACGACGAAGATCGCGCCACTGAACAGCGAGCTACCGGGAAAGCGCAACCGTGCCAGCGCGTACCCCGCGAGAATGCTGATCACCATCGCCAGCGCCGTGCTGATCACGGAGATGTAGGCCGTGTTCCAGAACCAGCGGGGGTAGTTCGTCTTTGTGAGCAGGCGGATGTAATGGTCGAGCGTGGGGCTGTGCGGGTAAAACGGGTTGATCTTCAGGTTCGTCAGCTCGGAATCCGCTTTAAAGGAGGTGGCGATCATCCAGTAAAAGGGAAAGAGAATCAGGATCAGCACGATGGCAATGGGCAGGTACAGCGTCAGGAGGCGCAGAAGCGTAGTGCCGACCGATTTGCGTGCGCTCACTTGGGTTGCCTCCGTATGTTCCACACTTGCAGGGCGACCATGAGCAGCATCACCGGGAACATGTAGAGCGAGATCGCCGCTCCCTGCCCCAACATGCCGGACCTCAACCCCGACTGATAACTCAGTGTCGAGAGCACCTGCGTGCTGTTCGTTGGCCCACCACCCGTGAGGGCGAGTACGATCTGGATGTCGCCGAACGTGCCGATGATCGAGACGATCAGTATCACCGTGACCACGGGCATCACCAGCGGCAGGGTGATGTGCCTGAATTTCACGAATTTGCTTGCGCCGTCAAGGGACGCGGCTTCGTAGAGTTCGTGAGGGATCGTGCCAAGCGCAGCGAGGATCGTGATGGCGAGAAACGGCGTGCCGCGCCAGATATTGACGGTCATGATGCTGCCCATCGCCCAGTTCGGATCGGTGAGGTAGGGCAGGTTTTTGCTGATGAGATGGGTGTTTTTCAGCAGCCAGTTCAGGCTGCTGAGGTTGCTGTCAAACAGCCAGAGCCACGCCATCGTGCTGAGCGTGCTCGGCACGATCCACGGCAGCAGGATCGCGGCGCGCACGAACTTGCGCCCGCGAAACTCCTGGTTGAGCAGCAGCGCGAGGGCAAACCCGAACACGAGCTTGATGACCGTGGTGACGGCGGTGTACCACGTCGTATTACGGAAGGCGGTGCGAAAGATTTCGCTTTGCAACTGGCCGGTGAAGTTTGCCAGCCCGACGAAATGGCCCGAATTGCCGATGCTCGCATTGGTCACGCTCAACCAGAGCGCGAGGCCAAAGGGGTACGCGACGAGCACGAGAAGCAGGATGACCGCCGGCGCGATCATCAGGTAGGCCTGTGTGGTGTCACGCCCATGCAACGCCTGCATCCGGGCGCGCAGGTTCGGTGCATCGCTTTGTCTGATCACGCGCGATGAGACAGCCATGATTCGTTTTCCCTCTCCCCGATGCGCGAACCGCGATTGCGTGGCCTGCTCCCCTCGGTGCGATCAATGTCGCACCGAGGGGAGCAGGCGCATCGCGCAATCGCGCCCGGCATTACATGCCCTTGAGGAGCACGGTGTACTCGTTCACGGCGAACGCGATCGCGTCTTTCGGGGCCATCCCCTGCGCGACCTTCGCGAACATGTCAACAATGATGAACTTGTTCTGCGCCGCGCCAATCGTCGAGGTATATGGGCCGGGGGAACCCGGCACCCGCGTCGTTTTGGCGAGTGTGCGCGCGCTGGCGAGTTTCGGGTCACTTGGCCACGCGGCGTCCACCGATTCCAGCAACCCGAAGGGCGGCAGGTTGTAGCCGTTCCCGGCCTTGGTCCACGCGGTCTGGAAATCCTTGGTGTAGAACGCGTCCGTCAGGTACGCTTTCGCGGCATCCACGTTCTTCGCGTAGGTCGGAATGCCCCAGAACTGCATGCTCATGTACTGGAACCCGCCCGCCGGGCCTTTCAGCGTGTTGCCGTGGTTCGATTTCATCGCGAGGCCGGGATCGTTCTTGAGCAGCCCGGCGTAGATGGTGTTCGCGTTGTTGGTTGCCGCGATCTGGCCGGAGTTGTAAGCGTTGTTGTTCCCGGTCTCATCCCACGCGAACGCATTCTCGGCGAGCGAGTCCTTGTAGTACGACTGGAAAAAGGTCAGGCAGTCCATCATCTCTTTCGAGTTGAGGGCGAGGGTTTTGCCGTCCGCCTCCGTTTCCTTCGCGCCGTAGCTCCACATCAAGGAGTAGTTGTGCGTCGCGCCATCCGTGACCGCGTGGCCGAGCGTATGTCCGATCGGTGTCCCGGCGGCCTTCAGTTTCTTGCCGACCTGATGGAAGTCTTCGTAGGTTTCCGGCCATGCGGTCACACCGGCCTGCTGGAAAAGGTCCTGCCGGTAAATCCAGTACTGGCCGTAGATTGCCGCAGGAAGCGCCTTCCACTGGTTATTGGGCCGGACCGATACCGTTTTTGGCCCGTCATACCAACCGCCGACCTTTGTGCCAAGCTGCCCCGCGAAGTCGGTAATGTCCATCATCACGTTCTCATTGGTGGCGACATGCTGCGCATACATGCTGACGAGGTCCGCGCCCTGCTTGGTCTGGGCATTGGTCGCCAGCTTCGCGTCCCACTGGTCGAGCGCCACGGTGTCCTTGGTCAGTTTCACCCCCGCGCCCTTCGCCCAGTCGTCCATGTTCTTTTCCTGAAGGTCGGAAGCCTCCTGGATCGAGGGCGGCATCCAGAGAATCGTGATCTCCGTGCCCTTGATCGGCTTGCCGGTGGAGGCGCTCGCGGGCATAGCCGCCGCAGTCGTGGCAGCCATGGTAGTCGCGCCACCGGTCATGGTGGTCGCACCACTCGCCGCCGCCGTTGCAGGTGCGGCGGCGGTCGTTGCGGGTGCGGCGGCAGTTGTCGCGCCCCCGGTCGCAGTGGTGGCACCGGTCGTCGCCGCCGTGCTGCCCGTGCCCGTGGTCGGCGGTACCGCCGCAGTATCACCACAGGCCGCCAGCACACTGGCAAGGGCCATCGCGCCGCTTGCCGCGAGAAACCGCCGTCGCGTGATGATTGTGCGGCTCCCCTGGTCCCCGTTTCCGTCTCGCATGGTCATGTGACTTCCCCTCCCATATGCACATCGTCTGCTCATGCCCCGCACCACTGTACGGAGTTTCTTCGGTTCCAGTCGCAAGAGTTGCAAGGGTGGATCGTGGATCGTGGATGGTCGTCGCCGAGGCTTCCTCCCGTGCCCCGCAGGTGCCTGTCCGCTTAAACGAAAAAGCCGCAATACCGCGTACGGCCCAAGGGTATCGGGCCGGGTTATGGTTGCATCCGCGCCTCCGGCGTCTGGTCGTCGTTCGCGGGGCGCATATGGGCAAGTACCCGCTCGTACGAGCCACGGAGGTGGCCGTCAAGGATGATGAGCGCCCGTGTTTCGTCCCGGTCGCGCAGCGCATCGAGAATCGTCTGATGCCCCTTCACGAGATGATCGCGGAAATCGGAGTCCGCGACGTTCCGATTCAAGAGCAGGATGTGAATCTGGAGCCGCACATTCGTCCAGCACTCATACAGGCGGCGATGGTTGCTCCCTTGAAAGAGGACTTCGTGGAACCGGACGTCGAGTTCGGCGGCTTCGTGCTCGGTGATCGCGCGCGTCGCGTAACTCGCCATCACATCCACGATGGCCTGCAATTCCGCGAAGTGCGCCTCGGTCGCGTACTGAACCACGCGCCGCGCCGCCATCCGTTCGAGCACGAGACGCAGGCTGTACACTTCCTCCGCGTCCTGATGCGTCAGTTGCGCGACGAATGCCCCCCGGTTGCGTTGAATAATGACCAACCCCTCGCGTTGGAGCTGGCTCAATGCCTCACGCACCGGCCCTCGGCTCACACCCATCGCCTTTGCAAGCACCTCCTCGCGCAACCGCTCACTCGGCGCGAAGTGCCCGCGCAGAATCGCCGTGCGCAATCGCAGCGCGACATCGGTTGCGAGACCGCGGTTGAGCGGCGACGATAAGATGGCACTCAGGTCTTCGGTGAGCAATGCACACACGCTTCCTGTGGCAAATCGCCAACGGTTTGGTTGTGACTGTTAACAATCGGACAATACCCTTTCACCGGCGCGCTGTCAACCCCTTGTGTATTCGTTGTGCGCGCACGCCGACAAAATGGGGGAGCGCGTGTCACTGCGCCATGTAGCCGCCATCCACTGCGAGCACATGCCCGGTCACGAACGATGAAGCATCCGCACACAGGAACAGCACCGGGCCGACGAGTTCGTCGGGGCGTCCGAAGCGGCCCACGGGGTGTTTCGCTTTGAAGGCTTCATAAAACGCGGGTTCTTTCGCCACCTGCGCCGCCACAGGTGCGGTGGCGATCACCCCCGGCGCGACCGCGTTGACGCGCACCCCGCCTGTGGCCCATTCCATTGCCAGCGCGCGGGTAAGTTGCACGACCCCGCCCTTGCTGGCGATGTATGCCGGGTTGCCGGGGTAGCCGATCAGGCCGGCAATCGAGGCGAAGTTGACGATCCGCCCGTCGCCTGCCGCCAGCATCACCCGTGCGGCGGCGCGGCAACACAGAAACGTGCCGGTGACGTTGACTGCAAGAATGTCCGCGAAGCGCGCGGCGTCGTAGTCGAGGGCGAGCGCGCGGCTGCCATAGCCCGCCGCGTTGATCAGGATGTCCAGACGGCCCCAGCGATCCACTGTCTGCCGCACGAGCGCGTCCACTTCCGCTTCGTTCGCCACGTCCACGCCCACCGCGATGGCGTCTCCACCCGCGTCGCGTAGTTGTGCTGCCGTTTGCTCGGCGCGGTCACGGTCGCGGTCGGCGATCACCACGGCGGCGCCCGCCGCGATGAACCCCCGCGCGACCGCGCTCCCAAGCGCCCCCGCGCCGCCCGTGATGATCGCCGTGCGGCCGTCGAGCCGGAACAGGGCATCCCCCGGTGAGTGTGATGCGCCAGATGGTTGTGCAGTCTCGGTCACAGTACGCTTCCTTCTTAACGGTGAATTGCCAATCCTTCGACCGCGCGTGCCGCTTCGCCGATCACTTCGGAAAGCGTCGGGTGCGGGTGAACCGCGCGTGCCAGTTCGGTGGGCGTGGATTCCAGAGCACGCGCGATGCTGAGCTCCGCGATCAGTTCCGTCACATCTGGGCCAACGAGGTGCGCGCCGAGGATTTCGCCGGTCTGGGCATCGGCGATGATTTTGGCGAGGCCATCCGTCTCACCGAGCGCCTGCGCCTTGCCGTTGGGGCGAAACGGAAAGGCGCCGACGCGGATTTCGCGTCCGCCCGCGCGCGCCTGTGCTTCCGTTTTGCCGATTGCCGCGATCTGCGGGTTGCTGTAGATGCAGCGAGGCATGGCATCGTAGTCGAGCGGCGGCCGGTCATGACCGGCGATGATTTCGGCGGCGTATTCACCCTGGGCCGAGGCGACGTGCGCGAGAGGTAGCACGCCGGTTACGTCGCCAATCGCGTAGATACCGGGCACGTTCGTACGCATTGCGTCGTCCACGGTGATAAAGCCGCGTTCGACCTGTACACCCAAGGCGTCAAGGCCGAGATCTTCGCTGTTTGGCAGAAAGCCGGCGCCGAGCAGCACGCAGTCCACCTCGACCGTGCGTGCCGTGCCCGACCCCGCCGTGGTAGTCTGGCGTTGCGGCCCTTGCGTCTCCCACGCGTTGACCTGCACCGTTTCGCCCCCCGCCACGGGCGAGAGCCGCACGGTAACGCGGTCCCCCGTCACGGTTGCGCCGTCTACCTTTGTCGCAGTTATCAGGGTGATGCCTCGCCGGGTGAAGCTTCGGGCCAGCGCGGCGCTCACTTCCTCGTCTTCCAGCGGCACCAGCCGGGGCAGGTACTCCACAACCGTCACGGCACAGCCGTACGCCGCGTACACGGTGGCAAACTCAACGCCAATTGCCCCCCCGCCAATGATGAGCACCGAGCGTGGCAGCGTTTCGACTCCCCATACCTCGCGGGCGGAAACGATGTGCGTGCCATCTATCGTGACGCCGGGCAAGGGCTTGACCCGCGAACCGGTCGCGATGATGACGTTTTCCGCGCGCAGTTCGCGCTCGCCCTTATCATCAGCGCCGCCTATGACACGCATGCGGCCCTGTCCGGCAAGGCTGCCCCGTCCGGGAATGACATCAATGTTGTTTTTGCGCATCAGGAACTGCACGCCCTTCACCTGCCCGTCCACGATTTTGCGGCACCGGGCGAGTGCGCTACCGTAATCGGCGGTCACGTTGTCGCAGGTGATGCCAAACTCGCGCGCGCGCTCGAACAGCGTCAGCACCTCGGCATTGCGCAGCAACGCCTTGCTGGGAATGCAGCCCCAGTTGAGGCAGATGCCCCCAAGCGCCTCACGCTCCACCACCGCAACCATCAACCCCAGTTGGGCGGCGCGAATGGCGGCGACGTACCCACCCGGCCCCCCGCCGATCACGACCAGGTCGTAGTCTTGGCGCACTCCTTCGGGCACGGTGACGCTCCTTCCACAGGGAATAATTCACGAAGCGGCGCGTGACCGGCAAGCCGACAACGGAAACACACTCCTTCAGGTCTCGATGTAACTGTTAACAATCAGACAATAGAGACGTGTGCAGGCATTGTCAACACCCCTAACGGGGCCGACAGAGTGTATGCATTCTCATAATCACCTGCCCCGATGCCCTCAAGGAGAGCGAAAACGATTGAACCGCGAAGGCGCAAAGGCGCGAAGGAATCAAAAAGACCAAACATGTTTCTTCGTCTTTGTCCCCCTTCGCGCCTTCGCGGTTCAAATCCTCCCACGCCGCCGGATGCAAACGTCCATAAACCCGGCGCATTTACCGCGTGCCCGTGGGAAAAGCGGCGCGCGCAGTGTATCCTGCGGGGGGAACATCGCCGGGGCGCGGTTCCCGGCATCGAGTATGCGAAGACGTGACCGTGGTCGGACGTGCCGCGCGGCGCAAACGGTGAAAGGAGCACGACGTGGAAGTCGGCATTATCGGGTTGGGCCGGATGGGTGCGAACATGGTGCGGCGGTGGATCGGCGCGGGGCATACCTGCGTCGGCTACGCGCGGCGCCCGGAAACGCGGGCGGAAGTGGTCAAGTACGGCATGACCGAGGCGACCTCGCTTGAAGACCTCGTGGGCAAGTTGTCGAAGCCCCGCGCCGTCTGGCTGATGATGCCGGTCGCCGCCGTGGATGCGACGTTGGAAACGCTGATCCCCCTGCTGGACAAGGATGACATCATCATTGACGGCGGCAACTCGTACTACCACGACGACATCCGCCGCGCGAAGCACCTCGCGGACACGGGCATTCATTACGTGGATGTCGGTGTCAGCGGCGGTGTCTGGGGGTTGGAGCGTGGCTACTGCCAGATGATTGGCGGCGAAGACGCGACTGTGCAGCGGCTTGACCCGCTCTTTGACGCGCTCGCCCCCGGCGTTGACACCGCACCGCGCACGCCGGGGCGGGGCGACAAGGGCGGCACCGCCGAGCACGGCTACCTGCATTGCGGGCCGACGGGCGCGGGCCACTTCGTGAAAATGGTCCACAACGGGATCGAGTACGGCCTGATGCAGGGGTACGCCGAGGGGTTGAACATCCTCAAGCACGCGAACGTCGGCAAGACCTCGCGGGATGTGGATGCCGAGACCAGCCCGCTCGCCAACCCGGAGTACTACCAGTACGACCTCGATCTGGCTGAGATCACCGAACTCTGGCGGCGGGGCAGCGTGATCGGCTCATGGTTGCTCGATCTCACCGCTTCCGCGCTGCTCAGCAGCCCCGATCTACACGAGTTCGGCGGGCGTGTGTCGGACTCCGGTGAGGGCCGCTGGACGAACATCGCCGCCATTGACGAATCGGTGCCCGCCCCCGTGTTGAGCGCCGCGCTCTTTGCCCGCTTCAGTTCCCGTGGCGAAGCGGAGTTCGCCAACAAGGTGCTTTCCGCCATGCGCTACGCCTTCGGCGGCCACCTAGAAAAGCCCGCCGGGTAACGGAGACCGGTTACATGCGGCGTGCTGAGTGGGCGGATGAGGCGCCACCGCCGCACGCTCGGCACCGTCCGATAAATGAAAGGAAGGCCCATGCCCGCCGACACGTCCGATGCACTCGTGTTTTTTGGCGCTACCGGAGACCTCGCGTACAAGCAGATCTTTCCGGCGCTCCAGGCAATGATTCGGCATGGGCACCTCGATGTGCCGGTGATCGGTGTCGCGCGCCGCCCCTGGACGGACGACCAGTTGCGGGAGCAGGCGCACAAGAGCCTGATGGAGCACGGCGGCGTGGATGAGGTGGCCTTTGCCAAACTCTCCGGCCAGTTACACTACGTGTCGGGGGACTACGCCGACCCCGCGACCTATGCCGCGATCAAGGCGGCGCTTGGGTCGGCGACGCACCCCCTGCACTACCTCGCCATTCCGCCGAGCCAGTTCGAGACCGTGGCGGCGGGCCTCGCCAAAGCGGGCGCGGCGGAGAATGCCCGTGTGGTGATCGAAAAGCCTTTCGGGCATGACCTCGCCAGTGCGCGCGAACTGAATGCCACACTCACGCAGTACTTCCCCGAAACGGCGATCTTTCGCATTGACCACTATCTGGGTAAAGAGCCGGTGCAGAACCTGCGCTACTTCCGCTTCGCTAACGCCTTTCTGGAGCCGATCTGGAACCGTGACCACATCGCCAACATGCAGGTGACGATGGCCGAAACCTTCGGCATCGCCGGGCGCGGGCAGTTTTACGAGGAGGCGGGCGCGATCCGCGACGTGGTGCAGAACCACCTGCTGCAGGTGATCTCGCTGCTCGCGATGGAGCCGCCCGCGACCAGCGCGGCGGAGGCAACGCGCGACGCGCAAGTCGCCGTGTTCAAAGCGATGCGCGTGCTTGACCCGGCCTCGGTCGTGCGCGGGCAGTACGCGGGCTACCGACAGGAGGCGGGCGTCGCGCCGGATTCCTCCGTGGAGACCTTCGCTGCCGTGCGCCTGCACATTGATAACTGGCGCTGGGCCGGGGTGCCGTTTTACATCCGCACGGGGAAGTGCCTGCCCGTGACCGCTACTGAAGTGGTCGTCACGCTGAAAACGCCGCCGCAAACCGTGTTTGGGAGCGACCTGGACACGGACGCGAACAACTTTCGCTTTCGCCTCAGCCCGGACGTGGTGATCGCGCTCTGCGCCAAGCTGAAGCATCCGGGGGAGGCGATGACGGGCGAGAGCCAGGAGTTGTTCACGCAGTACCAGCGGCCCGACCAGATGCCGCCGTATGAGCGGTTGCTCGGTGACGCGATGCGCGGCGACCCGACGCTGTTCGCGCGGCAGGACGGCGTGGAGGAAGCATGGCGCGTGGTAGACCCGATTCTCGGCAATGAGGTACCCGCGCATGAGTACGCACCGGGCAGTTGGGGGCCGGCGGAGGCCACGGCGTTCATCGCCCCCGATGGCATCTGGAATGACCCGCACGCTACTGGCGGTGCGCCGTGACCGCGCCCACGACGGCGACGGCGGCGAGCGACGGCGATAACCGCGTGGTCTTTTTGCTCGATGTGGATGACACGCTGCTCGACAACGACGCCGTGGAGCGCGACCTGCGCGCCCACCTCACGGAGGCTTTCGGGCAGGAGCGGCAGGCGCGGTTCTGGGCGATTTTCGAGGAGTTGCGCCACGAACTCGGCTACGCGGACTACCTGGGAACGCTGCAACGCTACCGCATCGAGAACCTGCGCGACCCGCACCTGCTCGCCATTTCCCTGTTCCTGTTGCACTACCCATTCACCGAACGGTTGTACCCCGGCACGCTTGACGCGATTGCCCATCTGCAAACCCTGGGCGAAACGGTGATCCTTTCCGATGGCGACGTGGTTTTCCAGCCGCGAAAGATCGAAGAATCCGGCCTGTGGAAAGCGGTGAACGGCGACGTGCTCATCTACATCCACAAGGAAGAGATGCTCGACGATGTGGCGTCCCGCTATCCCGCCGCGCACTACGTGATGGTGGACGATAAAGTGCGGCTGCTCGCCGCGATGAAAGCGATCTGGGGCGACCGCCTGACCACCGTGTTCCCCCGTCAGGGCCACTATGCCTTGGATGCAAAAGCCGTCGCGCAGTACCCCACCCCCGATCTCACCGTGGAACATATCGCCGACCTCACCGCATATGACCTCGCCACCTTCTGGCCCGCCGCCTCGCCGCCGCCATCCTGAAGGCTGAAGGTGGCAGAGTGCCGGGGGACGTGCGATACTCCCCCCGTGGGCATGGCAACACCTCCGTTGCCGCAGGGGCAGGCAACGCCCCACCTCAGGTGCGCACATCCCTACGACAACCGAATAGACGCGAAAAAGGGCGGGCGAGAACTATTCTCCCCCGCCCTTTTCGCGCCGCGAGATCGTACCCATGCATCGGCCTGACTGGTCGGGGAAACGCAAAGGGCGCAAAGAACGCAAAGAACGCGGAGGGGAAATGGGGATTGGAGATGTATGGGAATCGCATTGCCATTCCTATCCCCGTATTTCTTTGTGTCCTTTGCGTTCTTCGCGTCCTTTGCGTTTTCCCCTGCATCCGACCGGATTCCGTGCCACGTTCGCGCGTCCGCCATGTCATTTGGGGAAAAACCGCGAAAGGGCTTGACAAGAAAGCTATCACGATATATCGTTAACGTATCGAGATACGAACCCTCGATAGAAAGAGAAAACTGCACATGTATGGCACAGACAACAACAACGGCGACAACGGTAACAACAACGACGAGCGGCACAGCAGGTATTTCGGTGGGCATGGCCCGCGTGGAAGGCACTTCGGCGGACACGGCGGTGAACACGAGGGGCACGGCGGCGGAATGCCGCTCCCGATGCGGTTCGCCATGGGCTTCGGTGGCCCTGGTCGTGGGCCGGGACGTGGCCCCGGTCGTGGTGGTCCCGGCTTTGGTCCCGGTGCGGGGCCGCGTGGCGGCGGACCATTTAGCGGCGGACCATTTGGCGGTGGCGCTTTTGGTGGCGGGCATTTCGGTGGGGGCTTCGATGGGCCACCCTTCCGGCGCGGGCACAAAGCGGGGCGCGGCGATGTCCGCACGGCAGCACTGAGCTTGCTGGCGGAGCAGCCGCTCCACGGCTATCAGATCATCCAGCAGATCGCCGAGCGCACGGGCGGTGTCTGGCGTCCGAGCGCGGGATCGGTCTACCCGATGCTGCAACAACTCGCGGATGAGGGCATCGTGCGTATGGAGGAAAGCGACGGGCGGCGCGTGTTCCACCTTACGGAGGCGGGGCAAGCCCACGTCGCGGAGCGCCGGGACGAACTCGCGGCGGTCTGGGACGCGATGAACGATGCGACCGACGACGGGTTGCGCGAGTTGCGTGATCTGATCGCCCAGGTCGGCGTCGCCACGATGCAGGTGGCGCAGGCCGGTTCCCCGGCGCAGATCGCCGCCGCGCGGCAGGCGCTTGCGGGCACGCGACGCCAACTCTACCGCATCCTCGCGGAGGACGAAGCGACCCGCGAGGCCGCGCCCGCGAGTGAGACCACGCCCAGCGAGCTATAGGCGTCCTGAACGAACGCGAAGGCTTCGGTGTGTATTGCACCGAAACCTTCGCCGCGTCCGGGTGCTCCCCGGCACACGCATTGCGGGCTTCCTTTGTACGACGCGGCCAGTTACTTGCAGGAGGCACACATGACGGAGAAAACAGACAACGGTGTGGAGCAGTACATCGGACGCCTGTTCACGCCCGACGATCCCGCGCTCGACGCGATGGCGGCGCGGGCACAGGCGGAAGGATTGCCGGCAATTGGTGTGCCGCCGTCGCTCGGGCGGCTGCTCGGCATTCTGATCCGGGCCACGGGTGCGCGCCGCGTGCTGGAGATCGGCACGCTTGGCGGCTACAGCGCGACGTGGATGGCGCGCGCCCTGCCGACGGATGGCAAGATCATCACGCTCGAACTGAATCCGCATCACGCGGATGTGGCGCGGGCGAACTGGGAGGCGGCAGGTGTCGCGGCGAAGATTGAGGTTCGCGTGGGGCGTGCGCTCGATCTGCTGCCCGCGCTCGTACCCGACGCGCCCTTTGATTTCGTGTTCATTGACGCCGACAAGGGCGGCTACCCCGATTACCTCGCGTGGGCGACCGCGCATGTACGCATCGGTGGCATGATCGTGGCGGACAATGTGCTGCGCGGCGGGCGTGTGCTCGCGCCGGGAGCCGCCGATGGGGACGCGCAGGCGATGGGACGGTTCAATGAAACGGCGGCCCACGATCCTCGCCTCGACGCACTGATTATCCCGAACCGGGACGGGCGCGACGGCATTCTGATCGCAACGGTGCGCTCGCCCGCTGCGGGGTAGGAATCACGCGGGAGGTAGGGGCACGATGCGGCGCAGGCCCAGCCCCCGCTCATTCAACCAGATTACCCCCGCGTGGACGTCCTGTGCGTGCCGTTGCTCCGCCAGTGACCAGTCATCCGTGACTGCCTGAAGCAACGCCGACTTGACCACGAGTTGCTGCGCATTGACCTCCTCACTGATCGCCTTCTGCTGGCGCAGCACGGTATTGAGGTCCACGCGCGAGGCCCAGTTGAAACTGACAAACAGCGTGCGTCCCTCGCCGGCCTCGGTGCGCACGAGATCGCGCGGGGCATCCGCACGTCCGGCAAACGGGTCGCGCTCGGGGATAAAGGGCATCCGGCCCACCGCTTCGAGCCGCCGCACTGCGAGGCCGTAGTGTTCGAGGTCCGCCCGCAGCGCGTCGTCGGGCGTTTCATCGCCGCCCGTGAACTTGATCAGTTGCGCCCCCCGCGTTTCGCCCACCTGAAAGTATGCTGCATCCAGCCGGTGCAGGTACTGCATGGTTTCGGCGATGCCGAGCACATCGTCGGGGACCGTGAGAAACGCCTGCAACTGCCCGACGAGCGAGGTACGGCGCTCGTTCTGTTCGAGAAACGTTTCCAGGGCGCTGCGCCGCACGCGCCACTCCTTGCCCAGCTTCATACAGGGCAGGCGTCCCTCACGGCACCATTGATAGATCGTGGTCGGGCGTAGCCCGAAGTACTGTGCCACGTCATCGGCGGTGAGGAGTTCTCGCGCGTCGGCGGGATTCTGCATTACCTTGTTGCTTGCCCTTAAATACATTCACAACGAGTTACATCGTACTACAAACCGTGTAAAAGCGCGGAAAACGACTTCCCCTCCCGCCCTTGACAACTTCAGTATATTGCAGTTTGCTTTATTCTGTGAGCCTTTTTAGAGCTTCCTAGAGAAATCATAGGTAGATAGGGGCCGGGAATGAGCACCGATGGCGCGTCGCTGATCGCGGTAATTGACGACGACAGCCCATTTCTTGATCTCCTGCGCGATCTTTACGAGGGTGAGGGGTACCGGGTAGAGGTCGGGAATGTGATGGATGGTGCGCTCGATCTGCTGCGTCGCGCGCCGCCCGATCTGATGGTACTCGACCTGACCATCGGCGCCGAACGCGCTGCCGGTCTGACGTTGCTGCGGACGCTGCGGGCCGATCCCCAGTTCGCGCGTCTGCCGATCATCGTCGCGTCCGCTGCCACGGACCTGTTGACGACCCATGCGGCAGAGTTCGCCCGCCTCAATGCGATCGCGCTTGCCAAGCCGTTCGACCTGTACCACCTCATGGACCTCACCGACAGCCTAACCGGCGTGAGGCAGGATGGCCGGCGAGGGGTCGTTGCCGATGGCGTGTGATTGCACCGACGGTGCGGTACCCGACGCGATGCCGGGTTCGGTGGGGGAGGCCGCCGATCACGAGTGGCGAACGGCGATGCAACACGCGCGCGGGTACACGCAACTCGTCCGGCACCGGTTGGCAGACCCGACGATGAGCCATGACGAGTTGCACCTGCTCATGGGGCAGGTGCTCGTCGGGCTGGAACGGCTGCGCGCCGCGCAGATGCAAATGGTGGCGCCCCTGCTTGCCCCCGCAGTGAACGACGAGCATGAAGCCGGTGCGGCAGCCTGTGGCGATCAACGCGGCGATGACCGTGCACTCCCGGAATCGTTGCCCGCCGCCGTGGCGGGGGAGTCGCCGCTCCTGCTGCTCGTGGCGTTCGCGGTGTTGTTGCTCCTGCTCTCGTACCGGTGACAGGAGCGTAAAATGTTGCTTTCGCGGAAACAGTAAACAGAAAGCAAAGGTAATGGCATGGGACACTTCGCTGATACTGAACCGCGCGATCAGGCCGAAACGGCAAACGGTAACGGCTTCCCCGATGATACGGGCGGGGAAAACGCCGCACCGGGGGGATTTGCGAGCGTGGACGCGCAAGGCCTCGATTTCGCCCCCGCATTCGACACCAGCGCGCCATTGAACCCGCTCACCTTTGCCGGTGATGCCTCTGACGCCCCTGATTTCCTTGTCGTGCTGGAAGCGGACGTGAACGAGGGACGCACGCTTGCCGATGCCAATGCCAGCCGGCTTGTCGCAACGCTGCAACGGCTTCGGTACAGAAACGCCAACGCCACGGCCAATGCCGAAGGCGGCGACGCATGAGAGACATGCAACCCTACATCCCCAAGCCCCACGTTCCCCGCCGCTCCCCGTCGCTGCTGCCCGCCGGGGTTCTCGCCCCCACGCGTGTCGCCACCATCGCCGCGCACCAGTACATCGGCCAGCGGGTACTCTGGCGTGGCACCGTGGCGGCGCTGAGGGCGGGATCATCCGCGCTTGCCCCGCCCACCGCCCTGTATCTCACGGATGTGGTGGGCGGTAATGGCGTATGTGTCTGGGCGGAAGTGTGGCTGCGGTACACCGGATACCTGCGCCAGTTCGGCCTGTGCGAAGGGGAATCGGTGGCGTTCGTGGCCCGCGTGGACCGGCAACTCGACGGCACGTATACCCTGAACCGCCCCAGCCATTTTGCACGGGCCGTGCTCGGACAGGCTGCGGTTGAGGTCGCCGTGTAGCGCAGCCAGGATTCTCCGGATCGGGTATCCTGTGCATCCGGGTGGCTCAAGTTCCGTCACTCGACAAGCGAGGAGCGCCCGATGATACCCGTGCTGACCACCGGCGTGCCCAATCTCGATGAAATTCTCGGTGGGGGGCTACCGACCGGAGCGATGACGCTGATTCTCGGCGTGCCGGGATCGGGCAAGACGATCCTCGCCGAGCAGATCGCGGTGCATCAGGCGAAGGGCGGCGCGCAAGTGCTGGTCTTCACCGCGCTCTCCGAGTCCCACGACCGGCTGCTCGCCGCCTTGCGCGAATTTTCCTTTGCCGACGAAACGCTGGTCGGCGACACCTTACGCTATCTGAGCATTCAGACCACGCTCGACGAGGGGCTGGCAGTGACCGCCGAAACGGTGGTCACCACGGCGCGGTTAGAGCGAGCCACCTTTGTCGTGATCGAGGGTTTGCACAGCCTGACGGGGTTTGCCAAATCGAGACCGGAAGTCCTCACGTTCCTGTATACCCTGCGTAGTCGCCTCGCCCTGCTGGGCATCACCACGCTCGTGACCTATGAGACGGGGCCGGACGAGTTGAGCGAGAGCGGCGTGTTAACGATTGCGGACGGCATCATCCGCATGTACAACACCCTCACGGAGGAGCGGCACCACCGCCGCCTCGCCGTGCAGAAGCTGCGGGCGATGGCCCCGCTCGACGGATTGCACTCCGTCACGATCACCCGTGACGGCATCACCTGCTACCCCCGTCAGGAAGCGGCATACCATGCGATGCGCTATGCGATCGGTGAGGGGCGCATGTCGCTCGGCCTGCCCGAACTCGACGCGATGATGGCGGGGGGGCCGAACGAGGGCACCGCGACCTTTCTCGCCGGTAGCCCCGGCACGGGCAAGACCCTCACCGCGCTATACTTCGCCATGGCAGGCGTCGCCCGCGACGAACCGGCGCTATTCGTGGGCCTGAGCGAGAGCGCGGAGCAATTGTACGTCAAGGCCCGCGACTTCGGTCTTGACCTGGCGGCTGCGGTGGCCCGCGATGCTGTCTCGCTCCTGTCGGTCTCGCCCGCCGCACTCGATGTGGACGTGCTTGCCGCGCGCATCCGCGAACAGGTGGAGCGGCGCGGGGTCCGGCGGTTGGTGATTGATACGTTCGCGGTAGTGGAGCAGGAAATCCCCTTCCGCAGCCGCACCCTGCGGTACCTCTCGTCGTTGCTCGATTACCTGCGTGAGCATGGCGTGACCACGGTACTGACGCAAGACAGCGCGGCCTTCGACAGTGGCGGAACGAGCCAGTCCATCGCCGCGATGCTCGCGGACAACATGCTCCTGCTCCGCCTCGTGGAGTACCGCAATGGCCTGTACCGCATCTTGTCGGTACGCAAGATGCGACAGAGCGGCTTTGACGCGGGGCTGCGGGAGTTTCGCATCGAGTCAGGCGCCGTGCGCGTGCTGCCGGTGGCGGAAAGCGTGCCGGGGATTCTTGGCGGCATCACCGCGCAGGAACAGCGCGAGGCGCGCATGGGACGGCGGAACAGGCAGGAGTGATGGCGACCATTCTGGTGGTGGACGACGAATCGCCAATTCTGGACCTCCTGCGGGACGTGCTGGAAGACGAAGGGCACACGGTGCTCGCGGCGCACAACGGGCGCGCGGCGTTTGAGACCGCGCGGCAGATGCAGCCCGATCTCGTGCTCAGCGATGTGATGATGCCGGTGCTCGACGGGGTGGCCCTGAGCCGGTTGCTGCGCGACGAACCGGCGACGCGCGGCACCGTGGTCATCCTGATGAGCGCGGCGCAAGCGCCTGACCTGCGCGCGGCGGGGGCGGTGGCCTTTCTCGGCAAGCCGTTCGCCATTGACCAGGTAAACGCCCTGATCGCGGCGCATCTGTCCAGCACCGTCTGACCGAACCCTTCGTGCTGGCATCAGGACGCCCCGCCACGGCGAAACAGACGCAAGCCTGTATCCCCGGCGCGCTTGCCGTTGCCCCGGCGCGCGGCTACCCTTACGCGACAATGGTGATCGCATGAGTGAAAGGGAGCAGGCGGCATGGCGGAGGCGGCAGTAGAGCAGGGGGAGACATTCGCGGGCACGGGCGCGGCGATTCTGGTGGAGAGCCTGTGCCGTGCGGGAGTGACAATGTTGTTCGGCGTGCCGGGGGATACGGGCGTCGGGCTGTATGACGCGCTGCACGCGGCGCGGGGGCGGATCACACACATTCTCGCGCGGGATGAGCGGCACGCGGCGACGATGGCGGACGTGTACGCGCGGCGCACGAACACCGTGGGCGTCACGGAAGCGTCCAGCGGCGGCGGCGCGATGTACCTCGTCAGCGGCCTCGGCGAGCCGTACGCGGCCTCCGTGCCGATGCTCGTCATCACTTCAGATGTTCACCATCGCAGCCGGGGCACGGGCGCAATCACCGAGATTGACCAGGAAGCGCTTTTCACCGCCGTGACGAAGTGGCGCGCGGTGGTCGAGGACGCCGGCGATTTGCCCCGCCTCGTCGCCGAGGCGCTCACTGCCGCAACGAGTGGGCGGCCCGGCCCGGTGTCGCTGATTTTTCCCGAAGACGTGTTCGAGCAGCACCGCACCGTTTCCTTTCCCCCCGCCACGGCCACGGCCGCAAAAGACACCGCGACCCCACGTATCCGCCTGCCCGCCGATGCGGCGCTCGTACGGCAGGCGGCGGACGCCTTGCGCGGCGCCGCACGCCCCGCAATTGTGGCGGGCGGTGGCGTCCATCTTTCGGCGGCGTGGGACACCCTCGCGGAACTGGCGGCGGGCGCGGGCATCCCCGTCGCCACCACGATTCACGGCAAGGGTGCGTTCGTGGACGGCAGCCCCTGGGCGCTCGGCGTGGTTGGGGCGAACGGCGCGCGCGAGTACGCGAATGGCTATCTCGCGGACGCCGATGTCGTGCTGTTCGTGGGTACCCGCGCGAACAGCACGGACACGAACGGCTTCACCAGCCCGCCACGCACTGCCACCGTGCTGCACCTCGACGCCGATGCCGGACGCGCCGGGCACAACTACCCCGGCAGCCTCGTCCTTGTAGGCGACGCCGCCACGGTGCTGGCGCAACTCACCGAGGCGTTGCCTCCCGGTCTGGTGGCGACGCGCGGTGACCTCCGGGACTGGATTGCCGCGCATCGCCGCGAGTGGGACGCGGCCTCCCATGAATCCGCAACTCTGCCCGACGGCACGCTGCACCCCCGCGATGTCGTGCGCGCCGTGCGTGACGCGGCGGGGGCAGACTGCGTGGTGCTGGGCGACGCAGGCACGGCGACCCCTAATCTCGCCAGTTACTGGGAAGTCGCGGCGGCGGGGCGCACGGTGCTGCTGCCACGCGGGCATGGCCCAATGGGTTGGGCGATCCCCGGCGCGATGGGAGCGGCATTCGCGCACCCCGGTCGTCCCGTGGTGGCAATGACCACCGAGGGCAGCCTGGCGATGGCGTGCGGCGAACTGGAAACGGCGGTGCGCTTCAGGCTGCCCATCGTGTTCGTGCAGTTCACGAATGGCTCGTTTGGCTGGATCAAAATGCTCCAACACCTGTACATGGGCGAACGGTACTTTGGTGTGGAACCGGGGCCGATTGACGCACCCGCCGTGGCGCGCGGCATGGGGATGCGCGCCGTGCGGGTCGAAAGCCTCGACGCCTTCACGCGCGAGTTCGCCGCCGCCCTCGCGGCGGGCGGGCCGTGCTATATCGAGGTGCCCGTACCCGACCAGATCACGCTCACGCCCCCCGTCGCGCCCTGGCAGGCGACGCTCGCGGGCATGGGCGGTCGCCCGGTGTACTGAGCCACCACGAGAAGCGGAAGCATACACTACGCGGTATGCAGTGTGCAGTGAAATGCATCCGTCCCCGCTGCATACTGCATACTGCGTACTGCATACTTCCGACGACCGCCGATTCGTGCCGCTACCGCTCCGAGACCTGAATGTGCGTGCCCGGACGGGTACGGATTTCGGGCAGTAGCGTCGTGCCGATACCTGGCGCGGTGGGGGCGAGGATGTGCCCGTTTTCCACGGTGACGATCTCGGTCACGAGTTCGGGATAGGTGACGCGCAGGTACGAGCGCAGTGATTCCTGATACACGGCGTTGGTGGCGTTGATTGCCAGATGCACGCCCGCAAACAGGGTGAATGGCCCGGTGCAGTCGTGCATCGCCACGGGACGTTTGTACGTTTCCGCCATCGTGGCGATCTTTTTGCTCTCGGTGATGCCGCCTGCCCAGGTGGGGTCAATCATGATCATCTCCGCCGCGCGCTGTTGCAGCACGGGCAGGTACTCGTAGCGCGTCGTCAGGTACTCGCTGGCAAGCACGGGAGTCGTCGTGCTGCGTTGCAGTTCCGCCAGCGCGCCCACGTCGTCGGCGCGCATCAGGTCTTCCAGCCAGAATGGCTCGAACTCTTCCAGTGCGTGGGCAATGCGCTTCGCGGCGGGCAGCGACCAGAGGCCGTGGCCCTCGACCATGATGTCCATCTTGTCGCCCACGGCACGGCGAATCTGCCGAAACGGCTCCAGCGCGCGATCCAGCGCGGCGCTGTCTATCCGTTGCCCGTACACCGTGCGCATCTCCGGGTCAAAGATGCCCCGGAACTGCCGCCAGGCATCGCTGTCGTTCACGGGTTGCAGCGCGAAATCGAACGGCCAGAGCTTCATCCCCGTGATGCCTTCGGAAAGCAGGTCTTCCGCCAGCGCACCGGCATCCGTCATAAAGGCGATCAGGTCTTCGTACTTGGCGGAGCCGTCGCCGTCCGTGCCATACGACGTGCCGCCGCGTGTGCCGCGCCCATAGGTCGGGCCGCCACAGGTGTTGTACGTTTTGATCCGGTCGCGCGCCGCGCCACCGAGCAGTTGCCAGACCGGCATTCCCGCCGCCTGACCGAGAATATCCCACAGCGCCACATCGAGGGCGGACAACCCGCGCACCTCCGCACCCTTGCCCGCGATGTGCGCGATGATTTCGTACAACCGCCGCCAGTGTAGTTCAATGGCGAGCGGGTCGTGCCCCAGCAGCATCGGCGCGGCGGAGCCGTGAATGTAGCCGCGCACCGCGTCAGTCATGTAGTACGTGTCGCCGTACCCGACCAGCCCTTCGTCCGTATGCACGGCAACAAAAATCGTGTGCGGGTAGTCATCCACGGTGATCGTTTCAATGCGGGTGATCTTCACGGTGCGGGCCTCCTTTGCGTTGCGTCTGTCGGTCTCGTGTGGCGTCAATCCGTTTGCGGGCTATCTGCGGTGTCCGGCTCGTACACCGCGTCCTGCTCGAAGGGGTAGAGCGGCACGCGCCGATGCTCGTACGGGAAGAACGACAGGTCGGCGGTGGTCACGCCCGGTGTGTTCACCATGATCGTTTCCGCCGCAATTGGCTCATACGCCGCGCGGGGTGAATTGACCCCTTTCGCCACCACCACCTGAAACTCTTCGGGAAATACACCCACGGCGTACATCTCACCGATGCTCATGTTGCCGGTGGGCAGGGTATGCAGCACGAGCGTGTGCCCATCGGTGGTGACGAGCACGGCGGTTTTGCCCGCGTCGTAGTAGCGGTAGCCGCCATGCGTCGGGCGCGGGTCTTCCCATTGGCCCTCAAACAGCGTGCGCACCCGGCCCGTGACGGTGACGGGCGAACCGTGCCGGTCATCGGTTTTCGCGCCCACGGCGAGCGTGACCGTTTCGCCCACGCCCGCCGCGATACACGCCGCGACCGCTTCGGGGTCACTCACCGATTGCAGGTAACTGCGCACACCGAGCCGTTGCGCGAGCGCGAGCAGCACGGTGGAATCGGCGGGACTGCCGCCGCCCATGTTGTCGCCGACGTCCATCAGCACGATCGGATGTGTCGGCGCGTTCATCGCGTACCGCAGGGCATCTTCGGGCGTGGGGGCGTCGTTGAGCATTTCGGCCCGACGCTCCCACGCGCGCCGTGCCAGCCATTGGGCCGCGCGTCGCGCTGCCGCCGGATCGCCGTCATGCACGGCGAGAAAGCTCATCCCCATCTCCGGTACGTCGGCGTACGGGTAGCCCATCACCGCACTCGCGTGCAGCATTCCCGGCCACGTACACACTGCCTCGACATCGCGCATCACGCCCGCCATCGGTTCCGCGCCCGTCCACTGCTTGACGATGCTGACCACGAGCGGCGGCATTTCCAGCGCCTGCACGGGATGGACCTCGCCGCGCACCGCGCGCACGATGATCGCGGCGCACTCGGCGGCGCGCTCAAAGGCGTCGAGGTGCGGGTTCGTGCGGAAAAAGGTGGCGACGGTGCAGTTCTCGATGAACCATTGGCTGATGTTGCCATGCAGGTCGGACGCGACGCCGATTGGCACCCCCGGCCCGACAACGGCGCGCACGCGGGCCACAACTTCACTATCCGCGTCAGGGGCGTGCGCCGCCACCGCCGCGCCATGCTGCACGAGCAGCACGCCGTCCCACGGCCCCTCCGCCCGGAGCCGGTCGAGCATTTCCCCGACGATGCGCTCAAAGGCGTCTTCGGTGATCGTGCCCTTCGGGCCGGTCGTGGTGAACAACAGCGGCACGACTTCCACGTCCGGCTGCTGCGCGACGGTGAGAAAGCCCGCCAGCGAAAACCGCGACGCACCGTAGACCGCCAAAATCTCGTCGCCTCGCTGAATGCCGTCGCGCTCCCATTCGGCGTAGTCCGCCGGGACGCGCGAAAACGTGTTCGTCTCATGGTAGATACCGAGCATCGCCAGCCGCATCGCCCTTGCCTCCCCCTGCGTTACCTTCGCCTCCCCCGGTTTCCGGGTGCCATGACCCCTAGATGGTCGTCAATGCATCGCGCGCGGCGGCGAGCGTAGTATCAATATCCGAATCGTTGTGGGCCGTTGAAAGGAACCACGTTCCCCGTGATGTGACGCGCACGCCCCGGTCTTGCAAGGCCATCAGCCAGCGTTTCTGGGTGGCGAGGTCGGTGCGGGCATAGTCGCGGTACTCATGGATCATTGTGTCGGCGCCGAACGTGGTATTGAACGCCGCGCCAAACCCCTGCACCCAGAGCGGCACGCTCGCCTCCGCCGCCATCGCTCGCAACCCGGCCATCAGCCGCTGCCCCTTCGCCTCCATCGCCGCGTAGAGCGCGTCGCCCCCGGCGCGCAAGAGTTGCAGCGTCACCAGGGCAGGCACGGTACTCACGCCATTCGTGTTGTAGGAGCCACCGTGCAGCACCGGCCCGGCGAGCAGGTCCATGTATTGGCGCTTGCCCGCGACCGCCGCGATCGGGTAGCCACCACCGAGCGCCTTGGCGAACACCGCCAGATCGGGCGTCACGCCGAAGCGTGCCTGCGCGCCACCGAGGGCGACGCGAAACCCCGTGATTACCTCGTCAAAGATCAGCACGATGCCGTAGCGGTCGCACAGGGCGCGCACGCCCTCCAAATAGCCGGGGCGCGGCGGGATCACGCCCGAGTTGCAGAGGATCGGTTCCATAAGAACTCCGGCAACGTCGTCGTGATGTGTGTCGAGGTAGCGCGTCAGCACCTCGAGGTCGTTCCAGGGGAGCACGGCGAGGTCGTCCGCCGCGTGGTGCGATTGCCCCGCCGAGGGGTACCACTTCGTCGGGGCGTCGCGTGGCCCCGCCTGATCGAGCGGGGGTTGCGTGCTGACGAGCAGCGTGTCGAACCAGCCATGGTAGTGCCCCTCGAACTTCACGATCAGGTTGCGCCCCGTGACCGCCCGCGCGACCCGGATCGCCGCCTGATCCATCTCCGAGCCGCTCGACCCAAAGCGCACCCGTTCGGCGCAGGGCACGATGGCCTGGACGATTTCCGCCAGCGCCACCTCGTCTTCGTGTTGTCCGGCGAACAGATTGCCGCGCGACAGGCTTTCCGCGAGCGCCTCCACCACGGCGGGCGGGGCATGGCCGAGGATGTTTGGCCCCATGCCGAGTACGTAGTCTATGTAGTCGTTCCCGTCGGCGTCCCACAGATGCGCCCCCGCCCCGCGCGTGAAAAACAGGGGCACGGGATGCCCGCCCATGCGGAAATTGCTGTTCACCCCTCCGACCAACGCCGCGCTCGCACGGGCGTGCAAGGCACGGGAACGCGCGTAACTGTGTGCCGTGAGAACCATGATCGCCTCCCCCCTCCAATGTGTTCCAGTGTTCGCACGGATTATCGCCGCATTCGTGCCCTTCGCGCCACTGTAGGAGCAAGGGCGCGAACGCGGCGCGACCAGAACGGTCACGCGCCCTGTCACGGACGGGTGTATGCTGCGTTGCGTGATGCGACGGACGAGTGAGCGGAGGCCGTGATGACCGACGGACGAGAGGGCGCGGCGGAGCGACGGACGCGCACGTATACGTGGGATGATCCAATGGCGGGTGCGGTGGTCGGACAGGCGTTGGCTGGCCTCGAGTATCTGCGTGCGATGGCGCGCGGTGAACTCCCGATGCCCCCGATCATGGCGACGCTGGGCATTGCGATTGATACCATCGAGGAAGGGCGCGTCGCCTTCACCGTGGAGCCGGCCGAGTACCATTACAACCCGATCGGCGTTGTGCATGGCGGGTTGGCCGCGACACTGTGCGACTCGGCGATGGCCTGCGCGGTGCATTCCACACTCCCGGCGGGCGTCGGATACACCACGCTCGAAATCAAGGTCAACTACGTCCGCGCGCTGACGTTGAAGACCGGGCGGGTCCGCTGCGTGGGCACAACGATCCACGTCGGCGGGCGGGTCGCCACCGCCGAGGCACGCCTGTTCGACGCGGCAGGAACGCTCTACAGCCATGCGACGACGACCTGCCTGATCCTTCGCCCAGGAACTGCCGAGCGGGTGCCAGCGGCACGCCAACAGGACGGCTGATAGTACCCGCTCGCGCTTACGACCCTTGCGCCTTACGCCATGCCTCGTACTCGCCCCGCGCCTCATCGGAGAGCGGGTAGTACTTGCGCAGGTCGCCGCCCTCGGACAGGCGCATCCGCGAGAACTCCTCCCACTCGGCGTGCGTACTGGCTTTGTGAAGCAGTTCGGGCGCCAGTTGGGCGGGCACGACCACCGCGCCGTCGTCGTCGGCAACGATGAGGTCACCCGGCATCACCAGGGTGTCGGCGCAGGCGATGGGCACGTTGACGGCAAAGGGCACGATGTCCGTCTGCGTGTGGAAGTTGGGCGTCACGCCGCGCAACCATAGCCCCAAGCCGAGGTCTTTCGCCTTCGGGTAATCGCGGATCGCGCCATCCACGATCACGCCGATGCCGCCGCGCCCCTTGAAGTACGTCAGCATCATCTCGCCGAACACGCCGCTACCGAGATGCCCACGGGCGTCCACGACTACCACATCGCCGGGTTGCGTGTGATAGAGGACATGACGGTGCAACTGCTTTTCCGGG
>JAABUQ010000594.1_pt1 | contig 84760 bp, 63 predicted proteins | sample 5560001 | NCBI WGS metagenome assembly JAABUQ01 (sample SAMN10711888, study PRJNA513371) | rock metagenome | isolation source: Antarctica rocks | place: Antarctica: Victoria Land, Finger Mt nord | collected 2015-12-18 | reverse complement strand
TTGCGGGGGGGGGTGCCGGGGGGGGGTGGGGGGGGGGGGGGGGGGGGGGGGGGGGGGGGGGGGGGGGGGGGCCGGGGGGGGGGGGGGGGGGACCAGGTTGAGGCGAGGTAGCTGTTTGGGTCGATGGGGGTTGTGGAGGCGGGGGCGGAGAGGGTGGTGGGGAGGAGTAGTGTGAGGGCGAGGAGGAGAAGGGGGGAGAAAGGGGGAAGGTGGGAGGAGGAGGGGAGGTGCATTGTGTGTGTGATTGTGGAGGGGTGTGGTGGCTGGTGGGTGGGGAGTTGAAGGGGGGCTGGTGCAGGGGGTTGGTGGAGGGGAGGATGAAGTAGAGGGATGGAGCAGAGTGATGAAGAAGAGGGATGGATAAGGGTAAAGGAGGAAGGTAAAGGAGGAGGGTAAAGGAGGAGGGTAATGGAACCAAGTTACGTTTTTGACTCTCTTTTAAGGACTGATGCTGTCGCTGGAACAGGATGAGTATAAAGTAAAGTGACGAAATGGCCAACGGGCGTTCACCACTATTTATTACGTAGGGAGATGACCGTATACATGGGGCGAGTCATGGGAGCTGGGTCTCGTCATTGCCTGTCATCATTAGATCAGGCGGAGACGGACAACTCTCCAACAAATGAAAGCTTCGGAAAGTCGCGAAAAGCCTTAAACGAGAGGAAACAGCTATTTTCGTACGATAACAGTGGAGACTGGAAGATTGAAGGTATGTTCTAAAGGCAAAAGCGCGCAAGGACCACTTTTTCTTAGGCGACGCATCATCGGACAACGTGGAACAGCTATTCCTACTAGTTGCGACAGCAGTTGATTCAGAGAAATTGTTTGGCGCAAAATTCCCGGATATTGTAATCCAGGTTGTATTGTCGCTGACCGGGCCGCTTGTATGATGGAACCTTAGGTCATGACGATCAGGAACGCATTTTTGGGAACCGACCTCGGAGGATAAGCGTTGCCTATGGTTGCATTGTAAGTACGCTTCTAGTATCGGCATACAATGTTGTTACAGAGTGATCAGACCTTCCATATCCCATACTTGCTCGGGGACTTGGTGCAGCAGTTGTTTAGTGAGGAAAGAGAAAGGACCGATCGAATGCCTTCGGGGGTTCAAGCGTCTCGCCTACAACTGGTAGAAGAGTAAATACGTCGGTGAGTGCCGTGACTAGACCATCAAATCCTTGAGCATAAATCAGTACTTTCAGTGGCGTGCGACAAAGCGCCCCTCCTTAATGTGAGACATCCTACAGTTACGAGGATTCGAGCGCAGACTCGGAGCCAGAAGATCTCCAGACAATGTCAGGTCGGAACCACGTATACATGCCCTCATTCCGTCCATGAGGTGGGCCGAGTCCGAAAAAGTCTTCCAAGTTCACATTTACATCTTTGAGGTTGCACCTATCGGTTGCACCTGTCAGTGAGCAACCTCACGACTAAGGATCAATCTCGATGAATACCATAGCGTTGTCGCTTCCTCGAGTGGCTGTCGCCCGTGTTGCATGCCAGTGCAGGAACCGTAGCTTGCGTCGAAAACCGGTTCTCGAATCTCTTCGGCGCCTATTTTGTACCTGTTCAGGAGATAATCAGCCTTTTGCAAGGAATGTCGTCGCACGAACGGCAAGATCTGGGGTAACGAATATGTGAGATTGATGCCCTTCTATGATGCGAAGAAAAGCGCGACGGGAAATCTATCACAATCGATTTCGTTGCAACCGGAGTGCAATTCAGTGTCATACAAGATGTGAAACCGGCATTTACAGATGCTACACTCACATGACGTTTGCCACAACAACGCTATTATTCGATGCCGTCTGCTTGTCAACGAATAGGGCTGTATTGATTTTGCCATCGGCTCTATAACTGGAACATTGCCACAGCAAGCGCCACATATCTTCCACAGAGCCATCTTCGTTCGAGTGCCACTCGACGAAGATAATCTCTGGGTAGCCGAGGCGCTCATCGAATTTTTCTGGTTTATCAAAGCCGAGTTTTATGACATCTGACTCTTCTTCCGTAATGTGGCTCGTCAGAAAGAAGACAGGCACCGCCATAGTGCTACTATTTAAGGACAGAAAGGGTGGCGGATCGTGGAAGAATCTTGCATGAGGGTCTAAGATAAGCTCGAAAGCCGGATCATCGTAGGGTCCGCAAGGGTTGGACCCGTAGGAGGGCGACCCGTGGAACGCCTGCCACGCCTTGACCGCTTGCTCTATGGTCACACGACGTGTTGGTTGCGGACATTCGTAAAAACACTGCAGCATCCCAATCTCGGTATCCTTTTGCCAACCCGGCCAGCCAGCAAACCAAAATAACGAATATAGTGAATACGCATGCCGATTTGCATGGAAGTAGCGCTGGCACAATCGCCATAGGTCTCGGCGGTTTGCCGGGCGTGAGGCAGTCCACGGGTGAATTGTACATGTGACATCTGAGTCGCTAGCACGTAGTTTCTCGTTATACAAGTCTTCGAGATGCTTGATCTCCTTGACGCTCATAGGGACGAGGGAGTGAACGTGACGCTGCTTTGAATCCATAGGAAGTTTCGCAGGTGCCGCAGTCATGTCTTCCAATTCAAGCTCTTCCTGTGCGAATTCTCTGATTTTCAAGGTGACTTCGGGAGGGAGCGGAGGCTGCAACAAAAATACTTGGTTGATAGTGTCAGCTGTCGGATCTGGTGGGCTGTCTGATGGAAGTGACTTGTCGTGGACAGATTTAGAAGGATCGTAGAGCAGTATCCCTGCATCATAGTATTCTTGAGGCGTTTCTCGTCGCTCTTGGTTTTTTCTTGAAATGTTGAATGATAGTGACTTTTGCTCTGTAAGGGCTTTCTGAGCGTAGAGAATATGCATGCGTCTAGCTGTGACATGTAATTCCTCGCCTGACTTGCCATTAAGCCCATGTCCTTTGGTCTCATCGATCTGGACGTAGACGACAGACACATCCCTGGAACGGCCTGGACGAACATCTCCAGTCAATTGCTCCCGAGTCAAACTGTCGACGATAATGAGTCGCTTCCACCCTAAGCTGCTTGCATCTGTAGCTATATCGTAGATCTGACCTATAGAGCCTTAAAAAAATCAGTCCTTTGCCAGACATCAAGGGAACGTTAAAGAGTCTATTGATGCTTAGGGGTCTATCGATGCTATGGACTAATCATGTGGGTGGTGTTCGTAAAACGACAAATGCTACCGTGGCGTCCACTGGGTTCTGATAAGGATTTGAATTATGAATGCTTGATGAGAGGAGAGGAATTTCATTGACTGGCGACTCTTGCCATGCTGGAAAGCCGAGTAAAGGCGACGTTCTTGTCGTCCTCTGATCTTAAGGAGCAGCCTACATACCTTCTCTTCTAAGCTGCTCTAGCTGTCGCTGAAATCGATTGTCGATGCAATAGACGAATACGAAACCCTTACTCGAGCTATCGCTCCAATCTTGTAGTATGCTTTCGAAGAATTCCCGAGCGTGTCGTTGCAGTGTGGTGAGAACAATCACCAGATCGTGGTGGCCGTCAGTCGGTGGGATATCAGGCAGACAGGACATAGCCATCAGCGACATTTGGCAGGCTTCAAGACAGAGAAAGATTCGCGCACTGTGATATACCAAAGCACGACAAAGATGGCTGACGTGAGTTTTACCACAGGGTATGGTTGGACTGAGTCACTCGTTGTCCTTACCCTCGATACAGAGCCCCAGCAAGAGCAGCAAAGGTAAAGTGGCTTTATTAGGCAGTATCGACGCTAAGGTACTGCAGGCAACATAGGCGATCCTCCCAGTACGATTCCCACTGGCTGAACAGTGCGTTGGCATTCCTTTCAAAGAATCTCAACAGTTTATTAATCAATGCCATGGGTAAATGAGAGGTCAGCAGCAGCGCATGAACACCGTGTCTCATCAACAACGGCCATTTTCATGTATATCGGGGAAGGAGAAAAGTAAACAGGACAAACGATGACCGTACAACGGTAATTCTACACGCGATGGGTCCGGCTTGGCGCGGAACAATTCCGCCACAGACGCCGGGGCTTGATCTCCCGGTCCGTAGATCCGAGCCTCGGTCGTTGACAAGTTTGTCTCTGTTCACGTCAATTATTTCAACTATTGTCTGCAAGTACGGGTCTCGGGGCCCCAAAGGAACATAAAGTGAAGTATGGCGAATGCACAAGACACGAGAATAGAACATCGGAAAAGGCGGAGGCGGCGCCGAAAGGCAGACCGGATGCCCTTCTCCGCATGGCTCACTTTAAATGACCAACTGAAGGCTGATGTTGGTCTTTTGTCCACGGATCTTGCTTTGGACCTTTTTGGACAACAGGCTCTGGAGCCAGGAAGCGAAGTGAGATACGCTGCCATCGCCCCCTGGTCACCATTGTCAAGCCACCCCAATGAAGAGGCTTACTGGACGGTATTGCCTGTCAAGACCCAGGCCAGCGAGAATGAGACCCATTCAACGCTTCAGTTTCCAGCTTCGTCGCCGGCTTTGAAAAGTTTTGCAAAATATTTACAAATTGCATCAGCTTTCAGACCCCGGTCCGGTAACAAGCAGGGGTTTGAGATCAGAATCATGGACATTGAACCTTTGACCCTGGACAGCGTCTTCATCACTGTGGATGGTGAAGCGCTAGATAGACATGATCAAGTCCAAAGGAAGTTTGCTGGTGGCTTTAATTCACGGGTAAATGGATACGCTGGTAAGGGAAAGGGGAAAAGCAGACCTACAGTGAACGGCGAGATCAATAGCCATTTCGTAAGGCCCGCGGAACCAAGTCAGGAAGCTCGAGTGATCGATGCAACACGAAAAGCGTTGGCTTCCCCTCTGATAGTCCGTCAAGGTGATATTCTGCATTTACCGTTGCCCACTCATCCTATCACTCATGCTTCTTTTCCGCCTGCTGTAATAACGTTTTGCGAGCCTGTCAATCAGGGACTACTTTCGTCAACAACGAACATTGTCGTCAAAAGAGAAAGTACGGGCGAGAAGGGAAAGCTACAAAACTTGTCTCTCCAGACACATCTCAACCCTCATCTTAATAATACTGGGGATGAAACCTTAAACGAGCATTTCTACTCTGCCGCGGAAGATGGTCAAGATGAAGGAAAGGCGGCTTATGAAGAGGACGGCTCCTCCACATCATCTGAGAGATCCGAAAGTAGCGAGGACTCGTCAGATGACTCGATAGGCGATGCTTTCCCAATGGGAACCTTTCGCCTGTCCTGTGCTTCGTCTGAATTGAAATCCTCAATTACGGCGCTAGGTGCAGGAGCAGGGGGTATAAGCACACCTGGGTCGGTATATTCCACCCTTACGGCTACTACCGCACGGCAACGCACTCAAGAGAGGGGAAAACTTTTCAAGCCAAGATGTCTTTTGAGCAGGATTCCAAATGAGACTCTAAACCCTAGACCCTCCAGCGAGGAAGACGAGGAAGCAAGGCTTTATGTGGATATCAAACTCCTTATGAAACTAGGAGCCTTTTCCGGCGATTGGGTCAAGGTCCGAGCGCCGCAGCCAGAGAGGAAAGACCATTGGGTTATTGACGCGTTCGACGATGGTCCTGGTGTCGACGACTTCAGGGTCGCTAAGGTATACGGTCTGACTGGTCTGGCATTGACTAGAGCGCTTCGATATGCGAAGGGCATCGGTGCTCGAAGATCCAGCGTCTGCACGGCGAGTTCGTCGATCAGTCGACAAATACCAGACGTGTGGTTGTCGCCCATTCTGCTTGCAAATATGGGCAGCCCGAGCTCCATCCGGCTCTCCGTCCTGACGTTCGCTGAACAAAATGAGACCATCGGCGCTTCCAAACGTACAAGGAACAAAGTCACTGCTGCATCGGCTCCGCCCGTAGCGAAGGAGTTGACTCTGCTGACGGTATCCACACCGCTGGTCACTGAGCAAGCAGTCCAGGCAGGGCTGATGGCATCCACCAAACAACACTTCCAGTCCAAGCAGCGAGTTCTGCGCCAGGGTGACCTAATACCGATTGTATTCCATGCAGAAACTAGCAGAATACTAGCTCAAGCCCCTACGACTTTAGAGACCGATGCCCAGCTCCAAGATCTACTCTCGATGTCGTCCAAAAACTTCATCAGCAAGTCAGGTAGTTCAAGCATTGCATGGTTCCGAGCCCAGGCAATCATTGGCGCTGGTGCCGAGGATGATCTTAGACCTACCGACGTATGGGGCAGTACAGTGAGCATAGATCCCAGTAGCACACGTATGGTACAAGCTGGCAACGAGAGATGCAAGATCATGTCTTCAGAAAGCGGTTTGGAATTCTATCTTGGGGTAAATCCTCCTCCCAAGACATCAGCATCCCATGGTATCCCAGGTACAGCCACAAGTACAGCACCTAAAATCTATACATCGCCACTTCGAAGACGTCTGCGAGAGTTGGTAGCTGCAACAACAAGCCCAAGAGCCACTCACCTGGGCTTGGACCCAATGGTCATTCTACTCCACTCGACACAAAGGAACATCGGCAAAGCTACCCTAGCCACCAGTGCAGTCTCCGATTTGGGCTGTCACACCTTCATCATCGACGCCTACGAACTTCTATCCGAAGGGGGTCCTGGTGGAGGCGACGTCAAGACCGAGGGCATCTTCCAAGCCCGTATCGAGCGCGCTCTCACCTGCGGTCCCCAATACACTGCCATTCTAATCCGACACATCGAAGCCCTGACCGCCAACCGTATCATCACCGCTCTCAAAACCGCAGTTTCCTCCACCCGCATTATCATAGCCACAACCACCGAAATTGACCAACTCCCCGACTCCCTCCGCAGTATCTTCACACACGAACTTGAAGTCTCCGCCCCTGACGAAACCGAGCGCCATGGCCTCCTCCATAACATTATCCTCTCCCGCGGCCTTGCCCTCTCACATGACGTATCGCTCTCCTCCATCGCCCTCAAATCCGCCGCCCTTGTAGCTGGCGACCTCGTCGACATCGTCGACCGCGCCGTCACCGCCCGCCTCACCCGCCTCGAATCCCTCCTCACCACCAACGCACCCCCCAACTCCACCCCCCTCCTACGCGACATCCTCCTCAGCACTCCCTCCGCCCACGCCCTCACCCCCGCCGACTTCTCCACCGCCCTCACCCACGCCCGCGCCTCCTTCGCCACCAGCATCGGCGCCCCAAAAATCCCCTCGGTAGCATGGAGCGACGTCGGCGGCCTCGCCACCGTCAAATCCGCCATCATGGAAACCATCCAGCTCCCCATCTCCCGCCCCGAGCTCTTCGCAAAAGGCATGAAAAAACGCAGCGGCATCCTCCTCTACGGCCCCCCCGGCACCGGCAAAACCCTCCTCGCCAAAGCCATCGCCACCGAATTCAGCCTCAACTTCTTCAGCATCAAAGGCCCCGAGCTGCTCAACATGTACATCGGCGAGTCGGAAGCCAACGTCCGCCGCGTCTTCCAGCGCGCGCGCGACGCCCGCCCCTGCGTCGTCTTCTTCGACGAGCTCGACAGCGTCGCGCCCAAGCGCGGCAACCAGGGCGACAGCGGGGGCGTCATGGACCGCATCGTCAGCCAGCTCCTCGCTGAGCTCGACGGCATGAGCGGTAGCGGCGAAGATGACGACGGCGGCGGTCGAGGCGGCGTCTTCGTCATCGGCGCCACTAACCGCCCGGACCTCCTGGACCAGGCTCTTCTGCGCCCAGGCCGCTTCGATAAGATGCTCTACCTCGGCATCCCGGACACCCACGAGAAACAGCTCACCATCCTGCAGGCGCTGACCCGGAAATTCGCGCTCCACCCGGAGTTGCAACTCTCCCGCGTCGCAGCCTCACTCCCGTTTACGTACACCGGCGCAGATCTATACGCGCTGGCCAGCGACGCGATGCTGAAAGCCATAACACAGCGCGCAGACGCCGTGGATACGAAGATCAAGACTGTACACGGGGGAAAGATCTCGACAGCGTATTTCTTCGATCATTCCGCGACCGAGGAGGATATCAGCGTCGTGGTCACAGAAGCGGATTTTGAGGCTGCGAGGAGGGGGCTGGTGGGGAGTGTGAGTGCCAAGGAATTGGCGCATTATGCGACAGTTAGGAGGGCGTTTGAGGGGCCGGAGATGGGAAAGAATGAGAGAAGCCTGGAGATGGGGAGGGACGATAGAAGAGCGGTGAATGCGAATGCGCGGCCAGAGTTGAAATCTGTGCCGACGGCTATCTGGGAGGGAAAGGGCGGTGCTGCTCGTGACGAGGGATCGGGACAGACGAAAGCTAAAGGCAAAGGTAAGGCAACAGCGGATCCTAACAACGACGGGAAACCGAGATGGGAGAGCAGCGACGAGGAAGACGAGGCGTATCAAACGAGTCGGGATTTCCAGAACACGCCTGATCGGAGGGGGGGATTCCGTGATGCGGAGCTTGAGGACGAGGAGGGACTGTATGACTAAAATAGTATGATTCCATGGCCCCTTGGGGGATTCGAGAGGGGGGGGGAGGGGGGGGGGTGGTTTTGGGATATGGGTTGGTTGATTATCTAAAATATAGGTTGCTCATATCTCATTGATTTGGTTTGTCGATCTGCAATACTCTAATACATGCCTCCAGGAGACGCAGCCTAACTGAAAAGCTCGTACTCGCGGTGTAACAATGACACACTCTCGTTTCGTATATTGAATATGTGGGGGTGCATCTTTCGATACCTTGGCTTTGTTGAAATGTCATGGTACTTCTTCAAAGCGGGTGGATATCTTGCTATGACGTGGGCTGTTCTAGCGACACGTAGAGTATTCTCTGACTGCTTGGCTGTGTGTCTCCGGTTCCTCTATGGCTCATCAATCTATGCTTAATACATTGACTGAGTTTCCCAAGTAGTGTCACCCAAGAATTGTAGCGATTCTCACCAGCCCGTCTACCAGACATAAGCCACAGCAGCTCCTCCAGCTCACTTCCCCCCTGACAACAAAACTGTCCCGGAAGACCCATAGCTTCCAAACCATCCGCACCCCAATAACGAAGCCAAAGCCTCCATTCCTCCTCCAGCAAAGCCCACCACCCTCTACCAACTCCTCTGCCCATCCTCCACCCTAAACAGCCCATTCTTCCTCCTCTCCACCGCCCACTTCTCGCACCACCCCTTCATCCTCTCCCTACTCTTCGCACTCCCCACATTCACCGTCGGAATCACCCTCTCAATCCGCAACGCACAGCAAAACATCGTCAACTCCCTAAAGCTGCTATGCTCACTATACGGCACGCCAAAACAGCTCGCCTCACGCGTACTCCCCCTCTGCGGGACCAGATCCTTCATCGAGTACCTCGACTTCCAGTTATCCGAGTAGAGCACCGTTTGCACGGACGGGGACTCCGTGAAGCGGCTGTTGGGGGGCCGGTAGTTCCAGCCCGAGGGGCGGAAGCCGACGATGCGCGAGAAGTGCGGCTTGTAGCCTGTGAGGTAGTCGGCGAGCGTTTCGGCGCGGATCTCCATTAGCATCTGCATGTGCACCTGGGCTTCGAGCGGGTCGGAGGTCATGAGCGAGGTGAGTTCGGGGTCTTCGAGCGCGGCCGCGATGCGTTGCTTTTGGGGCGGGGCGTAGATTTTGCTGTGCAGGGCTTTGGCGACGCCGACGCAGATGCGCTCTTTGCCGATGCTGTAGGTGCCGACGATGACGAGGAGGCGGCCGCGGCGCTTTTGAGTGGGCGGTGAGTCGGTGGTAGTGGTTGGGGGGGCTTCGTCTGGTTCTTCGACTTTGATGTCGGAGTCTTTGCGGACGAATTTCACCATTCCCGTGCCGGCTCGTTCGCGCTTCGTTTGTTCCCAGCTGTCGGTGGTATCGACGAAGTCTTTGCTGAGGCTGACGCACATGTCGGCGCAAGATTTGATGACGTCCTCTTGAGATGGGAAGGCATATTTGGGGGTTAGATAGGTGGTGTCCAGGTAGCAGACATCGAGCTTTTGCTGGGCGGTTTTCTTGCCTGTCACAGCATCGATAACGTCGGGCCGTAGAAGTGGATGCTGAACATGCGCCGTACAGGCTCGGAAATCTCCGCAATGCAAGACTCGCTGGAGCTTCGGATTCGACCCTTTGCCAACCACTTTCTCGTATAGATATAGTGAACTGCCTGGACAATGGTTGGCGGGAATCATCGTGACCTCGACGCCTCCTGTCTCCGGTACCTCCATCTTCTGGTCGAAATCTAAACCAAAAACCCACTTGGGATCGACTCGCAGTTGCTGCCTAACCAGATTCGCTGTGACATGACTACAGTATATCGGCCCGTGGCACCACGAGGACGTAAGACCAATGTAATGGTCGCTGTGGAAATGGCTGAGGAAGTAAGCTTTGCATCCTTCGACCGCACCGTATCTGAAAGCATCAACGCAAATAGAGAAGCCTGGTAGAATTTTGTAGAACGGGCAAGTCCGCTGGTACGCTGGTTTGCCTCTTGACGCAGTCTCGGTAGCAGCCGCAGTAGCCCATGCAGCATCCTCAGCGTGACCAGACATGAGCGTTGAAAAGGCCGAAGATGCCTTCCCGCCCGCTTGAGTCAAGCCGAATGGGTTCTCTTGACCCGGTCTTGCTACGGCCGCTCGTTGAAATCGCTTGTGCGATCCAACTCCGCTTTCCTTCTTGAGAGGCGGGCTTGGGTCGGCCTTGACCGGTTTGGGAAGTGGTGTAGGTTTGCCATCGAGACAGTCGTTGACGTGTTTCGAGGCTTCTTGATCTGTAATGCCCACTAGAGCCACTCCACACAGCGGGCATGCTGCAGCTTCTGGACTGTTTGCCTGATCGTCATTGCCCGCATCCTCTTGCTTAAAATCATTTTTCCCTCCCGGCTCGTCGTCTTCCTCAAGTCCCAATTCCAGCTCTGCTTGCTCTTGCATCCATCGCCGCTCCATATACTCCTCCCCTTCTTCGGGAAACTCATCGTCGGCAAAGTCCTCAATACCGTCAAAATCGTTGATCTCTCCATAGCTTGTAGTTTCGCGCTTGAGAGTGGGTGTTGGTGATACTCGGGCAGCACTCGCACTAGTCATGCGGTCTCTTTGCTCCAGCGTCTCCAATGGTAAAACAAGCTCTGCGGGAGAGTGAGGTTCCGCGGCCGTTGAACCTTTGGGCTCTGCTTCGACCGCGTCTGGCTCATAGCCCTCTAGATTCGATTCAGAAAAGAAGGGCGACTTGTTCAGTGTTCCATCTTCATTGTCAAGCTTCCGCCTTTTCACCGACCCATCAACCTCATTAAACCTCCCTTTGTCAGATTCATCTCCTTCCCTCTCGCTCGTAGGTGATTCAACATCCTTCGGCGGTGTCACCGTTTGCCCTTGCACCTTCACACTAGACCCCATCCCGAAGTCATCATCGTCCAAAAAGAGACTCTCTTCCTTCAAATTTCTTTCCCTTTCTTTGACCGCAGCCTTTTGGAAAAAGCTCAAAATAGTCCCGTTCCCCTTGTCCTTCGTCTTCCCACCTGCAGAACCCAGCATGCGTGTAGTCTTACTTCTGCCCAGCACAGGGGTACTCGGGAAAGCCATTACACGCGTTGACTTAGCAGCGTTCTTGGATAGTCTAAGGTAAGCGTTGTCTGAGGGTGGTGTAGGAGGGCGGCCAATGTCAGGGATCAGAGGCGGGTCCGAGGAAGAGGTACGGCGAGGATTGCGGAACATAAGGGCATCACATTATTTATAAGTAGATATTGTCGAAGGGCATCAGCAGGGTCGAAAGTCGGTGCTGCAATCAATGGACATTGAAGTAACATAGGGGGAGTGGCGTTAAAGGATAGGATGCGATAAGATAAGATCACACCCGGACGCGAAGAAGGTCATGTGACCCATATTTATCAAAGTCGGACGTTCAAGACGATAGTGATGATCGCAATGAGATTGACTTCTATACTGAACACAGCATCTGGTTTCGCAAATTGGTGCTAAGAGTCAAGGCTCGCAGGGTACATTCCTATTGCGAATAGCTCTCCATGATACTTAGTTAAAAACAACAACAACCTCTTCAGGTGAGCCGTGCTAAGAGAATCCCGAAGGAAAGCCTAGAAAGTATCAGCAAGGTCATGGTCTTGATCAAGCACAGAGAGTCGCACTACCATAGGTCTCGACTCTGGCTAGCACCAGTGGGTGTTAAACTTCTTGGCTACTGTTCGAGAACCTTTCTTTGATGATCCGATGATACAAATGAAATTCTCAAACTTCTTGCTGCTTTGGCAATGACCCATCACTAGTCATTGAGCCCGTCGCCATATTGCAAGACGTTTCTCAAGAGTGCAAAGCAACCAATTATTCTTTAGCCAGCCTCAGTCTTAGCACCCTGCCAGCGCACAGGACAAGGATCTCTAGCTCTCACTCTCGCATCTAATTGGACGACAAAAGGTGTAGTTTTATGTGATTGTGTTGGCACTCTTCGAGTCGATAATAGACAAAACCTGGAGGAAACAGGAAATCGCTGCTAGCCAGTACAGCAGAGGGCCTAGTAACAGCAGTCGATGGCCGAATCAAATGTGAGGTATGGTGCCGCTCCGACCACTAAAAGACTGTTGGCCAAATTACGCTTGCCAACGTAGTCACTGTGTTGCCTCGGATGACTTGTTGAGAGCTTGTCGTAGATGCCAAGTCCATTCATGAAGAAAAAGGAGCCCAACTCTCCTTTCCTTGCTGTCATGAGCTACTCCTATAGCCATCTCAAGCTGTCGAACGAACGGCGCAAAGGTCTCTTCCATCTTAGGATTACTATCGCTCATGATGATCTGGAAGTGATGTAGACTTTCCAAAGCCGCAATCATCTTCGGGATGCCGGTTTGCGCAATCAGGGCTTTCATCCAATTATCGCAAGTTTTCCCAAAGCAATCTAATCTAGATATACAGTGGAATTGCAGAGTGAGCCGCCGTAACGCGTTATCATTCTCCAAGTAAGCAAGTATATCCAGAATATGGCTTGGATTAAACTTGAGTGACGCCCTTTTTATCGTTATATCGAAATTCTGGACCATTTGGAGGCACTCATCTGGGAAGACACAAATATTACCCCGACTCAGATAGTCTCGATTGGGGTCTTCGAGCAGGAAAGAGAAGACCGCCTGTGTATACAGAAGGGAGATCGTCTCCTGTGAGACCTGACGACAGGTACGCAGAAGTGGGAAAAGGTCTAGCCAAGGATAATGCCGCGATGTAGAGGACCATACTTGGAAAATGGAGTTCGCTTGAGAACCGAGTGCCGTGTCGCCGTGCGCAGACTCCACTCTCGGTTGATGCTTGTGAATTGTCAAATACACACAGCACTTTCCGTCGCACAAATATCCATAAATCTGATACCGCACCTCGCGGGGTAGTGTCATGAACGATGCTGCCATGGCCGAGAAGTAGGCCGGAGCTAGGTTAGAAGAATCACTGGGTGCAGTAGTCGTGGGTGAAGAACAGACTCAAGTGGAGGGCACAGAGCAAGCCCAGGCTTCACAGGTAGTAGGCGTCCACTGCAATTCATCAGTCACTAGCAGTCAGTACACATGGCGCAGCAGACTGGATTTCGTACCTTTGTAGGTAGCAGACCTTCCCTGCCTTCCATCAATTATCAACACCAAATGACGTTGCAGACAGGTTTACGTACCTTGATAATGTGAAGCTCAATCGTAAGCGGTCATGTCTTAGCAGAGTGTTTTAGTAGGACAAGGCTGCTACGAGATCGAACAACACCTCGACGAACAATATCTGGGCGAGGTGTGACTCAAGGTAAGAGTCCCCAACAATGGCAGATGTCGTCGCAGGGAACGTGACGCAACTACGCGGTCTCCAAGATAGATAAATCTTTAGACACCCATCGATGTCTTCTACAGTTGGCGTTGAGAGAAGTGAGGGGATGCTAGTATTATTGGGTGGAAGAGTTAGGGAACTTTGTAGACAATTTGCGCACCTTCGATTGAATCAGTGATACAATTAGCGCTTTCACAACGATTCTCGCCCCTTGGCCTTATTTTTAGATGCTCGACCCCAACTTCTGGCAAGATAATTTTGGTCAGCTTTCGCATTTCGCTATTAAAACATATAAAATTAATTAATTATTACTCTAGACACTATGCGCTTTCTAAAATTGCTTTGCTTGTAAGTTTTGATTATAAATTGCTAGAGCTATAGAAACTACGAAGTTCGTTAACATGTAAAAAGTTCAAGTCGATCTTTGTTTTTAAGATACATGTTATGCTAATACTTTCGTAAGGAATATTAGAGAGAATTATGTTATTGAAGAGATTTGTAGACGTCTTTAGACAATGTAAGCAATTACTTGATAACAAGAATTGCAACTATAGACAATCTTATGTTTAATAAATTTTTATAGATAATTCAATAAATCAAAGTAACAATAAGTAAAGACTTAAAATAAGTTGAACACAATTTATAAAAAAAGTTGTGTTCGAGATCTATATACTAGTAAGATTTCTCTATGCTTAGAATGCTTAATATGTTTAGAGTCTAAGTTTACTAAATCTTCTAAATATTTTTTTAGTATACTTAATTGTCAAAATTATTAAGTATGCTAAATCTATACATATTTATATTTTGTACTACGAAGTTCTAGAAACTTCTTATATTAATCTAGTTCTAAATAAAATCGTAACACTTTTTTTTTTATGTCTAAGATATTTACAAGCACTATTCGTCGATTTAATGTTATCGCAAAAAGAGAACAAATAAATTGTAGCATTAAGATGCGTCTTTGCAATTTTTATTTTAATCAAGATATTAAGTATTTAATTATTAAAAAAATTTCTCTTTGCATCGAATGTAAGCGCTTTAATCAAAAATATAATTTAATCTCTTCGAATAAAGAGATAAATAAGACGATAAACGTTGTAAAGAAGCTAAATAACAAGATTCTTAAATTTCAAATAAGAGTTTATTTTTTAAATAAATAACGTAAACACTAGTTGCAAAAGTTAAAAATAATGAATAATATAAAAGCGCAAAATATTTTAAAGCTAAAGACAAACAAACAAAAGAAGAAGAAAGAACGAATTAATTTGTACGTTACTTTTACTTTTAACGACAAATTCTCTAATTTTAATTCTACTTTGTTCGAGATGTTTCTTCAAACTATAAAAGAACTTTTGTAAGACTTTCTCTCTAAACTAGTCTCTACTAGAATTTCTAAATAAAATTATAGTAATCGTTAAGATTCTTTTTTAGTTTTTACGTATTTTCTAAGATAAAGTATCTTTTTTACTTGATAATATAGTTTTGATTTTGCTTTTTTAAGATTTGCTTTACTTTATATTTGCTTTTTTTCTAAGCTTTGTAATAACAATTTTTCTATATAAATATATTAAGATCGACTAGTTTCAATAATAAAATATAAAATACTAAAAATACTTTGACGTCTTTAGATAAATCGAGTTCGTAATTGATTAATCTCTTTGTTTTCTTAACAAAAAACAATTTAACTTTGACATAATTTAAAATTTTGCTTAATCTTCTTGTCTTAAAATTTTTTGTAAAAAAATATATTTTATTTTTCTTCTTTAATTAAGATATCGTTTTTCGTTTTTTGTTCTAGTATTTGATTAATCTTTCTTGCATCTTTAAGATGTTATTGTATATCTTTTTTAATATTGTTACTCTTTCGATAATTAATTAAGCTAATAAATACTTTTGCTTTTTCTTGAAGAAATTAAGTTCTTTGTTATAATTAACGAAGAATAAAGTTATCTTAATAACATTCGAAATCTTCGCATTTAATGTTAATTAAATTATAGATAATAATAATACTTAATTGTTTTAAATACTATTAATATAATGTCGCAAATATTATTTAAGAATTTAATTTGTTCTTTTTATTTAATTATTTGTAATCGAATAATAAATAGTAAATATACAAAGTTTTGTTTCTAACATTAATATAAGTGTCTTTTAATAGTTAAATATAAAGAGCTTGTCTCTATTACTAATTAGTTCTTTAAGTATATTATAATATTATATAAGTTAATTTAATACAATATATTTTAATTGTTTTGCTATAAACTTTTCTTTGCATACAATAACATATAAATACTTAATAAGTTTGTCAATTATTATTAATATTAAATTATATTTGTTTTTAATTGTTAAATTCGTCGACTTAAGCAACTTAATAATAAAGTTTATCGAAACTTTATTTTATAACAATTTAAGTAATTTCTAATATTAAATCTCATTATAATTTGCATATATATTATGTTTGTTTTGTTAATAATTAAGACATTGTTTAATGTATATCTTGACAACTTGTCTTATTTAAAAAAACTAATAATGCTAACATAAAAATTAAAGAGTTTTAATTATTTTCGAATGCTTTTGCAATAATTTATTATAAATTTTTTTTATATATTTGTTAATTTTGTCGATAAATATTTAGAGTTTTTCTTTTTTTATTAAAAACTCTTTCTTATTGTTTCTAAATATTTGTAAAATAGCATTTAATTTATATTTATTTGCTAATAATAATTTGTTTTTGTTGATTTTAAGTATGTTGTAATTAAACGATTTCTTGATTTTTATATAATTATTTCTTTTATTAAGTGCGTTTGCTTTATTATTATCTTTGTATAATATATGTTATATTTTAAACTTGTACTATTTAAGTTGCTTTAATTATTGCATTTATTTTTTATTAAATTGTTTAATAGTAATAAAGTGCAAAAAAAAACTAAAATTTGTAAAAATCGTAAGTTTTAATAATTCTTCAATATATACTTTTTATAATTTTAGAAAAGCTACAATAGCAAGTAGTTTTTTGTCGTAAATATTATAATTTTGTTCAATTAACAAAAAAATTCTTAAAAAATATATTCTTAAATATTAAATATTTTTATACTTTTAATTAAAGCATACATCGATAATTAAATTTAATATATTAATTTTAATTTTATTTAACAATCGTAAATTGTACATTTTTAGTATTAATTTTTTTAAACATTTTAATTTATAGTTTTAAAATTATTTCTCTTTTGTTAATTCTTATATTTATAACGTTTTTTTTTTCGTAAAATTTGTTAATAACATTGCGTTAATAAAGTAATTTTTAATAAATTTCTTATTATAGTTTATAAAATCTAGAAAGAATTAAACTTTTTTAACGTTAATAGATAATTTTTATTCTTTAATTGTTCGTAGCTTTTTAAAATTTATGCGTATTTTATGTTGTTTAATAACAAATTCAAGAAAGTTAATTTTTTTTTAATAAAATTCGCATTTCTTTAACTTAAAATGTAGATTTCTTTTATTTAAACATTCTAGTACTTTAAAAACATAATTTATATGTTTTTTCAAAACATTTAAATAAATTATAATGTTGTTCAAGTATATTATAACAAATCGATTTAGATATTGTTATAATATATTATTAATTATTTTCTAATACGTTGTCGAGATATTTGTAAGTTCGAACAATATTATTGTGTATTTATATAATTTATACTGTGTGCAAAAAACTATCTTTTACTTTTTCTTTATTTTTATTTTAATCTAATTGTACGTTTCTTGTAAATTTAATTTAATAAAATACTTTACTTTAAATAATCGATCTTGAAGTTCGCTAATATTAATTAATAAATATCGATTTTTTATCGTAATATTGTTTAGCTTTCGATAATTAATATATAAATAAAAACACTTGTTTTTCTTAGATACGAAGAGAATTAAGTATTTTATCTATAATTGAATTTTTTTTATAAATTCTTTTTTTTTGTTTTTTGTCAAATATTCGCGAAGCGTTTTTAACTTTTTTTCGAATAAAATATGTATAAGTTTAAACGTAAATTGCTTGTTTAATTTAAATTTCAATTTAATCTCTTAATTTTACAATTAATGTTTAAATAAAATTTCGATTGTTTTCTTTTTCTAAAATAAATGCTTTTAATTGTTGTATATTTGTAGTATATACTTTAGCAATTTTCTCGCTATAGTAGATAGTTTAAAGCTCTTAAAAAATTTGCATTTTTTTTTACTTATTTTGACTTTGTAATTTAATTAATCTTTGTTAATATTTGTTAAGTCGAACTTTATTAAATTGTTTTTTACGAAAATGTAAACTCGCTATTTGCGATTAAGTTTTAACTTAATTTTTTATCTATTATTAAATATTATTAATGCGTAAATTAAATGTCAATTGCGTAATTATATTGTGCGAATCTAAGTACTTGTGTATTTTAATTAACTTTTAAAATGTGTTACTTTAATTAAGACATTTCTAAAACAATATTATAAATAATTATGTTTACTATATTAAAAATTAGTTTCTTGTAATGTTGCTAAATAGCTATCGATAATAATTTCGTTTTTTTGTTTACTCTTTTATTTTTTACGAATAATAAGTTTTTATTTACAATTACTAGATTGTAAGCGTTAAGCTTCTTTTAAATAAAATATTTTTTTCTTTCTACAAAAGCTTTGATTATAAAATTATCTATTATATTAAAATCGATTATTGTTATAAGTTAACAATCGTTAATTTTAATTAATGTAATAAAACATTGTACGTGCGTTATTAAGTTTAGTTGCTATTATTAAGCTAACATATTGCATTTCTTTAATATGCTCTTTATTAAAAAAATTGAACTTTTCTTTGCTCTTGTGTTATAACTTCTACTTCAAACGTCTATTTGCGTTAAGCTTTCTTTTGTTGCTAGATTGTTAACTTTAATTTTTTAAAAAATTAGTTAATTTTGTTCTTTTCTTTTAAGTAAGTTTAATATAAGTTGTTGTAGCAAGCAATTCAATTAAGACTTACATGTGCTATAAGATTTGATTGTTTTATTGTTATATTAAGTATATTCTTTTTTGTAGTAATATTGCTTTTTAGCTTTTTTTGGATTTGTTTACGATCTTTAATAAGTTAACTAAAGTCTTAAAATAATTCGTAATGTCTTTTATGCATTTGTAAAAGTTCCTTTAGTTATACTTTTCGTTTAAGTCAACAATTAAGCTATAAAATTTAATAGTCTTTTAAAGTGCTTAATTAACTTTATGCGTAAATCTAAATGTTTTACTTAATAATATTTTATTTAGAACTTTCTATAATTAATTTAAGTTTTTTATTAAAATAGTAATTGTTGTTCGATCTAGTTTTAAGAATGTTTGTCTTTATATTAATTTGCTTCTTAATATTGTTTTAACTATTAAATATCTCTCTTAATATAACATTGATTTGTTAACAATTTATAAATTTTATAATTAATAATCTTTTGCGAAGTAACTTAATTTGTTATATAAATAGAACGTTTTTTAAGATTTGTTATTTTGCTTTTTTCTAAAGTTTTTCTCTTTATATTGCTAAGTAAAATTTAGTTTTATAAATGCAAATTTACGATAATTTAAATTATTGTACTTCTAATTAAAACGAATTTTTTTTGCTAATATTTGATTGTTAACTTAAAGAAAATTCTCGCTCTTTTATAAAATTAATTGTATTACTTTTTTATAATTCTTTTATATAGTTTGTTGTCGAAGTTAATAACTACTTCGATAAAATTAAATATATCGCTAATAAATTTGTTATTACTCATAATTTTGTTCTTAAGATTGTTTTTAAAATCTTGTTAAAACATTGTTATAAGTGCAACATTATTTTACTTAATAAGATTAATATACTTTTAAAATCTTGTTGCAAAAATTTGTTAAATTAAGCGCTAAATTGCTTTTTTTGCAATTTGTTTTTCGTTAAATATTTCGAAGATTCTTCGAAATTCTTTTTTAAAATTGTTGAAATTTATAAATATTGTACGAGAATTTTTGTTATAATTTTTTAAATATTTGCGTAAACTTAATTTAAGTTAATGTTAATCTCTTTCTTTAAAAAATGTTTATTCAAAAATTGTCTTCTAATTTGCTAAAACAAGATAAAAAATAAAATAAATATTTATTTGCATAAGTTAGTTCTCTAGATCGATAAAATCTTTATAATAGACGTTAGACTTGTTAATTCTTATCTTGTTGTCTTTATTAAACGTTGATTAACATAATACTATTAAAAGCTATTTAGAAGACTAAAAATTTAAATAATAAAATAACAAAATTGCGTCTAAGAATTGCGCAAAAGACAAAACAAAGAAAATACTAATTTTGTTGTTTAAAAAATATAAATAATGTAAAGTTAAAGAATATTTAAAGATCAAGAAGAATAAAAGAGAGATTAAATATATTAGAGAAACGTTCGAAGTCTTGTTTAATACTATTATTAATTCTTTATTGTTTGCTCTTTTGTTCTTTGATACTTTGTTAACTCTTATAAATAATTATGTTATTAACAAAATTATTGTAGCTTGTTAAAGCACTTTTTTAGATTTTTGAGTAAGTTTTATGTATTTTCGAAGATAAAATATTCTTTTTATTTGATAAGATATTTTTAATCTTTTTGTTGTAAAAAAATTTTAATTTTATATTGTTTTTCTTTTTGTAAATAAAAATAAAATATATTTTGTAAAAATGTAATTAATTTTGTTAATTTTAACAATAAAATATAAAATACTAAAAATACTTTAATGTTTTTAAGTAAATTAAGTTTGTAATTAACTAATACTTTTGTCTTTTTAACAAAAAACAATATAACTTTAACATAATTTAATTTCTTGTTTAACTTTTTTGTCTTAAAATTTTTTGTAAAAAGATATATTTTATTTTTTTTCTTTAGTTAAGATTTTGTTTTTTGTTTTTTGTTTTTTGTTTAATACTTAATCGACTTTTCTTATATTCTTAAGATATTATTATATATATTTTTTAGTATTGTTACTCTTTCGATAACTAATTAAGCTAACAAATGTTTTTGCTCTTTCTTAAAAAGATTAAATTTTTTATTATAATTAATAAAGAATAAAGTTATTTTAATAATATTCGAAATCTTTGTATTTAATATTAGTTAAGTTATATATAAAAGTAATACTTAATTGCTATAAATATTGTTGATATTATATCTTAAATATTGCTTTAAACTTTAATTTGTTCGCTTTATTTAATTATTTGTAATTTAATAATAAATAGTAGATATTCTAAGTCTTGTTTCTAATATTAATAAAAATATCTTTTAATAATTAGACGTAAAGAGCTTGTCTTTGTTACTAATTAATTCTTTAAATATATTGTAATATTGTATAAATCGATTTAATACAATATATTTGAGTTGTTCTATTATAAACTTCTTTTTGCATACAATAATATATGAATACTTAATAAATTTATTAATTATTATTTGTATCAAATTATATTTGTCTCTAATTGCTAAATTTGTCGACTGAAGTAACTTAATAATAAAGTTTATCGTAATTTTATTTTATAACAATTTAAATAATTTCTAATATTAAATCTTGTTATAACTCGTATATATATTATGTTTATTTTGTTAATAATTAAGATATTGTTTAATATATATTTCGACAACTTATTTTATTTAAAGAAACTAATAATACTAGTATAAAAATTAAAGAATTTTAATTATTCTTAAGTGCTTTTGCAATAATTTATTATAGTATTCTTTTATATATTTGTCGATTTTATTGATAAACATTTGAAGTTTTTTTTTTATTATTAAAAACTCTTTCTTATTGTCTCTAAATATTTGTAAAATAACATTTAGCTTATATTTATTTATTAATAATAATTTGTTTTTGTAAATCTTAAGTATATTGTAATTAAACAATTTTTTTGTTTTTATATAATTATTTCTTTTGTTAAGTGCGTTTGCTTTGTTATTATCTTTGTCTAATATATATTATATTTTAAACTTATATTGTTTAAGTTACTTTAATTATTGTATTTATTTTTTATTTAATTATTTAATAATAATAAAGTATAAAAAAATTTTATAATTTGTAAAAATTGTAAATTTTAATAATTCTTCGATATATACTTTTTATAATTTTAAAGAAATTACAATAGCAAGTAGTTTTTTGTTGTAAATATTATAATTTTGTTCAATTAATAAAAGTTTTTTTGAAAGATATATTATTAAATATTAAATATTTTTATGTTTTTAATTAAAGCATATATTAATAATTAAATTTAATACATTAATTTTAATCTTGTTTAACAATTGTAAATTGTATAATTTTAATATTAATTTTTTTAAACATCTTAGTTTAAGATTCTAAAATAATTTCTTTTTTGTTAATTTCTATATTTATAACGTTTTTTTTTTGTAAAATTTGTTAATAATATTGTATTAACAAAAAGTTTTTAATAAATTTTTTGTTGTAGTTTATAAAATTTAGAAAGAATTAAACTTTTTTAATATTAATAAATAACTTTTATTCTTTAATTGCTTGTAGCTTTTTCAAATTTACATATACTTTATATTGTTTAACAACAAATTTAAAAGAGTTAATTTCTTCTTAATAAAACTCGTATTTCTTTAATTTAAAATATAGATTTCTTCTATTTAGATATTCTAGTGTTTTGAAAATATAATCTACGTATTTCTTCAAAGTACTTAAGTAAATTGTAATATTGTTCAAATATGCTATAACAAATTAATTCAAATATTATTGTAATATATTATTAATTATTTTTTAATATATTGCTAGAGCATTTATAAATTCGAACAATATTATTATATATTTATATAATTTATATTGTATGCAAAAAGTTGTTTTTTACTTCTCTTTTATTTTTATTCTAATTTAATTATACGTTTTTTGTAAACTTAATTTAATAAAGTACTTTGCTTTAAATAATCGATTTTAAAGCTTACTAATATTAAATAATAAATATTAATTTTTTATTGTAATATTGTTTAGCTTTCGATAATTAATATATAGATAAAAAGTTTTGTTCTTTTTAGATACAAAAAGAATCGAATATCTTGCTTATAATTAGAATTTTTTTATAAAATTTTTTTTTCGTTTTTTGCTAAGTATTCGCAAAGTATTTCTAGCTTTTTTCGAATAATATATATATAAATTCAAACGTAAATTGTTTATTTAATTTAAGTTTAATCTCGTAATTTTACAATTAATATTTAGATAAAATCTTAATTGTTTTTTCTTTCTAAAATAGATGCTCTTAATTGTTGTATATTTATAATATATACTTTAGCAATTTTCTCGTTATACTAGATAGTTTAGAGCTTTCAAAAAGTTTGCAATTTTTATTTTTTTATTTTTACTTTATAATTTAATTAATCTTTGTTAATATTTGTTAAGTCAAACTTTATTAAATTGTTTTTTTGCAAAAATGCAAGCTTACTACTTGCGATTAAGTTTTAACTTAATTTTTTATCTATTATTGAACGCTATTAATACGTAGATTAAATATAAGTTGCGTAATTATATTATGCGAATCTAAGTACTTGTATATTTTAGTTAACTTTTAAGTTGTGCTACTTTAATTAAGACATTTCTAGAACAATATTATAAATAATTATTTTTATTATATTAAAAATTAGTTTCTCGTAATATTGCTAAATAGCTATTAATAGTAATTTTGTTTTTTTTGTTTATTTTTTTATTTCTTGCGAGTAATGAATTTTTATTTACAATTATTAAATTGTAAGCGTTAGACTTCTTTCGAGTAAAATATTCTTCTCTCTTTACAAGAGCTTTGATTATAAAGTTATTTATTATATTAAAATTAGTTATTGCTATAAGTCGATAATTGTTAATCTTAATTAATATAATAAAATATTATATGTACGCTATTGAGTTTAGTTGCTATTGTTGAACTAATATATTGCATTTCTCTAGTATGCTCTTTACTAAAAAAAATTGAACTTTTTTTTGCTTCTATATTATAATTTTTGCTTTAAATATTTATTTGCGTTTAGCTTTCTTTTGTTGCTAAGTTGCTAACTTTAATTTTCTAAAAATTCAATTAATTTTATTCTTTTCTTCTAGATAAATTTAGCATAAATTGTTATAACACATTGTTTAATTAAAACTTGTGTGTACTATAAGATTTAATTGTTTAATACAATATTAAATATGTTCTTTTTTATAATAGTATTGCTTTTTAGCTTCTTCTTGTATCTATTTATAATTTTTAATAAGTTAACTAAAGTCTTAAGATAATTCGTAATATTTTTTATATATTTGTAAAAATTCTTCTAATTATACTCTTCGTTTAAATTAATAACTAAGCTATAAAATTTAATAGTTTTCTAAAATACTTAATTAACTTCTTGCGTAAATGCGAATGTCTTGTTTAATAATATTTTATTTAGAACTTTCTATAATTAATTTAAGTTCTTTATCAAATAATAATTGTTATTTGATCTAGTTCTAAGATGTTACGCTAGTACTTTCTTCGAAGATATTAAAGAGAATTATGCTTTGAAGAGATTTATAGACGTCTTTAGATAATGCAAGCAATCACTTGGTAACAAGAAGTTTGTAGCTTAAGTCAATCGTAACAATAAGTCAAGACTTAAGATAAATTGAACACGATTTATAAGAAAGTCGTGTTCGAGATCTATATACTAAGAGATCATTAGTGCTCTTCTTGCTCTCCTAATAGAGCTAGTAGAGCATTGCTCCTCTTGCTCCCCTAGTAGAGCTAGTAGAGCACTCGCTCCTCGTGCTTTCCTAGTAGAGCTAATAGAGCATATGCAAATATTCGTTCTCTATACTACACTCTTGCGTACTCCATATATTGCTTGGTTCGTAACACTATTCTTTTTCTTTAAGTCTTTCGTTTCAAAAGCAAACTTTCGTTATGTTTCGAATCAAATCATTTTCTTACAATCGTCGTTTAATTTAGCTAACTAAACTAGGTATTTCTATCGTTAGAATGCGTCTCTATTATCGTTGCAATCGCCTTGATAAGATCTATCGTATTTAGAAAGATTCGAAGAAGTGTGTAAAATGTATTAGAAAGAGCTGTTCTTGCGATCTAATCCCCTTGAATATCGCACGATGACGTCGTCTCGAGGCGCAACGAAAGATTCTTAAACAACAACTTCGAGATGTAGTGCTAAAACGCAAAGAGATGTAAGCGAAAGAGAATCGCTTGCTCTCTTAACTCGAATATGTGAAAGACGAGCAACAAACGATAATTAATGAAAAACTTTAGAGTCTTGAAGAGATCGTCTCTTTGATTGATGAGTCTATGAATAAGTTTTTTTCGAAGCCTCTTATCGATGTTGCTTCGAAACAAATTGTTTTTCTCAATTTCGAGAGTAGCTAGTCCTTTATTTTCTTGACTTCTCTTGATGAAAGTTTAGAGATGTTTGCTAATGTTGTTGTCGACAAAACTACTTTAGTTTGTTGTGGCACTTCGTTAAGTTCTTAATGAGTTTTTATGTGTTCTTTAAGATAAAATATTTCTTTCACTTAATAAGATACTTTTGATTTTCTTGTTGTAAAATTTTCTCAATCTTAAATTGTTTCTCTTTTTGTAAATGAAAATAAAATATGTTCTATAAAGGCGTAATTAAATTTGCTAATTCTAACAATAAGATATAAAATACTAAAAATACTTTGACGTTCTTAGATAAGTCGAGTTCGTAATTGATTAATTTCTTGATCTTCTTAACGAGAAACAATTCGACTTTAATATAATTTAATTTCTTGCTTAACTTCCTTGTCTTAAGATTTTTCGTAAAAAGATATATTTTATTTCTCTTCTTTAGCTAAGATGTCGTTTTTCGTTTTCTATTCTAATACTTGATTGATTTTTCTTGCATCTTTAAGATGTTGTCGTGTATTCTTTTTAGTGTCGCTATTCTTTCGATAACTAATTGCGTTAATAGATGCTTTCGCTCTTTCTTAAAGAGATTGAGTTCTCTATTATAGTTGACGAAGAATGAAGTTATCTTAATAGTATTCGAAATCTTTGCATTTAATATTAGTTGTGTCATAAATAGAAGTAATACTTAATTGCTATAAGTATTGTTGACGTAATGTCTTAGATATTGCTTTAGACTTTAGTTTGTTCGCTCTATCTAATCATTTGTGATTAAGTAATAGACAATGAACATTCGAAGTCTTGTTCCTAACATTGATATAAATGTCTTTCAATAATTAGACGTGAAGAGCTTGTCTCTATTACTAGTTAATTCTTTAAGTATATTATAATATTATATAAGTCGATTCAATATAATGTATTTTAGTTGTTTTGCGATAAACTTTTTCTTGCATGCAATAATATGTGAATACTTGATAAGTTTGTTAATCATTACTAGTATTGAATTATATTTGTCTCTAGTTGCTAGATTCGTCGACTTAAACAACTTAATAATAAAGTTTATCGTAACTTCGTCTTATAACGATTTAGATAATTCCTAATATTAAATTTCGTCATAGTTCGCGTACGTATTATGTTTGTTCTACTAATAGCTAAGACATCGTTTAATATATGTCTCGACAACTTGTCTTATGTTAAGAAATTAACAATGCTAGCGTAAAAGCTAAAGTGTCTTGATTATCTCTAGATGTTCTTGCAATAATTTGTCATAATGTTCTTTTATACATTCGTCGATTTTGTCGATAAATATTTGGAGTTTTCCTTTCTTAATTGGAAATTTCTCTAACTTATCTCGAAGAATTCGTAAAATTGCGTTTAACTTATGTTTGTTAATTGATAATAATTTATCTTAATTAATCTTAAGTATGTTGTGATTAAATAACTTCTTTGTTTTCATATAATTACTTCGTTTGCTAAGCGCATCTACTTTGTCATTTTCTTTTCCTAAAGTATATAATATTTTAAACTTATATTGTTCTAGTTTCTCGAATTATCGCATTTGTCTTTTGTTAAGTTTTTTTATCGTAATGAAGTGCAATAAGTTTTTATAATTCGTTAAAATAATGAGTTCTAATGCTTCTTCTATATATACTCTTTATGCTTTAAGAATTGCTACTATCGCAAGTAGTTTCTTGTTATATATATCGTAATTCTATTTTGCTAGCGAAAGTTTTCTCGAGTAATATGTCATTAGATGTTATATGTCTTTATATAATTGACTAAAGCATGCATCGATAACTAAATCTAATGCGTTCGTTTTCATTCGTTCTAGTTTCTTGGAATCAAACATCTTAAATATTGATTTCTTCAAATACTCTTTTTTCAATTCTTAAAATGTTACTTTCTCGCGTAATTCTCATTTCTAAGGCGTGTCTTTCTTTGTTAAATTTGTTAATGATATCGATCTCTCTAAGAAGTTCTTAATGAACTTTCTATTATATTAAACGAATTCTATAAAGATCTAAATGTTCTTAACATCGATTGATGTTAATTATTCTTTAATTGTCTTAATTTTTTTTGAATTCATTCGAATTTCATGTCGTTCTATAACGAATTCTAGAAAGTTTACTTTCTTTCGATGAAATTCGCATTTCTTTAGTTTGAGACGTAGATTCCTTTGATTTAAACATTCTAATACTTGGGAAACATGCTACATATGTTTCTTCAACGTGATTAAGTATATCATGATATCGTTCAAATATGTTATGACAAATATATTCAAATATTGTCGTAGCGTATCGTTGATCATTTTTTAATATGTTGTCGAGGCGTTGATAAGTTCAAACGACATAATTATGTATTCGTAAAGTTTATATCGTATACAAAAAGCTATCTTTTACTTCTTTTTTATCTTTATTCTAATCTAATTATACGCTTCTCGTAGATCTAGTTTGATGAAGTACTTGACTCTAGATAATCGATTCTAAAGCTCGTTAATATTTGATAGTAAATATCGATTTTTGATCGTTATGTCGTTTAGCTTTCGATAATTAACACATAAGCGAAATTTCTTGTTCTTCTTAAATGTAAAGAGAATCGAGTATCTTGCTCGTAATTAGGATTTTTTAATAAATTTTTTCTTTTTATTTTTTGCCAAGTATTTGCGAAGTATTGACAATTCTTTCTTCGATAAAACGTAAATAAATTCAAACGTGAACTTCTTGCTTAGTTCAAGTTTAATCTCGTGATTTTACGATTAATATTTAGATAGAACTTTTGTCGTTTCCTCTTTCTAGAATAGATGCTTCCAATTGTTATATATTCGTGATATATGTTTTAGCGATTCTCTCGTTCTACTAGATATTTTAAGACTCTTAGAAAATTCGCAATTTTTTTCACTTATTTTATCTTTATGATCTAGCTAATCTTTGTTAATGTTTGACAAGTCGAACTATTGTTAATCGTTTTTGTATAAGATGACAAATTCGCTTCTTGCGATCGAATTTCGACTTAATCTTTTATCTATTATCGAACGCTATTGATGCGTAGATTAAATATGAATTGTGTGATCACATTGCTCAAATTTAAGCATTCGTATATTCTAGTTAACTTCTAGATTGTGTTGCTTTAATTAAAACATTTTTAAAACAATATTATAAGTAATTATTTTCATTATATTAAAGATTAGTTTCTCGTGATGTTGCTAAATAGCTATCGATAATAACTTTGTTTCTTTGTTCACTCTTTCATTCTTGTCAAGTAATAAGTTTTTATCTACAACTATTAGATTATAAGCATTAGACTTCTTTTAAGTAAAGTACTTTTTTCTCTCTATAAAAGCTCTAGTTATAAAATTATCTATCGCACCAAAATCGATCATTGCGATGAATCGACAATCATTGATCTTAATTGATGTGATAAAACATCGTATGTGTGTTGCTAAGTTTAATTGCTATTGTTGAGCTAACATATTGCATTTCTCTAGTATGCTCTTTACTAAGAAATTTGAACTTTTTCTTGCTTCTATGTTGCGATCTTTGCTTCAAGCGTCTATTTACGTTAAGCTTTCCTCTATTGCTAGATTGCTAACTTTGGCTTTCTAGAAAATCAACTAGCTTCTTTCTTTTCTTCTAGATGAGTCTAGCATAAGTCGTCGTAGCAAACGATTCAACTAAGTGTCTTATGTTTCTTTGCTTTCTTTATCTTTTGTTTAAATAGACTAACACTATTTAGTTGCTATTCGATTTCATTAGAAATGTCTTTTTCTTTAGCGACGTCGCTTTCTAGCGCTTCCTCGCATTTGTTTACGATCTAATTGATTTATCTCTTCTTCAATGAGCTAGCTAAAGTCTTGAGGTGGTTCGTGATGTCTTTTATGCATTCGTGAAAGTCCTTTTAGTTATACTTTTCGTCTAAGTTAACAATTAGACTATAAGATTTAATAGTCTTCTTAAGTACTTAATTGACTTTCTACGTAGATGCGAATGTCTTGCTTAATAATGTTTTATCTAGAACTTTCTATAATTAATTTGAGTTTTTCACCAAATAGTAGTTGTTGTCCAATTTAATCTTGAGAATACTCGCTTCAATGTTGATTTGCTTCTTGATGTCGTTCTAGCTATCAAGTATCTCTCTTAACATAGCATTGATTTATCGTGGAATTATCAAGTTCTTTGAACGACAATCTCTTGCGAAGTGACTTAATTTGTCACATAAATAGCACGTTTTTGGATTTTTGTTACTTTGCTTTCCCCTAGGATTCTTTTCTTTACGTCGCTAAATAGAGTTCAATTTCATTGATGCAAGCTCGCAATAATCTAGATTATTATACTTTTTAAAATGATCTTTCTTTGCGTAATAATCGATCGCTAGTTCAAAGAAAATTCTTGCTCTTTCATAAGATTGATCGTATCGTTTTTTCATAGCTCTTTTATATAGTTTGTCGTCTACGTCGATTGCTATCTTTACTAAAGTTTGAATGATGTCGAATTTTGCATCGTTGCGCATAAGTTCGTTCTTAACGTTCTTCTTCAAGTCTCGCTTAAACATTGTTATTAGTAATGCATTGTCTTAATCGATTAAATTTGCGTATTTCTAGAATTTGACGACGTAATCTATTGCTAATGTTTTTTGTTATAGATGCTAAATAACTCGTTTCGTTGTTTGTTTCTTATTAAATATTTCGAATACTTGTTGTAGTTCTTTCTTGAAAATATCAAAGTTAATAAAGATCTCTTCTAGATCTTCTTCATTCTTAAGATGCTTTCGAAGATTTGACTTCAATTAATGCTAAGCTCGTTCTTAAAGAAAGGTAGAAGTCAACAAGGTCTTCTTATTTCTTGAAACGAGATAAAACGTAAAGTAGATTTTAACTTGCGTAATTCAATTTTTCAATTTAGTTCTATCTTTATAATATTTGTTTAAAGCATTAATTTTGATTTTTGATAAAATTTCTTCTTTATTGTCGATACTATTGTTGTTATCATCGATCTTTATGAGATTTAACACAAGTTGTTTTTCTTTTATTGTAGAGCTAGTGCTTGGGATAGAAGCGCGTTGACCTAATATAGACATCCTTAAAGTGTTTAAAGTGTTACGCTAGTACTTTCTTCGAAGATATTAGAGAGAGTTATGCTTTGAAAAGATTTATAGACGTCTTTAGGTAATGTAGGCAATCACTTGATAATAAGGAGTTTGCAGCTTGGGTCAATCGTAACAATAAGTCAAGACTTAAGATAAATTAAACACGATTCATAAGAAAGTCGTGTTCGAGATCTATATACTAAGAGATCATCAATGCTCTTCTTGCTCTTCTAGTAGAGCTAGTAGAGCATTGCTCCCTCTGCTCCCCTAGTAGAGCTAATAGAGCACCCACTCCTCGTGCTCCCCTAGTAGAGCTAATAGAGCATATGTAGATATTCGTTCTTTGTACTACACTCTTGCGTACTCCATATATTGCTTGGCTCGTAACATAAGAGTGTTTATCTTTGTGTTAATTTGTTTCTTAATATTGTTTTAGCTATTAAGTATTTCTCTTAATATAATATGAATCTATTGACAATTTATTAAATTTTATAATTAATAATTTTTTGCGAAGTAACTTAATTTATTATATAAATAGCACGTTTTTTAAAATTTGTTATCTTGCTTTTTCTTAAAAAAAAAATTTGCATTGTTAAGTAAAATTCAATTTTATAAATATAAATTTACGATAATTTAAATTATTGTATTTTTAATTAAAACGAGATTTTTTTTATTAATATTCGATTAGTAACTCAAAGAAGATTTCTACTCTTTTATAAAATTAATTGTATTGTTTTTTTATAATTTTTTTATATAGTTTGTTGTTAAAATCGATAATTACTTTAATAAAATTAAATATATCGCTAATAAATTTGTTATTGCGCATAACTTTATTCTTAAAACTGTTTTTAAAATCTTGTTAAAACATTATTATAAGTGCAATATTGTTTTACTTAATAAAATTAATATACTTTTGAAATCTTGCTATATAATCTATTGCAAAAATTCATTAAATTAAGTGTTAAATTACTTTTTTTGCAATTTGTTTCTTGTTAAATGTTTCGAAGATTCTTCGAAGCTCTCTTTTAAAATTATTGAAATTCGTAAATATTGTACGAGAATTTTTGTTATAATTTTTTAGATGTTTGCGTAAATTTGACTTAAGTTAATGCTAGACTCTTTCTCTAAAAAATATTAATACAAAAATTGTCTTCTAATTTGCTAAAACAAAATAGAAGATAAAATAAATATTTATTTGCATAAGTTAGTTCTTTAGATCAATTTAATCTTTATAATAGACGTTAGATTTGTTAATTCTTATTTTGTTGTCTTTACTAAATATTAATTAACATAATATTGATAAGTTAGTACTTAAAATAAAGACGTATTAATCTAATACAAATATTCTTAAAGTATTTAAAGTATTATGTTAATACTTTTGTAAAAAGTATTAGAGAAAATTATATTATTAGAGAGATTTGTAAACGTCTTTAAACAATATAAGCAATTACTTAATAACAAAAGTTGCAACTATAAATAGTCTTATATTTAATAAATTTTTACAAATAATTTAATAAATTAAAGTAATAATAAATAAAGATTTAAGCTAAGTTAAATACAATTTATAAAAAAATTGTGTTCGAAAATCTATATATTAAAAAAATTCTTTTTGTTTGTTTAGTTTGTTGTCGAATATATTAAGTATTATTTACTTAATTTGTTGTTAAGTATATTAAGTATTGTTTACTTAGTTTGTTATTAAGCATATTAAATATTGCTTGCTTAACTTGTTGTCAAATATATTAAATATTGTTCTCTTAACTTATTGTTAAATATATCAAGTATTGTTTATCTATTAAGTTGTTAAACATGTAGATAATTGTGCTTTGTGCTATATATTACGTCGTAGACTATATATTACGTTGTTTCAAACTAAGATTGTAACACATTTTGCAAGAAGTTAGAATTAAGAATCTAAAGATAAGATTAAAAGACAACAACTATTGTAAAAGCGCTAAAATCGCTTTTGCGAGAATTAGTACTAGCGTAATATCGAAGCAACTTTCGACTATTATATGCTTAATAATTTGAGAAAATTGGATTTCTTTGTTAACGCTCGTCTAGCTTCTATAGCAAAAATATTAAAATTTTAAGATATTTTAAGTCTATTTGTAGACTATAATCTATATATACGTTATACGTTATTGCAAAAGTAATTAAGATAATTGTATTACTTATAGAACTTACTTTGCGCTTTCTATAGATATAATAATTTTAAAATCGAATTATATTTAATATAGAAGTATTGTACTTAAAGAAATATTTAATTAAATTATTATCAATTAAATTATTATCAATTAAATTATTATCAATTAAATTATTATCAATTAAATTATTATTAATTAAATTATTATCAATTAAATTATTATCAATTAAATTAGTGCTATACTAATTAAAATAGTAACTTAATAATCGAACAATACTTGTTTAAGCAAGTTATATTCTTGCTTTAAGTCAACTACAATCTAACTTAATAATCTATTAATTAAAATATTGTTACAATTGAAGCTGCGCAATCTGTCTATTCTTGGACAACGCATGCATTGCGCACAAACAGAAAAACGTTTCCACGACTTCCCTTCCCCAGCGAAGCCCTAAATTGGGCTGGATGCTTCTCGTTGAAGCGTCAAACTACGTAAAGTTGATCGCGTAAGAGATACAGACAATTACCCAACCAGCTATTTCTCACTGGTCTGTACAACATTTAAAATGGCATTGGTTTTGTTGATTAAATGAGTCGTAGACTGTTCTGGAGTGTGTTTGGTCTTTGATGTTGTGTTTGCGTCAGTATGGCCGGTTAATTGGTTATATTTTCTATTACTATATAGGTGTTGCTGGTATGGTTATTTCAGCGGACAAAGTCGCAGTGGATCAGATGTGCTTTCAATGCTCCGTTCTATGTGTCAACTGATTTCTTTCCCGAGTGAGATCCCCTCTAAAGACCCTCCCATTGTAGAGCGAGCTTTATGTATCCAACCCCAACTCCCTGGTAAGCTCTCCTCGGTAGAATTGCGAGGCTTGAGTGCGAATATGTTAAGCTCTGGAAGAAGCACCTAACCGCTCGAGTAGCATAATGTCAATGGCATTATGAGCGGAAAAGTTAAGACCTCGTAGTCAGACGATAATATGCTTGGTCCAAAGACGTGGGGTACGAAGAGAATCTCCCACGCCGTACGTCTTTGCGTCGCCGTGACCGAATGTTCATCAGTAGGATAGACTGATATAGTGCCGCGGCCATGGTGCTTTCAGCTTGAAAGGTACGCATGAAGTCTTCAAGTAGGTCGATGCGATTGAACAGACGGAAATTTCCCGTGCTTTCATTCCCCGGTAGTAGCGTTCGCCTCAGTACAGCCCAGCCTCCTCCATCTTGATCGCCGTGCCCGTATGCACGATAGCGGTTAACAAAGGTCGATGGAGACTCGTACGTGATTCACAGTTGGTCGACACCTATCAAGAACATAAGCAATTGCAAGGAACACCGTAGCTTCAAGTACTCACCGAGACCACGGAACAAGGTAGAAATCGGACAGAAACCATCCATCTTGCACCAGCGATGCCAGACCCACTTTCTGTACAGTTGAATCTGCCGCCTTCTTCTTTGCTTTCGTTTTGAAGGTGACTTGAAGAGTTCCTTACCCTTACACAGCAATGTTCCCGACTTTTTTGCTGGCGATGGTGCGTCAGTGTCTGGGGAGGGTGGAGACGCAAGGGCTTCGGTATAATCGGTGATGCTACACCTCCTCGTCTACGTCGCTTGCGGGTTCCTAATTCTAGCTCTGCCTTTTCGAAGCCGTCATCTTCGGTCTCCCTCCTTCTTATGCGCGTACCAGGGCAACAGTCCAAGTATTGGGTTGCACATCCGGGGGACATCTAGAGCTGAAAGTGGGATTTCTTAGCCCGGGATTGACCCGTCATCTGGAGAGATTGCTCTAGGAGGCTTTGCAGGGAGTAAAAGATTCTTGATCGGCCGGCCAAGTCGAGAGATGGGCATTCACTTTTCTCTGTTAATCGAATTGTGGAAGGGGCTTGGGTGAAAGGGACTTACCAACCGCTCCATTTGCGGCTGGGCTGTTACGCCAAGTGATAGTCCTGCGTCGTCAGATAGTCAAGCTGGTAGGATCTGCCAAGTGGTGGAATGTTGTATAATATTTATAAGTTATATAATATATATAAGACCCTGATTACTTACTTAAATTGAAATCGAGACTCCAAAGCAAGCAATTGTTGAGATTGATCTTAAGAACATTCAGTACTCCAGAGTGAAGAGCTTTTCATATAAAATATAACGGGCGCCTCTTGTAGAGGGTCACACTGTTCTATGCGAAGAGGTGGATCCTCGAGGTAGTTAACTAGCGTGGTAAGTCTACTCCTCGGAAGTAAATAACAAAGAAGCGATGCCACGAAGCCCCATGCTTAGATCAAAGATGTAACAAAAGCTAAGGGAATCTGGTGTAAAGAGTCTGAACTTGTTGGTGATTAGATAAAGATTTGTCGGAAGCGAATGGTGCTGTAATTTGCAACGTGCAGAGAGAATTCTAATTGGATATAAGTAGGTTCCAGGTCGGTCCGGGTAGCTGTTTAGCAAATATCACTGCCCGTGAATTATCAGTTGACAGGACTCGTGAATAATGAGAGTTGAAGAACGGGCCGGGTAGCTGTGCATCTGGGACTTAGGCTAGAATCCATTTTAGAACCGTAACAGAAGCAACAACTAGCGGGAGTGAAGCGAGGATGCAGTGGATGGCTGATTACGTGATAAAAGTGGACGGGGCGTGAATCTATCCCACAAATTCACGAACGTGCTTCCTCTAGCAGCGTTATAATACAACTTATAAGTAAACGAGATAGTCTACTACCTCTAGTAAAATGAATCCAAGGCTTATGTAGAAATCGTCATGTCGTGCATAGTCACCCGGGTAATGGGCATAACCATCTACTTTACTCAACCAGCCCCTTCCCACCAGCCTGTACAACAAGTACGCTAGCATCGATCTTGCCAATCAGTCCTGCCGCAAACCCTCCAAGGGTAAGTCTAATCTCCGGCATTGCGTTTGCATCAATGTCAAACGGTCCTCTGCCATGGTTCCTCCCAACAATGCATATGTTGCTGGCCTTGTTGGCTGACTGAGTAAATTCGGTCCGCGCATACTCAGGTACGTCCGGACATCGGATAGAGTCATTGACGTCAAAGTAGACTCGGTCCTTGAGATCCTCCACGAGGGAATCTCTCATGGACACGAAGAACGCTTGTTCCTGATCGTTGATTGCCTGAGTGACGGGCGAAGTGACCACGTTGATGCCATCTTTGGTGCCGTGAGACTCCGAGGGCAGGGCTGCAGAAGAGATGCCATCGTTAGCGACAGGCGATTGAACATAGAGAATGGTAGCGGTGACATTGGGATTGCGAGCCAAGCGTAGGATAAATGTTAAGGCGAAGTGGTCGTCGGGGCCGCCAACAAATGGGAAGAAGATGTGATGAGCGCGGTTTATGAAAGGGATCGTGGCATGGTGCTGGTCGCTCCGGACGCTGTAGTCAGTGTCGGCGCGCCTTAATGTTCTCGGATGCTCTTGATCTCTAAAGTGGCGGTCGACAAGCATAGCCGCGTGACACGGCGCATGTGCAAGAAATTGCCGCACGAAGTGATTCTGGGAAGCGTTGCTGAACGATTCTGATGTTGTATCAAGGAAATCGGAATGAGCTGCCTCACCGATGGCGCCCGTCTCGCTCCAAGGAAGCAGAACCAAATCCGAGCCTCGACTGATCGCGCTGCTGTTGAGAGTCTTGGCGTAGTCGTCTTCAGTAACGATTTGAACCTCGCCAGAAACGGACATGTTGTTCAGCTGCCCAAATGTACGGAAAGTATTGACAACAGGATCCTTTGCAGAGTAGTCTTCGACCTCAGAATCCTTCATTACCGACGACAAACGATCGGTGAGCTCGAACATACGCAGACCGTGAGCCTTCAGAGGCTTTGGGAGCAATGGTGTTTCTTCAATGGTGTCCTGCTTTCGCGGATGACATTTCTCTGTGATACCGCCCGCTTGCTCGCCGCTGAGCAGAGATAGGAAGTTGAAGAGACTGGGTATACTATCCAGACGCAAATATACCAGTAGTCTCTGAATATCGGCAAGCTCGCGCTTCTCCTCCGGGTCGTCCTCTTGGAGTTCTTCGGGAGCCAAGCGTTTACCATCCCAGTCAATCTCGCCTCGCTTCCAGGCAGCTAGCTTTTTCTGATACCATGGCGGATACAGCGCACTTGTCAGTGGTGTAGTCGCGAAAGTTGTCACCAAAGCCATAACAACGAAGATAGTGAAAGTACGCTGACTGAGAATCTTCGCTTGAAGACCGATATTGAGAACAATCAGCTCAACGAGGCCTTTACAGCTCATCAGTACACCGACGGTCAAACTTTCCCGCCAGACAAGCTTGCAGAGCCGTGCAGCGATGGTGCCACCTATGACTTTACCAGCAAAAGCCACACTGATGACGCCGATCACGTATGCCCATGTAATCCCGCTGTTGAGTAGGCCAATGTTGGTACTCAAGCCCGATAAAGCGAAGTAAAGGGGCAAGAAGAATACAGTAACAAGATCCTCGATCTTTTCGGTAAGCTTGATCGCAAACCCACCATCATGGGGGCATATCAAACCGATCAAGAAAGCGCCGAAGATGGGATGTATGCCAATTAAACCGGTGAACAATGCCGAAGCAAGGGTCATCAATACTGTGAGTGCGACAACCGACTGCGTTGGCCCATTTTGGATGCTTCCAGTACGCCTCAGGATCCACAGAAAGGAAGGTCGAATGGCGTATACGAGGAACAGCACATAGCCGACTGCCACAAGCAGGACGTACAGAGCTGTTAAACCAGAGCCGGCATTGACGAGGGCTACGCACAGAGCCAGGAGCACCCACCCCGTCACATCGTTGCCAACCCCAGCTGCGAGCACAATCACACCCACTTGGCTCTGTAGCAATTTGAGCTCCGTGAGTATCCTGCAAAGGACTGGGAAAGCCGTGATCGCCATAGCCACACCCACGAAGAGCATATATGTCCCAAAGCTGATTGGCTGCAATCCAGAATCCAATCTGAATTGATGGTATAAGCCATATGCGATCGCACAACCCAAGCCGAACGGTAAAGCCATGCCAGCTGCTCCTACGCTGAGCGCAATCTTCCAACTTGAGCCCATAATCCGTAAATCGACCTCGAGGCCGACGAGAAACAGGAAGAGCACCAGTCCAATATTGGCAGCGAGGGAGAGTGTAGGCATCGAGTCTTTGGGAAAGATAGCATTGGTGAAGCCTGGTATACGGCCAAATACCGAGGGGCCGAGAAGTATACCGCCGATGATTTCGGCGATGACGCGCGGTTGGCGTATCTTAGAGAGAGGGTAATGGAGCAAGCGGCAGAAGACGATGATAATGCCTGCCTATCTCAAGTATTAGTGTGGTCGCCTGCCGAATACTCCGGGGATTATACCTGGATAATGAATATGATAATGGGGTTCTTGGAGTCATATTTGCTGGGGTTGGCGCCCTCGAGAATGCCTCCTTGCTTTGCTGCTCGTGAGGCGGCGGTGGCAGCAGCAGCAGCTTTGGCGGTCACAGTCGCAGTGACCGTCGAGAGTATTGTACTTGCCATTCGGTAGGGCTATGTGAGGGGAAGTTTCTCGAATCTCTGGGTTGCCCACAGGGTCAGAGATATATCGGGAAAGGCAGCTTGGGCGGGTACGGCAAGCCTCTGCAGCGACGTAGGAGTCGGGAATCTGTTCGACCTTATCTTATCCTATCTTCTCAAGGCGAAGCTGTAATACGGCCAAGGGTAGCGTGTGAATGCAAGTGACTGCAGAAGGCGTGCTCAGTAGCCTGCCGCGGTCAGCGGTCAAGGTAAGCCAGCGGCAAGCGTGCCTTCAAGGCACTAAAGCCTCTCGAGAATGAACAAAGCATGTCCGCTTCCTTGGCTGATGCATGGCGGAACAGGCGTTCGAGTACTTCAGGCGGTCACTGATGGTGTGAAGGATGCTGCTTGCAGCGTTCTAGCCTCACCCCAAACAAGAGGCGGCCACCCCACCACAAAGCTCTCACCCATCCCACCCCACAACTTGCGAGACATGGTGGAGCTCATTGATGGCCCAAAACAGCCATATCCTGAACGTTGGCAGGCAGGCCGACCCTTTCCCTATATCATCAACTTGGACCTACTTTGCTAGCAATACTCGGGCTTGAGCGGGATGAATGGTGAACTTCATCATATCTTAGCCAGGCCTTCCGACGACCCTTCGGGTGTTGTTCCATCTTGAGACCAATTTACTTGATGTAATCGAAGTAGGCTTGTCATGGCACATGAATGTCTTCCAAGTGCGCCCAATCAATCGATAAGAGGATGATTGGAATGGCGTGAACAGCGAAGCGAAGGATCACATGGGTGGTCGCACCGCATGATCGCAGTTGTCGAAATATAACTGGATTACGGAGCTTGCTTTAGATCTCTTGGCGAAGGATGATCGGCTTGAGTGATCCTTTAGATTCCCGTCACGGTCAATTGAATTCTAGGTACTTGGATGAACTTCTGCAAGACCTAAGCACCGCCAAACGCCGTATTGACATCAATGGATTCTACCCTGACAGAACCCTTCTCTGCTTTTTTAGGATCTCTTCATGATATCGGTTATATCCTCAAACGTCTTGCCGCTTTGGCAAACGGGTCTTCACTGGTTGATCGAAGACTTCGCGAACTACATGCATGTATAACACTGCGGATAAGTCTACCTCTAGTCAGCGCCCTACCCGCGCATGAGAGCATCGCCCTCCTTTCGATAGGGTTCTCGTAATGTGTACAAGTCGATGTGGATGGGATCTGCCCCTAGGCCTATTAAGTCCCTCGTCGATCCATCAAGTCCTATTAGTAGCAGACGTGGTGCACCAGGCAAACCCACTTGGCACCTAAGTGTAGCATAGACCCATCGGTATATTGCCCTTTCTATCCTTCCACAGCGTCGCTAGACTTGGCCTTCTTGACCGACTTCCACTCCATGCCCATGGCCCCCAACGCAGACAAGCACGCCATGATCAAGGCTACCCTAAATGCTGCTACAAGAGCATCGTTGTAGACCTCGAGAGCAGCTTGGAAATCCCCTGGATCTTTGATCAGATCTCTCAGGCCAGTGGCACCTGCCGCTACCACAGCTTGTGCGTCCACCCCTGGAATCCGGGAGAAGCCGCTAACAAGGCGGTTGGTGAACACATTCTGACCTACGGAAACCATCAAAGCGCCGCCTAGGAGCTGGATGAACAAAACGGCGCTGACTCCAGATGGTATGTCATTGATTGGAAGCACTGCCTGGGCAGCCGTGATAGCGTGCTGGAATCCAAAACCAATGCCTGCGCCGAAGATGATTTGGTAACCGATCCATTGCCCTGTAGACGTGTTGAGAGTGAAAGTCGTCAGCATGCCGGCACCAATCGCCATCAGAATGGAGGAGGCCACGACAAATGGCATGTAGTAGCCTATAATTGTGGTCAAAAACCCTGCCGCAAGGGAAGCAAGGACTTGAGCCAGGATCAGAGGAATGTTGTCTATGCCGGATTGCATCGGACTGACTCCGTGAACGGCTTGAAACCAGATTGGGAGATAGTAGACCATGATGAAGAATGCGCCAGCGAGACAGAACGCGAAGAGGGACCCAAAGGAGACGCTTCGATAGGCTACAATTCGGGGAGGTACTGATTGTGAGTTTAGCGCAAGTCATAATTGATGTGGCAGGAGTTTAACCAACCGGTTGATATATTGTGCCACCCCACTGCAGGGCCAAGAGGAGGCAGATGACGGAAGGCACGAAAAGGACTATACCGATCGGATCGAACTGCAAGACACGCTGTCGCAGTCCAGTCGACGGTTGTGCGTCCCGAGCTGGCGCCTTGAAGAAGATGAGATTGGCCGCAGCAACGACAACACCCACTGTATCACAAGCCAGTCAGTCTAACCGTCGTCTCCGAAAGATCAGACACGTCAATGCATGCTTTTGTGTCTTTGGATGGCTCCTGGATTGGGTATGAGACTCACAAGGTAGGTTGATATAGAAGCATAGCCGCCAAGTAACATGATCTGTGAACGCTCCACCCAGCAGAGGTCCAATGACACTGGCTATACCATATGTTGCTGTGATGAGACTCGTGTAGATGGATCTTTGCTCGAGTGGAACAGTGTAGGCGCAGATGATTTGCGCTCCTGAGAAGATACCTCCGGCGCCCAGTCCGGCGACCCCTCTTCCTACGATCAGAGCTATCGAGTTTGGCGCCGCTCCACATATAAGCGAACCGAGTTCGAATATAGCGAGCGCAGTCAAGAAGACCCATTTGACACTAAATTGGCTGTAGAGCTTGCCAAAGGGCAGTTGGAAGGCGCAAGTGGTGAGTAGGTAGGCCGAACCATACCAGCCGACATCGTTGAGGGCTTTGAATTGATCAGTAATGCGTGGAATCGCAGTGGCAATGATGGTATTGTCGAGTGCGACGCAAAGGACGGCTAGGCAGGAGGCCAGGTTAATAGCTAGGAGCTTCGAGGTGCTAAGGGACTGCTGCGTCTGCTCCAGCTTCATGGACTCCACTCGAGGGACGTTATCCACTCTGTCATCCTTTTGATAAGTCTGAGCGTCAGCCACTTCAGCTGCTGTTGGGCCATCGTCGGAATCCTTCGTGTCTTGCATGTCTTGCATAACTGATGCTCTTGATGGTTGACCGGCGGCACTTGTCAGTGTCAGCCTGCGTTCCTAGATTGAACACCGGATCAGTCTTCGCATTGCGGTGGCGGTCAGGGAGTTTGGGGGAGTCGTAATGAAGAACGCTGCAATTGTCATTGTTTTAGGATACATGGAAGTCGCTTGTCGTCTTCCTGCGTCCTCGGCCTATGAAGCTCGAAAGAGCAAACCGCATCGAATATTCTTCCGTTCCACAGTACGTACCAAGGCTACCTCCGTGTTTCTAGGTTCGGTGGGTTTTCTGTTAGTCCGACCTCTTGATATCAAAGACCACGGAGAAAGAATTCGAAAGTTCTTGTACGCCAGAACAAGCCAGCAGATAAATACTCAACAAGCCCTCCCACGCGAATTTTTGATGAAATATTCGTATGCCAAACCCGGAACGCGGTTCAAGGCGAAGTTGTCTGCTCTTGAGATGCCTGTGTCGACACCATGAATATATCTCAGCAAGAATGCGCTAGACCAATTTGAGATGTCCATCATGAATCATGCTCCTCTTTTGGTCGTTACCCCTAGAGACATGACAGTTCACGCGAATTTCTTGCTCCCCTATGCAAGGGAGCGTTGGCCGAGCTGCATCCAACTCAGCCATGGGAGGAACTCTTGGCTTATTGCATCCTCCGACGGGGTCAATCGTTATATTTGACGTTTTGCCGAATTGGCAATGGGTCATCACTGGTTGTTCGCGCATCGCTACTGCATCAATACCATTAAAGAGATTACAAAGTAATCGACCCATGTGTAGCGAACCCCAGAGACTAGTCCCCTCCTAGCGCACGTGATAGGAAAACCCATGGCTGAAACGTTCGGATGTTGAAAGAAAAGATGAAAGATTGAGAATGTTTGTGATGGCCGCACCATGTGTTTGTCCGGTGCAAAAACATAGCAATCAGAAATGCTGACGCAGTTCCTACCCTGGTAACCTTTGCCGTAATCCCTCGACCTCACCTTCCAACCTAGCGACTTCAATCTTCAAGGCATCCCTCTCGCTCCGAGTCGCCTCCAATTCAGCCGCAAGATTTTGTGTTTCGTCTGTGCGTCTCTGGCGATAACGGCGAGCCGCGCGAGTGTTCAGATCGCGTTGTCGTGTGCGAGACTCGGTGCTCTTTGAGGCTATATCGGTGATGGGGCGGGAGGTGGTTCTGACAGGAAGTGACCTCTTGGCTTTGGAGTCAGGAAAGGGATTAGATGGAGTGTAGACTAGAGAGATAACGTAAGCGGAAGCATTCGCGGATCAATTGAATTTCACAAAATACCTTGAAAAGCGGCGTTCACCCCATGACTCTCGGGAGTATTTGTCGTGCCAGAATGGATTGGAGACGCTTCGACAAAACTTTCCATGTCGCCAGCTGCATCATGTCTAGATTCGCCGAAACGTCCTGAGCGATAAGGGTAGGCTTCTGAGGGATTGCGTGGGAAAGCTATAGGGCCGTGATTGGCAGGGTCAACATCTGTAAAGGTGTTTCCAGGCGGGAGCGTCCAATAGTCGTGTACTGCTCCACTCTCGTCGAATGGCGCAGGTTCTCCATAAGGATCCTGGGCGCTGTAAAAATAGGGTAGACCGAACGTATGGGATGGCTCTGCTTCCAAAAAAGACGGATACGACAAGTTCCCAGCTTCAACAGGTGCTGACACTTCAAAAGCTGACAAAACATAGTCGAGTCTGGGAGATGCAGAGGAACAGCTACCAAGGGGGTTTGAGGGGGACCTTGGGTTGCTGTGGTTGGTAGAAGAAGTCCCGCAATTGGTTGATACGTGCCCCAGTTCGGATGGTGGCGACGGGCATGACTGTATGGTCGTCCCGGGCTTGTAAGCCCGTGTTAATTTGGCCGCAGGGGCTACTTAGGTCCTCCTCGGTGGATGTTCACCAGAGAAAATTCTACGAGCAGCTATGAATCACGTCGTTGGTTGGGTGAGGTTGGGCGAAAGACAACGTGGATTTAAAGTCCGGGTTTAATGACGCTGTCCCGTAGGGCTGATATGACAGCTCATCTAACCCATCAAACTACACTACCTACTCGTCGGCGTCTTCAATACTCACCATTGGCCGACTGCTGACCCGTTTGTCCATCGAGCCTTCACCGCCCATTGTATAGGTTCGTTACAACAGCGCCTGGCACTTCCGTGACCCTAGGTAGCGGTTGTCCCAAGTACGCATGTGCTATCGAGGAATACGGCGAAGCAGGGCTTTGCCGCATCATGTCTAACCTGAGCAACAAATTGGAGGCTGTGTTGGTTTTCTGAACCATCAATATTAGCAACAGCATTTTCCACAAATTCCCTTGTCACATCCAAGCCGGACCCGATGGCTTCCGACTCTGGGAAGAGCGAGACAGACGCCTACCGCGAAATTGCCGTGCGTGGCGACTCTGACTCTGACGCCGACGGCCTGGACCTTCACGCTCCAACGAATAATGACCGCGGGATTTTGGAGGACGAAGAACAAGAAGAGAAGCTACTGTTGAAAGAATTTGACAATGGCCGTACAGGCGAACTAGCTGAGCGAGGCCTTATAGACATGGGCAGAAGGGAGCGAAGAAGGAATCATCGACGCCAGCGGAGGAGCAAAAAGCGCAAAGCGAAAAGCAGCATGGACGAGGAGGGCAAGCTTATGTACGAGATGGAAGAGGGCGGATCAAAGGACGATGCGAGCTCCCAGTCTTCGTCACGCTCGCTCGACCTTGATAGACCAAAGCAACAGCCAGGTGCCTCCACTAAGGTATGCAGCCTTACCATTGATTCTGCGATAGCGACTGACGGTCGCTGCTCAGCATCGGCGACGAGCTCGCAACATCAGTATTGCAGTAATCATAACGATATCGTTCGTCCTGCTTGCTTTTGGGTCGTACAAAAACTCTCGCAACGTGTATCGAAGGCCCCCTTTACTCAAAGTCTCCAACGGAACATCGACGTTTGCACCCACGACCATCCTCATATCTCTTGACGGTTTCCGTGCAGACTTTCTCCACCGTAAACTTACTCCTATATTGAATGCGTTTGTCGCTGAAGGTGTCTCACCAAGGTATATGCTACCTAGCTTTCCGAGCGTTACTTTCCCAAACCATTATACACTTGTCACTGGTCTATATCCTGAGAGTCATGGAGTCGTCGGCAATAGTTTCTGGGATGCTAGTCTCGGCGAGGAGTTCTTCTACACCGATCCGGCAAGAAGTATGCAGCCCAAATGGTGGAGCGGAGGAGAGCCACTCTGGGTCACGGCGGAAAGGCAGAATGTCAAGACTGCGATCCATATGTGGCCAGGAAGTGAAGCTCACATTCAGCTAGAGCCCAGCTATCTCGATAAGTTCAATTGCTCGGAGCTTTTGTCACGGAAAGTTGATCGAATTCTCCAATTCCTGGACATGCCTGGGCCCGAAGATGTGGAAATTGAGGAAGCGCAGACGCGGCCTCAGCTCATTGCTGCCTACGTTCCGAACGTAGATTCCGATGGTCACAAGTATGGACCGAATAGTACCGAAATCCGTGAAACGATATCAAAGGCGGATGACATGCTCCACCAGCTCTTCGTTGGTATCGATGAGCGCAACCTCTCTCACATTGTCAACATCGTCGTCGTAAGTGACCATGGGATGGCGACCACCTCTATCGAGCGGTTGGTACAGCTGGACGATCTTATTGATCTTGATCTGATCGAGCACATTGACGGATGGCCATTATATGGACTTCGGCCTAAGCATCCGAAGGACCTTCGTCAATTATATGACACTCTAAAAGCGGAGTCTTTGACCAATACTAATTTCGAGGTATATCTGAGGGATGAGGATATGCCTGAGCGGTACCACTTCTCAAAGAACGACCGCATCGCTCCGCTCTGGGTTATACCCAAGACTGGGTGGGCCATTGTCCACAAAGAGGACTTTAATATCAAGGAAGCGAAGGCCAAGGGGACCGCCTACAATCCTAAAGGGCTTCATGGTTATGATCATGAACATCCACTGATGCGAGCCATCTTTGTCGCTCGGGGTCCTGCGTTCCCTCATAGGCCAAACAGCCGACTCGAGACATTCCAGAATCTAGAAGTCTACAATATCATCTGTGACTCGCTAGGAATCGAACCAAACCCAAACAATGGCACTCTTCGTTTGCCACTGAAACCGGTTGGCCTTCATTCCAACAACGAACCTGCTTCTCCAGATGACATAACAGTAGATTCGCCTCCTAAAGCAGAAGTGTCACCAGCGGCCGAGGCCGACAATGACACTATCGTGCTGCATGAAACACCAGCTACTACAGAGCCTGCCACCAGCGCCAAAGAAATCGAAGAGGAGGGCAAAGGCAAAGGTAGCAGCTTCTACGAAAAATGGAAGCAGATGATTGCCAAGGTCAAGGCTGCCATGGCGGATCTGATGGCCAAATTCCACAGTGAAACATCTTCCCGTGAATCACACTCCACTGATACACCAAATGTGACGCAAGAGACTGCTTGACGCTCAGATATTCGGAGATCTTCTAATTCATCTACCATTTTCTGGAGAGTACTCCCTGGGCTTAGAGTCATCTTTATGGCTTAGTACAGGCTGCGCGCGTTCATCGATCTGGTGCGACGTCAAGGTTCAAATCGACGTCAGCCACATGCCCGAGGATGCCGATCTCAACTATGGTCCTGCAACTGTCGACGACGATGAGACCAGGCAGCCGCTCCCATGCTTAGATTCCGGGAGAACGGAACAGCATCCTGTCGACAAGCGTCCACTGATATTCATGCAGAAACAGCATTCACGGCAATTCGTGCATACTGCAATCCTAAGAACCTGCCGACAGATCTACAGCGAAGCGATACCTTTCTTGTACGAGAGTATCTGCCTTTCCTACAGCCCTAGGCACTGCTTGTCCGCCACGGAACAGCACGGCCGAGGATTCAGATTTCCAGTCCGACATCTTCCCCTGATAGAGCACCTTCGCTTGACCTTCAATCGAAAGGCTAAGCACCTCGACCTGCACATGGTCATCAAAGTGATACACAACTTTTCTATGCCGCATTGCTCCCTAAAGCGGCTCGACCTTGGGTTCAATTCCAGTCCAGAATCAGAAAACTCCCGCCAGGAACCGGGTCTGACAGCACCGTTTCACAACACGACAACACACGCTGAATCTTGGGTTCCGTGGACTTGTACCATTGGCACCGTGAATGGAGAAATACACATGGAGCTCTCCGACAAAGTCGCATTCTGTCAGGACGTCGGTCTCCTCGCTCGCTCGATTCTCGTCGTAAAAGGCTGGAGGTGCGATGCACTGATTTAGGAACAAGGACGAGAGTGGAACTTTGATTCGGGTGCTTCAACGCTTTACTGGGGCTGGTCGTTACAGGCAGCCGCAATACATAAACCCATTTCAACTAGCGCTTCGATTCCGCAGGTCGATCGGTCGACACCAGCCCGAGCCGACGATGACTCCGCTTCATCTTAGTTGAATCGACTGCATGATGAAAGTCAGAACGAGCATGCTTACGGTGTTTTATCTTAACAATGATAATGTGCACTTGATCCTGCTTAGTGCAATGTTGGGTACCCCTTGCTGAAAGAACCTGCCCCTCTCCGATAGCAGGAGAACGCCATGCAGAGCAGGAATCGTCATCTATTTGTGACGGACCTGTTACAGTCGCGAGTACTACTGATGAATGGGTTTCCTTCATATCATTTGTATGCTTTGTTGGCTAGAAAGAGCCTGGCGAAAGACTCAAGTATGAAGTTTGATCTTTGCCGCGAGCACAGAGTGATTCCCTTTGAAAAAAACCGGCATTGTGCGTATCAGGGGTGGTCGCCTAGACAATATTGACAATTTCCAATTTTTCTTGCAGTAGATGCTTGATTCTACGCCTGCAGATATGCAGTCCCACGTCTTGCGAGACTTACCAGCAAATGCTCACACGCTTATCTAGCAAGCAAACTTCTTCATCAGCAGCGAGCAAGGACACTACAAAGGTCCAACCTCTAAAGACGCCTACTACCTAAAGAGATAGTGCCATTCTCCTTCCTTCCCCAAGCAAATCTCGACTACCCCTAAAATCCGCGGCCCCTCACCATCTCCCCTACCGTCGCCTCTGCTTCGAAACGCATTTAGTCATAGACCTTCATCCCAAAACCTTGCAACAATCTCCCCACGACTCTGGAGTCTTCCACTGCACTACAAATCCTCCCAACATCCTCACTCATCCAACCCAAAAACGGCAGCATCTCTGGCAGCTCTGCATCCGTCCAAAGAGTCTGCATGCTGAACCCGAGTCTCTCCCCATATACATCCCCTACCGACCTATGAATCTCTGTCATATCGATGTAGACCTCGCTGAGGATGTTTTCGAGAGCCGAGGCCTCGGATATCCATTCTTCGAGTACCAATATGGCTTGCGTCATCGTACGGGTTTCCTCAGGTTCATGCCCGGATGCTTGAGTCCATAGAGTGAGCTTTCTGTGCCAGGGCAGTTGCATGATTGTTTCATTCCTAGCGTGTATTGTTATCGCGAGAGCATCTTGCAAGCCCTCTATCAGGGATTCAAGGCTGTGTCTCAAAGGGTCGATGACATCTTGCATCCCCCCTCCAGCGTCTATCAAGGCGCGACATGCCTCCTGCCATGAAGTGATGGCCTTGTACATGAGTTCTTGGAAGATTCTGGTCTTGACAGTCCATTCCTCAGCGGAAAGGCGGATTGCACCTTCACGAGCGAAATCGCGGAGGGAGTGAACATGGTTGTGTATGATGGTCATCTCTATTTAGACTTCGGTATAGTAAACTACGAGATTCGCTCCCAGGTTTTGCAAGGCGTGGCAGACGTTTTTCGAGGTCGTGTCTATGGTGTCAGCCACCAGGTTTGGAAGCTCGTTTTCAATCATCGGAAAATTGACGCGTCGAGAATAAGTGCAGTTGCGCCGGTGAAGAGATAGTGGCTCCAACAAATCCGGCGCTGCGAATTCAGTGTTGACGGCCTGGGCCTCGGAGGATAACTGGCTTTCGTCGCCATTGTTGGATCGATGGCTAGAACAAGCATTTGGGAATAAGAACATGGTCAGCTCGTGCTCGCATGAGAACATACAAGCTGTATTTAGTAAGGGAACCTTGCAACTTGATTCCGCTGCATGATCTAGGTTGGCGCCAATGATCTTCCATCCCACGTGAACAATCGTCGAAAGGAGAGCTAGGAAAGCCAAGGACTCGGATAATATAGATTGTAATATCCTCGATGTCTGCCAATGGATCAAATCTACGACGAATGGATCTCATTGCACTGTAGCCTCTTTCAACGGCGAGAGCCAGAGCTGCTGACGCTACGTTCCGCCACCCATCGTGGGTGCGGAAGAAAGCGCTGAAGGGAGGCTCGGGGGTATTCGGAAGCTCGAACTGTCTCCTAGCAGAGTGCAGATTTAGTCTTGATGTCATCATTCGCTAGAAAGATCTGCGAAGCACGAATGTGAATACAGTGAATACAAGATAACCTACCAAGCCGGATCGAACATCTCCCGTTCTTCTGTCTCTGCTCCCGGCGAACCATTGTTTCTGGAAAACGACCGTGTCACTACTCTCGTCTCGGCTGTGTCTTCCTCCTCAAGCGACGCTCCACTAGCGGTAGCATTTTGTTCTTCCACATAGGTTGGGTCTTCCCGCTTTTTGCGCCTCGGTCGAGTGATTGACTCTTCTTGAGGTGTGCCCCTTAATTCCTCAACGTAGGCTGAGTTGTCCTGCTTCCTACGCCTCGAATGAGATTCCGACTTCATAAGAGATGCATCCCACGCTTTCTCGGCGTCGGCTGGATCCTCCTGCTTCTTGACCCTGAGACGAACACTTGACCTCGTTGGAGATGCCTCTGTCAGCTTGCCCGCTTTGAATGGAGGCATTGCTTAGATAGAGAGGGACTCTGCGGGTTGAATGAATCTCCAATTTACTGTACGTATTCACAATTTGGCCAGCAGGCGTAAGATTTCTCTGAACAAAGGAGTTCGTGACTGCCAGCTGCAAAGCATCGAGAGCGACCTAGATGCCGGAAACGGAAGCCCGCACATCACTCTCCACCTGCGCAGTGGGCACAAAGGCCAACAAAGAACCCTTCCTCGGAAATCCGTCTATACCTGATGACGACCCACCACCTTGTAGAGGGATCGTGGAAGTAATGTACATATCTGGTTAAAGCCGCCAATCGTCAATACGTTCCTCTAGAGTACAAACCAATTTGTTGTTGGTTCTGCCAGGTCTTAAAGAGCAACCTGGCAGCGCATGGGGAATCCACCGCTCAGACAGCTTAATTACGCCTCTCCGTTGTTGCTCTCCGCGGCTTGCGTCTATCGTTGGGCAGGAGGTGGGGGCTCGATATGAAGTTTGCTGTAGAGCATGATGACTCTCCATCCGTGATGGAATTGTGAGATCCAGTTGTCGCGCATAGCGAAGCAGACTCCTGAACCTTGGGTCTCTGGCGAGTCTGGAGAAGTGTTGCTGGCCTCAAGACCTGAATATCCTAGATCTGGTAAGCCTACCATTATAAGTTGTCAGTGCCAGAACGAACAATCAAACAAGCCAAAGATCAGCGATACAATTAGATGAGATGCAATGCCGACGAGATATTGCATGAGAATCTGCTTGGGGTGATAGAGGTTCTTGGAGCGAGATATGAAGACAATAAGGAAGCAGCAGTATAAAGTACATGTAAGCAAGCATGTGAAATAGCCTGGGCACGTGCAAACTACGCTAAGAATCGGCTCTTTCTGTGAATCTCTTATCATTATCACATCGCGTCGCGTGATTGTCCATCTTACCTTGGTACATCTAGGTAATACCACAGCTTCATACTACTGCCTTTCGAAGGCATATCGTCGACTGGATCTTCAACAGATGATGATAGGTGCTAGTCGAAAGGTGTGAATCTTGTCAGATGTCCTCACTTTCTTAGACATGGCTCACGTGCAAAGGTATCGCTTTGGTAGACGTACTTGACCTAGTGCTCCTCAGACGCGAAGTCGGAACAAATTTCCAGAACGAAATTTTGACGGCAAGTTCACAGGCTTTACCTCTGGATTGATAGTCTGCTGATCGAATATGTAGGTGCCAGCAGCCTTGATCGTCTTAGGCGATCACACAGGCGTTGATAGAAAAGGATTCTGTGCCACTGCTTCCCAACAGCCTACTGTCAGCTCGAAACATTTCAGATGGCTTTCTTCTTCATGAAGCTTCCTGCAGAGACACGGAACCAAATCTATCGGTACCTCCTGCAAGACGACGATGCCTATGTATACCTTGTGAATCAGCCGACCAACAAATTAGAGTCTGCACAGCAGAACAATCTGGTGACTACCAGAAGCCCGGAGCAGGATATAGCGATTGATACCAAAGAGACATTGATGTGCCTGTCAGATGAGGACATACCTTTCCGACTTTCCCCTGAAATCCTCGGAACCTCCCGGCAGATTTACAATGAAGCTGTGAATATCTTATACGGAGAGAATGTATTCTGCTATGCATTATCGAAAATCCACTTCGATGTCGATATCGATTTTTGTCGTAGACCTGACGTTTCTCGCCGCGCCCTCCAACGAGTCGGCTGGCTGCGAATGTATGTTGAGAAAGAAGATGATGATGAAGAAGGAAAGTTCGAAACCAAGTTGTTGAATGGACTCGGACTGTTTTCGAGTCCAGAGTGCTCACTTCAGGGCTTTTGGTTGGATATGCTGTTTCTCTCTCACCGAGGCACATCGCGCGACAATCAGCCTCCTCTCAGCCAATTTGTTCTGCAGGACACGCGGTTCATGTCTGCTCTTATGGCCTTGGAAGACTTGAAGAAGCTTCAGATCCACATCTGTGACAGCACAATGGGATGCGCCGGCCCCTGGGCGGATTGGATTCAGTCCATAGCGACAAAGAAGAATTGGCGCTGCACCACTGAATCGGCGTGTGACGAACACAAGAAGTCTGGTTTTCGACGGACGTGGGACTTGTTTCCGATTGGTGAAGAATCTTGCAACTGGGGCGAATGTGATGATGACTAGGTAAAGGAGTTCTATCTTTGCTCTCGCGTGTTTTCCAGTGCTCAGAACATAGCCTGACTAATCTCGAGTCAATCCAGATTCAAGGGCTCTGGGGTCTTGCTGAAGTCGATTGGGGTGTATCGAACACGATGGCCGAACTGCTGGCCGCGGCTGAAATGGACTTGATTACGAACTGCTAGCGACATTCGCGCTTCTGGTGGAGTTGAATAGGGCGGCTCTATCTCCAAGCGCGCAGTAGAAGGAATGGCGAGCGCAAGTATCCTATGCGCAGGAACACAGCCCCAGACCATCAGCATACATTCTGCGTATTGAGTAAGGGCCTACCTATCTCAGGTACCTTAGGCGATAGCTTCGTCATTCCTTTCAGAAGAGAGAACGAGATTACTGCATGCATAATTCTTCACAAGCCATTCGTTCAAGGATCTTTACTAGAATCCGCTTCTCGTCTATCATGGCTTTTCTCCAAAATGTGGTTTATGTCGTGCTCATGCTTTTGAACTTTTTCCAAACGTCGGGCTCAGTCCCTGTGGTGCCAGTTCTGCCACCATCCAATGCGATTGCACTAGTGCGACCATCTAACGCAGTGGCTACTCTGCATCGTGTCAACCCGGCTCTACCGCATCTTCCGTACGTAATACTCTCATCTCAACATTCTCGTTGATTTGAAGATCAACTTTCTGCTCGCTCCACTTCCTGACGTTCGACGTTAGTCCCCTAGAACGCCAATCAGTGCATATCCGGGTCTACAACACCGACATGATCATCCAGAAAGACGGTTTTAGGAGAAAGCTGCCCATTGCAACAACGTCGGACATTCTGCGCAATGCCTATGACGACATAAAGCACCAAACCCAGCACTACGGTGGAGACACCCATTTATTGGAGAATTATAGATACACCTATCAAGGATTGGTCCTCGCCGTGTTTCCACGTATTGACCCGCCCTATAGTGCGACGTACGACACGGTCCGCGATATGATTCTAGGACTGGCGGAAGAGCTTGGGCGGTTGGATGATGTGGAGTGTATGATAGACCTGCGGAAAGTGGTGGGTGGTCGAATCTATCACGTGGGCTTCGGTGTTCTGAGGTATTTGAACGGCTTTGTCGAGAAAGACCTAATTGGGACTCTATCAAATCCTTCCAATGGAACGGTGACAGACCTGAGAATCAAATAAAGCAAGCTATCGCAACCTTGGTCTGGGCTTGTCTCTAGTGTTTCACAAGCGGAGGTAGGAGAACCATGTTTCGAGGTGCAGGAACAGAAGAGTCAGCAAAGCCGGAATCTGGAGTATCTATCAATCGGTTTTAGCATACGAAACGGCTTCTTGATAATAATATCGACTCCTGAGCCCAGTAAGCAAGCAACACTCTCTACTTACTTACTTCAATATGGCTACCGATATCCAAAAAGGTTTAGGATCAGGAAGCTGCGCTACTTAAGACCTGCGCAGATAAACGAAAAGATCCTTGGAATCCAACTCCTATCCCCATTTGAAGTCTAGTCTGCATTTCTATTTTTCACAAAGGAGTACGTGATATGCTTATGTTATTTTAGTATGACATAGAAGAACCCGTCTCTTGAAGCAGGCTTTCCGATATTGAAGCGACTTTATGTGACCGTCTTGTGCATTAGACAGGTTGCGCAGCTTTATTCAATACGATTATTCAATTGGTTTGCGAGGGCTAGTGGGGTCTAGGATCGCTAGCCCGCCCGCGCTATACTAGATCGGGTAATAAGGATCGCAATCTAATAATTATCGTATTTAATCGATTTTCGTTCTCTCTTATCAATAATGTGCATTCTTAATCTCTTTTACCCTATCTAGCATTTCTCAATTGACTCAATTGATTTAATTGATCGACGACGATTAAAACATACGTACAACTATTGCTTTTGTTCTTGTTATTATTGATATTTTGAGTTAATATCTTGTCGACAATTCTCGACATTTATATATTAAATTAATAAAGTATAAAAGATCTAAATTCAATTTGAATCGAATTCTCTCTAAATATCTTTGTTGTATAATGCAATTTAATAAAAAGAAAATTCGATTATTTGTTAATTACTTTGTTATCAATATTATCGAGTAAAGCAATTGTGTCAAATTATTTTTCGAACTTGCTCTTCATGCTATCTTCTATACAAATTATTTTATCTTTGTTAGCTATTTAAATTGACAAAACAATTTAATTGTTTTTTCTTCTATCTCTCTTGCGTTCTTAACAATCTTCTTAAATATTTCGAAATTTAATACGGCAATATGCTTTGATAATACTCAACGTTTATCTATATACGCATTAAAAGATATGTCAAAGCAATAAAAAGAGTAGAAAAGATTAAAGACAAGAGCATTATATAAGAGTTTATTAATAAAACTTTTTAGAAGTTTTGCAAATTAAATATAAAACAAAAATTCTATTACTTTAATTACAAAAAATTACACGAAATAATTTGATTAATTATTATTTGTTCGAACAATTTAATAGAATCTATTTACAATTTTTGTAAAGATAAGATAAACAATGTTACGATATTATAGAAATTTAAATTGCAAAATCGATTAAAAACTCTTCTTAAAAATCGAAAAAAGCTTCAATTGTACAACAATAAAATCTATATTTATTAATTATATATTATTTTTCTTTATTTAAATTATACAAATAAAAGATAAATCTTTTTTAATAAGCAAATGTTCAAGACTCGCATTATTATTAAAAACTTCTTTAATTTAATTTAAACTTTATAAATATTTAATACTTTTAAGACGCAAATAAAAGTCGAATTATAATCGATCGAAAATTTCTACTTAGCGACAATTCTTTTAACTAATTGCTATACATATTTACGAGACAATTAAATAAAATATTGCTTTGCAATGCGATCTTCTAGTCTTTCGAAATATTTGCAAGTCAATAGAATTTTTAGCGATTTTAAAAGCTCTATATTATAAAAGTACTAAATTTTTTTTCTTGTGTTTATATATATATCTAGCTTCGATAAAGTTTTCTAGTGCTAATTTTTAATACTTGTTGATCTAAATCTTATTGTTATTGTTTAATTGTTAAAATATAAAGAAGAATTTTAAATTAAACTCTCGAAGACAACTTTTGTTCTCTTTCTTCTTGTTTGTTATTTTTTATTATTATTGCATTAAATCGCTGCAATAACATAATTATCTATATATCTTTAATAATTAGAAATCCTCTATTAATTCGACAAAAAATTATAATTGTAAATAATGTTATTAATATAAACACTTTTTAATCTAAATTTTATTTGTTTGTTTTAAGAATTTTTCAAAAACATTATTAACGCAAATACGATTAAACGTTAAATTATTGTTTTCTTTGTTCGAAAATAAAATTTCAAGTTGTTAACAAAATATGTGCAATTTATACTTGTTTGTATTGCAACTTGCGTATTACATCTCTTTAATATATATTTAATACTCTCGAAAGAGACAATATTGTATACAAAAATCTAGTAACTAAACATTTTATTGTTTCTTTTCTTTTTAAATAAAGTTCGCAAAGCTTTGGGGAAAAAAGTGCAATAATAGTAACTTTTGTTTTAAATTATAGATATTTTCGCAAAAATATTTTCTTTTTGTATTTAATATTACAATTTACTTTCTTAAATCTAAAATATTTATTCTTCTTTTTTTTCTATTTCTCTTATTATTTGTTACGATCTTCTTGTCGCTCGTATTATCTATTTTGATTTTCTTGTCGCTTGTATTATTTGTCGCAATTTTTTTTTTCGCATTACTTGTCACGAATCTTTTTTTACTACTTCTATATAATTGTTTTAATTGCTTTATATTTTTGCTAAGTTTAGTTAAATCTTCAAACAAATTAATTTATCAAAAATAAATATATTTTTTATAATATTTAAGCAATGATTTCTTAAAATAACGTTTAAGTTTCGAGATTTTCGCAATATATTTTATTAGATATCTTTTAAGCGTATTTTTTTTTTTTTTTTAGCAAAGATTCTTGTTTCAATAAATTTTTTGTTAATAATGTTCGATTTTTAAAGTAATTAATTAATATGTTTTGCAAAACATCTAAGTCTTTGTTGTCTATTATGTTGACACATATTTGTTTAAATCTCTTCAAAGTTTTTTTGTTACTTTAAGATTGTTTTGCAATCTTGCTTTCTTAACGTTTTATAAACTCTAATAATATAAATTTATTTAATAAAAATTTAAAAAATATAGACGAATAATTGTTATTATCTTCAAATAAGATTTATATTCTTATACGTCAATTATTATTTATATTTTCTTTGTAATCTAAATCTTTTATTATTATTGCATTATTATTAAATAAAAAGTTTGTTTTTATTACAAGTTTCGATTTCTTTGTATTCTTCTTTGTGTTAAAAAATATATTAAAGTTATTATCTTCGAAATTGCTTTAATTCTTAAAGCTCTCTCTATTGTTAACAAAGACAATAAAGAAGAAAAAGAAAAAGACTTTGTAATTCGATTTATTTTTTAGTTGTTAACTAAATCTATTTTTTCTCTTTTCGTATTTTATATTCTCTTTTATTTATTTTTTCGCGAAGAGCTTTTCTAATTCTTTGTCTTCTAATATGCTACAAATATAGATATTTATTTATCGATAATTTAAATTCAATTGTCGTCTTGTGTTGCATAATTAGATTTGTGTAAAATTCTAATATTTGCTTTTCTTTTACTTATTAAATGCTTTATTTGTCTATTAACGTCGACATATTTATGATCTATTGTTGTCTCGAATTTTTTTCTAATTTTATTTTAGAAACGTTGCATAATCTTGATGTCGTACTTCGCAAATCTAGTTACGCATATATTAACAAAAATAATATTGTTCTTCTTTGTAAATTTTTAATTGTAATTAAGCTTTTAATTTAGTTGTTAATCTTTTTTTCGTTTGTAAAAAGCAAAAGAAGTAAAGATTTTCGACGATAAAAAAGCACTAAAAATATTAGAAGCACGACGTCGACTAACAATGTTTTAAGTATAAAAGTTAAGATTAATATTGTTATTTGTATTAAATTCGACTTTTTATTTTTTTATTTTTGTGTAATTGTTTTTTGGTATTTTTTATCAATTTGTCTTCTTTTCTTTAACAGTTGTTAAAACAACTCTAATTCGAATTAAATTATCTTCTTTTGTTTACGAGATAATTGTTGTGTATTTTTCGAAGATTGCGAGATTTGTAAAGATAATAATAACTACAAGAATCGCAAAGACTTTAATTGTCGCGAAGAAGTGCTTAAATCAAGAACGTAAAGATAGCTTTTAAATATATCTCTAGACATAACAACGACAACGACGACAACAACGATAGAGAAGATAATTATAATCTTTACAAGCTAAGTCTAGACGAGTAATTGAAGCAATTAAATAAGGTAATAAGTTAATTGAATAGATATTCAATAATTAAACATTTAATTTAATTGAGACTGTCAAGTTGTTAGATCTGCTTGCCCTTTTCGGATTACGCTAACTAAATTGGGCAATGTTTAATTGAATAATTGTATTGAATAGAGCTGCGCAACCTGTCTATTGCTTCTCACGCGTCGAACAGAACTTGGTCGAACTATTTGAGAGAAAGAACGATTATGCAGACCGGATACTGAGTACACATCCTTTGCTTCATTTGTTCTTTGAGTTCTCATGAGATTCGATGTTAACTGTGTTGGCTACGATATGTAAAGCATACGTTCGTTGGAAGGTGCAGACAGAAGAGATGAAGCGCACTAGTCCGAGAAGAGCTAGTACAGCTTTAGTACTACCCGAAGATTTTCGGACCTTGTTGCATGCTTGACGGAACCTTGACCACGCCTCGTAATTGATACTTCTGGAAGCACATTGTATGAGCAAGGTAAACGGTGTTCAAGCAGTTCAGCTCAACTTTAGATTCCAGTCTACCATAAAGACCGCTACAGCCGTCCGTTAGAGCCGAGCATGCGTCAACTCACATCTACAACAGCACGTCTCTGATCTATAAATGACGGGCCTACTGGGTTTCACACTGTCTCGGGAGAATTACCTCGCTACGCTACTTGGCCCTCTTGTAGCTGAACCAGCAGTCCATTGGTACTTTGGCCCCCCAACCCAAGTCCGCCGTCAAGCTCGTCTTTGGCGCTATGACAATCGGCAACGGCGCTGAACAACCGCGTGTAAGCTCGACAAAACCAAGAAGATCCTCTACATCTTCCAGTCTCGCGATCACAATGTAATCGCCGCAGCCCGGATCTACGGGTCCGGTCCTACCGGAGAATACCTTGGGAAGTGCTAGCGGCGGGACCGTGGGCTCGTAATGGACACCAACTTCTATCTAGCCGTGAGCAACAACCTGGATGGCGAGTACTCGACGCATAGGCCTGAAATCCTGGATAGTATTCGAAGAGGAGCTTGGAAGCTTTGAATGCGGAGAACTTCGATATGTGGGTACCTGCACAAGAAGAAATTATCACAGCGAATGTGGATTCAATGCGCTAGGTCAATCAATCGCCTGAACACTGCCTGTCTCACAGACTGGCCATTATCCGTTGGAGGTGGCGCAGATCTGATAGCAAGTGGTATTTCAGGGTACTTTCGAGGTTTTGGACTTGAGAACCGCTAGCGCAGGCATCACTGGGTCCCAGATGACTCCTGCAGCGCTCATTTCCTTGCAGCGCTAACCTATCTTGACTTCGTGTCGCTTTCGCAAGGGCTCTTGACAGGTTATTCAGTCCTTCGCTACTTCGCTAGAACGGCTTGAAGTACAAAGTCACATCTTATTTTTGTCAGCCTTTGAGATTAGCTTGTTGCTGGTGTATGAGATTAGCCTTTTCCCGTCGACGGAAGGAATCAACGCGAAGCAAAGCGGTCTTTGCTTTGGACCGGTGTCCGCACGTTTCCAGGGCTGACAAGGACAGCGGCAGTAGAAGAGGATTTGAGGTCATTTTGAACGTTGCCGGTCGAAGGCTTGGTGAAGTGCATCTATCTCTGCTCCGAGGAGGAAGGCGTTTCATCGTTGACCTGAGAGGCGTGCTCACAGGTCTTCTATTTATTAATCGAGCAAAGGCACTGCAGCTACCGACGAGCTTCGATTAATATTGTTGAGAAATCGCTTGACGAGTCAAATGGTTCGAGATCGGATGCAGCCGGAAGCTAGGCCGGAGGTGCTTCAACTTTCGAAAATGGTTCTAAGCGAAGAATTGGCTCATGAGCAGACGACAATCTCGAGACCTCGTAGTGCCGTGTCAAATCCCCACATTGAAGTCTGCGCCTGTGACCACCGCTGACCTATCTGTCTACAAGAGGCGTCACGAATCCGCAGACATACCTTGAAAATATCGAGAGACGACGTCTCAATTACCACTGCAAGCCACAGAGTCTTCTCACGTGAAGCTGGTGTAACTTACAAGCCTGAAACATGATTGCCTGGCTCATACTGCACATGCCTTAAACCACACTTCGAGCTCTGAACGAAGAAAGCTATGGCACCGATCAGTGGGACGCTTTCAGATGAATGTCCATAATTCCGCTCCCAAGAAGGCAAAGCTCGGGTTCCCCTATACACAGGTATCCCGTTCAGCCTGCTTGTGGAAAGAAATTCAGCATGCCAGTAATGAGACTTCATTGTCTGGCGCCAGAAGTCAAAAATGCTTGTGTCGTGCCAGTCGTAGTAGATGATCACTGGAATCCAGGAACGTCAACACATCGAAAAAGCAAGTGGGATGAACGACCATGCTCAATTGCCACAATTGACAAGTCGTTATCGATTGAGATGAAGGAAAAACTGAAGACGAAGCTGAAGGAAAGATACAATGGATTGCGACGCTACTATCATGCCAGGGACACCAGGTTGGACTGGCTCAGTGACAGAGGAAGCTTTGGAATGTTCGTGCTCGACGAGGTGGTGCCGACATCTACACGTGAACTCGGATCCTGTAATGTGCGACAGTGGTGTAACAAATCTACAGCTTTATACTGGGCGCCTACTGCGCAGGAAATTGTCGGACAGCCTTGTTCATCCATACCATTTCGCTGTATCTACAAGACCTGGTTCGAATATCATGACGGCTCTCCGGATATCGAATTTCAAACTTTCCTAGCCAAACCAATTCGTATCACCTTGAACGGTCCCAGAACTATAACCGAAATCATCCAGGCTCACCGATCATTCTGTGATCGAGTTCTTTGCTTTCTAATGGAGCATGTTCATTCGGGGGGAGCTGGCGAAGAGAGGCCGGCTAGCTTAGCGAACTATAATTTGCTCCTCTCGTTTCGAGCTGTCGTTGTTATCCTTGATGAAATTGCGCCACATCTAAAGGAGGATTACAATTATACAAAATCAAGCGTCTTCATAGATCGAGAGGCCCGAAGGCAGAACGTCCTCTTGGTGCTGACTGGCGATGACCAAGGTCTTTCGGCGCCCGTGGACTTCGACTCACTCAGATCGCAAACACTTTCACTTGGAAGAGCAGACGTTAATGATGACCAGAGCTTTAATACGATCCGTGTTTCTTTGCAGACTGCGGTACGGTTTATTGCGGATTTACACAGAAGAGAAGAGACAGCGTTTCGAGATTTACGGCGTAGCACTATCAATATGCCGACCGGCCTCACAAATGATAGCACCACGACTAAGGCTGGGCGTTATGCTGATGAGATGATCCAGAAAGCAGAGAAGGAAGGGTACAACAACGTCTTTGAGGTCAAATATGAGTTGGAGCAATTACAGCAGCCGGATCAAAAAGAACTCTCTCGTGACGAAGAGCTTCAGAATTGCCCTCGGGGTGTGGAAGAATATTTGGTCGAGCTTACTAGACCCAGATGAATCTCATAGCCCTATCTCTCTCGAAATTGCAAGAACTTGAAATTCCCAACACAGATCGACCACAACTCCCCTAACAATAAAAAGACTCTCGGTCAAGATTATGAAAGCGCATGCACCGAGGTGATGCGAATCGACAGTAACTAGTCAGGCGAGATGACCGCGTCCAAACTCTTCCTGGTCCTCTTCTCCAGATTCTGGATTCATTATCCTGATCGACGTATTACACTCTTCGATTCTACTTATTTGGCTCTGTACATGAACAAGCGAGTTCAAAATGTTGCCAAGTCCCTCCAGGCGTCCAACCCAGAAACTCTCTGCCGTTGAAGTTCGGACTTCTCCATTGAGCTATCTCATACGTCGGCACGGTGGACTTTCAGTGGTCTCTCGTATTACCTATGGGTTCAGGACCTTCTTCGAGCTCTGCTCTTGGGTATGTTGATTGAGTGAGAAGAATGCTTTGACGGTTTGTCTCTTCAGCTATAGTTTTTTGTTGGTGATTAAGTCCATCAACTTCTTGTCATTACCTTTTCATGAGAACCAAAAATCGAGTGCACCACTTCGTGCCGGTGCGTGGGATAGTCTCCTCAAGCGACTCTCAACTCTCGTTGAAAAAAACTAGGATCAATTCGCGTGCCTGAGATCAAACATCCTTTTGTCGAATGAGAATCCAATTATTGGAATGCACCAGTCAGGAGCTACGGAGGTAAAACATATCGAGACTCTTTCGAAGCTTGATTTCTCAAAACACGCGATTCTTTTCTCCCGAACCATACGAATTATCTGGTTTGACTCAAGATAGAATTGCTTTGAGCTAAGACCGATCCCCACATGAATGTCAGTGTCATCGTCGAATACCTGAGCCGTACAGTCCTTTAGTGGCCAACTGGAAGACAGACCATGATAGAAGATTCTATGAGAAGCGGCATCTACGCAGCGTTAGCTAGCAAAGCCTATTGAGGAGAAGCTCTGGAGATAGCAGCCGTCCAATAGGGGAGCGAGGAGAGACTCCGCTTCGCGATATTTCCTTTTCTACCTCTGCAGCTCCTCGACTCACCCGCATTTTCACGTTCTCCGCGATCACCGACGGTCAAGGTCCATATCAGAGGACCTCGATATGGCATCCTCGCAGCAGAGTCTTGTCCTCAAGATCAATGCTGAAGGCCACCGTGTGGAGCTAGGTTACACGCAGGAGCTGCGCCGCGATTTGGGCCTCTTATATGATTTCGGCGCCTCCTTCTCCATCGTTGTACTAATGAACACGTTCCTGCGAGAAGGTTACGTATGTCGTTGCTAGCAAGATCACTAGAGCGTAGCGACTGCAATCTCGACGTAAGGCACGCAGAGCATCTCTAACGAGAGCCTTTCGCTGACATGCGCAGTCTACCCCTGTATGGCCTCAATACCGAAGCTCCTGCGATTATTGTTACATAGTGGATCCTTCTTTGCTTTTCCCGTACATTTCATTCTAATATCAGAGAATAGAGTGGCGACCCACAGGCTTTACGGCATTGTTTGTCGAAACCAGTATGGCCAAATCCTCTTCTCGATATCCCTCTCGGAAATTTCTTTCTATGGACATACATGTTCTCTTCATATCCAGATACTTCCTTAATTATTTGTCTTACTGGAAAACTCAATCTTGATGAGCGAATTGTCATTACGACTAATGCAGTGTCCGGGCCAGCGACTTTAATATCGACGACAGTCGCCGTTGTAAACAATTACTAGCACTCGGTCGCGAAGACTCCGAAAACTGTAATCCCTCCATTTCATGTTGCTGTCGGCATCCTCGGCATCCGTGTTCTTCGGCATGTAGTTTGTACAACGATAGGTCTGAAATTTGGAGGAATTCATGACCTGCCATTGCGGTGCTTGCCAAAGCCCTGAAACACCAATTAATATAATTCATATCCTGGGACTTTCCATGCCTCGGCTACCACTGATAATGAAGTGGATAAAGCGTGCGCGTTTCGGCCGCTAACTTTGCCATTTGCGGTGCGCTCTTCTCTCGGTGTACTTCGGCCGATGTTTGGTGAGTAAATCTGGCGCATACCATATCTTTTATTCCTTGTATCGTACACTGAGCACTCAAGTACACTTGCAGAGAACACTTGGAAAAGCAGGCGGATACTATGACCGCAGTTGCCAAGCCAGAGGCGAAGAACGCATATTTGGTGATTATCGTACTGGAAGGGCATCTGCCGCTTTCGCGATGCTAATTACTCAAAGAAGGTTACTTTCGATGGCCTAGATGATCCCCTGTGCGCACTCAATTGGCCCAACCACAAGAAATGGGCAGTAACGTTGCTATGCTCTATGTCCGGGCTTGTCACCCTCATGTCCGGGACAATGATGGCTCCGGCACTCAACAACATCGGAAACGACCTTCACCTTGACATGGCAGCGGCAAATCTCGCTCTCTCGATCTACGTACTCGCCTATGCATTTGGCCCTCTATTTCTTGCCCCTTTAACAGAGATATATGGCCGACGGCCAGTCTGGCTCTCCTGTGGGACCTTCTACTTCATCTTCAACACGGTCTGTGGCTTCGCTCAGAGCAAAGCCACTATGGTTGTAGCACGCTTCCTAGCTGGTATAGGAGCGAGCGTCGAATTCATGGTATGCTAAAATAGTCTGTTCACTCAACGTGCTCGACCCTCTGAACTTTAAACAGGTAACGAATCCTGTTCTGGCAGACTGCTGGAGGCCCGAACAAAGAGGGCACTCGCTTGCAATTTCACCCTTCATACCGCTGCTCGGCACGGCAATAGGGCCCATCATCGGAGGTGTGATAACTCAGAACATCGGTTGGCGATGGCTATTCTGGGTGGTCTCCATCTTCAGCGGTCTGATTACCATCATCGGCACCTTCCCCTTCGCAGAACCCTATTCCGCAAAAATCCTTGCACATAGAGCCAAAGGTCTACGCAAAGTTTCCGGAAGTGTTTATCACGCGGAACAAGAGCGCTCAACGCAGACTCTGTGGCAAATACTCAAGATTACGCTGACACGACCCATGCGCCTTCTCTCCACGCAACCAACCCTCCAAGTCATGTCCATCTTCATGGCTTACAACTTCGGCATCAACTACATCATGTTCTCCACCTTCGCCGAGCTCTGGACCCAGCGTTACGGGCAATCCGTCTCTCGCTCCGGCCTCAACTATATCGCTCTCTCGATCGGCAACACCATAGCCGCGCAAGGCGGCGCCCGACTCACCGATCGCGTCTGGGCACATCTGAAAGACCAAGTCGGCAGAGACACAGCGCCCGAGTATCGCGTCCCGATGATGATCCCCGGCAGCGTACTCATCCCGATCAGCCTCTTCCGGTACGCGAGAAGCGCGCCTACTGGGTCCTCACCGGTCTCGGAGTCGGGACATTCCCGGCGGGCATCATTCTGGGGACACAGGCCATGGATTCATTCCCCAAGTACACATCCTCTGCGACAGCGGTCAAGCCAGTTCCTGCGCAGCGTCTTCCCTATCTTTGCGCCGAGCATGTACGCGGCGCTGGGCTACGGATGGGACAATACTGTGTTGGGGGTTCTGTCCCTGATTGTCGGCGTCTCGGCACCGCTGCTGCTTTGGAAATGGGGCGCGAGGCTGAGGGCGAGGGGAAAGGAGCAGTGGTAATATATAGGAAGCCCTGCAAGACAATGGGGCTCGTGCCAGAGATGAGGGAGATTAAGAGGGCAGTGCCTGGCCGCCCACCTTACTATTTGGTATGATGGCCGCCCACTGCATCCCCTTCTTAATGCATTCGTCTCTTTTTGACCTTGCCGTCATTTTTTGATGCGTCTCTTTGAGCGCACATCTACTGTCACTCCGCACCAGTTTCTGGTGTTCGCGCTTTGGGGAGTATCTACTAATTGCTGAGATGCACATTCTTTCTCTGGCTTTTGCCGTACACAGGCCACTCTAAACATTGAGAAAGCCGATCTCCTCTCTGCGTCTGTAGACGCGCTTGCTTACTGATTGCTGCTTACTATATACGCACCTTTTGAGATCGGCGTTGCCTCTCACGGTTTACCGCTCTTGCGGCCATCTTGTATATCGCCACCTTTTATATCGCGATTGGCGTTCGATTTCTGAGATTGGCGTTCCCTCTCCCAATCTACCTACCCTTAAGGCTCTCCTATACCGAGAATGGCGTTGCCTCTCTAAATCTACCTGCCCTTAAGGCCCTCCTATACTTGAGAACAGCGTTGCCTCTGCCAAATCATCGCCAGTGTCGCTCTATTCCATCTGAGATTGGCATTACCTCTCACGACTGCCTAATCGGGGTCGCTTCGCATCGTCGCCTTTACACCAAGATCGCTACTTCGCCTCCTCCTTCTTTGGCGACGGTTGTCTTGCGGAGTTTTAGGCGGCTTCGTAGGTCCTACTCACCCTTTCGGTTGACCTTAGTCATCGGCGGCCTCTGTCAACTGAGGCAAGCGAGCCCCAGCAGCAAAATGTTGTATATATCTATTGAGCGAGGCGCAGAGGAGTAGCACTTGAACGCCATCCCCACTTCTCTTCCACCTCCAACCGTACCGCTAGCTTTCGAGAACACCTCGCTAATGCCGTATCAGATCTCGACCCCTACCAATATCTCATATCTCATCCCCATGCCCCATGCCCCATCGCCCCATCCCCCCCCTCCCAACCCTCCACCCCCGTCCTTAAACCACCACCGCACCCCCACCACTCCTCCCACTGCTCAAAACAACCCCGACCTCAACCTCCCCCCCCCACCCCCAGACTGCGCCTTTCATCCAGTACCTCCAATCCGACACCTGCAGCAGCGCACGAAAATGCCCTGGTAAGAGGTCCGCATTGAGCAAAGTGACCCCACCAGTTCGTGAAAAAAGTGATTGGAGCGCCTATCTTCCCACCCTTCCTCGGCTTCTCGCATCCGCTCGTCGAGAACTCGCCACTCTCTCCCTAGAACCTCGCTCGAAGACTCATATCCATCATCATCGCTGAGTTGTGACTGACCTCCAAAACCCAGAGAAAAGGTGCATTGAGTCTCTCGAACGCAAGACTTTGATCTTGGTCTGAGAACAAAGCTAAGCGCACGAGCATCCCACGACCCTCTTGGGTGGCCGCACATAACATACCTCACCCGGCGCAACACGAATCATGTCGCGCACGTCCCTACCCTCTCACGGACGATACATAGACGAAGACGGCGAGGACCGCGCGCTCTACGACCACGATCCGGCGATCATCGGCGCTCCTCCCTCTCGTTATCGGCACTCAACATCATTCACAGACGCGGGGGTGGGCGGGAAGATGCTTCGGGTGGTGATGGTGCTGCTGGTGGTTGGGTTCAATGTGTCGTTGGTTTGGGCGTTGGGATGGTGGGGAGGGTTGTGGTGACTGGCAAGCCTGGAGATCCGACAAGCCTTTCGAGCATGCTTCTTAGGTCAATAAATTTTGGGATATAAATTAAATTCTGTAGCCTTACGTGACTGGACACATGAGAGAGGTGTACGTGGGCTGGGACAAGAGGCAGGATGGGGGGGATTGATGGGTCTGAGATCTTATAGTGCAGCTTATAGAACGTTGTTGTTGATGTTTGAGTACAACAAGATTGGGCGAATCAAGGCAGCGGTGTCGGTGAGGACTAAATGAGTGATGATGCATAAGGTAGCTGATGAGTCTCTCGTTGCTCTCCAAGATATGGAACTGGGCCCGCTTGGTAAGATGTTCGGGTTTTGTTTTCGCATGGTTGTGGTGCTTCACAAACGTGGAGGCAGAAAGTTTGCAACACTCATTCCTGCGCTCCAGTCCCGCTACGAAGCCCTGCATAAGATGCATCTCAGGTTCCGGAAGAAGGGCTAGGTCGTGCATGTTGAACGGTTTCGAATGTTGCTAATGCTGCTGATGTAAAGATTTTCTCTGGTCCTGATGCTGGTTATGAAAGGCTTCTGGAGGAAACTCGGGATGGAGGGTAAGATCAAGGGGTTTTTGGAGATGTTAAGGAAAGTGACGCTTTGGTGTCAGGTAGGGTTGGAAGTAGGTGAGCATCAGTAAGGTGCATAGCTGAAGAGATGATATGTCAGTGCGGTCTAGGCATTAGAGGGGCCCGCAAGTGGTGATAGAAACTTACCGGGTTCGATAAGCCCCTGAAGCATGCAAAGCTTCTAGCTTGTAAAACCTTCCAGGTGGAACGGTCATGAGGTACTGCTGAGCGTAGCCTGTCCAGGACGTAGCAAGTACCGTATCTCGTAATTGGGATCAGACCGATACTGGGTTGGATGTTCATGTTCATAGGTCTCCGTAGGTATCCAGGACTTCCTCGCTGCAACCGCAACGATATGACCTCTCAGCAATGTAGCAGTTGCCTCGTCGAGTCCCCAACGCTGGAAACCCATTTCGAGCTGACACTGCACGTCAATAGCGCACGTAGGATCCAGTAGCTCAGTACCCTCGCCGAATGTGGGGGTGAGAAAGTCTTCTTCGCCATGTGGTGCGACGTTGTAACGTAGAGTCAGATTCTTGAATGAGCACTGCTGAACGACAAGGGTGCTTAGAAAGGCGGAAATATTACCGACCGAGGGTTTCTTATAGCTCACATCGATAGTGACCTCTAGATTCTGCAGGAGCTTGAAGTTCGGCATGGGGAAATTGAATGGATTGTAGGTGTTGGAGCAGAAGCATAAAAAGAAGTTTTCTCCGTACATGATGGTCGACGCCTCCTGGTAGACCTGATGACAGGTTCTGAGTAAGGGAGTGTTGATCGAGACCTCCCAATTTTCAGAATCATCGTCTTTGAGTACTGGAGTAGTGTCTGGATCGATGAATATCAACCCGCAGTGTGAGATCATAAGATAATGATAGATGTCATTCCGGATCTCAGCCGGAAGAGCCAGCAAAGGGGACTTGCTCGGCACACGCTCCGCAGCGGTCTCCTGGGTGTTGCTTTGGGCCAGCATTGTTGAAAGTCAAAGGGTCACGGTCCCTGTGCTTTCAAGGCGTTCTTGATGCAAACGATGATCGACGATCGCAGCGGGCAAGGCACAGGCCGCAGAGTTGTTTCTATCAACGAAAGATGAGCAATCTACCCGCCCGTGGTTGGGAGCTCTTGGGCTAGCTTACCACGATAGCGCGCGCACAAGTGTCTGCAGGTCGCAGAGATCTATAGTGCGAGTGAGTCCTTGATAGGCGTGGAGAGCTGGAATCCAGTAAGCTCGTGTTGAGGGAAGTGAAGTAAAGGTACAACTCACCTCCAAGTGTCGATGCAACCTCACTCACGGTGCGATACCGAATGGTAGACTACCCTGTGCGTGCTTGTTGGGTTCTGTCGATGAAATTTCGAGTGTAGAAAGCTGCTCAAGGAGGAATGACGGTGAATCGTAGATCAGAATAGCGCCACAAGCACTGTAGTAGTGAAAATTGGGTTATTCAAAGTTGGGTGGTGGAGTAAATTAGTGAGCTGTCAATGTTGTGACTCTGTTGCAGGAAATTAGGCGAGATGACGATGGTGAAGGATTTTACGCCGGATGCCAGGGTGTGATGGTGAGATGTCAATGTTGTGACTCGGTTACGAGAAACGAGGTGAGATGGTAATGGTGAAGGAGACAGGGGTCCAAGTCAGATCATTCATCTGGCTCAAGGAAACATTCACGATTACGCAAAGTCGTCGATTTGTACTTTTATCAAGAACCTGGAGTCCTCCAGCCTAATCCGATGGTCAATGAGAATGAATGCGAAAAGTGGGTTTATTAAAACCCTTTTTCCCCTTGCGGAGTAACCCCATCAAGCAGATGGTTCTGTTCCCTTCGCTGCTCCCTCTGCATGCTCTCAATATACGACTGGGACTCTTTCACGCTCCGCCACTTTCAAATTGGGTCATCGGTGATCGAATAGTCCAGCGTTAATCAGTGAATACCTTTTTGAAATGTGCCATGTAGAGATAACAGGTACTGCCAGCGCATGGAACAGCACAAGCGAGAATGGGCTGGGAGATATGACAGCTTTCACAGAAAAGCTCGAGCTGTCCAAGCTCCTGCGGCGCTAGGTTAAGGTGCTTGCGAACGCGTAATCTGCAAATCTCTTGCTTTAGAAGCTCGAAGCCTGGGGAGAGGTAGACTTGTGTGATCGACTTATGGAGCGAAGAGGTCGTTATGATATCTGACCATCTAAATTAGAGGAAGCACATACTGTGGACCCTTATCCCCACAGCCAACGGCGAGCTATACCGTACGAGTCCCAGAGAAGTAATGGAGGCCGCAGAGTCCACTTCTTGTACTCAAAGATCACACCAGGCGGAGAGGCCCCAAGAGAGTCTTGTGGCCTGGAGTACCCTTCAATCGTCTGATCCCTTTCGGCGCTAACCGCGTAGGCAAAGTTGTGGACTGCGTCGCAGATAACCAAACTCACATGTCCGCGGCCGATAATGACCACTTCTGAGACCTTGGTGGTGCAAACACCGACTACCAGGATACGGCTTGTGTCAAGAATTCGCTTAATAGTCTTATGATTTGGTTCAAAACTTCCGTATATGAACCAACGTTACCTCACCACATCAATACTTGCCCCAATACCATACCTCCGCGGAAGAGCTTGGCTCATCTTCTCATGATCAGAGGAATCACTGTACAACAAGCAGTCCAAACAGACCTTTGATGGTCAGGGCGAGCGACCGCCACCTGCTCGGAAAATCTTCTCTCCTGAATTGTGCACATCTGCAACTGTGTCTGGCTTCAGTACGTTGAGACATTAGACACAACCTTGCAAGACCTACTTACGAGGGGTCCATTTGAGATGCTCGAGATGACACTCGGACACCATTTGAAGGGAAAAAGTTATTGCAATGAAAATGAAAAGTCCACTGTGCCAAGGTCGACAGAGCTAAGCGAGACGTTCAACAAAACGGAACCGAAGGAAATCTGGAATAATCTCAGAAGGAGAAATGTATGCAGAGCAAAGCAGTGAATAGCGGCGGGGTTGCAACCCAGTGAAGGTAGGATATGAAATGTCGTGTGCTTCCCTTTCCTCCAGTCTACTAAAGCTGCAGAGTCGTGATGCGAAGAGAAACGCTTGTCTCACCAGGAGTCTATATACCAATTCTCATTACTTCATGAAAGCCTCTACTGCGCACCCTGCCAATTCCTCCAAACACACCCACATCCTCCAGTCCCACCATCGATACCTCCAGGCCCTCCTTCACTAGTACTAACATTGACATGCCCGAAAGGCCCAAGAGACGGGTTGACCAATTGCCCCTGAAAAGCCCGATCCTCCAACTGTAGCTTCTTCTGACTGGTGATGATACGCTGCCTGTTGTCCACCCCGTAGCAGTAGATCTCCTTTGTCTTGATGTCTCCGCCATGTCGGTCTAGCGTGATGGAGACAGGGTAGGGAAAAGAGCCCGGGCGGTTGAAATCATTGGCCGAAGACTGGGTGAGATTCTTCGGATTTGCATTCGTACCGTTTGCGGAGGTAGAGTTACCTGACATCAACAAGGAAGCCGTGCCCCCTCGGTTGGTCCAGATTTGCACCAGAAAGCGGGTTTGTGCCCAAGTGCAGCGGACCGTAGCGCCCGTCTCCTGAGCACCGCCGTTTTCATCGCCCGGTATGTTGCCTACGAGTTCTGTCGTTGAATTAAGCACAGCGGTCGAGGCAAGGAAAATGGATCGGTCGAAGTATGTATAGAAGCCATAGTGCTCGGTTGGACGACCGCGGTCGAAAAGACGCAAGGGTTGTGATGAAGGGAAAGGGAGGAGATTGGCCGGCGCGGCAGTACCATCTGACTTAGTGTCTGGAGAAGGGATTGCGGAGGTAAGATCAGGCAAAGGGTCAGTACTGTTCGTAGAGTTTGTCAAGCCATCCCCACGTTTCAATAGGCGTGGAGACAGCTTATTGGCAGACCCGAAGCTCATGAAGAACGGTGTTACCTCGCCGTCAAACGGCGCAGTAACATTATCTGTGGTATTGCCAAGGAATGCCTGGTCTTCCAGGCTCGACGGTGCAGGCGACGGGGTGAACAGTGAGTTTGTGAACGAGTCTCGTACATGGAGGAGGTTTCGACGGATGAGCTGACCCGCAGACACTGCGTTAGGAGCATGTCCATTGAATCTCTTGTGAAGGCTTGCGTTGGTTCCCGAGCTGACGTTCGTCCCGTTTTGGAACCTGATCTCTACCCTGAAATTAGGCAGGTCGGGACTATTAGGCGCCACCGATACTTGTTCATCCTTCGGGAGCGCACAGCTCCACATCGTTGTAGGAGACACACAGCTGGATTGTTCGTACACAGCGTCCGGAGCGATGATGGTCGAAATGCCTGTCGAGATTGGTGGAAATCCGGTAATATTCAACCACTGGGTTTGCACGGGCATCTTGTCACCTTTTCGTGTCAAGGTCATGGCTAGAGCAAGGATCAGGACGATCAGAAGGATAAGAGCAATAGCAAGGGCTATTAAGAGCCACTTCTTCTTTTTCTTTTGCACAGGCTTCTTCCTAGTGAAGCAGTTGCAACATTTGAAAAGGCCTCCATGGCTTGATTTCTGCTTTCTTTTCTCTTCGTTAAGTTCAATTTCTATGCGTTGGAGCTTTTCACGGTTCTCGTCTGTAGTCGATTTGTCTCTCGGCGGTGGATATAGATCAGAGAAGGTATGTTGCTGTTCCAATGAAGGACGGGGGGGATAGTCGCCGTGGTAGTGATTCACAATGTAAACAGGGCGCTGGTCACTCGCAGGATGGATAACGGCCAAAGGAAGCTTGCTCTTAGAAGCATGCTCTTTTTGCACAGCTTGTGGCGATGGCTCGGATGCTGGAGCTTGTCTGGACATAATTCCAGGGAGCTGAGGAGGTCCAGCTTGTGACGTTGGCTCAATCGTTATAGATGGGCCTGGAACAGGTTCGGGTAATAGGGAAGACATGACGGCTACGAAACGCTTTACGGGCTCTTTGGAAGCTGCAAGTGGCACTGGTTCAGGAGGAGTGTCGTGTGCAGTCTGGGGCTCTTCCACTGGGGACAGCGCCCTTTCTTGTCCAAGCTCTAAAGGAGGTGCTTCCGGATGTGCAGGGTGCTCAAAATCTCTTGATTGCTCGACTATCGGTTCCGCCGGAGGCGCTTGAGGTGCTGGGACTGGAGCTAGAGCCCGGAGCACTGGTGCGACGTGAGCTTCTTCTACTTCAGGTGTACTATCTACATCTTCGATGATTGTCGCCTCACTTGTGGGTCTCGCTTCCGGTGTGACTGCCTGTTTGAAGGCCGCTGAGAAGCGGTTCGCTGGTGCTTGATGAAAGGCAGCAGGTTGCGACGGATCTCGACCATCCTCAGGCACGCCGCGCGAGGCCTCCCGTTCTGATGCATCCTGGTTCTTCGGGGTACCAAAGGTGGCTCGCTCCTGTGTTGGCCTTGTCGCAGGGAATGTTAAGCATGTGTGGTTTTGACATTGAAAGTATGGTGTCGGACTGTTCTGGTCGTGCCAGCAGGCTTGGTAGTATTCAGCCGCGGCACCAAAGCCTTCAGGTGATAGGGGCGACTCCAGGGGATCGCCGATACCAGGGTCTCTTGGATGGTTCGACGTTGTGTCATTGGTTAGTGGGTCATAGAAGGCAGGACTGAATGCTCCACGCTCCTCATCGAGATGACTTCCGTCTGTCCGTATGCTGGTATGCGTGATATCCGAGCGAACAGAACCCTGCATGGGAGGCGAACAGCCAACTTTCTTGTCCTGGGTATCTTCGTCCAGCTCCTCGCCTATCCTAGTCACATCACTAGAATGGGGTGAGTCTAGCTCAGGCACGTCTCGATCCTCCTCGTGTACAGGAAACCCTGGTGTACTTGGTTTGGCGGAAAAGGGAGAAATAATGTAGTTCCACCACCCTTGCGAACGATGTCTGGTGGAAATGCTATCCATGCTTGGTCTAGGCAGTATCCATAACTGGGACTCTCCGGATTCTGATCGATCCCGCACACTTGTTGGAGGGCTATCGTCTTCGAACACTGTGCATGTCGAGATGACACGCTCTGATGGCTTTCTCGAATCACTCTTGATGTGAGGGTCTGAGGCGTTTCGTGGCTTCTGATAGATTGACGCGTCAGGGATCGTCGGCACTGGAGGAATTACTGAAGGCTGGGTTGCTGCACGGCCTCGATGGGTCACTTGTGAGTAGAGGCTTGAAGCTGGTCTTGGCTGATAAGGCCCTAACCGATCACCAGAGGCAGCAGACCAAGGTGCCTCTTCCTTAGCCGGTGTAACAATGATGGATGGCGTTACCGGATTCGCCTGAATTCCAGCATGTTGACGGATTGTAAGACATGGCGGGTGCTCGCGTACGACTCCAGGACTTCTTGTCCGCTGATCGATGGAGGTCGGCGTTACTGCAATGCCAATGGCAATAAGACGATCGTATGGCGAAAGTCCCGACATCCGATTCGACTTTCGCTTGAGACTATTTACCGGACCTTTGATGTTTGTGACAATTTGTGATGTCAGGTTTTCGGGGTTGTGCAGACGCTGTATGCTAAGCCCGTCCATATCTTTCGAATCAGCTCTGGTTTGATTGCTGGGTTTGGAACCGTTACTGTTGGCGCCTTTCTGCTCTCTGCTGTGCTTTTTCGGGCCAGAGTATGCTCGGTTCGGTAGGATCATGGCTTGTGGTTGGGTCTCCTTCGGACTATTCTCTTGTGAGTCGATAGTGGTTGCTCGGTGGGCGAGCATCGGGGGCTTTGAGAAATTTGTGACAATATTCAACCCAGCCAAACGAGCCCTGTTCGGAGGCTTTTCCTGCATGCGCCGTGTTCTGTCCCTCGAAGGCTTCTGTATCGAGAATCTGCGACGTGAAGGCGAATCATTTGTGGATCCGATGCTGCCTTGTGACCCTTTTCTGCGGGCAGCTGGGTTATTGTATTGCATCTTCGGTGAAGTAGGCGATAGAACCTCCTCACCCATCGGCGACGAGAAGGGCATTCGTGGATCTTGTGATGTAGGCTGCAAGTGACCTGCTCTTTGGTCTGAGGTCTCGAAAGTAGTCACCATGCTGTGAGCTTGCGTAAGCTCAAAACCGCCTGTCGAAGTTGTCACTGTCAGCTAGGAGGTCGAATGATGATAGATGTGAAGGACTTACTGAAGCGATTCAACAGTATTGAAGCAGGACGATCATAGCCAGTGCAGCTTTCAAAAGGCACAGGAGGCCAATGTTATTGTCAACTTTTGGCAAATTAAAGATAAACAATGTCTCCGGTGAATTTCTCCGATCAACGGAAACCACCATATGAAGTCTCTCTTCTGTAAGCAATTGAGCTACCTCATGCACTGCAAGGTGCTGGATTTTGGAAAGTCAGCAACCAGTACTGCGACCTTGTAAAACAGAGAGCAGTATCCGACAGCGAACAAAGAATGCATGTGTTTGACGGGCTCTTCTCCCAACACCATGGAAGAAGCATGACTCAAAGCACTCCCGATTCTAAGATTAGCAGCCCAGCCAAAGATCGCTCAACGGTTTGAGCGTCCGACAGCCAGGCAGCTCCGCCATGGTTCGCCTTGTTCATCCAGGATGGCAGCGCTACCTGCCCATCCGCGATGCCCTACCAAAAGCCTGTTGGCTCTAGGCGTCGCAGACTCCAACTCGATAGGCCTAGCCATACTGGCTGAAGTAGTGTAACCGCCGGCATCGTTTATGCGTGTGGGGTTTCCTAGTGGCAGGACGCGATGGTGAGGTTGAAAGTGAGTTGCACCAATCATGCACGCGCTCGCAGAGGCATCGCGGTATCAGGTGACATTCGTTAGCGCTGGATCTATTTCGGGACAGCCAAGCATTGAAGGCTTGGTTACTGTTACCTACCTGTACCAGGTTTGGCTCATAGTACATGAAACATGGAGCCATTCGAGGTTTCATTAAAGTATAGAATAGAATACATATAGCGGCGACCGGCGATGCACCTGCCCGAGATCCATCCCAAATATGTCGCTGGAGATCCTAGCGACGCTCTTCTAAATACGTCCTTTCGAATCAAAACTCCCAGACCAGATATGTCTCTCTTGAGAGACTCAGCGGCCACAGGCGATCCCAACCGCGCGTTTTCAAGGACGCTCGATACAAGTAAATCAACAACGTCGAAAAAATTCGCCTTGCGGCCTCGACATTTGCGGCAATCACTCTTTCTTCTCTTCCTCGGCCTTTTTCTTCGTTTCCCCAGCTTCCCTCCTCTTCTTGAACCAGTCGCTGATTGCGTCCTTGAACTTCTCCCACCGCGTCCGATTAAGCTTGTTACTCAGCTCCCGGAAGTTGTACATCTCTCCCCAACAATCTCGACCCCACTCACAGCCCGCCATATTAACCACAAAATCTCGATCAGTTTCGCTATAGTGGATCTCCTTGACGTCTTCGCCGCAAGCGCCTTTGGGAAAGCTATTGATCTTGCGCTGAGGTATAAATGCAGTATGCGGCCGTATCCAGGGCTGGTTGATGTAAAGATGCTCCATAGCATCTTGCTCCTTGTGCTCCCACTCCATGTGTTTCTGCTCGTAGCCAACAGGATCCCACCAGATATCCAGAAGCCGATCCGTCCATGTACTCCGGTGGATGAAGAATGACCCGAGGTTGAAGCCTCCACAGTCCTGCGGAATTATAAGATCAATCGAACTGACTTTTCCATCCCCGTTGGGCGAACGGGCCTCTTCATCTAGGTAGGGCGATTTGAATGGGTGGGTGATATTGAGAGGGTTGTAAAGGTTGATGTCGCGGTATGTGTTACTAGCTAGATCATTGAAAATATGCTTCTGTAGTGAATATGATGGCTCCATGACGAAGGTGTTGAGGTCCAACCACCAAAACCTGAATTGAAACGTCAGTGTTTTGTTGCTCTCGAGGGGCGGGCTGGCATCACCACTCCGCTTTCGGATATTTCCGCATGCAGTTCCGGATCGTGTCAACCTTCTCCCAGCTTTCCCGCCACTCGTGGGCGTACCGCTTCTTCGTGCTCATGTCGACTATTTCCAAATCGTACCCCCACTTTTCGGCATACTTTTTCTTGTTTTTTACGCTGTCCCTCTCGATAGCCCATTCGCGAGGGCCCTTCCACTCCATGACACCGCCTCCCATGTTGGCTGCTAATATAACGACGAATTTCTTTCCACCACCTAGCAACGGTGCTCTCCTATACGCTCGATGCATGGCTAAAGCCTGTTAATGCCAATAAAGGAGCCTCATGGGGACATACTCACGGGTAACATAGAACAGAACGATGGACAGGATACACATTATAACAACAAGCAGCCGTAATCTCATTCTCCATAACAATCTTCCAAAGTGCGTGGCCAGCCGCCTGATCTTGCCGCCGTTATGTCGACCTCGTCCCAACTTCTCCTTCTCTGCGTATCGTTGTCCTCCAAGATTGAAGCTCGGTAAGCTCATCGATAGCTTCCTTGCGTGTCTTGAAAAGAACCCATTGTTCTTTGTTGAAAACGATGGATATCCATTCACTTCTTCACTTTTGACTTTTGCAGACGCCCAAGTCACATTGCTGCCCTTTGGGACTCCATTAGTATTATATGGGTATTCGCCGGCATACGCCCTCCTCGGGCTTGATCTCCCGCTCACAGTATCATAAGGTGTCGTCAGGCCTGGACTTGACCAGCCGCCGCCTCGGTTTGGTGAGGGCGACCGCGACAGGGACATCTCCGCGCTTGGAGTTCCAGGTATAGGCGGTAACGGCTGAGCGAAGCCGTCCGCCGGAAGCCCCGACGAGGCTCCTGGAGATCCGTATGGTCGAGGGGATGACGCTTCTTGTATATCGATGCTCGGGGTTGGCGTATTTAACGACGACCGCCGCCGCTTGTAGGATTTTGTAGTGACTTGTGTGGGGAATGAGGGCGCCAGGATGCGATGATAGGAAAAAGCGTCAATTGTGGCTTCCGTCTTGGCCCACCACGAGACCAAGGAGTGGACTTCGACTGCAGCGGAACCGTAGGTTCGGGTCTGGCTTGGAAGAGAAAGAAGGGTATGGACGACGCCCAGCGTGTGATAAGTGGACCTCCAATGCGTCGCGAGGAGAAAGCAGCAGAAAGCAGATCAGACAGTGAAAGCTTTGAGTTCTTTCCTCTTCCCGCTGCAGTGGTCGGAAGTTGCAAAGGAAATCCGAAGAAAGCAAGTCTGTCGCAGCAGTGTCACCTTCCCAAGCTGCGATGCTGCCAAGCAACTGCCAAGCCCGTAGAATAATCAGAGCCAATCAGGCCGCCGCCCTCGTATAAAGTCGGCCTCCGCCTCAGCTGCTGAAGAAAGTGGAGATCCAACAGGAGGCCTCATCTTTGTCGTTGCGTGTCTTGAACGTCACGCTGAAAGCTGAGGAACCATGGTCCACCGCCGCCGCGGGGCAAATACAGGCGACATCGTGGGAATTTTCCAGCGATAAGGCTTTGCTTGGGAGTCGGGTCGCTGGAAGTATGAACGCTAGATATATGTAGGGCAACGGTTCGTTATCGCAGTGCAGCGACGTCGCATCAGTGTATATGTTGTAGCGAGCTGCAAACATCATGGTCATCTGAACGCCGGCCTACTATCTTATGTAACCCACTGCTAGACAAGCTGGGGAGCCGCGAGCTACATGGATCGCATCAGATGGTCAGGGTAATCGAGGGCAAGCAAATGCTGGTGGATCAGATTACAACAATGCCGAAAGTCACTTCAAACAACAGATACACATAACTTCAGATGCTCTAACAAGCCTTGACATATTTCTGCACGCCTTCTATGCACCGTTACCATGACCTTGGTAGTAGCAGGGGTATCTCGCCAGGTACGCCGTGCGACTGATACGCCTAGTGGCCGACAAAACATGCTGCCATGAAGTTGCGAAAAGACTTGTATACTGATCGGTCGTCATTCTGCGCTTCTCTGTACCGCCCGCCGCAGTTGCCGGTTGTACTGCTTCTTCTCCTCTACCGTTCCCCACAGTAGCTTAGACGCTTCCGGATGGACCAGTGTTCGCGGGTCGTATGGGGGATCGATATCTTCGAGAGCTTCGACGATGGCTTGGATGTGTGACTTCATGTCGGCTGTGCGCTTGGGGAAGTAGCAAAGCACGCCCTCCTTCGACACACGATGGTGGTACATAGGTGTCTCGAAGATGACCCGGGGCTGCTCCTCCGGAAATCTTGGGCTTATCGATACTTTGATTGTAAACATACCTCCATCCAGTTGCGTCATCGGACGTCCAAAGTAGGTCAGAGTCCAGATGAAGGGATTGTTGTCCGCAAGATCAATGTCCATCGTCACACTGTCGTTTTGCTTGTACTGCTCGGCGAGATGCTTGACTTCCCGATCCAGATACGCTGCCAGACTCGTCTCCTTCTTCACCTGTACCTTACCCTCCTTGGCCCAATAGTCGGTCTCGTCCTTCAGTGTCTTCTGGATCACGACCAACCTCCGCCGCAGCTCGGAATAGTTGAAGACGCCATACATACCGTTGGACTGCCCCTCGAATGGCATCGGCTTGAATTGCTGATTAACTGTAACCTCCTTCTGGGCCTTGTCAATGCACTGAACGTAGGAGTCATAATACCACAGGAATCGGCGCTTGCAAAGGTCCTTGAAGGGTTCAAAGACGGACTGAGAATCGTCCACGTCCTCGTCGTACTCTGTGCGAATGCCTGGCTCTACATCGAGCGGAGGAGGTTCGTCCACCGTTCCGTCTTCGTGGATGCCGAGAAATTCTTCGAGACGCTGTATGACCGCCAGCCTCAATGTTTCGTGTCGTATCTGCTGAAGTGAGCGAATTTTCCTTGCACGGCGAGATCAGGCGTCGCTTCACCTTCGCAATATAATCAGACATGCCTTGCTTGTCATCACTTCGGTCATAGCCTGGTTCGTTCTCGAATGGATTGGGCGCCATCAGGCTCTGTATGGAGAGCAGAATGGACTCTAAACCTTGGGCGGAAGACCATTCTTCGCTGGGTGCGCTTCTCCAAGTCCCTAAGATTGACAAGCAGACCTTACCGCAGGAGTAAATGTTGGGGTTGAACCGACACCGTCCGCCGTTGGTTGTCCTCGCTTTCACCTCGGGTGCAGTGGTAGGATAGTCTAACGTTGTAAATAAGGCTGGCATGCCACTCACTCGTGAGATCGAACCTTTTGGAAACGCTACGTCAAACTTCGCGATCTTCAGTACTGTCGTGTGGAGTTTTCACAGGATACGAACCTCGAAAAAGCCAAATTCGTAGGGCGTATCCGGTCTGTACTCCGGTTAGGAAAGCGCAAAGTCACCCGCAACATCCAGGGTGTGTGCGAACGGTCCAATAATGAGAGCTCTGACATGGCGAAGATTTTCGTCACGACACGCAACGGCGAGTGCTGGGGAAACGTAAGCGCGTTCCGATCCGAAATGCAAGCTTTCAGTAGCGTACAGAGATCATTGTTCCCTCTCTGTATGCTCGCTAACTCCTGAGAATATGGTCAGACGTAGTCTTTCATCCATGGACAGAAGAGCCTGCCCACCCTCGTGATACGAAGAATTCCTCCTTCAGCCATAGCAATGTTTGATTTTCGTGAGTGGTATCGATGATCTCCGACAAGAGTGAGCTGCCTTTGAATATTGAGAGGTCGATGAAGAGACTTTTTCTTGGGCACCGCCGTCCTACAGCGTAGCAAGTCCACTTCAGTACGTCTGAGTGATATAACTTAGTGAAGTCTGAGGCGTGGCATTGACAGCATTAAATATCTCGATGGCTCAGCCTTGTGCAAGGCAGACACTCACTAGTATCGATTTACTACTGTACGTAATCTAGTCTGATGCGCTGCCTCATGGGAGGCCACTGGAGCTCAGCGGCTATGTTGTCTCTTTCCACAAGAATATGAATAGTAGAAAATTGAAATGTTATAGCTGGATATTTAAGGATTGAATGCGTTTAGAATCCAATGGGAGACATAAGGTAACCCTCATCAAGACCTAGTTCCACCCTGAAAGTCTGAGCCAATCAGAAAGATTCTGATGGTGACCTGCGCAGGGGTATGCGGCGCACTCACCCAGCGTTAAGTAAGCAGAGGAGCCTGGATACTACATCATAGATCCTGGTGATTGTGAAGGATTGTGTGCGATGTAGAGATATTCCAGCTGGTCAGAGGCACCCGGATAGCCATCGCCTGGCCTTTCAAGCGCTCCTGACGATTCAGTGGGCAGAGGAGTATTTCAGTGGGGGATAGGCCCGACAGCGCTCTGAGAGATGTCTAATTTGGGAGCATAATTCCCCACAGAGGCATAAACGGAGCTAGAACGCTTGCTCGACCTTGACGCTCGCTGAGACCTGTCAACCAGCGTCGACTTGACAGCTTGAAGAGCTATACTCGATTGTAGCTTTCTTGTCCTTGCTACTTCCCATCTACTGTCGTAATTCAATCTCGCGCCCAGGGCGAATCCTGAAATCGCGCCACCCTATATTGTCGGAGATCAAATAATCGCACTTCGATCCAGTACGAGTATCATCGGACCTTCGCAGGCGTCGACGGCTCAACCCGTCGTCTGTTCTATCTGCTCCAGAACTATCGAGCTTGCGATATCATCACACCCATTCTACGATCGTTACCATTGCCTTTCCCTACGCCGCTGACTCGCAACCTCCACACGCCCGCCGTTAATCTATCTATTGCGCAGCATTAGGGCAGTGTCATCCTTTCCTTTCAACAAGACTTCTGGCCTGTCTCGGGCTAGGCACCGGCCCGATACCTTACATTCGTTTCCACGACTTCGCATTGGCAGAAAGCATCGGCCCTTGACCTTGAGGTCCAACCGCACCCCACCGCTCTGGCAGCAAGACATCACAGTCATTACAAACTCAGGGGCTCTGCAATCAGCATCATTGCGCGTTAGGGTTCATCAAAGCCGGCTAGAGCTGTGTCTACCGGCGCTGGTTGAAAGCGGTGTGGTGGCCGCAGAAGCCGGACGCGCAGCTGCTTCCTGTTCCGTGACTCGATGAACCCACAGCAGGGAGGAAGGTCGTCGACGGACCGTCGACCAGGGGAAGGAGGCCATGGTCCTCGAGGCAACAATCAGCAACAGGCGCTCGACTTTCCCAGTCAAGCTGCGCCCACTAGCGCAAACGGATACGATGCTATGGACGCACCGAGACAAAGATTGTTAGGACCAGCAGTGGGAGAGAGCAACTTTGCGAATGGAAGCTTGCCACCATCTCCAGTAGACGGGCGGAGTGGAAGAAGCACAGAGACCTCACAAACTCTATCCTACCTCGATAGGTCGCAAAGTCGCAGCAATGGAGGTGCTGGTGCCAAAACATCGAGTGGAAGTAAAAGGATTTGCAAGAAATGCGGCGAATTGCTCACAGGACAATTCGTGCGGGCGCTTGGAGGGACCTTCCACCTGGACTGCTTCAGATGTCGGGTAGGCTACGATACCACTTTCCCCGCTTTGTGTACTGATGAGTGCATCTCTAGGATTGCGGGCAGATAGTGGCCTCCAAATTTTTTCCACTAGAAGACGAAGAAGGAGACGGTCAGTATCCACTATGTGAAACAGACTACTTCCGACGGCTCGACCTACTATGTTACGACTGCGGTGGAGCACTACGGGGATCATATATCACTGCACTGGAAAGGAAATATCATATTGAACATTTCACGTGCTCCGTATGTCCCACGGTTTTCGGAGCTCAGGACAGCTACTACGAGCACGAGGGGAAGGTATATTGTCATTACCATTACTCTACTCAATTTGCCCAGCGATGCAACGGATGTCAGACAGCGATTCTCAAGCAATTCGTGGAAATCTTTAGGAACGGTCAAAATCAGCACTGGCATCCTGAATGCTACATGATCCATAAGTTCTGGAATGTTAGGCTCGCGCCTCCCGGTTCCGAAAACTTGGAGAAATCCATACCTGGTGATAATGCTACTGAAGACGAGCGTAATCTCGTCAAAGTTGAAGAGGAACAGATGGAAGAAAAAGTGTATCGAATCTGGAGCGTCCTCTCGGCCTTTGAAGAATCATCTGCCGCTTGCATCTCGGACATGTTGCTGCATGTTAGTAATAGCGCTTATTTCGATGGAGTCCTCGTAGCCAAAAAGTTCATCTGGCATGTCGATATTCTGTTCGGAGCCACGGATCGATTGGATGATCTAATGTTATCTCAAGGCATGAAAGGTGAGATAGACTATGACTATTCCAGAGTATTGCTAATTCCTTCGGTCGGCAGGTCTGGCGTATGGGCGCGAAGCGAAGCTCCTCTGCAAGAAAATCGTTGCTTTCTTCTCGCTACTCTCAAAGACCCAGGAGACTGGTGTGAGAAAGCTGGGTGTAACGCAGGAGCTTTTGTCTTTGGTCACCGGCCTAGCTCATTACCTCAAGCTCCTGATCCGAATCAGTCTGCAGGGTGCTCTTAAGCTGGAGCGGGAGCAGCGCAGCATGGAAGGCCTACACCGCTTCCTCGATGAGCTGGGTGATATGGACTCCGTTAAAGACTGTGAGCAAAACTTGAACCTTGGTGTTTCTGGGCTTGAAGACCAACAGTCGGACCTGTGCTATTACTGTCAAGAACCAATCGATGATGAGTGCTCACAATCCGGTGAAACAAGATGGCACAAAAAGCATCTCAGCTGCCATCACTGCCAGAGGATGCTTGCTGATGATCTGGAGAACGCGTTGTGGAGCCACCAGGAACGCCAGGCTTTCTGTCGAAGATGCGTGGAAGAGAGGCACCAAGGCCCAGATGCTATAGCAGATTTCGAGCATGTCTCAAGGCTTCAGCAATATGTGTATCTTCTGCGAGTGGCTCTTGCTCGGCTGCTCAAAGTACTCAGATCCGGCGGCACTCTTCCTCATACGTCCGGTGCGTATTCACGATCGTTTGCCGATTTGGTAGTGTATCACTTACAATATAGATAGATGATCCAAATTTGACACATTACGACTCAAATGATGGACACCGCCTAGATCCAGGTGGACAGCCAGACCCCCCAGGCTTATTGAGATCAACGTCAAGGTCAAAGTCTTATGGTGGGACCATGCCCCCGGAACAGATGGGTTCATCATACGAACAGACCGTAGGGGAGATGAAGAGGTTGAGATCTACCCGTATGGATAAGCATCTATCTACCACCATCAGGAAGGCGCGCACATCAAGAATCATTGACGGCCCAGAAGGTCAAACTATAAGACCTGGTTCAGCCGGGGCCGATGGTGCAGAGCAGCGAAACAACGGCTTCCACATCGTAGAAGATCGAGACTCTAACGGCCAAGCAAGGACAGACCTTACTTTTGGCAATCAAGACGCCCTTACCCTGGACGATATCCCACGGATCGTAGCTGCAGAGCAGGCCAAAGAGCAGCGACCCAATGCTTACAGACATGCAAAGAATCAGCTGATGGGAGGCGGAGGCCGACCACCAAAGCTCGTTGGCGGTCATCAGCGGGATTTATCAGGTGGTCATGAATTGGACAATGTCGCCGGAGACCAGTTTCCACAACGGACCAAGCGATATTTCTCCGAGCTTTCTGCCCTCGAATACTTCATCGTCCGTCATGTGGCTGTGCTCTCAATGCAACCCTTGCTGGAGGGGTACTACACTTTGGAGGAATTACTAGGCCTGATCGAGACCAGGAAACCAACGTTTTGGGGTAAGTTCGGCAAAGCATTCAAGAACGACAAGACGAAAGGTGGGAGAAAGAAAGGAGTCTTTGGTGTGCCCTTGGATACTCTAGTCGAAAGAGAAGGTGTCGAGTCAACGTATGGGCTTGGTCCAGGCGCCCTCAAAGTCCCCAGTCTCCTAGACGACGCAGTAGCTGCGATGAGACAGATGGATATGTCTGTGGAAGGAGTTTTCCGGAAGAATGGGAACATTCGTGGGCTGAAAGACCTGGCCGATCGACTCGACGCAAAGGAAGACGAAGTTGACTTGACAAAAGAGAGTCCTGTCCAAGTTGCTGCACTCCTTAAGCGATTCCTACGGGAATTACCTGATCCACTGATGACATACAAGCTGCACAGATTATGGATAACGTCTCAGAGTAAGACTACGTCTTTTTCTAGACCTACATGATATGCTAATCTTGACACCAGAAATCGCCGACGAAGAGAAGAAGCGAAGAGTGCTCCACCTGAGTTGCTGCCTCCTCCCGAAGAGCCACCGAGATTCGCTAGAAGTGCTTTGCTCGTTCCTTGTCTGGGTGTCTTCATTCTCACAAGTGGACGAGGAGAGCGGCAGCAAAATGGACACCCACAACCTCGCCACCGTCATCAGTCCCAACATCCTCAAAGACCACGACACCAAGAGAGTCGTCTCCGACGAGAGTTTCCTCGGCATCGAAGCCGTCAATACCCTCATCGAATACAACGACCAGATGTGCGAAGTAAGCCACCCCCATCCCTGCCTTCCATCTCCCCTACCCCCACCGACACCTACTGACATGCCCCCCCCCAAAAGGTCCCCGAAGACCTCCAATCCATCCTCAGCGACTCCTCCCTCTTCAACAACACCTCCGACATCACCACCAAAGAAATCCTCAAACGCTACGGCGACATCGCCACCTCCGCCGCCCACCGCCCCCAAATCACCACCCAGCCCCCCGACGCGCCCCCCTCCTCCAAAGACTCCTCCGCCAACACCTCCCGCGCCACCGCTCCCATCATCACGCACGTCGACACAGACCCCTACACCAGCCAGCCCTGGCCCAAAGAGTCGTCCGTGCGCCATGTCCAAGGCCCGGGGGCGGCGCCGTTGTATCCCGCGGTGGGCGACAGCCGGGGAACGCCGCCGCAAAGGGAGTGGGAGTCTGCGCACCCGAATAGTCCGTATGTGCATCAACGGCAGGGGAGCAGCGACAGCCAGGTCAGCCAGAGTGCCCCGCTCCAGCGGCAGAGCTATCGGCACTCTGGATGGGGAAAGAACGGGGCGCCGGGGCCGATGGGCGTGACTGGTGCTGGGTGAGGGACGCCCCCGCTTTGAGAGAACAACCGATCGGTACGTTCGTATAGGGCAGTCACGGCTCGTTTGACGCAGCTGGAGCTTGGGATGTCCACCGTATGGATACTTGTGGATCACAATGTCCCGTCGACGCGACACTGGGCGTTAACGCCTACTACCTTATTTTGGCTCATACCGCATGCAGCTGGGGCTGTTGTCACAAACCGTCCACTGTCTAGGAGCGGCCCACCCCAATACCGCGATTCATCTCCGTGCATACGCCTTGCAGCCAAGGCCTTCATTGGATTCCCGGCGTTGCTGTCCACTTCACTTCCACCCTCCCCTTTGTTTTTTCCCCCCTTCACCGTCCGCGTATCAGAGGCGGGAATGGAACGCATATAGGGCATGTAACGGCAAGGAGGTTTTTTTTCTGGTGTTTGGATTGGGCATAAATGGGCCACAAGATGAATGGGATAAGGGGGGGCTTTATGGTGCGCGTGGAGTATGGTAGGATGCGCGATGGGGGGATGGGTTTGAGCAAGCAGGTAGATGCCAATAAAGAAGCGTATTGTCGAGTTATTACTGTTGATGCTGTGGGTATACTTGATACATGATGGCGGCTATGATTGTGAGGATGGGTTTGTTGCTATCCAAGGGGTAGGCTTGTGTGGTGATTTTCGGCAGCAGACAATAGATGACAGAGGTGCGTAATGCCCGCGTGGTTGAGAATGGATGATAGGCTTGTTATCCAATACGTCGTCTCCCATACCGTCAACCCGGGTTATCCTAATGATTCTAAGGGCTCGTTGCGGCGTCCATGTCCAAGACATCAAGTCATGATCCCGTATCATAATGCATTCACTTCATCCACACCACCACCTCGGCCACCACCTCCCCGTCCCTCTCTTGCACCCCCACCCACCTCGTTCCACTCCCACGAACCTTCTTCCCTGTGCCTAGAAAAATTACGTTCCAGATCTCGCCCACGATCTCGCCCCAGCAATACACCTTCAGCACCTCTTCCTGCTCGTCCTCCATATCCTCCAACACTAGCCCATCCATCCACACACCTCCCACCCCCCCCCCCAGGCGCCCCCCCCCCCCCGGCCGCCCCACCCCCAGACCCCCCCCCCCCCGCGCCCGCCCCCCCCCCCCCCCCCCCCC
>JAABUQ010000593.1_pt1 | contig 84822 bp, 86 predicted proteins | sample 5560001 | NCBI WGS metagenome assembly JAABUQ01 (sample SAMN10711888, study PRJNA513371) | rock metagenome | isolation source: Antarctica rocks | place: Antarctica: Victoria Land, Finger Mt nord | collected 2015-12-18 | reverse complement strand
AGAGAAAAAAGTATTTTACTCAAAAGAAGTTTGACGCTTACAATCTAATAATTGTAGATAAAAATTCATTATTCGCAAGAAATGAAAAAGTAAACAAAGAAACGAAATTATTATTGATAACTATTTAACAACATCACGAGAAACTAATCTTTAATATAGTGAAAATAATTATTTACGATATCGTTTTAGAAATGTCTTAATTGAAGCAACACAATCTAGAAGTCGATTAAAATATATAAGTACTTAAATTCGCGCAATATGATTACGCAATTCACATTCAATCTACGCATCAACAACGTTCAATAATAAATCAAAAATTAAGTCGAAACTTGATCACAAGTAACGAATTTGCATTTTCGCAAAAAAACGATTTAATAAAGTTCGATTCAATAAATATTGACAAAGATTAATCAAATTACGAAGTCAAAGTAAGTGAAAAAAATTGCGAATTTTTTAAGAGCTTTAAACTATTTAATATAACGAGAGAATCGTTAAAGCACATATTACGAATATATAACAATTGAAAGCATCTATTTTAAAAAGAGAAAACGATCGAGATTTTATCTAAACATTAATCGTGAAATTATAAAATCAAACTTGAATTAGACAAACATCTTACGTTTGAACTTATATATACTTTATTCAAAAAGAAGCTAAAAACACTTCGCAAATATCTAACAAAAAACGAAAAAAAAAGAATTTATTAAAAAATTCTAATTATAAATAAGATATTTGATTTTCTTTGTATTTAAGAAGAATAGAACTCTTCGTCTATATATCGATTATTAGAAGCTAAACAATATTACGATAAAAAATCAATATTTATTATTTAACATTAGCGAACTTCAAGATCGATTATTCGAAATAAAGTATTTTATCAAACTAAATTTACAAGAAACGTACAATCAAATTAAAATAAAAACAAAGAAAAAGTAAAAAATAATCTTTCGCACACAATATAAAGAATACAAATATACAATAATGTTGTTCGAATTTACGAACGTTTCGACGATGTGTTAAGAAATAATTAATAATGCATTACGACAATATTTGAATCAATTTGTTATAGCATACTTGAACAATATTATTATTTACTCAAATATTTTGAAAGAACATGTAAATTATGTTTTTAAAGTATTAGAATGTTTAAATAAAAGAAATTTACATCTTAAATTAAAGAAATGCGAATTTTATTAAAAAGAAATTGATTTTCTTAAATTTGTCGTTGAACGACATAAAGTACGCATAAATTTTAAAAAACTACGAATAATTAAAAAATAAAAATCATCTATTAATGTTAAAAAAGTTTATTTCTTTCTAAATTTTATAAATTACAACAAGAAATTTATTAAGAATTACTTCGTTAATGCAATATTATTGACAAATTTTACGAAAAAGAAGACGTCATAAATATAAAAATTAATAAAAAAAAAATCATTTTAAGATCTTAAGCTAGAATGCTTATAGAAATTAATACTAAAGATGTATAACTTATAATTGTTAAACAAAATTAAAATCGACGCATTAAATCTAGTTATCGATGTATATTTCAATTAAGAGCATGAAAATATATAACACTTAATAACATATCTTTTGAGAAAATTCTTGTTAATCGAATAGAATTATGATATTTACGACAAGAAGCTACTTGCTATTATAGTCTCTCTAAAATCATAAAGAGTATACATTGAAGAATTATTAAAACTTACAATTCTTACAAATTATAAGAATTTTCTACATTTCACTACTATTAAATAGCTTAACAAAAGACAAATGCGATAATTAGAGCGATTCGAACAATACAAGTTTAAGATATAATATATATTAAACAAAGATAATGACAAAGCAAACGCATTTAACAAAAGAAATGATCACATAAAAACAAAGAAATTGTTTAATTATAATATACTTAAGATTAACAAAAACAAATCATTATTAGCAAATAAATACAAACTAAATGTTATTTTACAAATACTTCGAAACAATAAGAAAGAATTTTTAATAAAAAAAGAAAAACTCTAAATATTTATCAACAAAATCGACAAATATATAAAGAAACATTATAATAAATCATTGCAAAAGCATTCGAAAGTGATCAAAATTTTTCAATTTTTACGCTAGCATTGTTAGTTTTCTTAAATAAGATAAGTTGTCGAAATATACGTTAAACGATATCTTAGTTATTAGCAAAACAAATATAATATATATGCGAATTATAACGAAATTCAATATTAGAAATTATCTAAATCGTTATAAAATAAAGTTACGATAAACTTTATTATTAAGTTGCTTAAGTCGACGAATCTAACAATTAAAAACAAATATAACTTAATACTAATAATGATTAACAAACTTATTAAGTATTTACATATTATCGCATCCAAGAAAAAGTTCATAGCAAAACAATTAAAATACATTATATTGAATCGACTTATATAATATTACGATATACTTAAAGATCTAATTAGTAACAAAGACAAGCTCTTTACGTCTAATTATTAAAAGACATTTTTATTAATGTTAGAAATAAGACTTAAAATGTTCATTATCTATTATTCGATTACGAATGATTAGATAGAACGAACAAATTAAAGTTTAAAGCAATATTTAAGATATTACGTTAACAATATTTATAACAATTAAGTATTACTTCTATTTATAATTTAACTAGCATTAAATGCAAAAATTTCGAATATTACTAAAATAACTTCATTCTTCGTCAATTATAACAAAGAATTTAATCTCTTTAAGAAAAAAAGAAAGCATTTGTTAACACAATTAGTTATAAAGAGAATAGCGACACTAAAAAAGATATACGATAATATCTTAAAAATGCATAAGAAGTCGATTAAATATTAAAACAAAAAACGAAAAACGATATCTTAACTATAAAAGAAAAATAAAATATATCTTTTTACGAAAAATTTTAAAACAAGAAAGTTAAGCAAGAAATTAAATTATATCAAAGTCGAATTATTTTTCGTTAAAAAGACAAAGAAATTAATCAATTACGAATTCAACTTATTTAAGAACGTCAAAGTATTTTTAATATTTTATATTTTATTATTGAAATTAGCGAATTCAATTACGTCTTTATAGAACACATTTTATTTTCATTTACAAAAAGAGAAACAATATAAGATTGAGAAAATTCTACGACAAGAAAATCGAAAATATTTTATTAAATGAAAAGAATATTTTATCTTCGAGAATATATAAGAGTTACTCAAGAACTTAAAGAAGTGCTTTAACAAACTACGATAATTTCGTTAGCGACAAAATCACTTATAAGAATTGACAAAACATTAAAAAACAAAAGAGCAAACAATGAAAAATCGATAATAATATTAAATAGAGTTTCGAACGTCTCTTTAATACATTTGATTTCTTTTTTATTCTTTTTAATTTTTAAAATATTTTTCGACTTCGCATCACTTATATCTTTTAAACGACAAAATTAATGTTTTTTTTTGTTTCGTCTTTCGCGCAATTCTTAGACGCAATTTTGTTATTTTATCATTTAGTTTTTTTATTTTTTAAATAGTTTTATTCATTCTTTAATAATTAGAAGCCAAATCGCATTTCTAATTCTTTTGATAACACTTCTTACATTTAAGATATTTTTTATTTATTTAACAAGATACGTCAAATGCGACACAAATTCGACAAGAACGCATTGTAAAAAAACGTATTTATAGCGACAATTAGCAACGAAATTGCGACGTTGCTCAATAATTAACTTGATTAACATAATAAAAAAGAATAAATAATTTCGAAACGAAAATTCTTGAAGAGAAAAGATAGTGTTACGAATCGCGTGCTAATAAATACTATTTGTCGCGCATCGCTCTTCACAAAGATAATTAAAAAGAAAAGATTTGCTAACAAAATTAAAATAATTAAGATAACTTAATTCTTGAGCATTTTGAATTTCGAATTAAGATAATTAAGATAATTAAGATTTTAAACATCTTAAACATCTTAAATCTTAAATGATGAAAAAGTATATAGCTTTTGAACGCGACTTTCTTATGAATCGTATTTAATTTATCTTAAGTCTTTACTTATTGTTACTTTAATTCATTAAATTACTTGTGAAGATTTATTAAACATAAGATTGTCTATAGTTGCAATTTCTTGTTATCAAGTAATTGCTTGCATTGCCTAAAGACGTTTACAAATCTCTTCAATAGCATAACTCGCTCTAATATCTTTTACGAAAGTACTAGCGTAACAAGATTAAATTCTTTGTTATAGTTAACGAAGAATAAAGTTATTTTAATAATATTTGAAGTCTTTGCATTTAGTGTTAATTAAGTTATAAATAATAATAATACTTAATTGTTTTAAGTATTGTTAACATAATATCGCAAATATTGCTTAAGACTTTGATTTATTCTTTTTGTTTAATTATTTGTAATTAAATAATAGATAATAAATATTCGAAGTTTTGTTTTTAACATTAATATAAGTATCTTTTAATAATTAGATGTAAAGAGTTTATCTTTGTTACTAATTAATTCTTTGAGTATATTATAATATTGTATAAGTTGATTTAATACAATATATTTTAGTTATTCTACTATAAACTTCTTTTTGCATGCGATAATATATAAGTACTTAATAAGTTTGTTAATTATTATTAGTATTAAATTATATTTGTCTTTAATTGCTAAATTTGTTAACTTAAACAACTTAATAATAAAGTTTATTGTAATTTTATCTTATAACAATTTAAATAATTCTTATTATTAAATCTCGTTATAGCTTGTATATATATTATGTTTGTTTTGTTAATAACTAAGATATTGTTTAATATATATCTTGACAACTTGTTTTATTTAAAAAAACTAACAATGCTAATATAAAAGTTAAAAAATTTTGATTACTTCTAGATATTTTTGCAATAATTTATTATAATATTTCTTTATATATTTGTCGATTTCGTTAATAGATATTTAAAGTTTTTTTTTTATTAAAAACTCTTTCTTGTTGTCTTTAAATATTCGTAAAGTAGCATTTAGCTTATATTTGTTTATTAATAATAATTTGTTTTTATAAATCTTAAGTATATTATAATTAAACGATTTCTTCATTTTTATATAATTACTTTTTTTGCTAAGTGCGTTTGTTTTGTTGTTATCTTTACTCAATATATATTATATCTTGAACTTGTATTGTTCGAGTTACTTTAATTATTGCATTTGTTTTCTATTAAATTGTTTAATAATAATAAAGTGTAAAAGATTTTTGTAATTTGTAAGAATTGTAAATTTCGATAATTCTTCGATATATACTCTTTATAATTCTAGAAAGATTACAATAGCAAATAATTTCTTGTCGTAAATATTATAATTTTGTTTAATTAATAAGAGTTTTTTTGAGAGATATATTATTAAATGTTATATGTCTTTATGCTCTTAATTAAAGCATGCATCGATAACTAAATTTAATACGTTAATTTTAATTTTGCTTAACAATTGTAAATTGTATATCTTTAATACTAATTTTTTTAAATATTTTAACTTAAGATTCTAAAATAATTTCTCTTTTGTCAAATTTTATATTTATAACGTCTTCTTCTTTGTAAAATTGTTAATAATATTGTGTTAACAAAGTAGTTCTTAATAAATTTCTTGTTGTAATTTGTAAAATCTAGAAAGAATTAAATTTTCTTAGCGTTAATAGATAATTTTTATTCTTTAATTACTTATAGCTTTTTAAAATTTATACGTATTTTATATTGTTTAACAATAAATTCAAGAAAATCAATTTCTTCTTGATAAAACTCGTATTTCTTTAATTTAAGATATAAATTGCTTCTATTTAGACATTTTAGTACTTTGAAAACATAATTTATATATTTTTTCAAAATATCTAAGTAAATTATAATGTCGTTCAAGTATATTATAACAAATCGATTCAAATATTTTTATAATATATTATTAATTATTTTTTGATACATTGTTGAAGCATTTGTAAATTCGAACAATATTATTGTGTATTCGTATAATTTATATTATGTGCAAAAAATTGTTTTTTATTCTTTCTTTGTTTTTATTCTAATCTAATTGTACGCTTCTTGTAAATTTAGTTTAATAAAGTATCTTGTTTCGAACAATTAATTTTAAAGCTCGCTAATATTAAATAGTAAATATCGATTTTTTATCGTAATATTGTTTAGCTTTCGATAATCGATATATAGATAAAGAATTTCGTTTTTTTTAAGTACAAAGAGAATCGAATATTCTACTTGTAATTAAGATTTTTTAATAAATTCTTTTTTTTTTCGTTTTTTGTTAAATATTCGCGAAGCGATTTTAATTTTTTTTCGAATAAAACATATATAAATTCAAACGTAAGTTGCTTGCTTAATTTAAATTTAATCTCGTAATTTTACAATTAATATTTAGATAAAATCTTAATTGTTTTCTTTTTCTAAAATAAATGCTCTCAATTATTGTATATTCGTAATATATGCTTTAGCGATTTTCTTATTATATTAAATAGTTTAAAACTCTTAAAAGATTAGGAATTTTTTTTTACTTACTTTAATTTTGTAATCTAATTGATTTTTATTAATATTTGTTAAGTCGAACTTTATTAAATTGTTTTTTTTGCGAAAATATAAACTCGCTACTTGCAATTAAGTTTTATTTTAATCTTTTATCTATTATCGAACGTTATCGATGCGTAAATTGAATGTAAATTGCATAATTATATTGCGCAAATTTAAGTACTTGTGTATTTTAATCAATTTCTAAATTATGTTGTTTTAATCAAAACATTTCTAGAACAATATTATAAATAATTATTTTCACTATATTAAAGATTAGTTTCTCGTAATATTGCTAAATAATTATCGATAATAATTTTGTTTCTTTATATACTCTTTTATTTTTTACAAATAATAAATTTTTATTTACAATTATTAGATTATAAGCGTTAGACTTCTTTTAAGTAAAATACTCTTTTCTCTTTACAAGAACTCTAATTATAAAATTACTTGTCGTATTAGAATCGATTATTATTGTAAGTTAACAATTGTTAATCTTAACTAATATAATAAAATATTATGCGTACGCTATTAAGTTTAGTTGTTGTTGTTAAGCTAACATATTGCATTTCTTTAATATATTTTTTATCAAAAAATTTAAACTTTTTTTTGCTTTTGTGCTACGACTTTTGCTTTAAACGCTTGTTTGCGTTAAACTTTCTTTTATTGCTAAATTATTAACTTTGACTTTCTAAAAAACTAATTAATTTTGTTTTTTTCTTTTAGATAAGTTTAACATAAGTTGTTGTAACAAGTTGTTTAATTAAGACTTGCATATATTGTAAGATTCAATTGTTTTATTACTATATTAAGTATATTCTTTTTTGTAATAACATTTCTTTTTAGCTTTTTCTTGCATTTGTTTATAATCTTCGATAAGTTAATTAAAGTCTCGAAATGATTTGTAATGTCTTCTATGCATTCGTAAAAAAAAAATTAATTATATTTTTTGTTTAAATTAATAATTACGTTATAAGATTTAATAGTCTCTTAAAGTACTTAATTGACTTTTTGCATAAATGCGAGTATCTTGTTTAATAATGTTTTATCTAGAACTTTTTGTAATTAATTTAAGTTTTTTACTAGATAATAATTGTTGTTCGATTTAGTTTTAAGAATGTTTATCTTTATGTTAATTTGCTTTTTGATATTGTTTTAACTATTAAGTATCTCTCTTAATATAACATTGATTTGTCAACAATTTATTAAGTTTCGTAATCGACAATCTCTCGCGAAGTAACTCGATTTATTATATAAATAGCATGTTTTTTGAAATTTGTTATCTTGCTTTCTTCTAGAGTTCTTTTCTTTGCGTTGTTAAGTAAAATTTAATTTTATAAATGCAAGCTTACAGTAGTCTAGATTATTGTATTTCTAATTAGAACGAAATTCTTTTTATTAATATTTGATTGTTAACTCAAAGAAGATTCTTGTTCTTTTATAAAATTAATCGTATCGCTTTTTTATAACTCTCTTATATAGCTTATTGTCAAAATCGATAATTACTTCAATAAAATTAAATATATCGCTAATAAATTTGTTATTACATATAATTTTGTTCTTGAGATTGTTTTTAAGATCTCGTCGAAACATTGTTATAAGTACAATAATGTTTTACTTGATAAAATTGATATATTTTTGAAATCTTGCTGCGTAATTTGTTGCTAAAATTCGTTAAATTAAGTGCTAAATTTATTTTTTTGCAATTTGTTAATTCTTATTTTGTTGTTTTTATTAAACGTTAATTGACGTAATGTTGTTGAGCTAATATTCAAGATAGAGACGCCTTAATCTAATATAAACATTCTTAAAATATTTAAAGTATTGCGCTAATACTTTTACAAGAAATATTAGAGAGAAATTTATGGTTTGAAGAAATTTGTAAACATCTTTAGACAATGCAAGCAATTACTTAATAACAAGAAATTGCAACTTTATAATTGTAACAATAAATCAAGACTCAAGATAAATTGAATACAATTTATAAAAAAGTTGTGTTCGAGATTTATATACTAATAAGATTTCCTTATACTTAGAATGCTTAGTATGTTTAGTGCTTAAGCTTACTAAGTCTTTTAAATATTTGCTCAATATATTTAGTTGTTAAGATTATTAAGCATGCTAAATCTATACGTATTTATATTTTATATTACGAAGTTCTAAAAACTTCTTATACTAATCTAGTTCTAAATAGAGTCGTAACAGTTTGTTCTTATCTCTTTAATATTTACTTTTTTTGTTGTCGCTATTACTATTATTGTCTAGCTTGATTTCTATACTAGTCTTCTCTTAATTATTATTATCTTTTTTGTTATTGTTGTTATTGCTATTGTTTAGCTCAATATTTGTAATAGTTGTCTTATTATTACTTAAATTGCTACTCTTAACGTTGCTATAAAGATTGTTTGTATTGTTGCTATTATCGAGTTGCATACAATTGAACTTAGAATTATTAAACTATATATAATTATTTAGATTAATAATATTAGATAAGATTGTAAAAGATATAAAGAAAAGTTTAATAAATAAGCGAAAGTAAAGCATTTCTAAGTAACAATAAGTGCTATCTTCTTTGCTTAAGTAAAAATTACCAAGATCTAATTAAGATTTAAGTCAAATCTTGACTAGATCTTAATTAAATCTTAATTAAATATAATTTAGATTTAAGACTAGTATATTTTAACGCGTTACAATAGTTTCTTTTGTTTGTTTTTCTTTCTAATATAATTTTATCTTTGCGCTTTTTATTAATCAATATCTTTAGCAAATTTACGCTATTCTAAATATAATATTTTATTAACTTATTTAAGTATTTAATTTTGTGCTATAGATAGTTCTTAAGTAGACTTTGTATATATAAACAATAAGCGCAATTATCGTCTATCAAATTTTTAAAAATATATATTAACTTTTTTATAAAAGAATAATAACAATTTGATTAACAAGATAGAATTTGAGATTTTCGAAATATCGCGCAATTCTCTTAAACATAGAAGAAAATCGTTATTACTTAATAGTTAAGAGAACAATATAATAAGAATATTATTGTTACAAATATAATACAATATAAGTTTATCTCTAGTTATAGAGATACTTATTAATTAATGCAATTTACTATTAATTTTGCGTTCGTTAAGAGCAAATCTTGAAATTGAAAAATGCGTCTCTTGTATTTGTTTTAATCTTTTAACGACAAGCTTAATATTATATTTTTAAAAATTAATTGTACAAAGTTTATATTATAAATCTTCGAATTTGTAGATAAACAAAAAAAAGCAATTTTATTACGCAAGACTTAATATTGTATCGAAATTCTTGTTTTATAAAGCAAAATAAAACAACGCTCAAAATATATTTTTATATTGAAATATAAAATTGTTATACGCAAGATATATATCTTTTTGCAGGTTACGCTTATTATTAGATATAACGTCGAGAATTGTAAATCTTAGACAAATTCTTACCAAAAATTTAAACTATTAATGCTAATAAAATATGTATAAGAAAGAATAACTAATTGTATAAGAAGTGTTAAGAATGAGCGTAACAACAATATAGAGAATATTTCTATATTGAAGAAGGCAAGAAAGATATTGCTTCTATCTTTTTCTATTATAAATAAGAACTTATTTAATTATAATTCTATAACGCGATAGAGAACTATTAATATTATATAATAGAGCAAGTTTGCAATATAATTAAGAATTATTACAACTTTACTAGCAATAGAAAGTTGCGTAACTATACTTAAATTTTATTATTAAAATCGACTTTTTTAAGCAAGAATATTTAAGATATAAGTTTGTTTGTCTTTATTAACTTTTTGCTAAATTACAACTAGAAAAAGCAATTTAAACTATTTGTAAACTTAATAATAATTAGGACTTTTATATCTTTATTTTTTAACAACAATTAAGAAAGTTTTAAAATTAATTCTTTAATTAAATATATACTTAATTCTATAATTCTAGAGACGATTAAAATAATAAAAATTATAATTTGTTATTGTATTGAAAAGTTCAAATACAAGACACAAATATTTATTTATTTTGAAGAACAATATATCGAAAATATATATTTTACTTTATTAACAATTGCGATTTTTATACTTATAGTATATTCACAAATGTTTACAAGAAAATATAATAGAAATAAAACAATTAACTTGTAATACAAAGAGAAAAATATATACAAAAATTGCGACAAAAAATTATATTTTGTAGCAAGAAAGTTATTAACAAGTTTAACAATAACAAGATTTTATATACTTCTCTTTAAAAGTTTCTCTTAAATTTAAATACTAGTAAATCGAAATTTAAGTATTTATTAAAGCGATATAATTAATAAAACAATAACAAGAATACAATAAATACTTTAAATAAAAATAATTGTGCTTAGAAGTGTAAGAAATAATAAAGTATGTAAAAATTAATTAATTTAGATAATTAATTAACAATCTTAATAGAGAAAGAACGTGAAATATATAAGCGATAGTTGTATAAATGTAAGTTACTTAAAGAAGATTTAACTTAATTTTGACAAATAACTACAAAGATGTTAACTAATTACAAGAGTATCTATAAAGAGAGATTAACAACTAGAACAATATTAGAGTAAATATTCTTAATTGAAGACGTAAACTTGAGTCAAATCTAAATCAACTTTGAGTCAAGTTTTTTTTAAATTGTTAAATAATAACAAAAGTGTTAACTAATTACAAGAATATTTGTAGAGAAGAATTAACAAATAGAACAATGTAAAAGTAAGCATTCTTAATTAAAAAAGCAAATATAAACTAGATTTAGATTAAATTTTGTCTAGATTTAGCAAATAGCAAATGCTATATAAACTAATTGCAAAAGATATTTACAAAAAGAATTTAAGAAGAATAATAACGTTTAAATAGACTTGTCTATATACAAAGAAGAAGATTTAGATTAAATCTTGTTTAGATTTGACAAATAACAACAAATAAATTAACTAATTAAGAGCGTACTTATAAGAAGAGATTGTTATATAAAATAACGTCTAGATAGACATTTTTAAATAAAGATGTAAATCTAGATTAAATCTTGCTTAAATTTGACAAATAACAATATATATATTAATTGACAACAACAGTGCTTATAGAGAGAATCTAAAAAAAAAATGTCGAAGTAAACTTTCTTAATAAAAGATATCTTGTAAAGATCATACTAAGTTAAATATCGAATACTTACGTTTATTTGCAATTAGACAATTACAACTTCTTAAAAAACATAATAGAAAATATAAGTTATCTTTAATAATTATAATTAAATTTTAAATTAATCGAGACTAATTAAAGAACAACAAACAAAATATATTAAAAGAAAGAAGTATTAATATAGTAAGTTGCGTTTATTATCTTTATATTATTATCTATATTAATATAGTTTGCGAACAAGTCAATTATTAAGTTAAAAATCGATATTAAGAATAATCTTGAATAAAATAAATATAGAGTTTAAGTTAAGAAACGAAAAAAGAATATATTATTAAAATTAATATTTAATTAAATTGCTTAAAGAAAAAAGCTAGACATTAAGAATGAGACAAATACAATTTAATATACAAAGAGAAAGAGAATTTTCTTATTAATTGTAAATAATGTAAAGAAATACAAGAGATTCGTTGCTTATACAAAAGAGTATTTGTACGTAAATATCCTTATAAATAATAAGAAGAAGAACTTTTACTTTTTGTAAAATATAATATATATATAAGAAAGATGCATTTAATATTTAAAGTATTGAATATTTTTATAAGCGCAAATATATTTGATGTTATAATATAAATTAAACAAACTATACTAGAAATTGCAATATTATTATATATATAAGTTGCAATTGAATAAGAATCTAAGTAGTTATAAATATTAGAGATGTTATACTTTCTATAGTATATATTGTAAGTATAGATTAAAATGTCGCGAAATAAATTAAAGGAAATATTATAACTTATAACAATATTATTTTGCGAAGATAAATATTTTGACTCGAGATAAGTTCTAAAGCAACTTTATATAACTAATATAATTCTAGAACTAAGACATCGATACAACAATCTCGAGAGTCTCAAGTCGCTAATAGAATCTCTAGAGAGTTATTCTAAATTGTCGATATAATATATAATATAAAAATAATCTAATATATTTATTAATTAATTTAAATAGATTAACTATTTCTATTAAATTATTATTTAAATTGTTTTTAAAAATAAAAAAAATTACTAAAAATAATAGTCTTGATAATTCAAATTAATTTTTTGATTTTAATTTCGAATTCAAGTATAGTAATTAACTCGAATTATTAATCTTAATTTTAAGAATCAAATTGTTAAGACTTTCGAATCAAATTAATACAAATATTTAAGATTTAAATCGAGTATTTAATTTGAACTTGATAACTCAATTCAACGCAATTAGTCTAAGTCTAAGTAGAATAATATAAAATTAGCTACTCTTTTGTTATTTAAATATTAATAGTATAATTAACTATGTATAAAGATACTTAATTTTATCTTATTTTGCGTCTTCGAGTTGTTGTTATTATTGTTTAATATTAACAATTTATATTTTGAAATACTATTTAGCTTTTAACATTAATTATTTTTTAAAATTAACAACAATATAATAATTAATATAGTCTTCGATATATTATATATAAATAACGCTATTTAAAATAGTAAACTTTTTTCGAAACTAGTTTTCGCTATAACAATCAAGTTGTTAATTATTATTTGTATTAATTTATTAATTTATTTTTGTTTTGTTTCGAAGTTAAAACAATTTTGCATAATTATTTTAATGCACTTTTAATTTATTTGTATATTTTTGTTACTTTTGTTACTTTTAAATACATTTATTGTTTTTGCGTCAATTTATAAAGTATCTAATATATAACAATAATAATAATTGAGTAAATTTAAATATTTGTAAAATTTCCAATTGATCGATTGTCTAAATAATAGAATTGTAAAAAGCTTCGAATATAAAGTGTAAAATCTAGTCTAGTTTAGAAACTATATAATAAATATTAAATTTTTCGATTCTTTTAAGAATTACAACTTAAAGACAATAATAAGAGTATATTAAATATACAATATATTTGATTTTAATATTATTAGATAGAACATAAACAAGAGTAGCAAATTAAACAACAATAATACTTAAAATAATTATAATTAATATTGTATTGCGCAATAAAGTTAATTAACAATATTCTTAAATTGTAAGACGACAACTTTGATACATTTATTAACAAGAAAATCGATTTTTTCTTAAATTAAATTATGTTGCTCTCAAATCTACTACAAAAAAAATCTAAAAACTTGCTATAATATTCTCTATATTAAATTTGAACGTGTCTAGACACACTAAGATCTAGTCCAAGTTATCGCGCATAAGCTATCGTCTAGCTTCAACCCTAGCGCCGCCCTAACTTAAGCGAGTATTTAGGGCTGACTTTAGGGTTAAAGATTTTTCTGCAGCAGGTCTAAGTACTGAGGCAAGTTCATGGTAGCTGAAGCGGATCCCGCGTGAAACCGAAAATCGATTTGTGTACGGTCGAATCGTACAATGCAAAACTTCAAGTACTCTACTATACCTTAAGACAGCTTTCTAGGGGGAACAGATCCAATTTGGACGGTGTTGAGCAAGAATACTAGCTGTCGATCGTTGTTAGGATCATCGGAATTTCGTGCCGTTGTGCCGTGCCCGCAACAGCCCTTAGTGGTTCCCATGCTTCACCTGCATTAACCAACGATCTAGTCTTTTACTGTTTTGCAGATTGAGTATGCATTCTCCCTTTTACACAAAGCTACTTGTTTCTTAGAGTAAGCTTCAGCAAAACACCACCAAGCTGTGCAATGTCCATTGAGCTCTCCTGGCCGTTGTGCTGCAAGATGACGTAACGCGCTCCTCTGTCACCCGAACCCTCAAATGAGCCAGGAGCACGAGCTCTAACAACTGCCCGCCTCACAGCCTAAAGGCCAATGTTTAGGTGCTCCTGATAAGCATGAGAGGCCTACCGGCACTCTCACCACGGCGCGATGTCTCCAATGAGCGACCCTCTAGGGATCCGGAGTGGCAGCAGTACCCAAGTCTGAAGAAATCCCCTTCCGCCCCCTTGTCCCTGTCTAGTCGTTCACCCAGTCGCTCCAGGGACTCGGCGCACGAGAATGATGTGCCATCAACCGACGATAAAGATGGTGAACGACCGAGGATCTCAAAAGCGAAGAGTAGCAGTCATGCTTTGTCACTGAAGATATCGAAGCCAGCGCCGCCCGCCGAAGCTGCTTTGAAGGCCCTACAATACCTTCCGATTCCCTTGCTAGTCTTGTCCATTTTCAAGACTATAGTCCTAGCTAACGAGGCTATGGGAAGACTCCTTGGCCTGAGCACTGGCGGAGATCCAGCCGACCCATCACATCACCATGGAGATGGTGAAGAGATGTCTGGTGTAGACTTGCTGTTAGGACAGTCACTCTCGCAGATTGGAGTTGACATGATACAATCTGGACAACGGATATGGGTTAGCTGGGAGGTGATTGATCATCTCACATTGCGACTGAGATTATGACTTACTTATTGCCTAGAAATTCCTTGATAACTTGGCTGAAGAGATGGATTTGAATGCGACTAGCAGTGACAAGGATCAAGCGCCCGACAACTCAGGCACATGGACTTCCGCAGGAGGTGAATCGTCGAATGCATCTCAACCTCAGCGAGTGCATCCTGCGACCACTACTTCAAAGCGCACCTTAGTTCACGACTCCCATATAGATGTTGTACTCTCCCCCCAGCATATCGGAGCAAGCAGAGGATCGACCACGCAGGCTTGCGAGTCCCCAAGCTCGGAGGGTCAAGTCCGGGCAACAATGATCATGTCAATCTGGAACATGGACGGGGAGCGCTACTATACATGCTCGTTCACTAGTACGACGAATACCCCATTAACCCCAACGAGGACTCAATCACGTACCGTGTCCCGTACTGCAACTCATACTTCTCTTTCCATGCCCTCAAGCTCCGGCCCGACATCCCCGATTAGTCCAAATCGATGTCCACACTGCGCAACTGGCTCGCGATCTACGCTGATCTCGCCTTCAGAAACGCCACTATCCTTCTCACCATTTCTTCCGCTTGGGGCACCAGCGAAATCTGATATATCTTCCGTGCCCGCTGTACTGAAAAAGATCGGTCGGATGAAGGATGCACTTACCGACGCCATAGAGTTCCCAGTCTTTGTTATGTGGCACGACGAGACTCTAGCAATACCGAACAAAGCAGCAGCACAGCTGATGCATGAACCAGCCGACACACCTTCCGATCATACCCGGGAAATACTGTCACGGTTCAAAGTCTACACCGAAGATTTTAAGCGACAGCTAACGCCGGATGAATTTCCAATTGTGCAGCTTTGCAGGACTCGAAAGCCATTCAGCCGGCGTAGAATCGGCGTCTGTCACCCTACCTTAGGACGACAACAATATGACATCAGTGGTAAGCTCATAAATGATAGCAAGACCGGAGAATTTCAAGCAGGTATCGTGACGTTGAAGGATGTAACAGAATACACCGACCTGATCAAGGCCCAATATGAGGAGAATGATCAGCAGTTTCAACTAATCTGTGATTGTATGCCTCAATTGCTATGGACAACAGATTCTCAGGGAGACCATGACTGGTTTTCCCGTCGCTGGTACGATTACACCGGACTTTCAGCCGACCAGTCTATGGGTGGCAATTGGAAGCAAGCATTTCACCGTGACGACGTTGGGGAAGCCGCAAGACGTTGGAAGCATTCAATTGCAACCGGAGACGAATACAGCACCGAGTATCGCTGTATTAGATATGATGGAGCTGCACATTGGATGCTCGGTAGAGCACTGCCATTGCGTGACAGCAAGTCTGGCAAGATCAGCAAATGGTTTGGAACTTGTACCGATATCCATGATCTGGTGGAGGCCCGCCAGGAGGCAGAGCGGATGCGGGGGCGGCTACTCAGCGTTATTAAGCATGCTCAAGTTACAGTCTGGGTCGTCAACATGGATCGAGAGCTGACTTTCCTTGAGGGAAAGCTGATGTGGGACCCCCTCGAAGAAGACATTACCAGTGAGTCGATTGGTAATAATGTGTACGACGTGTTTGGACGGCACCACGGCAGAGTTGATCTCCCACTCTACAAGGGGCCCATCGAGCGAATCCTGAAAGGAGATAACGTCGAGCAAGTTCAAGAGCATCATATTGATGGTAACGGACGCGATTTCAGAACCCGGTTTGTGCCTATGCTTGGCCACAGGAGAGACTCCAAAGGGGATGCTCAAGTCATCGGCGTGATCGGTGTCAGCATGGACGTCACGGAAACGAAGAAGCGCGAAGCCGAACTCCAATCGCGAGAAAAGGAAAACATTCGACTATTGTCTGCCGAAACCGCTGCGAAAGAGGCGAGCAGGCTGAAATCACAATTTCTCGCCAACATGTCGCACGAGATCAGGACACCGATTGCAGGTGTCATAGGCATGTCGGAGCTCCTCCTAGACACCGAATTAGATGAGGAGCAGAGAGATTACGCGGATAATATCCAGAGATCTGCCAATGGGCTTCTGACGGTGATCAATGATATATTGGACCTGTCTAAAGTTGAGTCCGGCAGATTAGACATTGAAGAAGTTCAGTTCAGCTTATCCGTGGTCATTGACGACGTTTGCAAGATGCTATCTTTCGCTGCGGAAAGAAAAAGTTTGACATTCGAAAGCGATATTGGAGTTGGTACCACACGAGACTTGGTAGTCATGGGAGATCCAGGCCGCTTCCGTCAGATACTCACAAATCTGCTGACCAACAGCATCAAGTTCACCTCGGAAGGCTCCGTAAAACTGGGAGCTGAAGTTAAAGAAGAGACCAATGAAACAGTCGAAGTTCTCTTCACCGTCGAAGACACCGGCATTGGTATCGAAGAAGAGGTCAGGAAGCGCCTCTTCAAACCTTTTAGCCAAGCCGATTCTAGCACTGCTCGAAGATTTGGCGGCACGGGATTAGGTCTTACAATCTGCAAGAATGTAAGCTTGCCAGTAATGTACTGCAGACATCGGCTAACGATTGATAGCTTGTGGAGCTGATGCATGGAGAGATTACCCTTGAGTCGGCATTGGATCATGGCACTAAAGCTACCTTCTGCATCCCATTCAACAAGCCTCAATTCACTGGGAATGCGTCTCCATTGGTAGATCTTGGGAGTCTTCCAGAAAGATTACAATCAGAGAACTCAGTGTCGGGCGCTGTATCTGAGTACGAGCGCAGTAGCGGGGCCCCTCCACAGAGCCCTCCAGACTCACTGGGAGTTGCATTACCATCCTATCCGCAGCGCCGGGATTCGTCTGGCAATCGTCCAAGAAGCAAACACCCTTCCACGACAGACATGAATCGAGATTTCAGCGATCAAGACTTCGATCGCCAGAAGACTCACGTACTAATCGTGGAAGACAAGTAAGTTACAACTTTTATCTGGTTCCTGGAAGCGGATCTAAGCATCTATAGTCAAATCAACCAGTCGATTGCCCTGAAAACCGTGAAGAAATTCGGGTTTTCGGTGAATGCCGTGTGGAACGGTCAGCAAGCGCTTGATTACCTGATGAAGGATCCGTCACCAGAACATCCCAAACCTGACATAATACTGATGGATGTTCAAATGCCAATCCTCGACGGTTATCAAGCAACCCATCGTATTCGGCATCATCGACCGTACGCCACCATTGAATGGGTACGGACAATACCAATAGTGGCGATGACAGCCTCGGCCATCCAAGGTGATAAAGAGAAGTGCCAACAGGCCGGTATGGACGACTATCTAGCCAAGCCTGTAAAGGCGCCGACACTGGAGAAGAAGCTCATCAAGTGGGCCATCGAAGGCCAGAAGCCTGGACGTCGCCCGATGGCCGAGAATATTCATGACGACAATGATAGCAATTGCGGTGATGGTTCAGAAACCGCCACGGATAGCTTGGCCTTAGACTCACAGTCTCCTACTGCAAGTGAGACGAATCAAATTGTTGCCGAGCCAAGTCGTCTGCAAGGCCTTGACCAGTCGGAGGGTGACCGAGGTCTGCAACGTGCGGAGGCAGAAGACAAAGCCACCGAGTTGCGTGACGATAAGTTGCTGGCAGCTAGTCAAGTGCATCCAAGCACTACACTCGGAAATACCGTCATTCACCCGCCACCGAAATCTCCTGCAGTCAGGCCGGGACTCCCACGTGCCAAGCTGACGGAGGAAAACATCACTCGTTTGGATCGCGAACAGGAACCGGCGAGCTTGCTGGCGTCGAGGCTGGACCACGATGATAGCGTTGGGGCTTTCAGCATGGAGGCTCTGGACAAGGTCACTTCGCCGACTACGAGCACAGTGGGGAGTCTGAAGAGCCTGACGACGAATAGCAAGCAGAAGGGTCCATTGAGGAATGGACTTCCAAGAAACGACAGCAATATGACCATTACGCAAGATAATGTCCAAGAGCAGGAATGAGGCATGGTCCAGCATTTCGAGACGGTCAATTTTTCGACCAACGCTTCACATGACAGACAGCATTTTCCGCCTACGGAATGGATTTCTCGCATAGCACTTGAGCGTTGTTTGCATTTGCCGCCAAGGGCGGCTGAGATACCAAACAGTGGCGTTTTCACAGTGTGGCAGGCGTGATACGTACTCGTACCACGACTCGATGATCTAGCGGCATCATTCTTACTGGTTGAGCTTTTTAGGCTCCCCAACAGCTTCAGTAGCTTTCGAGTCGCTGCTCGTGTACAATATAGCATTTCATACACTACGTCCTTAGTTCTTCCTTAGGGACGCAATGCATTTTCATCAACGGCACTTGCTTGGTCATGGTTTGTTCTGCTGCTCTGCTAATCAAACGCTCTGGATCACTTCGATCCGACCCCTGACCAATGCCCTTCTCCAGAGAACAGTCCTTGTCATACTCTCTCGCGAACAAAGATATAGTCGTGTACACCACCCAACCCAGCCACCACCTTCTCCTCACCCCTTCCCAAAAGCACACACCCAAACCCCCACAAACCCATACCATGCACAACCCATAAGCCCAACACCACAATCCAAGCCAGCCCAGCTCGCCCCACCACCCCATCTCGCGTCCGATCCTGCCATCTCGAGCCCACCTATACTCAAGCAACCCCGAACCCTCACACCTCACGCCTGCCCAGCGCGCTACCAAGCCATATTTCCCTGGCTCCATCCCGATACGCGCATCTATCTCTCATCTCCCGATCAGGCTTTCCTCACGGGACGGGATACTTTCGACAGGCTTCTCATGTCTGCTCGCTAGACTAGAAGCCCCTGATCATGTAGAACGTCTGCGATTCAGAGCGGGGACGGCATTGGCTGCGTTTCATCCGTTCCTGCGAAGTCTGCCCACGCAAAGGGGGAGCTGACGTTTGGTGCTACACGTGCGGCGGATCTGTGATTGAGGGGAGTCATATGGAATGGAGATCGAGAAGACGGATGGGAGTGCTAGATAGAGGGAGTATTGGGGGGGCGAGGGGGGTTGTAGAAATTGGGATATGGATTTGGGATCGGGTTAGAGCAGCTTGAAATGGAGATTGGATTTTAAGGTGTCGAAATGTGGGTTGAGTCGGTTGGGCTGGGGAAGTCCTTGGGTGTGGTCTCTGTGGAATTGTGGTCTGATCTGATCCTGGGATTGGGCTGGGGAGTTGATTCGTGTATATCGGTTCGCGCAAGAACCTTAGGGAGGAGGGTAGGTTGAGCCCCTTTGTAGGGTGCGGGGGTTTTCCTTTCTTTGTGTTAATTTGTTGGCATAGGTCGGGGTGTGAAGTAATGTATTTGGTATATGCGAGCCTGCCTATCATTGATGTTTCCAGGTTTCCTAGTTGTGTTTGCCCAACTGTTGAGCGCCGTTGGTACAAGTATGCAAAGCTGGTCGGCTTATCCAATATACACGGCGGGCCAAATCTGGGTGTGAGATTTCAAAATATAATATAGGCGAGCCTGTCAATCAGTGATGTACCAGTCCCTTGATCTTCATTTCTCTACTCCAGGCCATGGCACAGATCTTGATCGTTCAAGCCGTAATATCATTGCTCGTAGAACCATACCTACCCATCGACAGGCCACCACCCGAGTATCCGACCTCCTTCTAGTACCCTTTCTCCCTATCCACCACATTAATCATCCCCTCGCCCCTCTCCCTTCTCCCAAGATTGACTTCCAGCACCTGCATCGCCCGGTCCAGGTACGCACTGCCCAGCCCACTGATATGCGGAGTTACAATACAGTTCGGTGCACTCCACAGCGGGCTCTCCTTCGGCAGCGGTTCCGGGTCGGTGACATCCAGCGCCGCGCCCTTGATCCCTCTCCGCTCGTACCCCTCCTTACCATCCATCGTATCCTTCGCGTACTGGCGCAGCGAGTCTATGAGATCGTCTTGATGTATGATCTGCCCGCGGGAGATATTAGAGATGAAGGCGTTGCGCCTGCCGAGGATTTCGAACTCAGGCGCTGCCAAGAAATGGGTCGTGTCTTTTGTGAGGGGCACGCTGACGAGGAGATGGTCGAGATCCTGCGCTAGGAAGTTGTGTAATGATTCCTCATCGAGCCCAGAATACCACTCTTTCGGGATCGAGCCATCGGGGTCACCGGTGCCGGGCACGATAAACCCTATATCTTTCTTCGATTCGGGCGTGGGGCGGGGACTCGCGGTGTAGGCGAGCACGGTGCTGCCCATGGCCGAGGCGACGCGCGCGACTTGCCGGCCGATGCTGCCGTAGCCGAGGATGCCGATGCGCTGGCCGACGAGGTCGTGGACGCTGCGCAGGGACGCGTTGTGCTGGGATTTGGTCTTGCCCCAGGCGTGCTGTTGTTGCCAGTGGTGGAGGAGGTTGTAGGAGTGGGAGTGGCAGAGGGCGGTCATTATTACCCTGGAGACGGGATGAGTATGATATCAGTGGACGGGGAGGAGGGCACTGAGAACCATTCTGCGATCTGCGGACCATGAATCCCTGAAAGATATGGGTAGTCAGCGCAATTCCTCACGCTGCCAACATGCAGATACTTGCCGGATGAAGTTGTTAAGGGTATCGATGTCTCGGTGTATATGGGCGACGTCTGGACATGGTTCGTGCTACGCAGGGGCATTAGGTCTAGCCAAGAATTTCCTCTTGTTGAAGTTGCGCTGACCCAGCGGATATGAAGTGTACGAGCTCTAGTGACAGTAAGTCACTTATCCATCAACATATGCAGCGAACCTACCAAGCTTAGGTGCATCTTCGGGGGCCTTGGGTAAGGCAGTCAGTGTGCACAAGATGGTTGCCTTCTCGAACAGCTCTGAGACGTGCGCAAAGAGTGTCAGCAGGTCATTGAACCAACGTTAACGACTGGCCCGCTGGGAATTCGTTGCGGAAGATAAAACACCACCTTTGGGGATCTCCTTCACGCCATCTTCAAAGTTTACGAAACTCAGGTTCTGGTAGGTGATGTCAATCTGTGGATGGTTCTTCTTGATCCTCTCCACTGTTTCTGTAGGCTCTGGAAAGGGCAGGATGAAGAGGAGGTGCTCCGTAGTGGACTCTGGCCCTCCGCCCATCTTCAGTGACAAGCTGCCGTAGGCGTGACGATTGACGCAAGATGTCTTAATGCTTGGCTTGATGGGAGATGCAGCTAACCGCGTATCGGTGGATTATTTGCCGATTGGATACTGTCTGGTTCAAAGGGGCATCCCACTTTGATCTGACAGGAATCAAGGGTCCCTGCATCTCTACTTTATGGAACGACGCCGGGGGGCGTCCGGCTGTTGAATAATCGCTGCTTCATGTCGACCCTCATGACCAGTCAATGAGGCGTTCTTTTCCGAGGAGGCGAGGTCACTGTCACTGGCTCAATAGTACTGAGTAGGTAGTAGTGGCTGAGAATCAGGTCATGTGATGTTCCTGATAAGGTGTGTACACGAAGGGTAGCGGAGAGAAGTCCGATGATTATGCTTATGGCTCGCTCTAGAACATCAAGAAAAGCAGAGAACCACCCGAGCACAATTATCATAAGCACTTTTCCAGCTCCACCAACTCCTTGAACGCACTCGCATGCTTTTCAACCTCTTGCTGGGTCGGTCGAGGCAGTGGTTTGCGACCATATCCTCCATATCCATAATACATTTGCAGCGCGCTCTTCGTGCCCACGATGCCGCCGCTGATTGCCGCCCAGTCGCCTCGAGCCACCACAGCCTGCAGCTTCTTCGCTTCCATCACCTTGCCCTGCGCGTATAGTTCAATCACCCGGACGCACGCTTTAGGCGTGACATTGCCGAGTCCACAGATAACACCCGAGCCCCCCACGACCAGGGTCTGCAGGGTGAAATCCGCCGAGCCTCCCATGCACATGAAGCCGGATCCGTTATCGGACGGCGTGGCCGCATCCACCGCTGCTGCGATGCGACCCAATTTCCCAGTGTTGCCGCACGTGAGCTTGCAGCCCACAATGTTGGGATGTTTGGCAAGCTTCGTGATCACGTCCGAGTCCAGATCGATGCCGGCGACGGCGCCTGGATAATTGTAGATTAAGATGGGAATTGGTGAGCGGTCCGCGACATCCTCGAAGAATTCGACTACCGAATTTAACGCGTACGACGGCTTGTAGTAGGAGGGAGGGAGAACCAGTGCATAATCGCCGCCCGCTTGGAGTGCTCCGCGACAGAGCTCAATTGTTTCGCGCGTGGACTGGGAACCACAGCCCACGATGACTGGCAGGTGGCTGTATCCTGCTCTGTCCAGGGCATTGCGCGTCGTCTTCGTGACTAGCTTCCTCTCATGGTGGGAGAGGTGTACTGCTTCGCCATTAGAACCTTGAGTGGTGATGCCAGCAACGCCGCCTCTTGCCAGGCGAACCACATGCCGTGCAAGGGTATCAAGGTCAAGATCCTCGCTATCGTCGAAAAAGAAGGTCACTGTCGGCACATAAACACCAGGTCTTAATTGCCTCGAGATGTGGAGGTCTTCAACGGATGAAGCCAAGGTGCTGTCTGACGATTCGCTGTACTGGGAGTGTGAATAGATGGAACTGAGAGGGGACGCAGGCTGAGGTGAATGTGAGTGAGCATCGAGGGTAGGCGGCATGATGGACGAGATTGAAAGCAATGCAACAAGATAAGCGCCAGAGAAAATTTATTAGCTTTATACCGAAACGCTGCTGGAGATACACATTACAATGGCAGATACTCAAGCTTAAGTACTGATCTGGCTCAACGAGAAGAGGTCCGAGCAAACAAAGATAATCTGGTACGGAGTAGGTATGTGGGGGTCGCGGGACCTAAGGAGCATTGGTGATTACGGTGGCTCCGTGTGAATTAACCATTGACATGGGACAAGTGAGATATTAGGTTTGGCATCAGACGATTGACAGCCTCCTACCGAGGTGACCGAGGGCCGTCGCCGCCATAGTTGGGTATGAAATAACGATCAGCAGTTCGAGCTTCGTCGGTAAAATCTTGGAGTAGTAGTACGAAGTAGTATCGTGTCCACGAGGTCGCTGCCCAAAACAGATTCTCTTTCCGTGAAGGCTGAGTCGACTCGTATGATTGCAAGAGTGGCTGATCATGCTGTGGTAATTGGGAGGTTGTATGGGAAACTGGAGCTGCATGATGCGCTGCTGACGTCCAGGAATATCGGAGGATACGCAGCCAATCGAGGAGCATCCAAGCCAAGTGTAGAAGTACCCGTACCTGGGACTCTCGCTCTAGCCACCGATAGCCAGGTCATATTAAAAATTGAAACGAAGGCCAACGAGTCAGCGACTGGTTGAAGGCTTTGATGGGGATTGGCGTTTCTCGCACGGTCCAATGGATCGTCTATCCCCCTGGCGGGCTCGGCTCCATGGTAGTAGCGTGGGGGAGTGTGCGGCTGGGTTGGACGCTATGGCCACCTGGGAATGGGAGGCTTGCATGCCGAGAGAGCCCACCTGATCACCCGGCAGAAGAAGACCGGCCTGATCTTGCGGAGTTCTCCGTACAGCTCGGAATTCCTTTCCTCTCGTCTTGGTGTTCGTCACCTCGAGCCTGATGAGGTGGTAGCTATTCCTTGAGTCCTTGTCAACGATATGTCTTTGCTATATAACACCCCATTTTCGCTGGTCTTTGATTCGCGTCGGCCTCTCTCATGATATGGTTCGGCTCAGTGATGCGTGTTTTGGCACTACATAGAGGGAATTATTGCTGAGTAATGAAAACGGTTAAATGCGGAGAACAGGCCCCTCATATTGAGTAATGGAATACCCAACTCGTGAATATACTCAGCCACGCTGGTAGACAAACGAGGCGCGTACTCATACTGCGTGTTGTATGCGCATTTGGAAATATGGAAATTTGTAGCCTCAATTATCGTTGGACCTCGACGGAGCGACCTCTGTTTCCGGATGTGACCCTCAGAAGGCCCCCACACTAGAGAGATTACTTATCCGTGTCGAAGTCATAAACCTTGCAATCCAGGTGCTGACGAGAAACATTGGATTGCTCAAAGTAAGCATGGGGTGCGATAATCGTCGTGCTGAAAGCTCTTCCTTGGCTTTGCAAAAGTCATCGGCACACACGCTAAACGTTGCAAAGATGGGATGACTTGCATTCGTCGCCCACGCTCGATTGGCCACGCGAGATCGAGCCGAGCTCCATCGAGATGCTCAGTATTTCGTACCCCCGGCTTGTTTTGGTAAGAGGGGTTCTGAAGCTAAAGTGGAATACCCCGTACCACGAGAACGACCGTTGGAATTGAGAGCCAAACTTGGCAGTTTAGCGTTGGCTACCCCGCAATACATCTATTTTTCGGTAGCTAAAGTACGCGGGCTTCGACCCCGAGGCTCGAAGATGTGTTTGATTTTGTACATGGGTGCACGGACGCAGAGTTCGAGACACGCCCACTGCAGGTGCCGATGTATGGCGATCAGAAGAGCCTAGAAAATCTTGCCGGGATCTTCTTTGGTACGGGCATAAGCGACGAAAAGGTTTCAAGAGCCGTATTTCCACTCTGTAGATCTGGTAATCTCTACTGGGAGTTTAGAAATCGTTATTGTGCTACCCTAGATATGGTCCGTGACTTTCGACGACGCAGGACCTCTGTCAGTGGCAGGTCCTCTTCATCATAGAAGTCCGCTTCTTCGTCGACGCCGAAGTCCTTAAGCCTGTCACCTTCGGAATTCTGCCATGCTTCTTCGCCTTCTTCGTCGTCATCGCTCGTGACATGCTTACTCTCCATGACAAGATCAAACCTGGTGTCGTCGAAGCGCTCACCAAACGATTTTCTTCGAATGACAGAGGTCGAATTGCCTGCGAAACGCCTGTAGTCGTGTTGCTGTCGCTGTCGGAAAGCCTCAATGTACTCCTTAGTCGACCTTGAGTCCTCTTGATACGAGAAAGCGTGGGAGCTGCCTTGTTGTCTTGTCTGTCTCGCAAGACGATCAGGATCAGGAGGCGGCCAAGAGAAACCAGCGTCTATCGAACCTCAATCTCGGCTCACTTGCTCTGTGTCCGGGAAGACTCACCTTCGAATCCATTCGTTTCGAATTCAAACCCCGATGTGATTTCCGGACTCCGTGCAAACGGCCAAAGCCATGACATCGAACTGCCGCCCATCCCTTGTTGCACATTTCGGAATATGCCAATGTCGTAAGGAAATTCATGCTTGCTAATCTTCAATTTGACGCCATTTGGTCCGTCCACATAGCCACCGAGAATCTTTGCTCGGCGAACGAGAGTCTCATGCCTTTCCACCTCCCAGCTTTCGATCGTAGTTATATTACCACCGAGTAGCCAGATATTACGAGCAAGAAGGATTGACAATGCGAACAGTGTAATCGAGTTTGTAAGCGTGAAGACCAAAAGGAAAACCATTTGGGTCGCTGACGGACCTAGATACTGCCAAGTCTGTATAAGCATGCACGGGACGCAATGGACAAAGAAGACATACACTTGGGAGATGACGAGCATCCCAGAGCATAGCTGCACGAAGGTAGAGAAAGTATTCCAAATAGATCATACAAGTGACTGCGTAGAGAAGGAAACGGAAAAAGTGAGGGTAGGTACGATAAGAAACGCAATTGACAGTCCAGCTGTTTTCTTGTTCAGGTCATCTTCGTTCAATTGGCCAGAATAACGTACGGACAGTGATGATCCATCTTCGGTATGCACCTACCAGCCGCGAATCAGAGAGATCTAGCCCTGCTGCAACAACTCGACGGGCATGTTACCTTTTGCAAGTCTTACAGTGATGTGCGCGTGGCGGCTTGTACCTTTCACATTTCTTGCACCATCGTCGCCTGTTGCTGACTAGACCCTCATCGTGGCCTTGGTCAGGCGGGGTCCAGTCAATTGGAACTCGGCCAGCGTCCGTGAAACAGGCTCTGAGATAGCATACCCAGATGCAGCATACGAGTGCGTTGAAAGTAAGAAAATGACTTCGATCAAGAGAATATGGCTCGATGTAGTGGAAGAGGATTTGCGGGCCGTACGATAGAAAGGAGATGAGTGTCAACACCCCCGGCAAGGCTAGAGATGCCAACGGAATAGCTTGCAGCATCGGCATCGGATGATGTACATCACTATGTGTACCGTCTGTAGGGAGATTGCGCAAATTTATAAGATTGCGATATTCAATTGTCTTGCGAGGACTAGCGGGGGCTAGGGCCGCTAGCCCGATCGCGCTATATCGAGAGCAAAACCAGCATGATTGAGAGATTGCATGATCGGGACAGACATCTACCACTCATGGCGTTAGCGAAAGGCGAACGGCTTCGCCAGGAGATGTTGCGGAAACGCAGAATAAATCTGGCTGAGAAGGCAAATGAACTTGCGGGAAAAACTGATTCAAAAATACCGATTATGGTCCGGTATGTCAACAGATCCCATATATATAAATCAAAGGACTCCTTGGATTGGCTCGCCCCAAAGGAAGCAACTTCTTTCATAACTGAGCCATTCAAGAAACGTAAGGCTATTTCACCCGGTTGATGACTGTTACAGCAAACACAGCATCATCCCGGATGGAGTTTGGAAAGATACGGAACTCCTTTTAGGAGTGTCGACGTTGCATAACCAAAGCTGGAGCTACGGCAAGCGACTCATCTATCAGAACCAAGCTCAATCAATCTTGAGCACGGAACAGACAAGCTTAGAAGGTTCCTCGCTGAGTGTATCAGGTAGGGATCTTCTCCCACACTCGGATATTGCGAAAGTCGTTACGCTCAAGGAAATCGAATAGCTATAGTATTTAGCTGGTCAAGTGGCGATATGCTGACGGACTTCATAATATCCGTTAAGACCGCTAGGGGACATGGGGCGGGCTGGGCATGGGATGACAGTGCACGCGGCCATTCCAGGGTTTTATCGTTGTCACATTTCGAGTGAGCTCTCCCACGTATGAGAGAGAGCCTTGTCGCAAAGGACACTAAAGTGGGGGACTTGACATAGCCGGTTCTGGCATGCGACAGGGATGACTCCTACACCAACCCGAAGGGGGTTTTGGGGACACGACTAAGAACTAAGATAAGTTCGAGGTAATATAACGAGCTTTCGGCGTATCAGCCTGGACTTCGGACTTTTACAATCCGCAATCTTGGAATGACGCCGCCGTAGGCTTCCGAAATGATGGTCACCCCTTCCCTTAGCTCTCGAAAATACAACATAGTGTTGCTTCCAATATTTTTCTCTACCTACTCCATCAAAGCTTTCCCTTGCAATTAACATGACCGACGCTTTGGAAATCCCAGTGCTTCCTTCCGGCGACCCAAACACCCAATTCCTCTGTCTGACCATCTGCGGCTACCGCCGGCCCGGCATGAGCGAAGAGGACTACAGACACCACATGACACAAGTCTCAGCGCCGATGACAAAAGGCCTTATGGTGAAGTATGGCGTAAAGCGCTGGACTATGGTGAGCCTTTTCCCATCGCATCTCTGCACTAGCCAACACAAAAAGATCCATAACACCACCGAGAGCCGTGCCCTTATGGGCCGGCTATTCGACCACCAGATGGCCAACCTGGCCGACTTCGACTGCTTTAGCCAGGTTGTCTTTAAGAGCGTTGATGATTACAAAAGAATGAAGGAGGATTCGTGGTATAAGCAGCATCTGGTGGGTGACCATGAGAAGTTTGCAGATACGAAAAGGAGTATGATGACGACTGGTTGGATTACGGAGTTTATTAGGGATGGAGAAGTGGTGGATGGGATGAATGATGTTTAGGACTCACTAGTCTCGAAAAAGTTTTTCTCTTATTGAGTTGGTTGGATAGGTATACTAGAACACATGACACCATTGTATTTTTTCCAAGGTGTCCTTCACCATTCATGCCTCGATGGGAACATCGTGATGAGCATCGGGACGAATCTCGATCGGATGAGCAATCGCATCCCGCACCCTTCGCCTGTGGAATATCGGGCTTCGGGAACTGCACATGGGACGAAAAGCGACACATAGACATCCCATCCTGAGCCTCGCTGCCGACGTCGCCCTTGTCTTGTCCCAGTACCGTGCTTTTCGAATGAAGCTGGCTCTCTCGCCTTCTCAGGAAACTGAACAAAAAACTGCCTTCATCGTCACGCTTGAAATCGGCCACCAGCATGTCCACAACCGGCGCACAGGTCACTGCCATGATAACAGGGTCCTTACTCTCCGGTATGAAGCATTGACGTTGCTGGTTGATAGCATTGAAGTCCTGGACTGACGCCCCCTTAGGGGCCATGACATCGCTCTCCCTCATTGCCATCCCCGTCCTTCTCGAGACCACCACCCAGGCTCCCCAGCTCTTCCACCAATGGGTCCGCATGTACCATTACGGGCACCAAGCGCTGCCTACCATGGCCGTCGGGACCTTCTCCCTCTACATGTACACATCTATCAAGAAACGCAGTGCTCGAAAATCATGGGGCTTCTTCGCATTGGCGGGCATAACGACATTGAGCATACTGCCGTTCACATGGGTTTTTATGGTGCCGACCAACAACGAGCTGTTTCGGTTGGAGGTGGTGAGCAAGGCGGAGCCGTTAGTGAAGGGGATTGTTGAGGCGAAGGAGCTGGTGGTGAAGTGGAGCTGGTTACATCTCACCAGGTCGATGCTACCTCTGGCGGGGACGGTATTAGGAGCGGTCGGGACATTTGGGAAGTAGATTGAAGGCTAAGAGAGTGGCTTTGGGGCCTTGTGGGACGCGAGATAGCAGAGGAAGTGCAAATAAGATTTAGCGTGTCATCACTGTACGCTAAAGTAAGCTTAGTCCCCACTGCAGGCATCTACTTTAGGGCATGGGCCGGTCCCCGACCACAAGATCTCTGAAGCCCGATATTCCGATGTCAGATCCCCGATTTCTGATCCGCGACGCTCGCTAGGTCCATATGCTTCGTCCTTGCTAAGCTTCCTGGCGACCATTGGCCCGGCGTCAGCGGGCTAGCTTTGCTTTCTGTCCCGACTGGGATCGTGTCGAAAGGCATGGCCTCTGTAAGGTATGTTCTGGGGAAGAGATGGAGGCGATTGCCATTCTCTAGTCCTCACCTCACGTGTATTCATCCCTCCTGCTGTACATCGCAATGTTCTTTCTTCTGTTGTTAGTCGCGTCTGTGTTCTTGACGCCCATTCCGATTATTATTTGGTCCTTATTATTTCCGGAAAAGAAGGATAAAGAACATGAAGAGAGCATCACGGAGCAGTTGGCTGAGATCGATGGAGGGAGCTGGGAGCGTTTGTCTGTGTTTGAGCATATTGAGCAAGGTTTGAAGAAGAATCCAGATGGGCCGGCCGTGATTTGTATGTTCCAGCCTACAAATTGCCTCGAGCACTTGTTGTCTGGGAATGAGAAAGATTATCAGCGGCCGAATGTGTTATGGCAACAGCCGCTCCAGAATGCATCCGCTCAGCAACCCAATGGCTTCTTCGAGCAGCGAGACGACGGCCAGCAAAAATCCATACTCTGGGACAAACAACAAAACGGCCTCGCTATTGCCATCAAACAAGAAAATGCCATGCACAACCCCACATGCTTTACCCTGAGCTACAGCCAACTCCACCGTACCGCCCTAAAGCTCGCCACAGGCATGCTTGCCAACGGCGCCCTACCCAACACCACCATGCTCATGCTCATCCCCAACGGCGGCGAATACACCCTCATTCTCTGGGCCTGCATCCTGCTGCGCATGACCTACGTCAGCCTCGACCCCGCCTTGCTCGACATCTCCGGTTTCACGGTGCTCAAGCAAATGCTGCAGACGCTGAAACCGCAGCTCGTGATTGCTCCCGACCCCCTCAGCGGCAAGGCCCTCGACGTCGCCGTGTCGGAATTGCAGCTACCTCAGCCCATCCGCCTCTGCCTCTCTCCCTCACGGACCCAGGGCTGGAAATCCCTCGCTGACATGGCTTCCGATGCGGCGAAACGCCCCGTCGATGAAGCCGCCCTTATCGCCGCCGCACGACGAGACAGCCCGGATCGCATCCACTCCATCATGTTCACATCTGGCTCATCTGGCCTCCCAAAGGGCTGCCCCATGCGTGTATCCGGGATGTCCCAAGTCCTACACTCGCAAGCCTGGCTCGTCGACTCGGAAGCCGGCGCCTTCGCCCTCCAGCAGCCGCACAACTCGCGGGGCATAGCGCCGGCGCAGACACTGCAAACGTGGCGAGCGGGCGGGGCGGTGGTGATGACGGGACAAGAATTCAGCGTCGGTGCCGCCACCGAGGCGATCAGACAATTCGGCGCGACCTTCCTCGTGCTGACGCCGCCGATGGTACACGAAATGGCAGCGGAGCTGACCGCCCGGCCTCTTGCCGTTAGCTCCGTGAAGAAGATCCAGATTGGTGGGGATGCTGTCACCAAGGGCGTGCTGAGCAAGTGCGCGGCGCTGTTCCCGCGGGCGCAGATATGCGTGAATCACGGCATGACGGAGGGTGGGGGGTCGTTTGTGTGGCCCTTCTTCGATACGCAGGCTTCAAGGATTCCGTTTTTGGGTGAGATTTGTCCTATTGGGGCGGTGACTCCTGGCTCTGTTGTTCGGATCTGGGACACCGAAAGGTCGTGCGTGGTCGGGAGGGGGCAGCTGGGGGAGCTGCATATTTCGTGTGGGAGTATCATAGGGCATTATTTGGGGGGCAGGTCGGAGGAGTCGTTTTATGATGATAGGAAGGGTAGGTGGTTCAATACGGGTGATACTGCCATGGTCGATAGGGATGGGCTAGTGTTTATTCTAGGGAGGAGGAAGGATATGATCAAGCGCGCGGGCGTGAGCATTATGCCCGCGCCGATTGAGAGCCTTATCGAAGCCTTCACTGGCGCTCAGGTAAGCAGGACCACCCCTTTCAAGTTCGGCAAGTTTTACTAATGTATGTCCGTGGAGACGATCGTAGTTCCCGTTCCGCATCATGTCCTTGGTGCTGAGCCTCTCGCGGTGCTCGGCTCGTACAATGGCAAAACAGAGGCGCAAATCAAAGACCATGTCCGGGCCGTGCTAGGCAGAGACTATGCGCTGGGCGGGCTGGCTTTGTTGAAGCAGCTTGGGTTCGTTGAGTTTCCTCTGAACGCGACGCATAAGATTATCAAATCCGAGGTCCAGACAGCAGCGGTAAAGCATCTCAGGGGGATATCAAGAGAAGGTAAGACGGTTGAATAAACGACTTGTTGGCATTTACTCGCAATGGAATGGTAGACGTAGTACTACTGCAAAAGCTGCATTTGCGGCATCTTGACACTATTGCCTTGCCTTTAGATGCATATTTATGGATTAGAGCTAGGCGTAGTTCTCCAACTCAATGTACCTGGGTACGATGTTATTAGCCCTAGCCCCAGGTAATGCTGGCCAACTCCCACGTCACATTAGAGCAATATCCAGCCCAATGTAGGTTACAATTAATAACATGAGAGGAAGCCGAGCCTTACGCCACCTCGGTCTCCGATCTGGAAGGAACAAAGCGCATGTTCGGAGATGCCTATTCCACTTGTTAAAGCACCGTCTTCCTGGGGAAGTTAGACTCACGAAGACTTCAAACCGACAAGCAGTGCTACATAATACATGCAGGTCCTATAAACTCGAAGACTTGGCTCCAGTCAACTAACCTGCCCATCGAAAACCTACCCCCTTCCCATCTTCCTATTCCAACCATGGCCGCCTCACCCATCCGTCTCTCCCCCTCCCACCTCGGCATCTTCAAAGGCGCCAACGTCCCCTCCGAGTCCCTCGAAGAATGCAACCGGCTCCTGCAAAAGAACCATGAGGAATACCACATGTTCTTCCGCGACAGGGCGGGCCACAACCACATCGTGCACAGTCTGCTCACGATCCTCGCGCTGGGCGCCAACCCACAAGAACTAAAGGACCGCTACGACGACGGCGTCCCAATCCAGCGCGCGATCCCGGAGATAAACAACGAGCTGCTCGGGAAGCTAGCAGACAGCGAGGCCTTCTACAACACCATCGGCGAGATCACAGAGTACCACACCTTCCTCGTCTTCTTCGAGCGCCAGATCGCCGCCAAGGGCTGGAAAGAGGTGATCCAGGAGTACGTCTTCGCACGCAGCAAGGTCGCCGACGCGATGCTGGCGCGCATGTACGAGGGCGCGTACCACCCCATCATCCATCTAGGGCTCGGCATCGAGTTCCAACAAGCCCCCATCATCGCCGAAGCGCTCGCCCAGGCCGCCTCCCACGACAACAGCAATATCAGCACACTCTTCCAGAATGCCGAGAGCGAGGCCGCGATTGTGTATCCGACGGCCAAGCCGAAGCCCATGATCCAGCTGCTCCACGAGGTGCGCGCCAACGACACGATCCCTACCGCGCCGCGCTGGTCCGACTTCGGCAACAAGATGCGGGACGGCGTCGTCGGGCGCGCGGGCGAGGAGATGTCCAGCATCGCTGCACAGTTCCGGATCCGCGCGGACGAGAAGGAGCTCGAGAGACGGACGGCCGAGATGATCAGCACGTGTGCGTATTTCGCCGGCGCGGCACAGCACGAGGGCCGGAAGCGGAAGATTGATTTCTTCTACATGCACAACGTGACCAGCAGCATCTTCTTCAGCGTCCTGATCCGCCAGGACTGGATCAAGCTGGAGGACCGGGTGCGGCTGGTCGAGTGGAAGGCGCGGCTGGATCTGGCGTGGTATGCCGTGTGCGGGTGCGCGCCGCTAGACGGGAATGCCATTTCTAGCTACGCCAGCCCGGAGAGCGATGGGGTGGGGTGGGTGGAGCTGTTCAGTGCCGTCAACAAGGAGCATGATGACGGGCATGCGGCCAAGTTCATGCGCGCGTTGAAGCATGGCGAGGATGTGACGAGGGAGTTTGAGCAGGGCGAGTGGGCGGCGTATTTTCCCATGAAGGGCGACATGTGGCTGAGGTTGGCCAGAATGTGCCAGGATACGACCAAGAATCTGCCCACGGATCTGAAATGGGTGCCGTTTACGGGATTCGAGCAGCCGTGGAAGCGACCGGATTTGGCGAACTGAGGGGCTGCGGTGACGGTGCTGAGTGCGAGGCAGTTGATGCTAAAATGTTCTTTGCATAGATATAGGTGTATTTGAAAATCAGATTGAATGATAGATCCCGCGCGCCGCGTCCAATGGTTGTTCTTGAGATATGTACTTCGTATGCGGCATATTAATTGTCAGTATGCGCACTAGGCAGGGGCCCTAGCGTCGTTGAGAATTATGTCAATAAATACTTTTGTACTAAGGTCAAGATCACGCTAGAGTAAAGAAGGTAGTACGATCCGTGAAGGTCTGTGGAAAGTAGAGCTTAAGTTTCAGAATTATATGGATCTGGTATGTGGAATTCAGCGAGGGTGGAGTCTCCGACTTTCTGCCTTCTTAGCAAGTCTCCTTGAGACCCTCTCAGATCTGACAATCTGTTCGTGAGGAGCACATCAATCACTTCGAGTCAGCCATTTCGAGCAAGTCAATAACCCCAGGTTCCTTCGTTCCATTTCCATTCATGGCCTCACTTTTGATTCGTGTTAGACCTAAGCTACCCGTCACCAGATTCGGTGTAAACCCCTCAATAGCATCATGTGCGAAATTGGCAAGATTTTTCTCGCCTTTGATGAACTTCAACTGCTTTTCTCGGAGGTTTTGCAAGACGGCGAGCTCAACCGGAGTGAGTTTTTCGAGCTCTTCTGGCTCGTGGGCGGCCTTCCGAACCTTCTCGAGGACTGCTTTCTGTGCCTCGGGGGAAGATTCATGGATCACACCGAGAGCAAAATCGACACTCGATGCAGCCTTCCCTGGATGGTTTTGTCGGTCTGCTCGGCGTCTGCTGTTCCTTGAATGACTAGAAGCAAGTCAGTACAAGTAGCAATACGGTAGCTGAATACAAGCGCGCATACCTGGTTGTATGAACTTGAAAGCAGTTTCGAAGCCGGTCTCATTTTCGTCACCTAAGAGGGATTGCTCTTGCTTCCTTAATTGTCTCAAGACAGTTATAACAACCAAAAGAAACCGCGTGTATCCTTCCGTGACTTTCGTCGTATGCCACTTAGCTGCAGTAAGTTCGTTGCACTCCCCTCTTCTCACTGCTTGGATCGTCAAAGCAGCTGAGAGGCCGCTCGCAAAAGCCAGATGAACGCCAGAGGAAAAGTAAGGGTCAATAAAGCAACCTGCGTCACCGGCGACCCGGTAATTCGGACCAGCGTATGTTGAGGCACTGTAAGACCAGTCCGAAGCCTGCCTAATGTCCGAGACAATCTTGGCATCTTCTAGGAGCTTCAAGATCAGTGGCGCTAGCTTGAGACATTCCTTGTACAGCTCCAAGCTGCCCGGGGAGCCTTCTTCTTCGCAAAAAAGAGATCTTGTCTCATAATGAGGCCAACGGACAGGGCCCCATTGTGCAATGGAATGGCCCAGCACCAACCACTGCCATCTAAGTTGATGTAGTCAGTACTATTCAGCCACTTAGGAACAAGGCTAATGATAGGTACCTCCTAAAGCTTCAAAGAATGGCGATGACTCCCCCTCTGTTCCCACGCCGAATGTGGCAGCACCCTTCCAGTAAGTCCAGTGCGCAATATTCCTCAAACCCTCGTTCACCGTTCGATTCTTCAAATACTTCGTAGAAAATACACCGGCACGGCCACTTGCATCTACAACGTAATCGAAACTAATCTTCCCGGAGCTACCGTCTTTGCGAGACCAAGTAGCGGAGACTGCACGTCCAGAATCCGGGATCTTGAGGTCCGCTACGAGATCCTTGGCTTCGTGTGGCTCGAATTCAACTTGGTTAATTTTAGTACCGTCGTAGGTATGTGCACCGCACTTTTTGGCGTGTTTGAAGATCAAGTCGTCTGCCTCGGAACGAATGATATTCCAAGCGTATCCGCCCGGTCCAAGTGAATGGGAGAAATTGGTAACTTTGCACGGTTAAATGCTTGTTTGCTGATTTGGAAGTTTCAGGAGTCAAACCTACAAGCTGCGGGTTTGGCATTGAGTTTGAACGTGGCACCATACTGATCGAGCAGTTTAGCATGACGCCCGAGCCAAGCTTAGGAGTGAAGAACGCTTACTTTCTTCTGGAATCCGTATTCATCGAAGGTGGAATCCAGGTCGATGAATCGTAGAAAGTGACGCATGGATGCGATCATACTCTCGCCGACGTGATATCTGCCATGCTTCAGTCCCAACTCTGCAAAAATAAACAAAACCAGACTCGAGCTTCCACAAATTCGTTGCAGCAGTCTCCGTTCTAGGCACCGCCGGATCCGTCCTTCGAGTATAAATCATTGCCATACCTTGGAAATACTTCTGCCTCTAACAATACGACATCTACTCCCTCTCTGGCCAGCGCCGAGGCTGTATAAGAACCTGCGGGTCCGCCGCCAATTACAAGCACGGTACAACGAGTTGGTATAGACATGATTCCGGTGTCAATCACGGTAATGCAGATATGCCTGTGTGATTATAGGGGGGTAAGAAATCGATTAGACCAAACGGAGAAATGTAAGTCGTCCCCAATCCACAAATCCGGCAATTCAAGGGATGGATATCATATTCGCTTTTCTACTTTATAGAGCCAAGTGAAAGACGATGCTCTTCGTGGCGCCTCTCAGCCCGGCTGGTCGGGCTCCGAGCACATCTTTCCCGACTCCCGAGCTATCCAGCTGCTACTTCGCAGGTCGGAGAAGCCAAAGTAGCTGAGCATACAAACGTTCTGGTACTGTATGTCGACGAGCTGAATGCCGTTCTTTGGCAGTCGTGAAAAGTCTCCCGCACTGTTTTCATTCTTAGTCTGACCTTTCCGAATAGCTAATGCCTCGTATTTTGATTCCCCCGACTAGGATTGAAGAAGACATGGGAGGCACTTAGAATACTTCTCCGATTTGTGATACCCAGTCATCCGGACCCCGTATCTGTGGCAAGACGCCGGATTGGGCTAAGTGTGCTGCGTTTCTTACTCGTGCTCTGTATTCCACGGGCCCCTCAACAAGTATTTCCCCAGATCAGAGGCTTCAGAGTAATATTACTTAGTCGAGGCAAGAGATCTTATCATTTGTTCAAACGTAGGTCTACGCAACATTCTTGGTGCAAGGTTGGGAGATCATGGCTTCACAATCAATTACACATCTGGCCGCGGCCATCTCGCGCAACACACAGATCGTTCACGACTACTTTATCGCAAACAACATACCGCTTCCGTCATTCGACGCCAACGGCCCTCTGGCAATCACGGTACCCCCAGAAGAAAAAGAAGTTACAGCAGCGCGCAAGCAACTGCTCTCTGATACGCAAGCGCTGCACGATCTCATGATGGGTCCCATGGAACTGCTGAGGGGTCTCGGGGTAAGTGGGAGCAAGTTTCCCGCATGGCAGGCGCTTCTCTAACGGCTTGGACCAGTCTAGTTCCACGAACGACGTGCTCAGTCTGCAAGCCATGAGACGATTCAAGGTCGGTGAAAAGTTCGGGTTCGAGGAGAAGGCCTCGTTCAAATCGTTGGCGGAAGCTTGCAAGGTGAATGTAATTGATCTGCGGCGCCTTATCCGCTATGCCATGACGAATCATATTTTCCGTGAAGAGGACGGCCTAGTTGCGCATACAGCAGCATCGAGGTTGCTCACGGAGAACAAGCTAATCAATGACGTTGTGGGCGTTGCGACGGAGGAGCTGTTTCCGGGGGCAGTTAAGGTAAGAGATGATGATGTCTCCCATCGCGTGTCCTGGAGACAAATACTGACGACGCTGTCGCGTGTAGACCATCGATGCCCTAGTGAAATACGATGGTTTTCATGCACCCAATCAATCGGTAGCTCCAAGATCTGAGGAGAACTGCATTCTCCCTGCTGACCTTTCGATCAGGGCTTTAGTCTAGGCCATAAAACGGACAAAGGACTCTATGAACTCCGACAATATCCGGATCGTAGACATCGATTCGCGAACGCAATAAGCGGTCTGGCAGCACGGATGTCCACGGATCCTCTCGTCCGCGGATGGGACTGGGCCTCCATCGACTCTGTGAGAGGGACGGTCGTCGACGTCGGCGGCGGTCGGGGTGCTGTCAGCATCGCACTGGCCAGACATTTCCCCAACATCAAATTCATCGTCCAAGACTTTGCGGATGTCGTTGCAGGCGGACCAGAAGATGTGCCGGCAGGATTGAAGGACCAAGTTCAGTTCATGGCGGCGAATTGCCTCGATGAGCAACCACTCAGAGGTAAAGAGGTCTACTTCCTGCGAGCTGTGCTCCACAACTGGCCGGACGACTATTGCGTGAGGATGCTGCAGAACATCCTACCCGGTGAGCTTTTCTCTTTGCTTTTCACCGAACGGCCATAGCGGACCTGAAATTCTGACGAACTCAGCTTTGCAAAAGGGTAGCCACATTCTTCTCAACGAAGCAATTCTCTGGGAGCCGTGGAGCCTTCCGCCCTATGACGGGAAATTCCGACGGTAAGGTCGACCTGGCCGTACACTGGAAGTCCATGATTACTGATTAAATTGCGCCAGGTCGGGGGATCTCTGCATGATGACGTTCTTTGGATCGCATGAACGGAGCTCCGAAGAGTGGGAGGCTCTTGTTCATCGAGCTGACCCCAGGCTTTCTATGAAGACTTTTGCTCTCAACCCAGGGCATATCCTTGATATCCAATGGGCAGACTAAGTCATTAATGCAACAGATACTTCTATGGGGTTTTTACGGATGAGAGAGCGATGATGCTAGATCTACTTGGAAGGACGGGATAATTTTCGCTTTTGGCGGTGCTTTCGTCTAAGTGGGTAAGTCCTAGGGTGCTAATAGGTCATATTCTCTTAATCCGCTCCGAAAAAGACTGTTAAAGGGAATGATTTTAGCCTAGTATAAGCCATCAGAAGGAAGGATTTTCTCTGTCCAGGCCCCATGCTCTGGCCTGAGCCACAGTGTTGTCGACAATCTTGTGACTGGCTTCGAGAATGGCCTCGTCAGCAGTCGGGTCCGACCACATGATGGCGATGTTCAGCAGGAGCAGCGGGCCGTCGTCGACAGTTATGCCGAGCGCGTTGCCGCCCTTCTTGGACATGTGCGAGAGTACGTCGGTAGTGATGATCTGCAGCACGCAGCTTGGAACGATGCCGAACATATTCACGAGCGGCGCAAAGTCTTGCTCGAATTCGTCAACGATGAAGGTCATCAGTGTCGTGTTGGCCTTGTATGTCGCGGTCCAGTATGTCTCTCGCAGCCGCCGGGGTTTGAGGCGTTGAACTCCAAGGTGATCTTGGGCAGGGCTTTGATGGCCGTCGTGTCCTCGAGCGAAGGGGGTTTCAGGAATGTCTCGAAGATGGCCGGGTTCTCAACTGGGAGAGCATATTCAAGATCAGCAACGGCCAGCCACAGCCTGTCTGCGTAGGCGAAGGCAGCAATCAGGGCCGCGTTTGGGTCGCTCGGGCCGTCCAGGGCGTACTGGTGAGTGGCGTTGAGGACTGTCGAGGTGTATTTTGGCAAATACGCCAGCGAGCCTCCTCACATCATGCCTTGGGGCTAGGTCTCGAGATCGAAGCGGGTCACGATCCCGAAATTATTTCCGCCACCTCTGAGTGCCTAGTAAAGTTCGGGGTAGGAAGTCTCGTTGACATCGATGATGGCTCCAACGGCGGTGACGAGCTGGGACACAAGTCCAGCATAAGGTGACCGCATGGCGTGCAACAGCAGGCCACGTACCCCGTAGTTGACCACATTGTCACAAGCCCAACTGTATTTTCCAGGGAGAAAGTAAATACCACCTGCGCTCGTTCTTGGCCAAGGTTCGCAACCGTACGCAAACCGTTTCGTACTATTGGTGCACCATCGGTGCACATCGTTTAGTGCAGTGTGGTGCAAGGCATTTGATAAACCGTGCGGTGCAGTGCAAAGGGTCTGCACCACCGTGTGCACCATCGTGTGTATCGTAAAAATATAATGCTGTTTCTCGACAATATATGTTTTATTGATTGATCAGTCCTATGTGCAACCCTAAATATTGAGTCAATGAGCAAAAGACTTTCGCTCAATTGACGTCGATCTTGGCAAATCGACACAATGAATCTTAATCTTAAAATAGAAAACTAATAAAGTTGAGCACGTGCGAATTTAGCTCGCACTATCAGTGCAAATCGTACGATTTGGTGTAGCCTCAAAATCGCACCGTTTGCGGCGACGACAAGTCGTACGGTACGGTGCAAGGCCAAATACGCACCGTTTGCACGGTTGCGAACCTTGTTCTTGGCCAATGGAAGGTTTCGCTGTCCAGCATTCCTGATGCCATCAAGTGGTATACGAGTCTTGGAACATCCTTTCTACCACGTCAAAATCCCAGTGCGCGGAACTCTCGTGCTGTTACAGCTTCTGCCTCCCTGTGTCCATCACTAGAGCGAGACTAGGCCCAGGACTCCCAGGTTTCTCTTCTTCTCGTGCAATTCGGCTGGAGGAGAGCGGTCAACCTCTTCGGACTAGGTAAATTCCTACACCCCCCGTTCTTTGGCCTCGCCAAAGTCGACGTTATTAAGTCCATGTACAAGGAAGGTCTTGAGGCCGGGTTTGAGCACTTTCGCCGCCTGGCGCAACGACTCGGCATACCAGCCGATAAATGCGTCGTTTACCATTCGAGAAAAGTCGAGGAGATAGCATCAGCGAATGGACCGCGGTGAAGCCCGTGGACGCATCACTGGTCCGCTTGCACGGCGATGCAATCGTTCACGGCACGAATCTTCAAAGGCCCCGGCTGCCATAGCAGATGGATCCATGCCGCAGAAGAGTACGCCTGGGGCCCACTGGAAGATGAACTCTTGAAGAGACAATAAGAAGTCCGGCAGACTGGCGAACTCTGCGAGAACATCCGAGAAGGGCTGATCGACTTGCTACTCGACGAGCGAAGGAAAGGCCATCACGCGCTCGTCATCCAAGTCGCCATCTTTTCCAGGGTCCGGAATCACCACCTTGTTCAAGTAGGTTACCTGCGCCTGCCCACAATTCAGCGATATATGTCAGATATTAGAGAATTGAGTGGTAATTCCAATTATGTAGCCTTATAATATCCAGCGATTTCATAGCCGGAGATCGAGTCAAGGCCGTAGTGGCGATAGTGCAATGAGTCCCTTTTTGGTTGCCTCCGTGTCCTCTTCGTCGCCTCCGATCTATCCCTAGCGACGTTTGACCTGCCCCAAGCCCCGTTCCGAGTTGACCAACTTGTCGACATACCACGTGGGGAACGCCCAGGTTGCGAATCGCACAAGTAGAGCAAATGCCCCATGCCAGATCTGGCCCCTGGCCCCACCGAGAATGTCCTTGACCAGGTTGTCGGCAAGAACTCCGACTTTCATGGCCTGGCCCTGGTGGTCCATTCGCTCCTTGTATGCCGCGTCCTGAACGTTGTAATAGTACGAAGTCTCGGGCAGCCTCATCTGACCACCGGGCTTGCCGAACATGGGCGTGTCGGCGGACCCGCACATGACCGTCACAACGCGCACGCCCAGCGGCTCCAGCTCGAGCCGCATGGTTTCCGACAGGCGCGCTTCGGCTGCCTTAGAACTGGCGAAGATGCCTGGCCGCCAGGTTAGCCTTTCACCGACTGCCCAGGTAGGGAGTTGAAGCTTTGGCCGACTTACCCGCCCACACCATGTTCAGGACCGCGTCAATGGAGCTCTGGTTGGAGACGACTCCCTTGGCCTCGATCAGCAGGGGGGCAAACGCCTGGACCATGGCAAGAGGGCCCCAGACGTTGACGTCGTACAGCCTCTTCGCCGGCGACGTCGACATCTAGCAGCGGGGAGACGAACTCGACCCCGGCGTTGTTGACTAGGACGTCGAGCTTCCCGCCCGTGCGCTTCGCGACCGTGTCCTTGCACTGCAAGATGGTCTGCGGAACGGTGACGTCCAGCTCGAGTATCTCCACGTTGCTTAGCTCCGAGAGGTCCGCGGCCTTGGAGGGATCGCGCGCCGTGGCGAAGACGTGGAAACCCCGCTCGTGAAAGCGCTTGACCATGGCCCAGCCAATGCCGCCGGTGCTGCAGCCTGTGATCAGGACCGTCTTCTTCTGTACAGTTGCCATAGTGTCTTTGTTGGTGGAAGACGGCCACGAACGGTTCGATTGATGCAGATTTGACAACGACATTAAGCGGAAGCTTCGGCCTCGTCTTATATAGCAGCTGGGGGTGTAACGTGTGCAATGAGCCTTTCGTGTGCGCACCCTTTCGTTAGCGTCGGTGGTGGGCAAATGTCTGAATCTGCTTCTTGCCAATACGCCTTGCTTGTGTTAAACAGAGGCAATTTGATCAAATCAACATAGCGAATAGCGAGTACTTGGTCAGGAAGCGCACTTTACGAACTGACTATGACACGCATCGCCCAAGCTGCGGCGTTTGCAATTCTGAACGCTTTGCGGACCTGACGGTGAAAAGGTTTGCCCGAACCCCGGCTTCCTATATCTAAGGTAGGGAATCAGAAAGTTGAAGCGGAGTTTGCGACCTCACCCCGCTGCTGATCATATCGAGACGCTACGTGGCTGTGCGCACTAGGGTGTATTCCTCCTTGGTGGGCTGACCCTATCTCAGCCCATTACAAACCACCCTCTGCAGGCCTCAGGCAGCGATAGCGTTGCGTATCATTCAATCTTCTATCAGATTCGTTTTCAGCACATCGACATTACTAGGCAACGTTATTTCCACGCGTCCGCTAGACATGGCGGGTCGTGGGCGCGGTGGCAGCGCTGGTGGAGGGTCACGTGTTGGGCGCCAAGGCCGCCGGACTTCCTCTGAGAAAGACGAATTGGGTGAGGGCTCCCCTTCATCTCAGACATCTAATACCCAGAGAAAACGAGACGAAAGACGAACCGATATCGACATGCCCTCCGACCTCAGTGCCCTTGCCCATGCGGCCTCCCAATACCAGCATGTGACTCCCGAACAGTTCGAGGGATACAAGCGTGCCCGGGCAATGGCCCAACTGGAGGAGGACCATAGGGAGGACCTAGCACGCAAGAAAGAGGCGCATGAGAAGGAGCAAGCCCGGCTGGACAAGAAGCCTTGTCAAGAGAAATCTCAACGCTTTCAAAATTCAACCGCTGCACCTGCGTTAAGAATATCCAAACCGTATTGAAAAGGTCACCTGAAACCCCTGTCCCCTATAAGGTCGCTGTTTAGCGCTCAGGTCACTCAGTCTATGTGAAAACCAAAAACAGCAACAAAAAAACAACATCCTAATTCGAGGAAAAACACGCAAGAGCCCTTTCCATTTGCGCCTGAAAAAGATGGACATGTCCAGGCATGGGTAGCTCAAAATGATGTATGCAATGTCATCTCCATCGCCGAAGTGGGCTTACTTGGGAAGTTATCGCTTGCAGCGCAATCACAGTGGCGTAGCATCTCTCTCGCTTCCTTCGAGCAAGTCCAAGTTCCGGTTGTAAGATGTACTTGATATACTAGACATCATCAGTAACGGTAAATTTATAGTGAGATCAGTGGAGATCCACCGACGACTCACATTCGAGGTCGAGAGAGTAACTTTGTCGGCTATCTTCGGGTGACCCTTCCACTGTTAGTCACCAGTGAAATTCTTATAGATTTGGACGACGATGCTCATGCATGCCAAAGAATCGTCGTATTGGCTCTCAACTCCAAGTGAAATGCATCTCACAAAGTCTTTCGATGCCTCTATACTTTCTGGAGAAGCGTTAGGATGCTTCATCTCATACCTATTATAAAAGAGCACGAAAGCGTCAAAAGAAGGTCTCTTTCTCGGTATCAAGTAATCAACTTATTGATCCCATAGGTTCAAGGCTCGACAATAACCACGCTTCGTAGCTTCTTGAAGTTTCTTCTTGACTTCTTCTCCATTGATGCTGTTCTTGTTATTCTCCGAGTCTTTCGCACGAGCCCGCGCGAAGAAGTTCTTGGCTAAGTTTTGATCCGCCATTAGAAATGGAGGGATAATAGGATGAGTAAAGGAGTCAAAGGCGAACAAGAACTGAAGGAGTCAAGTAAAAAAGAGAGAGCTTGCGGCAGTGGTAGGATGCGAGATCTAGAGTAAGGCTAGATAATCTGGAGATTGAAGAAGAAAAGAGCGAGAGAAGGTAAAGCATTTTATCGAGCGACAAGACGGCGGAGCAGCTCTCAAGGAGTAAAGACTTTATCTTCAACGTGCTACGAGAGTGGATGGTCTCAACTCGCTTTTGCGTGTGTGCGTGTATGCCTGTATGTGTGTGCCTGGTCTCGGAGAGTTCCCGTTTCGGCGCCCCTGAGGCCCAAAACTGGGCACCCGCGTACCATCGTCTAAAGTTGACAAAATAGACCAACAGGACCAGCGATCAATAATCGGCATGATTGGTGTATCGAAGTAAGTGACCAAAGCCACCTGAGCGGAGGGTGAACAGAGTGAGCGGTGGGTGAGTGGAGGGTGATTCGCGCCTGCGCAAAGGCGGCGATGCTGACTACTCCTTTTCACCTAACCCGGTAATGCAACCGCTAGTGATTTTAGTGCAAATGTCAGGGTTATGAGGTTTAACCCTAAAATTTATGCGCCAAATTTACTAGCGGTTGCGTTACCGGGTAGGTTGCATTACTAGGTGAAAAGGAGTAACCGCCACGGGACCCTCCAAACAACATGTCGTGTCCAAGTACCTCAATTATCGAATCCATTTCGAGCTGAGATACTTCAGTAGCGGTCGAGAGCTAGGGATCGGGAACCGCCAGGATCAGGGATTCGGTAATCGGGAAACGGCTCGGCCCCCGGATCCCACTACACTACCGATTAGCGTAGGATGGGAGTTGGGCTCGCTCAGGACATCAAAGGTCATGTCCGCCCTCTTCTTGTCGTACGATCACGATGACAGAGATATCTATTCGTCATATAGCACCCACGCATACGCTATAATCGAAGGGGTAAGCATTGAGGCTTACGTATACCTCCACCCCGAATGCCCGATGAACATGATGCGTTCCCCGTGCCCAGCGCAATTCCATGACAAAGCGACCCGGTCGGTCTTTGTCCGAGTAGTGAGATGAGATGCTGATGAGACGTTAAAAGGGCAGGTGTGTTGGGGCGACTAAAATTTGCTAGATTAGATCTGAATTTACCAAGAAGTGCATAATGAACGGTATTCATACTCACGCTCACTCGGGCCCTAACACCAAGGCATGGCGGGCGTTGTCGCAATGCCTACCCACTCTCGACCCAGATTGCAACCATTGGTGGCAACTCACTGGCCGCCACCTTGCCGCTCTCGTTGACGCGGCTGGCTACCCCATTGAAAAGCAGTATGAGGCACTCTTAATGCACTACCACTGGACGGTAGGTCGCTCTCTTGTTGAACAGTACTTTCAGCGTCCGTCTCCTCTCTAATGCGATGGCTTCAAAGCTTCCTCACTTGGGCCCAGCTCCTCGGTCGAATGGCGTGCCCATCAAGTGGAAATCACAGCTGCAGCTCGATGGCACGCCGATGGAGTACTCGTGGAAATGGAACACGCCCACGAGCGAACCCAATGTTCGATACAGCGTGGAGCCTATCAGCCAGTGCGCGGGCACAGAGCTGGATCCTCTGAACCAGCAGGCGGCGCGAGAACTGCTGTATCGGCTCGCCTGCGTCATGCCGTCCGTGGACCTGCGCTGGGTCAATCATTTCCTGGCCACGCTGTTCGACCACGACAATACCAAGTACGCGCAGGAAGCCGCGGCCGGCGCGCATCTGAGTACCAGCCTGCTGATCTCCGTCGAGCTTTTGTCTTCCGGCCCGGCCCTCAAAACGTATTTCCAGCCACGCAAGCTCGGCCAGACAGGCCTCATGCCGCTCGAACACTGGGAGACCTCCATCAACCAGCTGGATCCCGACAATGCCGCACGCACGACCCTGCACGACTTCCTGAGCTCCAGCCCCGAGGGGAAGTTGCTCACTCCCTTCTGCCTCAGTGTCGACAATGTGGAGCCAGCCAAAGCGCGTCTCAAGTGGTACTTCAATTCCCCGCACACGAGCTTCGCATCCGTTCGCGACATCATGACGTTGGGCGGGCGCATCACCAGTCCGCACCTAACTGCACAACTCGCGGCCCTCCACGAGCTCATCAAGACCGTGACGGGCCTGCCGGCCGATTTCCCCGAGGACGCCGAAGTGCCGGCAGCGGCAGCGCCGCAGTATGACCCTTCGGCCAAGGACAACTTCGCCGAGCTGCCGACGTTGTTGATCGGAAACGTCTATTTCTTCGATGTCGCGCCGGGCAAAGCACTCCCCGAGATCAAGTTCTACACCCCGCTGCGGAATCACGGGCGTGACGACCTCGCGCTGGCGCGTGGGCTGACGGCGTGGATGGAAGCGCATGGCCGCGGGTCGTATTGCAACCGCTATCTGCGCATGCTGGAGAGCCTGGCCGAGCACAGGCGCCTGGATGAGGGCTGGGGCTTGCAAACGTTTTTGAGCTGCCAGTTCAAGAGTGATGGCGAGCTCGACATCACTTCGTACCTGGCGCCTGAGGCGTTTCACTCGCAGCGGCTGGCGCGGCGGCGGTCAACACTACGACGCGGTGATGGTTATTAGATTTTCAGGCCTTGTATTATGTTTGGCGTTGAATAGTACAGTTCATTTATCGAGTTGAGCCAATGATTCCTTGGTATTCATGTTTAGCTTTTTCCATTTTCTCTTGTGAAAATCTCGGCAAGGTCAATAGATAAGAGCTCTGGCCAGGTGTTCGACTGTTATAGGTACGATGCGTCGAAGTGCTAGCATATATCTTTGTAAGCTACATTCTAAGCTATACTACTCTGCTCTAATGTCCATGTTTACGGGCAGTAAATGCTCCTTGCTATCAAATAAGAACGAACCGAACTCAATGAAATGCTGGTTTAACTACTAATGAATAGTAGCTAGGAGAGTCGGCAGCTCCACATGGCGCTGCGTAACACTCGGCAGGGTTGAGACATGATTGACGGCTGACTTTGCGATTGTTGCGCGAATCTCGATTTCGGAAGCGACGTGCATGTTCCACAGAGCTTCGAACAAAGTGATCAGAGCTGGCTTGGAATGTACTCTGAATGGCTTGGAATGTATTATATGCGTAGGTCCAAGCACATGGTAATTGCAGAAGAGTAAATACGGTAATCTCCAACGGGAAGATCACGTGAGGTCACAATCTTGGCGACAATTTATAGCCAATCATTGCAGCTAATAGGGCTGATGTTGCAGTATATATATTTGTTGAGGTAACTACATGTATGGTGTTATAGGAGATACGACCCTTGTGTATAGGTTCCATTAAGCAAGACGGTACTCCTTCTTGATTATATCTGCAAGCTATGAAGTGTCAGCACATCATCATCAACTGCACCCCCCCTCGAACCATCAAAAACTCACCTTTTCCCCAGAAGCGTACACCGTAGCCGTCGGTCCCGCGGACACCATGATTGGGAAGTAACTGATATCCGCTACCCGTAGGCCGGTGACCCCGTACACATTGTGCTCAGGGTCTATCACGCCCCCAAGCTCCAGCGGCTGCATCGGCGCCGAGCAACATGAGTGCCCAGCAGACACCACGAGTGTCTCCCGTATCACGGCAATGATGTCCTCATCGCTCTGCACCCCCTCCCCAAGCGGATTCGCCTCTACCGGGCCCAGGACCGCCATGTCTGGAGCAGCCATCAATTCCCGCAGCTTACGAAAGATGGCGATGATGACGGCGAAGTCGGTCGGGTCAGTGGCAGTGCGGTAATCGATTACGGGGGGAGCGAGTGGATTCGTCGAGTTGATGGTTAAGTTGCCTCGGCTGAACGGCCGCAATGAGAAAACTTGCGCCGCTCGCGCTGTGTCCCAGAACAGCACGCCGACGGAGTTGTTTGGGTTTTGGAATTCTTCAAGTAGGATTTGGCGCTGGGCTGCATAGCCCGCGAGGACGGTGGGGTCGACGTCCGGTGGGAGCGACAACGCAGGGTTGCGGGCGAGCGCGTCGGCAACGATGGTAGAGTTTGATGTGGTGACGTCTTGGAAGGAAAGCGTTGCAAAGATCGTGCTAAGTCCCCGGACGATGGTATAGGCGCTGGAGCGGTGTTCGTCATAGAGGGCGAGCTCTATGGAGTTGTACGTGCGGTTGGTCTCGAAGGTGTTGATGTTGGGGATTATATTATTAGTGACTGCGTGGAGTTTGGGTTAACACATATGACCAATCTCAGATAAAGACTAGGGATGGAGGAACAGCTTACAATTGTATGGTACTGCTAACGAAGCCTGGTCTTGCACATTGGACCCAACTCCTGGAAGGTTCGATATTAAAGGAATGTTCAGCGAGTCGAGCAGCGGCTTCGGCCCGACACCAGATAGCTGGAGGATCTGTGGTTTGTGCAAGGCACCTGCTGCTAAGATTACTTCCTTTGAGGCATATACAGTCGACATATTGCCTCCAGCAGTTGGAAGATACTTGACGCCAGTCGCTTTAGTTCCCTTGAAGAGGATCTTTGCCACAGTGTAATCTACCAAGAGATGGTAGTTGGGGCGAGTGGCTATCACTCGGTCGTAGTGGGCGATTCGGGCATCGCATCTGGTCTGGTTGGTTGCATTTAGGACGGTCGGAACCCAATATAGTCCTAGAGCCACTCCCGCATTGGGATCTGGGGCAGGCTTAATGCCAATAGACTTTCCGGCATTCCACCAATTTGCTGACGAAGGTGTTAGCTTCAAGAAGAGGCGCCGCTGGCGAGGGTATCGAATCCATTATATCAGTATCACATCAAGGTGTCCAGAGCACGTACCGCTACCAGGGTAATAATAATCTGGATATGAGTACTGAACCGGTCCACTATGCCCACGGACCGAGTCAACCCATGAGATATTCGCGACAGCGGCAAACGATGGGTCTGGTGCCGTAAAGTTCTCGCTCTGCATTGCCAGCCTTGCTGTTAGTCAAGATCTCCCGTCATCTCCAATTTCCTTCTTCCATGGCAGACTTGCCTTGAGGAAGTACGGAAGCAGGTCATCCCATCCCCAGCCTTTATTACCAAGCGATACCCAGCCGTTGAAATCGGCAATTGTGCCTCTGAATGTCATAAGATCAGCCGTTGCATTTCACCGTCGCACCAAGCGCAAGCGCATGAATTCCGAGTACCTGACCCAGTTCATCGCATTAATAGTGCTGCCACCTCCCGTAACTCTTGCTGTAACAAGCGCGGGGGTCCGGTTGTTCAGCGCAGTCAGCGGCTTCGTAGCCAGGCCGGGCCAGACATATGGAAATGGGTTCCAGTCTCGAGGTACAAGAACGCCATTTTGTTCACTGTCGAACGGCCCGGCTTCGATAACGAGAACTTTCACTGGTACTTATCAGCATCCTCTCCTTGAAGTATGCAGAAGAAGATGTCACATACCGGTGGGGTCTTCGGTCAATCGATCGGCCAGCGTAAGTCCAGCAACGCCGCCCCAACGATGACAAAGTCGTAGCAGCTTGAATTGACGGTTCGCTGGTAGAGTTGAGAAGAATGGCGAGGAAGGGAGCGAGCCTCGCAGAACAGGAGCCCCCAAAGGAGCAAGAGGATAGATCGCTTGTCCATTGGCGTCGAAAGAGGGTGCAGCATTTGGCGGATGACCAAAAAACACGAAGGGCGTACGGTGAGCTGAGCGAGGTCTGTTCAATCTAAATAGCAAGCTCTCGGCTACTTTGACAGCAGGGTATACAATCGACATATTTTATATGCGCTGTCGGGGGTCGGATATCCTACAATCGGAAATTGGGAGGTTGCATCGGGCAGTGGCCCGACCCATACGTTTAGTTTTTCAAGCTGAGTCGGGGCAGTTCGCTTTCGTATTTTCGGCACTCCCCTTGAGCCACATTGTGCCACCCACCAAGTAAGCACTGTGCCTGGTTAGGATCACTTTGCCGTCGTCGTCGTCGTCGTCAACTATGTATAGTCCCACTGGGGGTGTCTCTGGTGAGAGGATATATCTGATATGCATCATTCATAGTATCACTCTGATGTAGACGATGTTGCAGTTATCTTGCAGCATTGTGCATCGTGCATGACGGCTATGTCAGGGCCGGAACCTGACTATCGGGTCCACTGCCCTGCCTCGTGTATCGTGCATGTTGTTGTCGGCTCTTTGCAGTCGTCGTCTCGAGTTGCTTTATCTGCCATCAGCCACTGCATCTACTACCGATTGAGTATAGTCCTCGGAGGCGATGTGGCTGATGTGGCTGAAAGGAACGGCCGAAAGGGGACTGCCCCGAGTCAGCTTGTGCTTACTTTGTTGCACGGGCCGTCAGCTGTGATACGACTCTGGGACCCTCGTTCCTCACCCAATTGGGCTTACTCACGCCATCCGCCCATGCATACACTTCCACCCCTCCATAAGTACGGAGTACTGCAGCTCCATTCGTGAGTTTACGCACGTACCACCGGACTATCCCTGTCACCAGATGCGAATGGGACAGCCCAAACCGCTCATACAGCCATGCAGCCCGTCAACACCACTTCAAGTATCAAATCCCCACAAGAATCGTCAGTCAAATGCGAGTGCTTCATCAATCGGACTGAGCTTCGGACATTACAACGAGTTGTGATGATGATCTTGATATGAGGTCGGTGACTTGTGATTATTTCCAACTACGTTCCTACTATTGATCGCTCGCCCAATTGCATCAAGCCAAATTGACATGAACGGATTTCACATTGGTGTAGGCAGCCAAGCCGGCTTCACCCAATTCTCTTCCAATCCCGGACTGTTTGATCCCGCCAAATGGTACGCTGAGCAGAATTGTTATGTGAATTGACTTGTTTGAAGATGCAGAGGGAACATACCGGTAGTCGGAATCATTGCTGGAGTTGATCCACACCATGCCAGCTTCAATGTCCCTGGCAACACGATGCGCCTTCTTGATGTCCTGAGTGAAGACCTTCCATGTCGAATGTTAGTCTCTCCCAAAGAATCAAGCGCCACGAGTTCTGCGACACGCACCGAGCTTCCCAGGCCATATGTTGTATCGTTGGCTCTCCGGACAGCTTCCTCCTCGGTCTTGAAGCTCGAAATGACCACAAACGGCCCAAATATTTCCTCGCGATAAATCTTCATCTCATCTTTGACGTCGGTGAAGATAGTGGGCTGCACAAAGAACCCTTTGCCGTTGAGATCTTTATACGCCTCACCACCCAACGCCAATGTAGCACCCTCACTCTTCCCGGATTCAATATACCCTAGTATACGATCGAATTGCGCTTTCGTAACCTGTGGGCCATGGAAGGTAGAGTCCTCAAACGGATCTCCGATCTTACTTATCTCTTGGACCTGCTTCTTGAATGCTTCCAAGAATCGGCTATAGACTCCCTCCTGGACGAGAATCCGAGAGGTCGCAGTACACACTTGGCCCATGTTAATCATGATACCTCGATGCGCCCAGGTGACAGCCTCCTTTAGATCTGCATCGTCGAAAACAAGTAAGGGGCTCTTCCCTCCTGTCTCCAAGGAAATGTTCTTAAGGTTTATACTCGCTAACTTCATGATTTCTCGTCCTGTAGCAGTACTTCCTGTGAAGGCGATCTTGTCTATGTCTAGGTGAGATGCGATAGCAGCGCCGGCAATTCGCCCAAACCCATTGAGGATGTTAACAACTCCCGGTGGGAAGCCCGCCTTTACAATCAAAGTGGCGAGGTAGAGTGCTGAGAGTGGAGTCTGTTCGGCAGGCTTGAGGACCACGGTGTTTCCACACGCGAGTGCCGGTCCAATTTTCCAGGCGACCAGCACCTATTTTTTCTGTCAATATTGTGAGGATATGATTCGTTGTAATGGGGACCCACCAAGGGAAAGTTCCAGCTGAAGAAGTTATTAGTCTTCGATATGAAGTAGTAGGAGTCGGCTCACGGGATGATTTGACCACAGACTCCAACGGGTTCACGAATGGTATAAGTCAATTTTGAGGGAGCAGTTTCAATAACATCACCCTGGATTTTGTCTGCCCATCCAGCATAGTATCTTAGACACATGGCAGTGGCTCTAATGTCGCCGGCGCGGGCATGCTTGAACGGTTTCCCTATTGAACATCAATCAAAGTCAGCGCTGGAGGGCCATTGTTTAGAAGAGCACTCACCATTGTCCCAAGTCTCGATCGTAGCTAGGGTGTGAGCATTCTCATGCACTAAGTCGGCAAGCTTGAAGAGAAGCCTTCCTCGGTCAGAAGAGGAAAGGTTCTTCCACGAAGGGTCCTTTAGCGCTTTCCGCGCAGCTTTGACAGCAAGGTCAACATCTTCGGCGCCGGCGGCGTAGACACTGGTAATCTCTTGCTCATTTCTGTGGATGTCAGATCGCTGTGGAGAATTGGGGGGATTTGAGAGTCTTGACATACGTGGGGTTTATAGTTGCGAACTTTTCACCCGAGCTGGACTTCACGAATTCATTGTTGATGAAAAGGCCAATAGGCTGGTCGATTTGAAGTCCATTTGGCGCTGTGAGCTCCACAGTTGTTCCAGGCATTATGAGGTGGATCTTAGTGAATGTCGAGGTAGATGAAAGAAATGACTGGCATCAAATGGTTGGAAGGTTGGAAGATGAGGGAGCATAAGTCCCTACACCACATATGAGCCTCTCACCGTTCTTCAGATCTTCGGAGTCGAGCATACAGTGGGACCCTGGCCACTTTTTTGAGCAACACTCCAAATCTGGAAGGAAGGTACAAGCGTACCTGATTACGGCAGCCTACATGGGGCAATTTAGGTCTTCGTAGCCTCATGTAAGTCGGACACCGAACCCTATAACGCCCTCTTTCATCGGACGCCGAACCCCTACCTGTAGCCCCTTGCATTTGACAAGCAATCCTGTGGTTAACCTCTCACTGCACTTCAATTCTCTCTACTGACGGCCCACTGCATCTCGCTACCCCAACCAGCTACCATGTCATCCAAACTCTACCAACCGCTTCGAGTCGGCAATGTCGAGCTTCAACACCGTATTGTCATGGGACCCATGACTAGATTCCGCGCTGACGACTCCCATGTCCCTCTCCCCTTTGTCACAGAATACTACGCGCAGCGTGCCTCTGTCCCTGGCACACTCCTCATCACTGAAGCCACCTTCATTGCGCCCAAAGCAAGCGGATACGACAACGTGCCAGGAATCTGGAACGCCGAGCAAATAGCCGCATGGAAGAAGGCCACCGCCGCCGTACACGCAAAGGGCTCGTTCATCTACATGCAGCTATGGGCCTTGGGTCGGACTGCCCGGGCGGAGGTGTTGAAGCGCGAGTTTGACATGGATGTGAAGAGCGCCAGCGACCTCGCGTTTGAGGGTGGTCCTAAACCCAAGCCAATGACGGAGGAGGAGATTTGGGAGTATGTGAGATTATATAAACAGGCTGCACTAAACGCTGTTGAGGCTGGTTTTGATGGTGTGGAGATCCATAGCACAAATGGGTACTTGATTGATCAGTTCCTGCAAGATGTTTCAAACAGAAGGACAGATGCATGGGGCGGGAGTATCGAAAAGAGAGCACGGTTCGGACTTGAGGTTGTGAAGGCTGTGGTTGATGCTGTTGGTGCAGAGAAGACGGCCATTCGATTAAGTCCCTTTTCCACTTTTCTGGGCATGAAGATGGTGGACCCGAAAGAACAATTCAGTTATTTCGTGGGGGAGCTGAAGAAGTTCAAGCTGTCCTACTTGCACGTTATCGAGTCACGGGTAGCAGGATATATGGATGTCGAGGCCTCAGAGAGGATTGACTTCTTGGTTGATTTGTGGGGTAAGACAAGTCCAGTTTTCATTGCGGGAGGGTACAACATGGATTCTGCGTATAGAGCGGTGGACGAGGAATACAAAGATAGCGATATTGCGATCGTGTTTGGAAGATGGTTCACTGCGAACCCGGATTTGGTATTCAGAGTCAAGAACAGGCTTGAGTTGACACCATACGACAGGAACAAGTTTTACAACAACAAAGAAGAGGATGGTTATACGACTTGGTCTTTTAGTAAGGAGTTTAAGAGAGCGGTTGCGAAGATAGCTTAGCTGTATCAATACCTTTAACGAAAAGTCGTCACTTGAATTTGCGGACTCTGGAGCTACTGAAGAGCCAAAGGCCAGGCTCCTGGGGAAGAAGAAAGCCATGCCTCTTAACGAGAATCTCAAGAGAGCTTAGGCTCCTCGAACGCGCGAGCAAGATTGTTGTTTCGGCACAGCGGTAAGAAACAGTAACTTGTCAGGTAGATGGCCATGCCTGCTCCTTCTGATCCTCCGTTATCCCGTCGCGGCTTTCGTCTTCGATCAGTAACTGTTGAAACCCTTAAATCCAAGCCTATTGCGAAGCCCAAGGTGATCCCGAGACCTACTTAAGCCATATAAGGTGATATCCTGGAGGATCGCGATTTCAAACCACAAGAAATGCTGGCGTGCCAGTGCCATGTACAGCTGTGGTCACCGTGTCTGTGTTGCTAATTCTTAGAACTGGAGGCCATATGGGGGCATATATGATATGTTGATGAGGAGGTTGAAGCTGGATAGAAGTCTATGTCAAGTACATTAGGAGGACGAAGGTGAAAACTCTACTAGCGTCCCTCAGCCCTATGAAGGCGGAGATTGCCATCTCCCTTTTTCCAACACTCATATCTGAAGTCACGTCCCCTGGTCTGTCGTCGGGATCAAGATTCACTGATAAGTCGTGTACTGCAAAATATACGGCGGAAATGATGATTTATTAATTGGTGGGTCTATCTGAATGATGCAAGGAAGCTGGCAATGACCAGCTTGGGTGCTCCAATTCTACAGAAAAGTCACGACATGGCTGGGGGAAAAGCGCACTCTGGGCAGTACTGTCTCGTAACCCTCATCGTAGTATTCGTACAGTCTCCGAATATTGCGACTCCGGTGCTGTATGCGAAGGGTCACTTGAGCCTGTGTGGACTTGCTGGTGACGGTGGCTACTTGGCCATTTGGAGGTCCGACTAGTAAGTGATGAATATTGAAAGCTTGTCTAAGGGAAAGATTCTCAGGGACGACATATGTGGCTGCCATGGCACATATATATCGGCGTCATTGCGTTTCTGCTGGGAAGGATATGTTAATCGAGAGTGAAGGAGCGGTTCAGAGACGGATTAGGGATGCAGCGAATACCGACGGAAAGGTGCTTGTCGTACAGATACAGCACCATGAGAAAGACTGATTGGTAGCTGCTTAGAAGAGCTACGATAAAGCCATGCAGTTCAGACTTCTCCTACTGCATCCCCCAGGAGTCATGTCAATGATCCATCTTGCTCGACTCAGAATGGGACGAGCGTTTCCTTGCCAGCACTGTCCTTGCCAACAATCTTGCCCACATCACCATCTCTCTGGCCCTCCACAACGTCCTTAATCATTCTTCCACCAATATTCGGATGGCCACCGCCCATAGCTGCGATCTTCTCCTTGATATCTCCGAGGTTCGTAGCGAGGAAGCCGGGTCCAAGACCCCACACCTTCACTCCATCCTCCTTCATCTTGTGGTTCCAGTCTAGCATCACCATGTTAAGGGCCGTCTTGCTAGAACGGTATCCGATCGTTTCGAAGTCCACCTTCTTAGGCCATCCAGCCGGTAGGGGCGGTGTAGGGAAGTACTTCTGGCTTGCAACGGTGATTTGGGAGAGACCAGCTACGAAGATCAGACGGGGATCAGACGACTTGAGCAAGAGCGGCATGAAGGTGTAGGTCATCACGTTTGCACCGGTCACGTTGACGTCGTAGGCCTTGTTGAAGCAGTCACGGAGAGACACTTTACCGGCGACGTATTGAATATCGAAGGTCGCTCCAGCGTTGTTGACGAGCGCGTCGAGGTGACCCGGATTAGCCTTGACTTGTTCGAAAGCCTTCTCGATCGATTCGTCACTGGTCACATCGACCTGGAGAAGTTCAACGGTATTACTGGTTTTTGGAACTTCCTTGTGGAGCTTCTCGATGGCAAGTTTGCCCTTTTCCAGAGAACGACTGCCGAGAAAAACGTGGTACTTGGCCTTGTCAGACTGGAGAAAGGCTTTGACGGCTTCGTAGCCGATACCATCGTTGGCGCCGGTGACGAGAACCACCTTTTGGGACGCCATTGCTAGCTGTAAGTCGCGTGTGGATGGTTGGATGGGTGTGCTGTTGATTGTGCGTAGGTCGTAGGTCGTAGGTACTTGGGTTGTTTGTTGTCCAGAGCTGATTAACTTGAGTTGTATGTTGTTCAAGGTTGATCGACTGGAGGAGCAATGCCATGTTAAACAGAAAGGCTTCGCTCCTTTACGCGGGGGACGTGGGGGAAACGGGGCCGGAGCTGTACACTAAGTCCGGACCGACGCAAATCATGCACCTTAAGATACCTTCCCGACCCCCGAGGACGCTTTCGGGGAGTCCTTTTTTAGAGTGCTTCATTCACAGGGTGAATAATTGGTTAGCAAAGCGAGCAAGACCCCTGATCGTGGCTTTGAGTCTTGACACGGTGTACTAACAAATAAAGCTCGTGGATACGGTCCGCTCCCGGAGCTAAGCAACGGACTATCTCCATTAACACGGAAGACTGAACTCCGTGCTTGACTTTGACTCCAAGGGTTCCTCTTTCAATGAAATGTATGCTCCAGGCTCCTATCCAGTCATACCGACAGCTTACGGCAAGGTGAGCTTTGACTTATGACTCTTTTGGAGTACTAGAAGCTGGGGCGTGGGGCGTCGGCGGTGGCATCAACCTCCGAACTTTCAACGAACAGTGGTTGTCTGAGCTGTTACCAGCTCAGAGCGCGATAGCAGGAGTCATAGATAGATCCACGACTTCCGAGCGACGGTAGAATATTCAATTTTATCGAGTACCTTCGCCTATACAAGTATCAAGACCGCATTAATCCCAGTCATTCCATCAATACCTCCATGATCGATTGTACCCTAGGCGTCTTTTGGACACTAACAAGCTTCAGTCGCTCGTCTGCCTTTGCGAGCAAGTCAACCCAGTCCTCATAGAACCGCTCCTTGGAGTTAAGTACTGCCATCATCTGCAAATCACTGCTGTGCATGAATCTGAGCATTGGGTTAGGCGCCGTCCCAGGACTCGGCAGTACCACCTCGGCGATGATGATTCGACTACCTGGTGTCATGGCATGAACAATGTTTCGGATTATCTTGACGGCATAAGGATCGGAATGACCATGTAAGCTTGCGCGTATGAAGTACACGGCCGCTTCTACGGGCTGTGGAGTAAAGATATCGCACGGGAGGAATGTGATTCGGTCCTTGAGTTCGGTCGGAAGCTCTCGTTCGAAATCGGCTTGTACGCCGGGGAAATCCTCAACGACGAAGCTCAAGGAGGGATATTGTCGAGCGAGAGCGATGGAGTAGCGGCCAGTAGAACCACCAACCTGTATGTAGGTCTGCATTAGCTCCATATGAGCCTCCTCGTACATATCAAGACTTACGTCAACGACAGTTGCTTCTCCAAGAGAGCCCCAGTCAAAGCCTTGCAACAAGTAATCGTATTTACTGCTCGTCCCGCCGGAAACCCAGGACATCCCCTCTCCAAACCTCTGCATCCTATATCCCTTCTTCTTGCCCTCCCCATCATTCTCCATTACTGACCACCAGGTTCCTCCGGGATTCGAAGCAAGATGATCAAAGTAAAGCTGGCTTGCCGTTTCGGTCGTGTCCATGCTGTCTCCCCACTTCTCCATGGCTTGGATAACTTTGGCAGTCGGTATATCTTCCAAACTGTGTAAGATCCACGCTTTGCTTGCTGGTTGCCGTATCAAGATGGAAGATAAGCCCGTGTGACCAACATAACCAGGACGTGGTTCATGGAACATGTTATTTGTCATGGCATGACGAAGGATCCGCTGGACACGATCGGTGCTGAGGCCAACTGTCTTCGCCACAGCCTTGAAAGGGACATGTTCGTGTTGAGGAATTGCGTCCGCCATTCCAAAGTGCACTATTGCGTGTAGAACCATCAAATCGAATTTAACCTTGCATATTTGATTAGAACAGACCGAAGCAGTATAGTTTCCGGATCAAATGGATAAATACATTGACAGTAAGATCCATCAGTAAGTCTCGGGGACCACTTGTGAGATCGTGAATCAGCTTGGATGATTTGAGGAGAGCCGCTCTTGCTTCACGGATCTCTGTATTTGACAGATCAAGTGGGACCTCGATGGGCGCATTTGTGTCAAGGGACAATCCCGCATGATTACAGGCCTCGAGGTGATCTTGGATTACTTTGGCGTGGGTTGAGAGCTCTGCAGCAAGTCGTGAAAGGTTGTGTGTAGACATCTTTGATATTAAACAGATTACCTCCAATCAGTTAGCACCACTGTACCAATATAATCCCATGTGATGTAGTCTTTCTCTTTCGGGGGAACCCATGGGAATATCGGAAGTATCAATGCTATCCAACGTAATTCTGGTTTCTCTTTCTCGGGGCAGCTAGATTATCTCTGGCACGAGTTAGTTTATGTAGTAAGATCATTGAGGAATTGATGCACTTAGAGATGGATTAAATTTGCAAGAGCTAGTCTCTCTCAGAGAAGGCTCGCTTGGGATCGTTCAAGTTATCGGCTTCCGGGATGAACCACCTCACAGGATTTGAGAATTGCCTGCGTGACTGCGCAGCTAGACTACAACTTTCGCTCTCCGACATGAACTGGGGATCTCACACTCGGGGTCCCCATTACGAAACGTTCTACACACAGACTGCCGCACAGCTGGGCACTGCACCAATGGTCATTAAAGAAAATTATTTGATTGAAGAGAACAAGGCCTTTTATCCAACACCACATGGGGTTGCTAAGGCATTTTTGCCTATGATTACATCCTTATTTGCCACAAATTGGGCCTGCATAGTGTTTTGATGAGCAGACGAACAGAGCATTGTGAGAGGTATCTATTTGCCCTTGATTCTGACGCGTGACTCCGTGTCCCGGTCTGTGCTGGAGATCATAAAAGCACTCTTGTACAGCATTCATTATGCCAGTGTACAAGTTCTCGAGAAGAAAAAGAGACCTGTCTAGCGGTGCGGTGGACTGAGATGACAGCTATAATCAAAGAACATTGTATTTTTAGTACTAAAGCGTGGAATTACGTTTGGCAGGCGTCAGGTATACATTCAGGGGTATCCGATCCCAGAGACGGAATTCTCTCTGTCTCTCAATCCACCTCGTGCTATCCGCGAGCTTCAAATCGAAATGGAAGATAATACGCGCCAAAATGAGGCGCATCTCAGCGTAGGCTAGACTGCACAGTTCATCTCTTGTTAGCAAACAGTGAAATAAAAATCTTTCGGGGCTGGGATTCTCATACTTCCGTCCAATGCAATTCCTAGGTCCGATGCTAAATGCCTGCAGCGTCTCTATTTTGTTTCCTGATTGGCTTGCGTCTTTTGATTCGGCCAAGAATCGGTCAGGACGGAAGGCCCAGGGGTCTGCCCAGTTGTCCTTGCTATGGTTCATGGACCATTGCTGGACTTCGACTAAGGTCTGTGTATGGATACAATATGAGTCAGTCTATGATGCGGTCACTGGTAGTAAAGTTAAGCAACCATACTCACCCCACCAGGAACATAACGGTGCGCAATCTGGCCACCTTTCGGAGGCACGACCCTCACAAGGGTCGAAGTCACAGGAGGATATAGACGAAGTGACTCGTTGAGCACCGCAAGCATATAAGATAGCTTTCCAACCGAGGCTATCGTAATCTCCTCAGTGCTGCTGAAAGTCGAGCGGACCTCCTGATAGAGCTTCTCCAGAATCTCAGGATGGGTAAGCAAAAGATAGGTGGCTCCCGACAAGGTAGTTGCCGTTGTCTCTGAGCCTGCGAGGACCAGAATAAATGCGTTTTCAGAGAGCTTCTCGAATGACAAATTCTACAGCGCGTCGAGCGTCAATTTCGAATTTCATTGGATCAACCATAACAGAACAGGTTTCACATACCCACTCGTCTCGTCTCTTGACGAGGCCCTCGAATAGATCTTCCCGCTCCTTGTCCATAGTCAATCGCGACGTCACCATCGCCTCCGTATAGCTCCGGACGGTCTTCAAGGTGCTGGCTGCCCCGTATTTGAACATTATCTGGACCAGCTCGCTCAAGCCGACATAGCTCAAAGCCTTTATGACAGCTACAAACCTGGTGCCCTTCAAAATGAAGGCGATCCAAGGGTGATACTCGCGACTCTCGAGGCAACCAAACGATTGGCCAAAGACAAGGTTGCCGATTACGTCGAAAGTTGTCCAATTGTACCAAGCCTCGATGTTCAATGCCGTCTTGCCATTGTCGCATTCCTCAGTCAGACGCTTCAGCAGGAAATCCACGTACTTCACAATTAAAGGCTCTTGCTGGCGCATCGAGCTGTCCGAGAAGCCGTGCGACAGCGCGCGGCGGAAGCGTTGGTGCTCTTCGCGGTCAGCGTTGATGATCGAGGAGGGCATTTCGCGAATGACATGGGTAAATGTCTCCGACTTGGACATGTCGCCCATGTTGCTCTCATGCACGCGATGTCCATAGATATCCTTCCAAGCCCTCGAGTCGGTAAAGGAAAGATGACCTGGGCCGATGCGCACGACGGGTCCGTATCGGTCGTGGAGTCTCTGGGTATTGAACGCCTGAGTACCGCTTGCATGTTGGATTGCCCATGGTATTCCAGATGCACGTTGCAGCAAAGGTCCCGGGAAGCTGCGCAATGGGTGGACGAAGAGGTTGTATATGATGCTGGCCGCAAGCCATACAAGTACCTGCGTCAATCGGGCCACATTAGAACCAGGAATTCATGTGGAAAATAAAGGAGCTATCAATTCTTACAGCGCTCAATGCAATCGCAATAGCTTGCAACCACAGATGGGGCTCGCCCGCTCCCATGGCATTCTCCCACATGGTTGTTCGTGTTGGATATCCAGTCGGCCTGCCTGCCCGAGAACCTTGGGTGCGAAGGCTAGTCTGGCGTGAGAATACCTACCGGTGAAGGCATCGGGTTTGTCACCTCTTTTGAAGTTCAATGAATCTTGCAAGAGTACTTCAATCCAAGGGTGGGACATGGCAGACCACCCCATGGATGACGCTACAGCGGGTTTCAGTGCTTACAGGTGCTGAGCATAGCATGCCGAGTCCTGATTCCACAATCCCGAGGCCCGACTACTTACTGTACGTAATCGATCTACTGCTATCCCAATCGTAGTCGCTGTTCAAATAGGTTAGACCAGCACTCACCTTGCATTCCCCAGACGCAATGCACATGGAAGCGAACAGGGGCCTTTGTCGAGCTCACTCCGATTTCGTGGAATCCGTTCGTGTGCTTCGTGCCATATCATGAAGATGATGATCGCCACCCCCAGCCGTCGAACGACCTTGATGGAAGTTCGATGACCGTTTGAAATTTCCTCTCCTCCCATACCCTGTCTTCGTCATCCCACTTGGCCTTGAATCAATTACTACACCTGTTCTCAATATTCAAATAAACAGTAGAATTCTCAAATCAGCTATCAATCATCCATCATGCCCATGCACAAAGGCTGGCTGCCGCGAGAAGGTAGAGAACAAGAGTCCCCTCTCGTTCAGCAGTCAAACCCTCAAGCTAACCACACCTTCTGCAGGTCTAACCGCTGATCCTATTGGCCGGGTTTATCAAGAAGACACTTTTGAACCCCGTCTTCACGATTCTCTTCATCCTGGCAGCGCATTTTACAAAGACAGGCTCGGACTTATCTATCATACACGATACAGCCTTCTCGTGGATCAAGACGCTGTTCTATGTGGGCCTTATCCGCTGGGTTTCTGGCTATCTCGATACTGGCTCGCTCAACAACTGGACGACAGATGCATATGATTGGGAGAAAGAGATTGTGTTGATTACTGGAGGATCGGGAGGGATTGGGGGCAACGTGGTAAAGCTATTAGCGGAGATGGGGATAAAGGTCGTGGTTATGGATGTCATTCCCATTACTTTCGATGCTCGTATGTGACATCTCTTTGGCTCGGATCCAAGAGATGAAGGCTAACGGCAGACAATGATACAGCCGAAAACGTCTACTACTACAAATGCGACATCACTTCTCCGTCTCTCATCGCCTCCACCGCAGCCAAGATCTTCCAAGACGTCGGCAGGCCCACAATCCTTATCAACAATGCCGGCGTCGCGCGTGGCAAGAGCATCCTGAACACAACCGAAAAGGATGTGCGTTTTACTTTCGACGTCAACACATTAGCACATTACTGGATAGCGAGGGAATTTCTGCCGAGCATAGTAAAGCGCAACCACGGTATGGTCGTAACGGTCTCTTCATACGCTGCCTACATCACTGTGCCGAACATGACGGATTACGCTGCATCCAAAGTCGCTGCTCTGTCCTTTCACGAGGGACCAACTGCAGAGTTAAAGACGAGGTATAACGCGCCGAGAGTCAGGACCGCGGTGATCATCCCAGGCCACACGAAAACGCCTCTGTTCCAGGGATACAGTAACGATAGCAGATTCCTCGTTCCTACGTTAGAGCCTCAGACTGTTGCGGAAGCAATCGTCAAGCAGATCCTGACGGGCCGCAGTGGACAAGTTATAATTCCCGGCTTTGGGTCGGTAATGGCGTTTTTGAGAGGCTTTCCGCATTGGATGCAGTTGAATGTGAGGAGTGATGGAGAGAGGGCCATGACGAAGTGGGATGGGAGGCAGGTTATTGATCTCGAGAAATGGAAGGCAGGCAATGAGAAAGAGGCGGAGAGCGCGTAAGGACTCCTTGCTCTGAGCAATAGGAAAGCAATTTTCAATGTTCCGTTGATCATTCGGCTGTCTTGGTGTCGTTGTAGGGGGCGTGCGAGGAGTATAGGGTGGTGTACGACTAGTGGTGACCTATTTATTATCATAACAACTATAACAAGACGGTTTGTGCGACGAATTTGGTATAATTAAAGATAATCAAATACTGTGCACAATACTCTATTGCCAATTGATACCCTAGGCAGGCCCCGTCGACGGCAAATAAGGATGCAACCAGGGGAAAAAATGCCTCGCCAGCCCCATCACAATACACAGTGGAGTTCCCCTTGGAAACTTGGCCCCCACCCCGCGCTTCTGGTTCACCACGCCAACATTCCTCCCATCATACCGCCCCTCCTGATCATCCGCCGCCTCGATCATGCCCGCCGAGAGATCCAAATAACTGATAAAACTCTCTTCCTCGTCGAGCGTCAGCCTGTGCCCGCGCGAGACGTCCGGGGACAAGCCGGCCGGCTTGATGAAGATGCTGGACATCCAGTCCGAATGGGAGCGTAGATACTCCTCGGTCCGCTGCAGGTCGGCGTAGACGTGCGAGCCGGCGGCCCGCATGATGGGGCGGAACCAGCTGGGCATATTGCGCGAGAGGTAGTCGTCGATGGTGGCGGAGCTGAGTAACACCAGCTTTGGCAACTTGAGGCCCGGGCCCGATTCTGCCTTGATCTTCTGCAAGGCCTGGATCACGGTGGTGGCGCTGTCCAGACTGACGCGGCAGCCGGGGATGTTGTCGTTGGTCGTCACCACCAGGAAGACAGCCTTAGCGCCGCGGACACAGTCGACCATGAGTTCGACATCGTAGATGCTGCCTTCGAAGACTTGGACCTGCTTGTTGTCGACTATTTGAGGGATCAGGCGCCGCAGCTTGGCCTTGTTGCGGCAGTAGGCGTGGATCTTGGTCTGGGGCGACTGGAGGAGGTTCTGGATGATGGCGGAACCGCAGTTTCCTGTGCTGCCAAGGATAGCGTAGGTGGCCATGGTGGTGGTGATAATAATGATAATAATGACGATGATGCCAGATGTTGTAGAAATGCGCCTTGGTGTTGCTTTCTTTAGTTTAAGAGCAGTCCTGTACTAATTGATGCAGTGATTAATGACTTACGACGGTGCTTAGAAGTGCGCGGGGCGAATGTAGAAGAAGATGTGGTCGAGCTCCGAGACGATCGGGGCCACAGGCTTAAACGTACATCGGAGAGCGAAGGCCGGAGTGACAACCACGAGCGTAGATAGGACAATCATTGTGTGTGAATGCCGGGGGTCAGTTCGTGTGACTTGTAGCTCATGGTTCGATTTCCATGAGACCATACGATATTTCAGTCGTCTTCCATTCTGTCTGTAGGCGGGCAGCAATGCCACGCACTTCCATACAAAAATCTCCAGACCTTACCTCGACACCCACGCACCATGGCCTTTCTTTACAACCAGTTCTTCAGGCGACCACCCTATCCCACTCGTTCCTGCGCCGGCAAGACCGTCATCGTTACTGGTAGTAACATAGGCCTTGGTAAAGAAGCCGCGCGCCACTTCGTACGCATGGGCGCTTCAACGGTGATCCTCGCCGTACGCAGCTTGGATAGGGGCCACGCTGCTAAGCACGATGTTGAAGCCACTACCAACTGTGCAGAGAACGTCATTCAAGTCTGGCGCATCGATATGGCTAGCTATGCCAGCGTGCAGAAGTTTGCCGCGCGCGTTGACGCCGAGCTCGACCGCGTCGACATCTTCATCGCCAACGCTGGCGTGGCGACCTCCACATACTCAACGGCCGAGGACAACGAGACATCGATCACGATCAACGTCGTCTCGACCTTTTTACTCGCCGCGCTTGTTATGCCCAAGCTGAAGGCCTCAGCGGCCAAGTTCGAGACGCGGCCCACGTTCACCATTACAACTTCCGAAGTCCACGGCCACACCAAATTCCAGCAGCAATGGGCGCCCGACGGTGAGATCTTCGGCACGGTGAATGATAAGGAAGCGGCGGAGAAGAATTTCATGGACCAGTATCCCATATCGAAGCTACTCGAGGTGTTCGGAGTCCGTGCCATTGCCCAGGCGCATCCTGCCTCGGTATTTCCTGTCACGATCAACTGCGTCAACCCGGGATTGTGCCATTCGGAGCTGGCCCGTGAAACTCCTACATTCGGATTCTGGCTCATCAAGCTTCTTCTTGCACGGTCGACTGAAGTCGGTAGCAGAACGTTGATTCATGCTGGAATTCAGGGTGCGCAATCCCACGGCCAGTACCTGTCCGATTGCGAGATTGCGGAACCAGCTCCATTGGTTACGAGTCAGAAGGGTAAGGAGGCGCAAGACCGCGTATGGGCTGAGCTGTTGAAGAAGTTGGAGGCGATCAAGCCAGGTGTGACGAGCAGCTTCTGAGTTGGTTCGACTACGGTACATATCACACTACCTTAGGACGGTAGCCAGCTCCACAGGAGCTGCGTAAGCAGGGTTGGAACAGCGTTGACGGGTGGTTGGGCGGTTGTTGCGCGACCCTCAAGTTCAAGACGACGTCGATTCTGCCACAGAGCTTCATGTCAAGTAACCGAAGTTGAGTCAGAATACGCTGAAGGTGACTTAAAGTTTTAGGTATCTAGCTGGTTGTCATATACGCGATTGCAAACACATAGCAGTTGCGAAGACGAAGAGACCATTTGGTAAGGAGATCACGTGAGGTAGCAATCCTGACGACAATCGACAGCCAACCAAAATGACCAGAAAGAAAGAAATTTCAATATAGATGACATCACAGGGCTGTGGCATAGGGCTGTAGCTAGTAGGGCTGGATAGACCCTGGCTTTTTTCTGCTCTAGCGCTTACTTGTGAATTTATTCTAGATCTCCCTGGACGACTTTTCTGTGATCTTCTTGTCGTGACATTCTTTTTGTCTGATGTGGTGTTGAACCATCATCTAAAGCCATATCTACCATGCTACGACCAATCTCCATCCAGTAAAGTCTCCACGTTCTTTCCCTCCTCGATATCCCTATACACCTCCTCAATCGTCCACGGCACAAATTTGTGCCCTGGAGGAAAGTTCGTATTTGTGAACTCAACCCCAGCCACCAGATGCACAAACGCCTCCCCATACTTCTCATACGCATACGCCTCGGGATCGTGGTTGAAGATCCACCTCGGAAACCGTGTTCGTACCGTGGCCGGGTCTTTCCAGATGGCATCCCAGTCCGTGGCCGTCTTAAGTTGCGAGTTCACAAATGACATTTTTTGAGCACAGCTCACACGCTCATAGCGCAGTAGATTGAATATCTTGGCTGCAAGCGGCGCATTGCGGCGCCCACCCCCCAGCTGCAAGCACGTCGCCAGCGTAATTGCGTCCTCGAGCGCTTGTGTCGCACCGGTGCCAGAAGTCGGAATGAAGGTGTGCGCACTGTCGCCAAGCTGTACTACATGGCCCATCGGCGACGTCCACTGGCTGCGCAGATCTCGCCATAGCAGCGGCCAATGCACAATGGCGCCCTTCGGCGCGGTGCGTACCAGCGCTAGGATAGCCGGGTCCCAGTCCGGGGCTCGCAACAAGCCCTTGACGACGTCCTCTGGGTCAGTGTCTGGCTCCCAGGACTCGGTCGCCGCGCCCTGCTGATCGCGGGGGGTGAAACCCCACGACACAATTTCAGAGGAGAGGAACACGCCAATATACATGCCAGGCCCAAGCCAGTACTCCCACACCTGCGGTGAGTTGCCCCATCGTTTCCGGACCGTCTCGTCTTTCATGGCTAGCTCGCGTGGATACGCTGTGCGGTAAATTGACATACCGCTGGACTTGGTGGGCGTGTGCTGGCCGGCGATAAGAATCTCAGAACGCGACTTGAGACCATCAGCTGCGACGACTATGTCCGCAATTCGGGTCTCCTTGTCTTCCAACACCACGCCACCTTTACCAGCCGCTTTGTCTTCGAAATAGTCACGAACAACCTTGCCGTACTCGACTTTGAAGCCCAGCTTTGCTACTTGCCGGAGCAGCATTCGGAAGAACTTGCGGCGGACCTGCGCGGGTGCGACGAACGGTCCTTTTCGGTCAGTTACATATTCAGGGTCGTTGAAGGACGGAACCGCGGGCCCGTAGATGTGCTTCCCATTGTGCATCTCGTAGCTTACGGCGGCGTTGACTTGCTCTGCTTCCATGTCGCGCCACAGGTCGGGCCAGTGGCGCATGATTGATATGGCCGAGGGCTGCAGAACGATGATATCTCCTATATGACGGTCAACCACTGTTGCTATCACCATGTGGACATGCAACATGGTGCGAACCAGAATAGACCGGGCCTTGATTTCGCTCGAGGATCCCAACCACGTTGTGCCCCTTTCTCCAACATTCCAATGCGGTCATCAGGCCGCCCATGCCAGCGCCGACGATAAGTACGTTGATACCCGTCTCTGGGTGACGTTTTGGCAGTCGTGAATCAATTCTGACTCCATTCTGGCTGGTCGTTGTCCAGCGTTCTGGATCGAATTCATGCTGGTCACCTGGGACATTGACTGATTGTTGTGTCATGATTCCAAATGCAAAGGCAATATCATGCGCGTATCAGAAATGTGGAGCGAAGAAGCTTGGGAACAGTGTGCCGAGAAGAGGACACGCCTGTGGTTGTAGATCTTCAAATTATTGATCAGGGGTGGCATGTTTGCATGGGTCGGCATCGCACATGCGGGCTACCTCGTTACGTGAGATTCCTGAAGGACGCCTTCGGTCCGAAGAGCAGACCCTTTCCTCTGTCGGACATTATATTGATAAGGGCTATCTGTAGCCCGACAAGCTCGTTGATAGTTGAGAAGACACCGCTCATGCTTCTTCCACGCCAAGGAACAACGGTATTTCTTTACGATTGAAAGATGGGAAACGAAGCTCCTAAGAAGCACAAAGGTGGCTACCGCCAGATCAACAAGACGTTTAATATTTGCGCTTTCGATGAGTATCTCGAGGCCCAACTGTCGAGATTGCCAGAGATAGCGGATGTTGAGCAAATCAGCCCGCGGGTGATTCGCGTGCTGGGTCAAAACGCCGGAAAGGTAAGTACTCAAGGTCTTATTTATTTCATCCAACCAGAGCTGGCGGCTAATAGTCTTGTTAGTTCACATTACAAGGCACAAACACCTACATCGTAGGAACTGGCCCCAAAAGACTCATCATCGACACCGGCCAAGGCATCCCAGAATGGGCCAGCCTGATCTCCTCGACACTCTCCACCTCCGATATGGCGCTCTCTCATGTACTGCTCACTCACTGGCACGGTGATCACACCGGTGGCATCCCTGACCTCCTCCGCCTCTACCCGGACCTCTCCAACTCGATCTACAAAAACGACCCTAGCAAGAACCAACAGCCCATCGCCAACGGCCAGGTCTTCACCGTCGAGGGTGCCACCATCCGCGCCGTACACGCTCCCGGTCACTCGCACGACCACATGTGCTTCATCCTCGAGGAAGACAACGCCATGTTTACCGGGGACAATGTCCTAGGTCACGGAACCGCCGTGACCGAGCAGCTCAGTACCTGGATGGCATCACTACGCGTCATGCAGTCGCACAAATGCGCGATTGGGTATCCTGCCCATGGCGGGGTAATCCCGAACCTGCCATGGAAAATCAACGGCGAGCTGGCGTCCAAGGTGAAGCGCGAGATGCGGATCTTACAGACGTTGACCAGGATCAAGAGGAGTGCAGGGCGGGGAAAGGGCAGTGTGACGGTCAAGCAGCTTGTCACGGAGATGCATGGGGAGAAATTGGATCGTCAGATCAGGGAGATGGCCATTGAGCCATTCACGGAAGAGGTGTTGAGGAAGCTGGCCGAGGATGGGAAGGTGGCATTTGAGATACGGGGTGGGGAAAAGAAGTGGTTTGGGATTCAGATGGTTGAGTTGAATTGAACAAGACATTGCTATAGAATTTAGATTTCCTAAACGATGCTTCTACGTATGTTGGATTTCTCATCCCAAGATTCAAGATAGGCGCGAACCCAGCAGATTGGCAGTGCAGATGGGCGCTCAGCAGCGAGGCACCTAGGGGCGGTGTCATAAATCACAGCACCGTGTTGTATAACTCTACATCATGGCATGACAGACCTTGCTTCTGGTCTTCGCCATGTCTGGATGTGAATATCCCCAATTTCCAAGCTTCGCTCTTCGTGCACACGTCGGAGTATTAGACACCCGCCACTAGGAAAACGGAAATCTGTTATCATGGAATCCAGAATCGCGACTCGGAGATATTGTGGTCGGGAACCGGTGGCCAAGGAATCGGGAACCAGGATTCCCAAAATCGGAAATCGAGCCAGTACGAGCCAAGACGAGCCTGGCCCTAGCAGCTGGACTAGAATCAAGATGCGGTACCCACCAAGCGGTCAAAAGTAGCTACCCCCAGCGAGACCGACCAAGCATTTCTGGCCCAGAATGTCGTTTGGCACGTTCTACACGCATAAAGTAAGCACAACGAATCAGGCAAAGACCCAGAACACATTACTGATGCCCATGGTCTATTCAGCCCAACCCTCGATCAACCGCCACCCTAGCCATCGCGAAAGCGCAGGGCCTCCAGTTGGACATCGTCTACGCAGACAAGGATAACAAGGAGAACCATGAGAAGCTGCTCCAGCTGAACCCGCTGGGCCAAGTGCCTGTTTTCGTAGGCGCGGATGGCCATGTGCTGACCGAATGCATCCCCATTGCTCTGTACCGTACGTGCTTCCCCCCGTCCCAGAACCGGTCTCCTTTCCGCACCGATTGACGTGCAGAAAGTCACCTCGCAGTGCGACACGACGCCCCTCCTCGGCTCCAGTCGGCGGGACTACTACAACATCCTCAAATGGATGTCCCTGGCCAACTCGGACCTGCTGCCCGCCGTCGGCGGCGTCATCCTGCCTCTGATCGGCCGCCATGTGGCGGTGCGGATGAATGGCGAGGATTGCCTGCGCGCCTTCTACACGCACTGCAAGCTGCTGGAGAAGCACTTGCAGACGAACAAGTATCTGTTAGGGGGCCAGGCGACGCTCGCCGACTTCTTCACCGTGGGCATGCTGGTGTTCCCGTTCATGGTATTCCATACGGTGTTGCATGCGGAGTATCCGCGGCTGACGGAGTGGTTCAACGCGGTTTATGAGGTTCCTATGTTTAAGGATGTGGCAGGGGATTTGCACTTGTTGGATGTGCCATTTCCGAGGTTGCCATAGGATCAATAGTCAATTTATTCTGTGTCCATGCAGTTGCGTTGTATCAAGCTCGGAATTCGAATGTATCGGGCGCGAGTGATGCTGATGATGATGATGATTTCTCACTACAAGTACTCCGTACAGAAAGCCGCACTTAGTGGGTCGCTTATGCGAGCTGAATCATACATTATCTAAGCAACGCTAGCCCATCCTGGCCCACCATACTCGTCGCCGTTTCGTTTGAAGTCGCTGTTTCGTTGACGTCAGGTGGAGTATCTCAGCACCCCCTCAACGTCATGTCTTATGTCTTTATCTACTTTCTACCATTCTGACTGCCCAAGGTTCCACTCAGTTACTCAGCGCTGAGGCGCTCATACTGCAATAGGAGTCCTGTTCTCAGTGAAAAGTGCGCCGACGAGCGAACGTGCTTGGTCAGCATATCTTGCAGTGTTATTTCACCCATTGGATTCTTCATATCCCTCTCCTTCTGTTGCCAGAAGTCCCATTTTTCTTCTGGATAGTGTCTCAATTTTGCTAGCACGTGGCTAGCAGTCTGCTGATCTCCCTCACAGCCACACTGTGTGGTAAGGTAGCCTGGGACTTTGCATGAATATAAAAAGGCCCCGAGGCTCATCTTTCCAGTCTTGATCTGTGTGACCAGTGAGCTTGTTGATCTCTTAACGCCGCTGTGTATCCTGAGTCTGTTCTTTGATGGAGTTGGCTGGAGTTTCCTCAAGGTACCCCTGGTCCTTCCTTGTTCCCACCCAGTGCTCCACTGATGTATGGATCCCATCTCGATCTTTGTTCTGATGCAGGATGCTAATCTCTTGCCAGTGGGGTTGATCCATGGGTCCGTTGTTTTGTCGGTGTCGATACCTACCATCCTACCCTTCCGATTCCTCACCTCCCTCCATCCAGTCGCCTCTTTGGCGATTTTTTCAACCTCCTCACTCCCTTCGATGCCTTAGTGTGCTGGCACCCAGTGAAAGACCAGCGTATATCCAACCTTCCGTGCTGTGTCAATTATCCGTAAGAGGTGGGCTACGTGGAATTGTCCTGGCGTTGCTCGTGGGTTTCTGATAGTGAAGATCGCTGCCTGGTTGTCGGTAATTCTGTGTAGGGTTCTATAGGGAGAATTCATCTCCGTTGAGTCGTGGTCCAACAATTCATGAGCCCTACTTGAACCGCCATCAGCTCAGCAAAGTAGATAGTTTACAGGTCCTGAGTTCCCGAGATAGCTGCCGAATGCCCCGAAGTCTCTGGATCACGCTGCCGCCCCAAATTTTCCATTTATACCGGAGCCGTCTGTATATATGTAGGTCAGTGAGGTACCCCAAGCTAATTCCGCTACTGACTTGGCTTCTTTTCTTGGCCTGATATCAGTCCTCGAGGGGATCCAATCCTGGGGCACTGTGTATGAGTGTATTGTTTCCACGTGCCCTAAATTGACTAGATATGTCTGTCTAAATCTTTCAAATTGAAGCTGCAGTGGTGTGTTTATCCTACTTTTTTCTGCTGAATCCTTCTGACTGGCGCTGTCTAGGTTGTATGGTATCATTCCATGATGGGCTTGTGGCTAGCCTGAGATTCGCTTCTCCAATCATCCTATTGAAGAGATACTTCATCGATAGTAAGTATGTTTCAAAATCAAGGGCCGTCGTCATTGTCCGCTTGAAGGCCCTAGGTATTATTCTTGCTGCGTTGCCTTGTACTGATTGCAATTTCCTTCGCATTTTAGATTCCGCCCTCTTCTCTCCTTATGCTCTAGCCCATACTGAGCAGGCGTATTCCATCTGCGATACTGCTACTGCTCAACAAATCCTCCTCAAATTGTGAAAACTCGCTCCCCTCACCGTTCCGGCTGCTCTCTTCATAGATTCGACACCTTTCGCGACCTTGTTCCGTGCCAACTCGACCTGTGGTCCCCATTTTGATTGAGTATCTAGGCGAACTCCCAGATACGTGACATCACCATCTATGGATCTAGGACGAATCGTGCCTGAAATCTGAAGTTGGTGGACTTGTCGATAAGTCTTCTTCCTACTCAGGTGCAATAATTGGTATCCGACTGGGGCGCACTCCGAGCCATGTGGCGTAGTCCAAGGTATACATATCTCCTTATGGACCTTCTCAAGTGTCGTGCAGTTTTTTCTGTGATATTTGCAAATGCTAGCGACGCGATATCGTCAATAAATTTGGTGGTTGTCGTATTGAGACCCTTGCGTTCTGTGAAACTAGCCAATATCTTAGCATAATAGGACAAGTATAGTATAGATAACAGGGGTGACCCCTGTGGAATACCGACGTTGTTCTAGGTTTTCATCGACGTACACTCTGGCGTTTTAAGTGTGATAATTCAACCACTGAAAAAGCCGGAGATTCAGATGACAATGACTAATAGTTTAAAGATTTATATCTTGCATTAGGAGAATGGTTTTCAAGGTGATGGTGTTTATACCACACCCCCATTCGTACGATCCTACCTATTTGCACACTCTCAATACAAACCCCGCCGCAACAAAGGTTCCACAGGCACTACGCCGCGCCGCCATCAAGCGTTATAGTCTTCCCATTAACCCATTCCGCCTCCTTACTAGCCAGGAAGCCAACAACGCGCGCGATATCCTCCGGGAACCCGTTGCGAGTCAACGGCGAAGCGTGCGCCGCCATCTACCCTGCGTCAGCCGCCTCTCGCTCTTCAATCCCGCCCACTCCGCAGATGACTCACCTGCTGCCGTTCCTCCGCCGTGTACTTCTCCCCGTTCGGGACGTAGTGCTGGGAGACATCATGGAACATGTCGGTGACGGTGCCGCCTGGCGCGACCGCGTTGACCGTGATCTTCTTGTCCCCGGCGTCTTTCGCGAAGATGCGGACGAACGTCTCGACGGCCGCCTTGGAGCCCGAGTACAGCGAGTGCTTGGGCACGCTGAATTCCTTGGCCGTGTTGGACGACATGAGGATGATGCGGCCGCCGTCGTTGAGATGGCGGTACGCTTCGCGGGCGACGAAGAACTGGGCGCGCGTGTTGATGCTGAAGACGCGATCGAATTCTTCCTGTCGATGGCACGCCATTAGTTTTCCAATGCTGCCGCTCCTGCTTCTCTCGCGTCGTCGGGGTCCAGGGGCATGCCTACCTCGGTCACATCGCCCATGTGCCCAAAACTCACGACCCCGGAGTTGCTGCACACGATGTCGAGCCCGCCGAAATGCTGCACTGCATCGTCCATCAGCTTGGCCGTCTGCGGCACCTGTCGGACGTCGGCTTGGAAGGCGACCGCGTCGGATCCCAGGCTCTGGATCTCCGCCACGACTTTCTGCGCCGATTCCCGCGAGTTGGCGTAGTTGACGACCACCTTGGCGCCGCAGCGGCCGAGGTGGACGGCCATGGCGGCGCCGATGCCACGGCCCGAGCCGGTGACGAGCGCGACTTTGCCATCGAGGCGGTAGGGGATGTACGGGGTGGCCATTGGGTGCGTGCGGGGGGAAGAGGTGCTGCGAGGTGAAGAATAAGGATTGGAAACGATGCTCCGGGAACTAAAGCTTTGGTCATTCTTTCTCAGATGCGGTCAACTGATCATATATAATCTGCCACTGCATTCGATCAATTGCACCGAACCTCCCGGCTTGAAAGTCTAGCCATGTAAGGTACAATCCGTAGGCTTCACCGCACTCCGGAACCCGAAAGAGTGCGGCAGCATAGTCGGCTACCGCCTCTTGGATCCGTCGGATTCAACATGGCTGCTCATGTGCAGGTGGTAATTGAGCATTTGAGAGCGAGTACCGGCATCGAGGGAAACACCAGCGAACAGTCGGTCTGTAAGAAAGATATCCGACTCTCGCGTAGAGAGCGGAGAGGTACTTATTTTCCGACAGACTGCCAATAAAGGATGTAAAGGCAGCGACATAAGCATAGACCGTGTGAGATTCACCAACTAGAAAGACACATGGCATTCGTTCTCTATATCTCTACGTATATAAATCCGTCGGAAATTGCTAGCACGAAGCTTGTCTGTCTAAGCGAAACGCCATCTATACGGGAGCTTACTCTGGTCAAACCTTCGTTACTCTCTCCTCAACCTTTCTCTAATATCTAACGAGAGTGCCATGAGCCGCTTTCTCAAATCCACCTCAAACTGATCCAATGTCACCGCCGAAAACGGTACTGGCGTCTCGCTATCCGCACTCTCGCAGCCCATACTGTCCGGCGTGTCTGACTCCCCGCCGTTCCTCGCTGCCTGAAGCTTCAACTTCGTTGATAGCTGGTTGACAAGACGCTGCACACAGTGCAACTTGCTGAGGACAAGCTGCGCCGCCATGCGCGTCGAGTCCTCGCCGTCGAGACGGTAGCTGCCAACTATAGCAGGGTCCTGGAGCACCTGCTCGGCGTGCGAGGGGTGACGAAAATTAGATGTCCGCTGACTTTGTGCGCTGCGGCTGTTATCGCCGGATGATGGTATCTTGCGAGCCGCTGCGGCGTACCAGCCTAGCACTTTGAATACAATCAGCGATATAATGGTGAGCAGATAACCGTCCTGCGAACACGAGCATTGCAGCATTCTGCTGACGGCGTCGTTGGTTTGCTCGTTTTGGGCGATCACGGCTTGGATTGTGGGGATAGTAGTGTGTTTGTCGAAACCCTGTGTGGACGAGATCGTGCAGGCAGGCGAGTAGTTGGGAAAGAGCTGCTTCATGAGGTCAAGGGCCTTGATCAAGCAGAAACAGGGTGAGTCGGTTGTGCGAAAGTCTTCATAGCTTTGCACGTCGCTCATGGGGGAGACGCGACTGTTCGGAGGAGAGCGGGGACTGGAGAGGACAAGGAAATCAGAGCCAGAGTCATCAGAAATGGCGTCCTCGGAGTTGACATCCTTGAATGCGGGGAAGATGTCGAAAACATTATTAGAACTACTGTTGCTGCTGCTGTCGAAGCCTTTGGAAAGGAAGTATGCCTGGTCCATGACATTAGCGTCGGACATGTCTGGCATGGCGAAGGATACGGGCGAGGCGAAAAAGTCGTCGAGGTCGGTGGTCAGGTCCGTAACGGCAGAGGACGCGGACCCATCCGCGGGGGAAAGGAGATTTGGGAAGGGATCAGAAGAGCGGCCAGGCGTGGCGAATCTGGGAGGAGGACTGATAACGCCCGGCGAAGGCAGAGGACCCGTGCCTGAGCTCGTGGACTTGGTGCCAAAGCCGCCGCCAGGCCGCGGCTTCGGCTGGGTCACATTGATGGAGGTGGCACCAGAAGGAGAAAAAGGATCGCTTGTGCTGTCGTTGATACTCAACCGACTGCTGTGCTTCCGGCCTGCACGCTTCGTAGCAATGTACTCGCAGGGAATGCCACGTTTTGTGCAACGCGAGCACGTGGGTTTCTCTTTATGGCACTTCAACTTGGAGGATGCGCAGGCGTGGCAGCTGTCGCGCAATTTGGGGGCTGCGGGAGCGGTGGCGCGGCGGCCGGTAGAGGATGAAGAAGTGAGCTGATGGGGAAGTTGTGGAGGGTGGGAATGACGCAACGCAGCCATGGTGGAAATGCGAAAGATGGTCCAGCGGAGACAAGGTGATGATGAGATGGATACCTGTGAAGTTCTAATTAGGACACCGTAATGTCGGAAAGGACAACTTGGGTAGCAGCGAATAGATATCAATTCACCTTCGAGCAGCGTCCGGGACATCCCTGAGCAATCATGAGTAACCCGAGACCCGACTTGAAATCCTTGGTCTTAGTAAGAAAGAAGCCTGGCCCCCAACCCTTCACCAATTACTGTGGTCATGATCGCAAATCCATGCCTTTCCCTACCCTTCCCTTCCACTGCGCTACTCTCTGCTGCAGAACCATCTCCTGCAGTCAGCCTGCACAACAACACCCCACTATTACGCCTTGGCCAATAGCACACCCTTGAGCCGGCCAAGGCAATGCAGGTGCAGATAAAGCAGCAGCTACGGCGTGGACCTGGGGATTCTGACAGCGATCGACAGGACCAGAGGGTCGGGCTCCGACCCTCTGCGTCTATCCTATCGGAGAATTCTGGCTTCGCCAGAGATCTCCGACTCAGCGTGGGGCCTGCTCAAGACCTCCTCCATTGGGAACGGCTGATAAAGGTGGTGGGCTCGAGTGGTGGGCAACTCATGCAGCTGCTCACCGCAAGTGCAAATGCCAAATCTCACTCGGTGCATGCATACGGCTTTGTGAATACAACGCCTCACGGGCCTTGACTTGATGTGGACGGTGGTGTGAGCATGAGTAGACGATGGTGTAAGCATGGGTAGACGGTGGTGTAAGCATGGGTGTTAGCATGCTTGATTGTGTGTGAGGTCTACAGAAACGGAATCTAGTGATGCACGGAACTAGCGCCAAGGCGCTATCGTGCCAAGCAAGTTTCTGTGCCGCAAGCGAAAAAGTGATCATCCATTAACTCGCGAAAACACATTCAAAATTTTACTTTGTAGATCTACTACTCACGCAATCGACTATTAGACAGCGTCAAAATTTTGACGACAACAAAAATTTATATGCTCTACAGCTTGTGCGTAATTTCAAGATATAAAACTCAAACGTGCGTTCTAGTATTAAGAATCTTAAAATGTTGCTTAAAGTGCTTTTTGACACACAATTCTAACAATTCTAAGAATTTTTTTTGCAAACTTTTTTTTTAAAAAAAACATGTTGAACGAAATAGCATCTTATCGCATTTTTAGAACTTATATTAATATACACTTATACATCTCAAAATTATGCAGAAGTTGTAGAGTATATTAAGTTATATTGACATTACAATTTTGAGATTGTATAATAATCAATTGCGTTGATAATAGATCTATAAAGTGAAATTCTGAGTGTGTCTTCGCGGGTCAAATGAATGTTACTTTTTTGCTTGCGACACAGAAACTTGCTTGGCACGATAATCTAACCGCAGTCTCCATGCTTCAGGGGCGATCACATGGCCATCAACTTCAATTCCATGCTCAGCGAGCCTGTGCTGTGTTTCAAGATTTCACAGTGATTCTTCGTTATAAGCACTTAGTGTTGCAAAATTGTTGATTGCGTATAACTCGACACTGCTCATATTGGGGATCTTAGCATCTCTGCCAAGCCTTGAACTTGAGTATCCTTAGTCTTTACAGGGATAAAACTTAGACTTGTTGCCAAATGTTTAGGGTTGACTCAAAGAATTTCTACTCTTTTTCTTATTATATATAAGTAGTCTTACCACAAGATTCGAGAAATCTATTGTCTCTACTTACAAACATCGACGATTCGGGATGACCCTCCCCAGACGCTATAAGCGGCCCCGGGGCCGTTGTGCCGATGTCTTAGCCCTGGAGCCACATTAGCATGCCCGTTTGGCCCCGGGCAAGCCCGCAGGCCAAGTCAGCAAATTTGGGGAATACGCCAAGAGTCACCCAGACATCACCCGTGTTGCCAAGTCGTTCCAACCAATGCGTTGGCAAGGCGTCCCACGTGCGTTGCCAGAATCTACGAGCGCAATGCACGAGCGTATTACTATGGTGTGGGCCAATGGCAAGTGGAGACGTAATTGAAGTGCAGCGAGAGTCCGTTCGCATCTCAAACATTTTTTGCCAAGCCTTCTTTGGCCCCTGAAATGCAAGTTTGCACAGGGGCCATGGGCCCAAGGCCCGCCCCGGGCTATCTAGGCCAAATCTGCATCTTGAACTTGGGGGGCCGGTGTCCCAAAATGCCGACGAAGCTGAAGTTGCAATAATTACTATCGAAATCGGAAATTCCGAGCAAAGTAACTATATATAATTCGTTATTGTATATAAAGCAACTACTTATAGCAAAGATTTACTCTTTGTAGAAGTTATTCGAGTACAATAAACTAAAAAGAGCTTATAAAATATTATATCTAGAACTCTTTTTTTCGAGAAACTAAATATTGTGTTTTTATTTTTTTACTTCAAGTTTGTATAAGATTTTATATTGCTCGCTAACAATCTCTAGATTATTAATTATTAGAAAATAGATTTAGATTTCCTAGAGAGTCTTTTTCAATTTACGATATAGTATTAATTAAGTAACTTCTTAAAGTTGATTCAAAAGCACTAATATAGATTCTAATAAAAAGAATTTCGAAATTTGAACTAAACTATATTCTATAAATATCTTATACTTTACGTTAATTATAAGTAGTAGCTTGTAGAAAAACTGCAAAGTTAAAACTATTAAATAGTATTCTTAGCTCTAAGTTAACTCTAGTATTAAAGTCTTTAAATTAATTCTATATATTAAACAAGCTTGCAATAGAATTATTTTTAACAAATAACTATATATTTATTGCTCTAAGTTAAGAAAAGTTAATATATTATACTTAGTGTGATTGTTGAATCGAGTCGAACACTTTTTTCTTAACTCGACTCACTCTCTTGAGTTTCGTAGGGTTGGGTTTCGTCGAACCAATGTCAAGAATCCAAGCTAACTTCGTCGCGTTAGCATTCGCTTATCTTATCTTATCTTATCTACGCGCTAACCCGATTGGGCTAGCGCGTCACGTGATCGGGTGGGTCGGGTTGGACACTCGACGCGCATTCTTCGTTCGTCCCACCCTGTTGGGCTAGGAAATATGCCTAATCCTAGGATCAGGGTTGGGCGAGTCAATCCGATCGGGTTGAAACCCGACCCGACGATCACGCTAATTATACTAAATATCAATACTACTATATATTATTATTATAAAGTAGAAATAGCATTAAATAGAATTATGCTTTAATATCTTAGCTTTAGACGCTCTCTATATGTTTAGTCTACTTCTTTATCTACTTTCTAGAAGATAGACAAATATTACTATATTTTAGTATAAATTGTATATATACTCTAGATCTATCTATAGTTTAAAATAGTTATAAGTAGCAATTTGCGTAGTTAAAGTAGAAATCAAAGAATTAGTTTTTGTAGTTTTAATAGGTAACAGAGCTACTGGTGTACGATTCCTAACTACTAGTAGTCTTTAGAAAAATGAGGGGATCAGTTTGGCGATGTGCACGGTCCCCTGAGCCCTTAGACCCTTGGACCCTCAACCACGTGATAGCCCCTGCCAAGCCTACCGGCTGCTACATTTTCAGTTTTCAAAAAAACCTTTCCCAGGAAACCGAAAAATAGATTTTTCCTCAAGCCCCTTACAGTCCGTCGTACCCGAAGCAAGGATATTGTCTGTTGATTGATAACTAACCCTTCAGCAGCTACATTGGCTACAGGGCAGAACCTGTAGGGCATGTCGAAGGGAACTATTCAGGACAGTCCAAACGAGAACTAATTTCGAATAGGGAAGGAGACGTTATGGTTGAGGTTGTAGACTGTCATCTCAGATTACTGGAAATCCTCTAAGGGTTCTAGCCTAGCTCTGATAGGACCAAGATTTTATAGTTGCGCTTTGCAATCTTAGGGTATGGGCTGAGCGTACTGACTGACATTCGGTATCAGACAGAGTTGCTGTATAGGTGGTGATTCAAGTATCAATCCAATGAACCGGTACATAGGAATTAGATGAATCAAAACAAAGCGCCATTAACCGTAGGCCCCATATTTTCGACGAACAGTGTCTTCCGAGCCCGGATGATTATGAAACTTGGAATCTTGAAATTCCCAAAGTGGCCGGTTGCGGCCTTCTTACCTATTTGAAGGCCCATGAAACCTGCAGAGCAATTAGCCAGAATTGCTAGTTGGCAACGAGGAGAAAGATCATACGGCTTGCAGCCACCTTGTAAGGAAGTGGTGGCTTGTTGTTCATAAGGGAGATCATGTTCTTGGCCAGATGGGTGGATTGTCTATCACAGGTTATGAACTGCCACGATTCGACGTCGGAGACATCGCCGATGGCCCACACATCCCTTGCTCCCTTGACTCGTAGGAACTCATCGACCCGTTGGCGTTGAGATAGGATGCAGGAATGTACACAGAGTTGGGGATCAACCCAAACGTAGGGACATACATATCCGTGGTCAGTTTGTCTCCGCTCGAAAGTGTCAGTTCTTTCCGACCATCCGGCAGTTGCACCGAGCCCACGGCCTTTGTATTTAGCTTGACGTCCACCTCCAGATTTTCAAGAGCCTTCAATGCATACTTCGATACGCTGGCTGGGCTTTCCTCGAGAATTGTTGGTCCACTTGCAATCTGAGAAGGGTTAGCTGATCACGGTGCTATGGCAAAGTAGTAGTCGTAGCATTCTGTGAAAAGAATTCTTCCAAGGCGACTCAAACCTACCAGAATAACCTCTTTCTCGTGTCCGTACTCAAATGCCAATTCGCCAGCGGCCTCAACACCCGTCACGCCGGCACCAGCTATGACAATTGTCTTGGATTTCGTCACCTCCGATTGGAAGTCATGCAGAGCATGTCTCGTTTCTTCGGTCGTCCCCAACCCCTTGAATGGTGTATGTCCCCTTGTATGGGAGCCAGTTGCAAGGATGAGATAGTCATAGTCGAGCGTTTCACCACCAGAAATGCCCACTGTTTTAGCTCCGACATCGAGACTTTCGGCCTTGGCAAGGATGAACTCAAACTGTCTGGCTGAATATTTACTGAAGCCAGCGGCGATCGGCTGGAAAAGCTTCCCGTCGGCGAGCTGTCCAGGGACTATGCCGCGAGGCGAGGCCATGCTCCAGTAGAAATGGGTGTTCGGGGATACGAGAGTGATCTTGAGAGGCCCAATCTTCGCAGCTTGCTTGAAAATCCGATGCGCTGTACTGACTCCTGCATAGGAGCCTCCGAGAACGACAATGTGCTTCATGGTTAGAGATGCAAGACTTGGCTTTTCTATTCGTCGAAAGTAGTTCACAGTGAGGAAGTGAAAGAAGATGTTAATGGCTTGCAGAAGGATGCTCACGGCACGAAGCAAAATTTCAGTCATTGTCAATGTAGGGACGGCGTCCTGGAACCGAATAAGTACAATATGGGATACTTATGGAGATTACGAGTTGACGAAAATACGCCCTGGGAGCTTTGAAATCAACATTGACAACAAAGGAAAAGGAGGTATGTCAGGTGCATTAGCCGCGGCGAGCTCCAATCACAGGGCGCAGCGCAGGACTCGCGTCCAGGACTCACCAGAAAAGGGTAGCGCAGCGGTCGCCTCCCGCGGCCACCCACCAACCAGAAGAGTGAGCGCAGTGCTGAGAGATTGAGCACGAGTGTCTCGTGTGCTTACAATATTCCGGGAATGTGGTGTTTTAAAAATGCACTGTACAAGGCTTCAAAGGCACTAATCGTGGCTCAGTCCAGTTCCGATTTGGCGTTGTCCTTCAGCGAATCATCGTGCAAACCGCACTTGGAAACACCCATAGAGAGATCCGCAGTGGAAACGCGTTCGCGTTAGTACGCTACTGGCTTAGCCATTATCCCAAGACCCACTTGAAGATACTATGATTTTGTGTTTCCAGAAAAACGCCCTTACTTTGTACTCATCAAACGACCGAAACTAGTGTGACGTGTCGTCCAGGTCTTTTCCTATACTCGAGGGCCACAATGACAAATCGGGACAAATAGAAGCTGGAAACCATCGAGTGCCATGTATATCTTAAAGAAGCAGGACATCATGGGTAGGTTCAAGGCTGTCTTCCCACGCAAAGACGGATGCGGTCTGCCGTTTGCTCCAGATCTCTTCTAGCATTGGCAATATCCTTCCTCGATGTTTAAGTAATGGATCGAGCAATGGTGGAGAGGAGAAAATGTCCCGGAAGAACTGTTCGTCTCCTTGCCTTGCAACGGATCCAATAACATACAGCGGAGAGACCAAGGCTGGTAGGAGTTGGGTTGGAATCTGAGTTCGAAGCATTCTCATGGCCTCAGAAATGGTTGTATCTAATACTTCCAGCTTTTGAAATCCCTCAATGACCAAGTGAAGGTAGAGAGATGCCATGTAAGCAAACATGTGCGTGACAAGCGTAGGCGGATCTAATATCGGTTCGAACATTGCAGCGGAGTCACGTTCAGAAATATTGAACGCTTCCAAGGCCAGCTGGGCAAGACCGCACTGGATCTGCCTACTGATATCAGCCACAGTTTGCTTGAGTTCGGTGCAGTCGAAAAGCTGTTGCCGCATAGCCTGAATTTTATGTTCATGTAGCGCGGCAATGCGGCCAATTTGCAACATTACCCAGTTTTTACATCCCATAATCCCTTCGAGTTTGATCTGAGAATTGGAGGCGATAATACAGGTATGATAAGACAGCAAATATGGAGCCCGTCCTGCCGTGATGGAAGAAGTGATATCAAGCCAAATGATGGTGCCGCTTAGGAATCTAAAGCTCACGACTTCTTGTCCAGCCACATGTTCATGTTCTAGGAGAGGACGGTCCTCACATGATGTTGCCCTTGAGTGTTCGGTCAGACCAAAGGGAGCTATATTCTTTTTATAGCCCTTCTGGTACATGTTTACTGCCGCACGAACATGTTTCTGCCATGTGTTGCTACAGCTGGTAAAAAGCTTTGCGAAAGCTGTCAGTAGAGTAGAATATCGAGATTTCCTAGATTGAAGAGTACCTCGAAAAACACTAGTTGAACCACTGAAGTCACAATACCTAGTCCAATATATGGACAGCCATTCTGCGCTGACTGATGGACCAAATTTATGCAAATTTCAAGATGCTTTTCTTGCTGGACCAAGGCAGCAACTTGATACGGATGGCTGACCTTGGCAAGTATGACCGACCGGCGGTGGTACGCACTGAGAGCCAGAGCTGCATGGTAAAGAGGTTCGGTCCGAAGCAAAAGGGTCAGTAGCCAGCCTCGTCCTCCCTCCACGATTTCTGGTTTGTACATGGGATGCTGTAGTGGGAACACATTGTCCAGAAAATGCATCAAGAGGACTGAGTCATCCGCCGAGGTGGGGAGTACAGATCTGACCGCTAGATGATCACCATTTTTGGGCGAGATTGAATCCTAAGTGAGATCAGAATCTCTCAAGCTTACTGAAAGATCGACACGCTTACAACCGATTCATCTTGCAGCATGGGAACTTCATTTTCTTGTGATGACTCATGATCTGAAGGAGGGCTAACGCCAAGCTGGGCCCTTGACCCAGTGCCGGAAGAAGAAGAATTTTCCACGGAAGCACTGGCGGACTTGGGTGCTATTCTGATGGTGGGATCGCGTTGCTTCGAAGCTTTGTCTGCAGCTTTGCGTCTCGAGGTGTGCTTCACGATCTGTTTGAGGCTATCAACGACTGCTCTTTCCCCCTCACCATTGTCCATCCAGTTAGGTTTTCGACCAAAACCATAGCAAGTTATCGATAGCGATGCACATGTCGAACAACAAGGACGGCCCTCGTCGCACTTCTTCTTGCGCAAGCGGCAGGTCCAGCAACCCTGCTTGCTTCGAAGGGGACCGCTCATTTAGATATTTGCTTGCCGGATGTCTTAGAGCAATAGTCTTGTAAGGTCCTAGTGCGCCTAGATCCCGCTAGCGCACCTAAGTATGAGTAATGTGAGGTATAATAAACTTCAATTACTATCCTCAACCATTTGCGGGTAGTTAGTAGTAAGACTAATCGTTGAAGAACAGCGAAGGGACGGGCCTCCTCCCTACTTCCCCCCCACGCGGCTGTTTGTTAGCGTCACAGGGTTGTTCTGCCCAAATAATCCCTGTTGTACTAACGATTGATCCAGTGGGTAGGAAATATCTAAAAAAGCTAGCTCCCCGCTTTCTAGCAAGAAATAGAGACCGTAAACACCCAAAGCTTTTGTAGCTGTCCAAGTGATTCAAGCTATATTAGTAATTTAGATTCTACACGCTACGAGCACATTTGTTATCATGTTCGATATGTTCAAGAAGCGAACATCTCGAACATAATGTTTAACATGTTCGATAAGCGAGCATCGCGAACAATTATGCTCGCTATACTTAACGAACGAGCAAGACGAATAATCTATATTTTCTTAGTATATAGAAACTAGAAACGCGACTTTTTTATAAATTGTGTTCAATTTATTTTAAATCTTTATTTATTGTTACTCTAATTTATTGAATTACTTGTAAAGATTTATTGAATATAAGACTATTTATAGTTGCAATTCTTGTTATTAAGTAATTGCTTGCATTGTCTAAAGACGTCTACAAATCTCTTTAATAGTATAATTCTCTTTAATATCTTTTACGAAAGTACTAGCATAACACTTTAAATTATTTTAAGAATGTTTATGTTAGATTAACGCGTCTTTATCTCAAGCACTAGCTCAATAATATTACATCGACTTTTTGTTAATAAAGACGACAAGATAAAAATTAATAAGTTTAACGTCTATTATAAAGATCGAATTGATCTAGAGAACTAACTTATGCAAGTAAATATTTATTTTATCTTTTATTCTATTTTAGCAAACAAGAAAACAATTTTTGCATTTATATTTCTTAGAGAAAGAACTTAACATTGACTCAAGTTAAACTTACGCAAATATTTGAAAAATTATAACGAAAATTCTCGTACAATATTTACGAACTTCGATAATTTCAAGAGAGAGCTTCGAAGAATCTTCGAAACATTTAACAAGAAACAAATTGCAAAAAAAGTAATTTAACACTTAATTTAACAAACTTTTGCAACAAATTACGTAGCAAGATTCTAGAAATATATCAATCTTATTAAATAAAACAATGTCGCACTTATAACGATATTTCGACGAAATCTTAAGAACAATCTTAAGAACGAAATTATGCGCAATAATAGATTTACTAGCGATATATTCGATCTTATCGAAGTAGTTATCGATTTTGACAACAAGTTATATAAGAGAGTTATAAATAGACTAATCGCGTTAGTTCGAGAAATCGAGTTTAATTCAAGAAATCGAATCGAATCGAAAGTCTTAATAATTCGATTTCTAAAGTTGAAATTAACAATTCGATTCGATTTTAAAAGTTAAATCGAAAATCGAATCGAAAAATCGAATCGAATTGTTAAGACTATTATTTTTATTAAA